>Ga0224501_10000077_pt1 | contig 108695 bp, 95 predicted proteins | sample SF_Oct11_sed_USG_4_FD_169105 | JGI IMG/M metagenome (GOLD analysis project Ga0224501, IMG submission 169105) | Sediment microbial communities from San Francisco Bay, California, United States - SF_Oct11_sed_USGS_8_1 | ecosystem: Environmental > Aquatic > Marine > Sediment | place: USA...
CTGTGTAATAAGTAAGATTTTTAACGCAGAGGCGCAAAGAACGCAAAGGAAAAGTGTTGAATTTACGGATTTCTCTGCGTCCTCCGCGTCTTTGCGTTTAATCTTTTCTTTGTTTTTACACGTCCCCGACACCCGTGAAAAATAAATTGACCACATGCCTAAATCTTTACGTATGGAATCATGTTCAAAAATAAATTAAAATCAATTCTATTCTTTTTAATGGTAATATCGGCGGCCTCTTTATGCGGTAAAGAATCTAGACAGTCCGTTATAAAAAGCCTCGAAGAGAAAATGGCAAACGAAAAGAATCCACTGGTGCTTATGAAAACCAATATGGGTGATATTGTTATTGAATTATATAACGACGCGGCACCTGAAACCGTAAAAAACTTTATAGACTTAGCTTCAGGCGAAAAAGAATTTTTAGACCCCAAATCAAATAGAAATGTAAAAAAGCCTTATTTTGACGGATTAAGTTTTCATAGAGTAATTCCTAATTTCATGATACAAGGGGGCGATATTCTGGGCACGGGCGCGGGCGGCCCCGGATATAAATTTAAAGATGAAATAAACGCCGACGCTCTTGGCTTAAACACAATGAAAATAAAAGACGCTCAGGGATTTAATAACGACGCGGCAATGTACGTTTTTCAAAAACTAAATATAACAAGCCGTGAAGAACAGCAAAAAAGAATGAAAGAAATTGAGGCTGAATATGAAAAAGTATTAAATATGAACGTTAAAGATTTATTAACCGCTAAAGGTTACGTGTATGATTCTAACTTGCCGTCTGTGCCTGTAAAAAAATATACTCTTGCTATGGCCAACGCGGGACCAAACACAAATGGAAGTCAGTTTTTTATTAATGTAGTGGATAACTTTTTTTTAAATGGCAAGCATACTGTTTTCGGCAAAGTAGTAAAAGGGCAAGCTGTATGCGAGAAAATTTCTACAGTAGAAAGAGATAATAGAGACAAACCCAAAAATCCGGTAATTATGACCGAAGTTCGGGTTTTAAAATAAAATTGTCTGATATATCAAAAAAAAAAGCGGGGATTATAGGAGCCGGGGGATTTACCGGTAAAGAACTTCTATTTCTTATTGCAAAACATAAATATTTTGAAATTTCATACGCTACATCAAACGAATACGCGGGTAAAAAAATCTCTGATGTTTTTCCTGAAATTAAAACAAAAACTTATGATAATCTTAAGTTTTTAAATCACCCTGAAGATATTACTAAAGTACCGGAACTTGATGTTATCTTTTTAGCGGTACCAGATGAAACTTCAGTAAAATTTACTCCGCTTCTTTTAAAACGAGGATTTAAGGTAATTGATTTATCGGGAGCCTGGCGCATTCAAGATGAAGAAATTTTTAAAAAATATTATGGTATAGAGCGAAATGACCCAGAAACATTAAAAAAAGCAATTTTCGGATTAACTGAGATAAACCGGGAAAAAATAAAAGGAGCAAACTTAATTGCAAATCCGGGCTGTTATCCCACAGCCGCTCTTTTGCCTTTTTATGTAATAAAAGACTATTTAAATTCATTTGACAACCAAATATTTATAGACGCGAAATCGGGCACAAGCGGCGCAGGAGGCAGAAAAGAAAAAGACACACTCGCTTTTTCAACTGTTTATGAAAATTTTAGAGCATATAAAACAGACGGCCACCAGCATGAACCTGAAATCAATCAGGAACTTATGCCTTTTTTAAAAGGTGCCCAAGTAACTTTTACTCCTTATCTTTTACCTGTTTTTAGAGGAATTTTATCAACCTCTTACTTAAAAGTAAATTCAGATATTGACGAAGAAAAGTTAAAACAAAAAATAAAACAAATAATAGAAAATGAACCCTTTATAAGATTTTATGAATCACCTAATGAAATAAATCTTAAAAATGTGCAAAATACAAATTTTTTAGACTTTTCGTTTCTTTACAATAAACGTAAAAATACATTTATAATTTTTTCTGCTATTGATAACTTACTTAAAGGAGCAGCAGGGCAGGCCGTTCAAAATTTAAATGTAATTTTTAACTTTTCAGAAACTGAAGGCCTGCTATAATCATTTATTCGCGTTCTACTTCTTGGTAGTTTACATTTTCAGGTGAAAAGGCGTTATAAAAATAATCATAAAGCTTTCTTGCTTTATTTGAATTATCTGTTGTTACATTACAAACAAATATATCAAGTGTAATGTAATTTTTTTCTGGCCATGTGTGAATGGCAACATGAGATTCAGCCAATATAACTGTACCCGTAACACCCGATTCAGGAAATTGATAAAAAGCTCTGCCGACTTCTGTAAGTTCTACGTCTCTAACTTTTTCTGAGCAGAATGATTCTAAAAACTCAGAAACTGTCATAAGGTCATATCCATCTTTACAGTTGTAAAATTCTGTTAAAATGTGTATACCTTTTTTTGGCACTTTATTTGATCGTATATCAAATACACTTTTTTCTTTCGTTTGTTGCATATTCCCCCCTTGCAGTAGTTTTTCGCGAGAGAACGGTTCACAACCTTTTGTTTTTAGAGTATTTGGGCTACCGCTAGGAGGGCGGCAAAGCAATTAGCTTATGCCAATAATGCTGTAGCTCTCTAAAAACATATCAGGTATGATTTGCCGTACATCTCAAATTTATTGGAACCAAAATTAAAATTGAATTTACGCTGTCAAAAATAATTAAGTGTAATTATTAAAAATTTTTTCAATTTTTAACGATTCCTCTAAATTAATCTCTAATTCAGCCGCGGCCGCGTTTTCTTTTGCCTGTAACTCATTTCGCGCCCCTGCTATTGCCGATGTTACACCTTTTTTGTGCAAAACCCACGCTAAAGCTAGAGTTCCGGCTGATACATTTTTTTCTCGCGCGATTTCTTTTAGTTTATCAACTGCTTGAACTATTTTTGAAAATAAAGGTTCTTTGAAAAAATAATCTTTTTTACGCCAATCATCTGAAGCAAGATTTTTTAATTTTTCATGATTAAAACTGCCAGATAACAAGCCCGCCTGCATTGGACTATACGCTAAAGTCGCGGTTTGATTTTTATCGCAAACCGGCAGCACATCTTTTTCAATTTCACGTTTTAACAAACTAAAAGGCGGCTGGGATGAATCTACATGACCTATCTTTTCACAGTTTTCAATCATATCTGCCGTATAATTGCTTACGCCAATATAACGTACCTTACCTTCTTCTTTTAATTTAACCATTTCGCCCCAGCTTTCTTCAATAGATGTATTAGGATCGGGCCAGTGAATTTGATATAAATCGATTGTTTCGGTTTCAAGCCGTTTTAAACTGTCTTCGCATTCTTTTCTAATACTTTCTGCCTTATTATGTCTTTGAATACGTCCCCTATCATCCCATACCAGACCGCATTTTGTGGCCACAAATATATCTTCATTAATTTCTTTTAGGGCTTTCGCTACAATTTTTTCAGCATGCCCTAGCCCGTATGCGGGCGCGGTATCAATCCAGTTTATACCCTGTTCAACAGATTTAATAACAGCTTCAATAGATTTTTTATCTTCTTGTTTGCCCCAGCCAAACTGCCAAGGACCTCCTATGGCCCATGTTCCTAACCCTATAACTGTAATTTCGGGACCATTTTTACCCAGTTTTCTTTTTTTCATAATTTAATCGCGCCTTTATATTTATTTAACCACTCATTGTATTCTTCAATAAAATACCGAAGCCTTGTTTTTTTAAATTCTCTTGTAGAGGTTAAAATTAAATAATCATCACAGTTTATATCGCGTGACATTTTTTCGGCAGTTTCTGTTAAATAGTCACTTGAAGAACCATGAATCATCGAGTATAAACTATAAGGAAAATCAGAAATAGGCGTTCTTGAATAACAGTGACTCACATCAGGAAATTGAGCGAGTTTTTCTCCCGCTTTATCTAAATTTTCAGGTTTTACATTCCAAACAGCCATACCGTTAAAAGTAACGCCCATTTTTCTGTGCATAAAAGTACCAATATATTTTCTTACCGCGCCCCCCATATTTTCATTTAAAAAGTTAATAATTTCTTCTTCTTGTGCGTTATTTTCATCAGCCAGAACTTTAAACGGATTTTTTACGGCAGGTAAATCTTTTTGAATAATTTGAATTAAGCGTTTATTTTTTTCGGTAATTTCAATTTGTTTTTTATTTATTGAGTGAATTGTTTTTTCAGAAACATTTGTTTTATTCTTTAAATCTACCACTACGCCTATTTTATATACTTTTATTTTTTTAAGGGGGTGTATATTTGAAATACCGGTTAAAGACGAAAGTATTTTTATATCTTCTTCTACGCCATTTTTTCTTTCTGACGCTATAGTAAACCATAAGTTATATTTATGATTTCTTTGATAATTATGAGTAACCAGAGGATGTTCAGAAATTACAGAAGCAGTATCTTCTATTTTTTCTGAAGAGACCTCGGCGCACACAAGAGCTGATTCATAGCCTAAAAGTTCACCCTCCATGACTGCTGATATTTCACGCAGCCTTTTTGTATTTTTCCATTCCTGAATTTTTAATAAAACATCCTCTTCGGTTGAATTAATTTGCTCTGCCAATACCTTAAAAGGTTCTTTATCAAGAGGAAATTTTTTTTGCAAAAGCTTGGCTAATTCGTTTTCTTGTTCTAAATTCATTGGTTTTTATTTATAATCCGGTTTGAAAAGCTCTCCATATACCAAAAATTCCTGATGGCGACTTTAAAGGAATTCTCTTTAATTCTTCTCGCGTTAAGGCGTTAACAATTATAAATTCATTGGTCATGTTACTTGAAATAAAAGCTTTATCACCTCTGGGTGTAAATACCATATGAAATATTTTTTTGCCAAAATTTATAACTTCAATTGATTTTTCAGTTATAGTATCAATTATTTCAACTTTACCGTCATCTTTTTCGCCAGAGAAAGATATCCAAATTTCTTTTTGATTCGGATGTACAACAGCGTACACGGGATCGCCAGCCAGCTCAATATATTTTTGAAATTTATAATCAATACTCGAAATAACGGCCAAACGTTTTTTACCGGGTAGGGGTATAAAAATTTTATTACCAGCTACCGCCCAGGCTTCCATATGCGGCATTTTTACCGGAATTCTATCTACCTCTTTCGCGTCTTTAAAATGCACTGGTTTGGCCGCAGGGTTATTTTCCCAAAGGTCAACAAGGCTAATTTTTTCAGATTTAAAATGACCGGTTACATAATACCTGCCTTCAGGAGAAATTAAAGCATCAAAAGGAAAAGACGCCACAGCTTTTATTTTTCTTTTAATCTTATAGGGCACGGGGCCTGTTTTATTATTTGTCTCGGGCATAAGTTCCCATATTTCATCGTTATCCATTAACGCGCATAAAAATGTATTATTAGCGCCATCAACAAGGCCGGTAACTCTTGAAAGTGTAGTTTCGTTTTCAATATCGCCAGATATACGATTTGTAACGGTAAAGGTTTCAGTATCAACAAAAGTAATACCTCCCGGCTCATATTCTGATACAGCGATAGTTCTTCCGTCTTGTGAAATACCAAGACCAATGGAATTTTTCGATGTTTGAATATAACCATCTTCTTTCATTGTTTCAAGGTTTACTCTGGTTAAAACACCATTTCTTGTCGCTATAAATCCATAATGCAATTCAGGATCAAATACCATGCTCGCGTGACGCAAATTGCCTGAAAGAGAAATTCTGCTTACTAATTCCATTGTTTTATAATCAATAACGGCCATACTTTCAGAAGCACGCTCTATGACAAATACCTTCGTTCCTAAATTCATAGGTTTCTTTTCTTCTGAACATGCCGTCAGTACCAAAGAAATAAAGGCCGCCATAATAATTATTTTTTTTCTCATAAATTCTCCTTTTGCTTTCATTAAATATAACAAGATGGATCTTCTTCCCACATATCATTATAAACCGCGAGAGCTCTTTCTCTGTGAGAGCCTCTGCAAATTTCAACATAATCGCAGTTTTTGCATTTGCCCTTTAAAAATTTAGTTCTAATTCGTAAACTCTCTATTAAACTGTTTTCTAATATTTCAGATAAATCTTTTTCAAGTAAATTTCCGCAGGTTGAAGTCTGCCAAAATTGATCAGGATGAACATTCCCTTTATAGTCGATGTTCAATAGTTTTTCGCCCGCAGTATTACCGCCTCTTTTTTTTAACAAATCATAAATTAAATTGGCTGAAGATTCTTCAAAGTTTTCTTTCGCGTATAAATATAAATAAACTCCATCGGCATCATTACCCCCTGTGACAATATTTAAAGGGATATTGTTATCAATATATTCTAAAGATTTTTCAAATATAAAGTTCATTAAGTTTTTAGTTTCTATTTTTTGCACATCATATTTTGAAAACGCCTTTCCTCTGCCGCCGTAAACCAAATGAGAAAGATAAAATCTGTGAATATTATTTTCAATGGCCAAGTTTAACATATCACCAAGCTGGGCACTGTTTTTATCAGTAAGGGTAATTCTAATTCCCGTTTCAAGACCGGCATTTGCCGCGTTTTTAATACCTTCTAATGCCTTTAAAAAGGCGCCAGACATTCCTCTGTATGAATCGTTGAAATCAGACAATCCGTCTATACTTACGCCCACATAATTAATACCCGATTTTTTCAGGTTCTGAGCTTTTTCTTTTGAAATTAAAACGCCATTACTTGAAAGATGACAATGAATATTTTTTTTTGCCGCGTACTCAATTATATTAAAAACATCATCTCTTAAAAGAGGTTCGCCTCCTGAAAAAATTATAATTTTTATGCCATAATCAGAAAGTTTATCGATAATTTTATACATTTCACTAGTACCTAATTCATCATTATTTTTTTTTAATTTAGCAGAAGCGTAACAATGAGGGCATGTCATATTGCATTCATTTGTAATGTTCCATACAATAACCGGCGGCATATTTTTATGAAACCGAGGTATATCTTTTTTTACGATTTCATCTGAATTTTTTAAAGCGTACCGAAGAATTTGAGTGACACTCAGCATTTTTTTTTAGTTTTCTTGACAGACCGAAATATATCGGTTTATAATCGAAATTGACACATGCTGTAAATTAAATATATTAAAAAAAAATTGTACCGAATTTATAAATTCGGTAGATTTTAAGAAAAATATGGGTATAATTTCAAAATGAAAAAAATTATAGAAAAGTGGATTACACTAATTATTAATAATCCGCGGGCGGTATTGGCATCAATTATATTATTGACTGCTTTTTTTATCAGTGGTCTTCGTAAAATTGAAATAGACAGTTCTGTTGAATACTTAATGCCAAAAGATGAACCTGTATATAAACTTACCGAGCGGGTAAAAGTTGCATTGGTAAATGAAAAAACATTTTTAATTACCTCTATAGAACCATCTGAAGGACATGAACTTTTATCTAATGAAGTTTTTAACTCATTAAATCTTCTAGTTGAAGAAATTGAAGAGTATAAAGATTTTAATCTTAATCTTGAAAATGAAAGACTTAATACAATAATAAAAGCCGGTAATGCTTTATACAATATAGAAAATGAACCAGAAGTAAAAAAAGAAGAAGTCAATCTTGATAATCTTGAAGAGGACCTTGATAAAATGATTCTTGAAGACAGTGGTAAAGGTACAGAAAACGCTGAAAAATTATTAAAAAAACAAAAAGTTTCATCTTATGATATCTGGGACATGACAAAACCCCTTCCCGAAGACAGATATGATAAACCCGTTAGAGAAAAACGAATATATGATCTTACCAAATATACTCCGGTAAGTATTAGTCAAATTAGATCTTCTCTTGATACAATCGCCAATAGACAGCTTGATAGTATTTTACTTTATTTAAAACTAAATGATTTTGATAAAAATATGAACTTATCAGTTAAGCAATATAAAAAAATATTAAACGCATGGGAAAGTCTTTATTTATATAAATCATTAAATATTGTACGGATGTTTTTAAATCCTATCAGCGGCGAAGATATTTCTGGCAAAAACAATGAGCTTACCCCTGTAGATTTTATTGAAAAAAATGAAAACGGTAAAAGAGAGCTTCCCGTTACTAAAGAAGATTTTATTGAATATGAAAAAAAAATAAGACTAAGCCCTATCAATTCTATTAATCTATTTTCTTTAAATGAAAAAAATAAAATTCAAGCCTTTGCTCTCGGGATTTCGCTTCGCTCTATTGAACACTATAACCATTTTTATGAAATATTTCACCATGTGATAGAAAAATACAATACAAAACCTTTAAAATTACACATAATGGGTTCAATGGTTATTGAAAAATATATGCAGGAATTCATGCAAAGAGATTTATCTACTCTTTTACCCATTGTTTTTATACTGGTTATTTTAACTTTTTTTCTTAATTTTTATTCTATTCGCGGAGTTCTACTGCCAACACTTACAGTAGCTTTAGGGGCAATTTGGACCATGGGACTTTTAGGACATCTTAATGTTAAAATGTCTTTGCTGGTTAATATACTCCCTCCGCTTTTAATTGCAATAGGCAGTTCATACTCTATTCATATGTTTAACCAGTATATGCTTGAATTAAAAACTTTTACAAAAGAAAACATGAAAAAAGCTCTAATTGAATGTATGAGTCATATTTCAGGTACTGTTTTTTTAGCGGCCTTTACTACCTGTATTAGCTTTTTAACTTTATCGGGAAGTCAGGTTACATCAATGAGACACTTTGGCCAATTCGCGGCGGTCGGCGCTTTTTTTGGCATGTTGGTTTCTTTTTTATTAATTCCCGGAGTTTTAATTTTATTAAAACCGCTAAAGTTAGAAAATAATAAAAACCAAAAAGGTACAAATTTAATTATACAATTTTTTGTAGGAAGACTTTCAATTTTAAGCACACATTACGCGAAGCCGGTATTTATTTTTTCGGTATTGCTTTTTGTTTTAGGCATCTTTGGGCTTACAAAAGTAAGGCCAGAAACAGCGCCAATGTTTAACTTTAAAGATGATTCAATAATAAGAAAAGCTGATGATAGAATAGGCGAACTTTTTAACGGAACCTTTGCCATTAATTTAATTTTTGATACCGGCAAAAAAGACGGTGTAAAAGATCCTAAAATTTTAAAATATATTGAAGATATTCAAAAATGGGCAGACGATCCTGTTCAAAGAAATCAATATCACATTTTATCAACAGCCACCTTTGGCGATTTTATAAAACGAATGAATATGGCAATAAATGATGATAAAAAAGAGTTTTATAAAATACCTGATTCACAACATACTATTCGCGATTATCTTGAGATTTTCGCAGGCGAAGACGAAGACTCTGACGGCAGACCAGACGCTTTTGAACAATTTGTAGATGTTGACTACAGACGGGTAAATTTAATTATTCGTACCGGCTCAATAAAAGAAAGGCTTTTTAGTACAGAAATAAACAAAAAACTTGAAAAGCATTTGAAAAATTACCTTGAAGCACCAAAAAACCATCCGCCTGATAACGCTGAATATTTTATGGCCGGCAGTACCATGAATTTTCCTGTTTTAGCCGACTATATTTTTGAGAGCCAAACAAGTAGCATCTTATTAAGTTTATTTATAATATTTATTTTAATTTATATTCTATTTAAAAGAATAAAAGCTTCATTTGTATCTCTAATTCCCATCTGTTTTGGAATAAGTCAGGTATACGGATTGATGGGATTTCTAAATATCCCGCTTGATATTCCTAAAGTGATTTTATCATCAATAGCTATTGGTATAGGTATTGATGACACAATCCACTTTATGCGCACTATGTCGCACTTTCTTAAAAAAGGTATGAACATTAAAGAAGCAATTTATCATACACACGCAGAAGCCGGCTTAGCAATAACATATACCTCAGTAGCTCTTATTTTAGGCTTTTCAATTTTAATGGTGTCTAGTTTTAAACCTGTATTTTATTTAGGACTATTGGTGTCTGGAGTAATGTTTTCAACAACAATAGGAGCATTACTATTCTTGCCGGTTTACATTTATTTATTTAAAATAGAAATTCCAGATTTTGAAAATGGAGATAATAAGATTTAGGAGAATATAAAGATGAAAATAAAACTAAAAAATATGCTGGCTGTATTTTTAATTCTACCAGCACTGGCATTTGCCGATGAAAAAGGCCGTCAAATTATGGAAAAAAATGACGCGTTAAAAGAGCCCGACACTAGAAAAGGTGTTTCGGTTATGGTTGTTATGAAAGGAGACAGCAAAGAATTAAAAGAATTTGAAATGGTTTCAAAAAAATACGGTAAAAAAACTCGATCACGTTCCACATTTTTAAAGCCAACCAGAATTGAATTCTTAAGCTGGTCTGAACCCGGTGAAGACTCTTTACAATGGATTAAACTTTCAGGCGGCACAGTAAGAAAAATAGCCTCATCTGATAAAGGCGGTTCTTTTGTTGGCTCTCATTTTTACTACGAAGACATGCAAGATAGAGATATTGACGATTTTAACTATAAATATCTTGGTGATGAAAAAGTAAACGGTGAAGATTGTTTTAAAGTAGAATCGGTCAAGAAAAAGGGAACAAAAGTTTACGTAAAAACAATTGTTTATATAAGAAAGTCAGATTACTTTATGATAAAAGCTGATTTTTATGAAAATAAAGGCCACACAAAAATTCTTGAGGTAGATAAAATTGAAACCATCGACGGAATTTTAACCGCCCGAAAAATTACTATGTCAAGAACAGACGGAAAGGGTAAAAGTATAATTTATATTAAAGAGGTGGATTATAATAAGTCAGTCTCAGATGAATTTCTAAAGAAAGAATCTTTATAAATATATAGCTATGGATTTACATAGCTAAAAAAATTTATTGAAAAGTGGTATGTTTTAAATTTTTAGGGGTATTACATTAATATGAAATGTAGAAAACAACCACACTGGGTAAAAACAGAAATTAAAAATATTTGGGAAGTACATTTGGATAAATCCATCTGGAAAAAGGTAAAATTAGCGGCTAAAATACATAATAAAACATATTCATGGATTGTTCGATACTGTGTTTTTAAGTTAGCTAACAAGAAAAGCCTCCAATGGACAAACGAATTGTTGAATATTAATTATAAACTAAAAATGAACGAAATACAAACAAAACACCGTCATATGCTTTGTTTATACGGCGACGATGAAATATTATTAAGAAATAGTGCTTTAATATTAGGTATTAGTATTTCTAAGCTTATACGAATTTCAATAATTTTATATTTAGAAAAGTTTTTTCAAAACAAAGTTAACAAAAAAGAATTATTCTGGTACGGTATAAAGTTATTTTCGAAAATAAAAAAATTTAGGAGTCTGAAAAATAATTTAATTGCTATGGATTTCCATAGCCATAAAAAATTCCTAATAGAAGAATATTGGGGATTTCAATAACCAAAAACCCGGAGAAATAAAATGAAACATTTTTTAATTTTTGCATTACTTGTACTAAATCTATCGGCGCAGGGGGTTTCTGAAGAAGAGATGGACTCTCTTTTTTTAGAGGGTAAAGAAAACGAGACTCTTTCGGTACCTGAGTCTTCTTCAAAGTGGGATTTTTTTGGTTATTTTGAAAGTGAAAATTTTTTTTCAATCAGCAGACAGCTTGGTGGTAAAAACCCCGCAGAAAGCGATATTGTAAAAATAGAAACAAGAGCCCGAATAAACAGTAAATATGGCACCGATTTTTTTTACGGCAAGGCCTCGGCAGACATTTATTTTTATCCGGTTTATTATGCCGCTGTTAATCCGCAAAACTCTGGTGAAATAGATGCTTATGAATTATATATAGCCGCCGGAGAAAAATTACAGTTTAAAATAGGCAAACAGGTTTTCAACTGGGGCAGTGCCGATGCTTTCAGGGTAGTAAACTACGCTGATCAAAGAGATTTGCGTGAAATGTTTTTGAAAGAAGAAGACGAAAGGTATCGCGGAGTTTTCGCGCTCGATTTTAAATATATTTTTTCAGATTTTAGTATAGAAACTTTTTTTATACCTGTTCCGGCAAAACCGCTTTTACCGGCCGAAAAAAGTTTTTGGGCGCTTCAACCTGAAAATGAAAGCGAAATGCCGGTTAAAATGGATATGAGTGAATCTGAAAAATTATTATTAAAAAATGGGGCTTTTGCGGTAAGAAGCGGAGGTACTTTTGGTTTTCTTGATATTTATTTAAGTTATTTTCACGGACAAAATAATAGTATTGTTTTTTATCCTCAAATTACTATTGATATGGCTACTCAGGCCCCCGCATCTGTTATTATCAAACCCGATTTTTCAAAAGTAAATAAAGCGGGTGTCGATTTAGCGTTTAGCATAGAAAAGCTCGCCTTAAGAGCCGAGGCCGTGTATACGCATGATCAAACCGCGGTCTATAAAGATGAAAATGAAACAACAGTAATTAATACCGATATGACCGCGAATGAAATGACTCTTGAAAAAAACCGCGAAAAGACGCAATATTTTTCATATACGACAGGTGCCGACTATAACATCTGGGGCAGTAACGGTAGACTTTTAATTGAATACGCGTCATCTTTCTATATTAAAAATTCTAATAAATATGAAGAAGAATTTTTCAGTAATTTTCTTCTTATTTCATTAGAAGACCGCTTTTTTAACGAATATCTTGAACTAAAAGCCATGTCTATTTTAAGGCTTGCCAATGATGTCGCATACATTCCCGGTTTAACTATTACCTACAATTTTCAAAACGGCCTAAAGCTTACGGGCGGCCTTATGCTTATATATGGTTATCAAGACGATATGCTTTCTATGTTTGATAATCATGATATCGCCTATTTTAGAGCCAGAATGGATTTTTAGCGCAATAATATGCGATTTATTAATAAAGTACTGGCGAAATAGGCCAAGTGTATTTCTAATATTGCCAAACGCGTTATCGGCTGTTTTCATATCTCCCTTTTTTAGTTCTTTAATATCAACATTCAATTTCATTAGAAACTTGTGAAACTCCTCATGGCCTATGCCGGTGGCTATGGATTTCCATAGCTGTCATAAAAATGACAAAAAAAATGGAAAAAATATAAATAGATACTTATAATTATTATAGGTATTAAATGAATACTTTCTTTAAATTATGATCAACTTTGATTATAAAATAAAATCTTAAGGAGAGTGTATGGGCGATTTACGAAGTTTTTTGAAAGTTTCGTAACAGTTCACTATTTCGTCAAATAAAATATAAATTGATGCTTCTGAAAACTTCGTAAAACGCGAAATAATTTTTAAGGAGCAAAATATGAAAAAGTGCTTAATGTTAACGGCATTGGTTATTAGCGCTTTTGTATTCTTGGGTTGTACCATTGAAGGTCTTGGAGATATAGGTATTACCCCTACCCCCACTGAAAATTGCGGCAACGGATCAATTGAAGGTACAGAAGTATGCGATGACGGCAATGCTATAACTGAAACAAAATGCGATTACGGTACCGAAACCTGCACGGCTTGCGACGCTTCATGCAAGAATGTATTAAATTTAACAGGTTTATACTGTGGCGACGGCGTATGCTCAGCTAATTTTGAAAATGACACAGCTTGTCCCGCTGATTGTTTCGCAGCTAATCCTGTATGCGGCGATGGTATCGCAGAAGGCGCTGAAGTTTGCGACGATGGTAACACAATTACAGAAACCGCTTGCGCTTATGGTACAGAAACTTGTACCTTCTGTAACAATTTATGCGATACAGAGCTATTTTTTACAGGTGAATTCTGCGGTGACGGAACATGTAACGGCCCAGAAGATACCGCTTCATGCCTAACAGATTGTCCAACAACATGCGGCGATGGTATTGTAGAAGGCGCAGAAGTTTGCGACGATGCTAACACAATTACAGAAACTGCATGCGCTTATGGTACAGAAACTTGTATCTTCTGTAACGATATGTGTAATACCGAGCTATTTCTTTCAGGTGATTTCTGCGGTGATGGTGCCTGCAACGGTCCTGAAGATACTAATTCTTGCCTAACAGATTGCCCAACAACATGCGGCGATGGTGTATGTAATGGAACAGAAACTTATGGAACTTGTTCTACAGATTGTCCTGATGGTGACAATACCTATGAAAGCGCAACAAGTATTGCTGTAGGCAGCAGTGCGGTGGGTTTTATTGATACGTTTGGCGATCATGATTACTTTTCGGTTACTATGGCAGCTGACCAGACAATTGTAATTACCACTGATGACGGCAATGGCTGTAATCAATTTGATACCGAACTGTATCTTTTTGATTCAGACGGCATAACCCAGTTAAGTATGAATGATGATTATACAGGCTTATGTTCACAAATTACCTATACAAATACATCAGGAGCTGTAAAAACAGTTTACTTTTATATTGCCCATTATGCTGATAACAACACTGGTGCATATACTGTAGCTGTTATTATGCCCGTAGTTTGCGGCGATGGTATTGTAGAAGGCGCCGAAGTTTGCGACGACGGCAACACAATTACAGAGACCGCTTGCGCCTATGGCACAGCAAGTTGTACCGCTTGTAACGCGGCTTGTTCCAGTGTATTAACCTTAGCTGGCATGTATTGCGGTGATGGCACATGTAACGCGGGTTACGAAGACACTGCTTCTTGTGCTGTTGACTGCCCCGCGGCAGATACATCCCCGCCTGTGTTTAGCAACATATATTACACCGGCGCAGGTTCAGGAGCCGGTGGAGCATTCACTGTTGGTGATACTATTACTTTATTTGCTGATGTTACCGATGCCTCAGGCGTGTCTTTCGCAGAATTGTATGTGTTTCAGGCAGATCTAATGAATTATGCAGGTTACTGTAACGCGTCTTTAATAGGCGGCAATACATATTCCTGCGCCATTACGGTACCCGCGGGATACATACCAAACGGTACAGAACACATACTGCCTTACGCGATGGATGTATTAGGTTACGCCGACTATTACTATTTTGATACATATGTATCGTCAACCTATTACACCCGTTACTGGGATGGCACTATGACAACAATACCAATAGTATTAGTACCTATGACAGAGCCCGCTGTTTGCGGCAACGGAGTTATCGAAGGCGCAGAAGCCTGTGACGACGGCAATACAATCAGTAACGACGGCTGTTCATCTGTTTGTCAATTTGATACAGATACAACACCGGCTGCGTATAGTAATATTTATTACACCGGAACAGGTTCAGGAACCGGCGGAGCCTTTATAGAAGGTGACACTATTACATTGTATGCTGATGTAACCGATTTTTCAGGAATATCGTCTGTTACTTTATATGTTTATCAGGCTGATATTTTCGATTATCCCGGTTACTGTACCGCAGCCTTAATAGGCGGTGATACATACTCATGCAGCTTTACGATTTCAGCGGGTTACGTGCCTAATGGCACTGAACATATAATAGTAGCCGCAACAGATAGCGCGGGTAACTATGAATTTTACTATTATGATACGGCCGTATCGTCAATATACTATACAATGTATTTTGCGGGTATGGTCACAACAACTCCTATCGTTTTTGTGCCAATTACAGAAGCTGTTACTTACGTAAAAACTGGCGATTACGTTGAATACGCGAACACTAGCGGTTTCAGCGCCAACTATTTATTGGGCCAAAAGGTTACTGTATCTTCAAATATGACATTAACCCATATGGGCTTAATAACTAAAGCGGCCAGCGCCGCGGGACAATGGGCGCTTTATACCAATAATACCGATTTACCCGGTACATTAATAGCGAATACGGCGCAGCATTCTGTATTAATGGGCGACCAAATGTACGCCATAGTTCAGGGCAGTGTTTCACTAAGCGCTGGAACTTACTGGATTATGGGTGTATATAATCCCAGTGCTTCTATGGCTGTAGATACAACAGTAACAACAAATAAAATAGCCTATATATCGTTTGGTTTTGGCGGCGCGTTACCTGCCACTTTTCCCAATCCAAGCGTATACAACGGCACTCGCTTCAATTACTATTTATACGGTACAAGTCCGTAATATAAACATACAGATATTAAGAATGTTATAAGGGGAAGTCTCAAACTTCCCTTTTTTTTATTTATTGGCCGGCAAGGGCGTTCCGCCTTAAAAACAACAAAAAATACAAAAAAAAGAGAAAAATTACATTTTTTTGTTTACATTTTTAACCGACATTGTAATATGTCACAAAATGTGCAGAGTAAATTAAAAAATTACGAAAACACAATAAATTAAACAATAAATTAAATGAGAAGGTCTGAAAAATCTTACGACAATGCGACAAATAGTATATATCTTAGATTTATAAAGTTTCAAAATCAACGGTTTATTCTATAAATTTTATTCTTAATATTTTTTATTTTCTTCTCATAATATAAGGAGTATAAATGATGAAAAAACGACTAATAATAATAGCGCTCATGTTCAGCGCTTTTATCTATATGGGTTGTCAAATAGAAGGTCTTTCTGTAGGCGGAACCTGTAACAATAATGGTTTATGCGATAGCGGCGAAACTACCGCTTCATGCGCCGCAGATTGTCCTGTAAATAATACTGACAATACCGACAATACCGACAATACTGACAATACAACAACGGCTGTTTGCGGCAATGGTGTAATAGAAGGGACTGAAGCATGCGACGAAGGCAGCGAAACCAGTACTTGCACGGCCCTATGTCAAGTTAAAGGCCCAAGCGGTGAAGTTTGTGGTGATGGTATACATGAAGGCATTGAAGTCTGTGACGATAGTAATACGGTTACTGAAACCAATGCAGACTGTGCTTATAATACAACTTGTACAGATTACTGTAACAGTGACTGTACTACAGCATTAACACTAACCGGTGGTTATTGCGGCGACGGTATAATAAATGGGCCCGAAGAATGCGATGGCGAGGCAGATTGTGCAGGTGATTGTACCATTATTGCAGGCGGCGCTGACACAACACCACCAACCATTACTAATATTAATTTCTCAGGCACTATTGCCATGGGCAATTATGTATTAGTAACTGCAGATATTACAGATGCGTCAGGCATTGGCAATATTGGCTGGTTTAATTTATACGATGATTATGGTAATTGGCTAGGTGATTGTTCACCATACTTTTTTACCGGCAACACCTATGGCTGTGATATCTATGTTTATAATACTCCGGCAATTTCATATGGGTATGTTGAAATTTATGCTGAAGATACATACATGAACGGGATCTACGGTTATGGTTACTGGTCAGGCGGCGGCGGTGATGTTTGCGGCGACGGCGCATGCACAGGTACTGAAACAAATGCAACATGCGCGGCAGACTGCTCGGCAGACACAACACCACCTGGCATTTCTGGTATTGGTTTTTACGGCACGCCAACAGGTGCTGGAGGCGCATATATGATGGATGATTCAATTACCATGTACGCCACAGTCACTGATGAATCAGGTGTTGGATATGTATGGTTATCACTTTATGACGATTTCTGGTATAATTTAGCAGGGTGCTATGCTTTTGATATGGGCGGCGGTTACTATGAGTGCTCAACGACAATAAGTATCTTACCAGCTACAACATCAGGATTTATTGAGGTATTCGCCCAAGATAGTTCAGCAAATTGGAATTATACTTGGGAGTACTCTGCTTCTATTGTGCTGTTAGATACAACATTTGTACCACCCGCTACCATTGGAACCCTTACCGCAAATGGAGGCTGGTATTCATATTCACTAGCTCAAATTGAATACGTGCAGGTTAATGTAACTGCTGGAACTTCATACACAGTATACTGGGACGATAGCTGTTGTGATGGTTCTGGTGCTTATACAGCAGATATTGCAGCCAGCGCTTATAATCCCGATGGATCTTCCATTTTTACATTCGAGGATTCTGGATATATGTATGGGTATTCGTTTACAGCAAGTCAAACGGGTTATGTTTATATTAAACTTGATCCCTACTGGTCAACTGGTACTGTAGGGGTTCAGGTAACCAGTCCGTAACATAAAAAAAGTAAATGGAACAACTAAAAAAGCCGGCTTATGCCGGCTTTTTTTATTTTTGTATCCATAACTCTTTGTAAAAACACATCTCTTAATGATCGCGAAAGTGGGTAACAATTACTTGCATAATATATTCTCAATTGACGCGAAAAGTCATTCCGTTGCCCGTTTTCAAATGCACAATACTTGATGCAAAATCTCTTGAAATTTTTCTACTAATAAATTCCCGTACCGCATTACCCGCGAAAGCTGGTATAAGTAAAGAAATCAGGGAAAAACCCACCCGACCACAGTCATTCCCGCTCCGCACCTAAGCCTGTGCCCGCGAAAGCGGGTACGGCATAAACTCCAGCGGGAATCTATAATTAACCCATCATACACGGCTAGCATTTTAAAAAAAATGGAAAAAATACACATGCTTTATTATATTTTAATAGATCTGAAAAAGTTTACACCTATCAAGTAATGCAAATGTTTTCTATACCGTTACATAATAAGGCAAGAAAACAACAAAAAATACAAAAAAAAGAAAAAAATTACATTTTTTTGTTTACATTTTTAACCGACATTGTAATATGTCACAAAATGTGTGAAGTAATTTAAAAATTGCGAAAACACAATAAATTTAACGGGAGGGTATGAAAATTTTCATGAAAAATAGAATATTTCATAGGTCTAAAAAGTTTCAAAATAAACAGTTTATTCTATTAATTTTATTCGTAAAATTTTTTCTGCTCATCCAATAACAAAAAAGGAGTAAAAAATATGAAAAAACGACTATTAATAATAGCGCTCATGTTCAGCGCTTTTATCTACATGGGTTGTCAAATAGAAGGTCTTGGAGAAATAACGGCGACCGACACTGGTAAAACTGAGTGCGGTAACGGTGTTTTAGATGCTGGCGAAGCTTGTGACTCTTTCGGCCAAAACACGACAACATGTAACGCTAATTGTACGGCGCCTGTTTGCGGCGACGGTCACGTAAATGACGCGGTTGGCGAAAAATGCGACGACGGCAACACTATTAATGAAGAAAATTGTGATTATGGTGAAGCTGAATGTACAAGATGTGGTTCACAATGTAAAGTCGAAATAAGTCTAACCGGCAGCTATTGCGGTGATGGTGTTTGGGATGAAGCCAATGGCGAGCAATGTGATGATGGCAACACATCATCAACCGATTCATGTACAGTTGAGTGCATAACAGTAATCCCAGATACACCTGTTTGCGGCGACGGTCAGATAACTGGTACTGAAGTGTGTGACGATGGTAACAATGTAAATGAAGAAAATTGTGACTATGGCACTGCAACATGTGAAACTTGCAATGCTGATTGTTCGGCACCATTAAGTTTAACCGGCGAATACTGCGGCGACCTTATTTGTAATGGCCCTGAAGATAGCTCTTCATGCGTAACAGAGTGTCCCGTAAACTGCGGCAATGGAACTTTAGATGAGGGCGAAATTTGTGACGACGGCAATACTACAGAAGAAACTGAGTGCGCGTATGGCACATCTACATGTACTACTTGCAATAGCAATTGTACCGCCGAGCTAAATTTAACCGGTGACACATGCGGCGATGGAGTAACTAACGGCCCAGAAGTTTGTGACGATGGCAATACAGTAACAGAAACAAATGCAGACTGCCCTTACGGTACAACTTGTACAACTTTCTGTAACGACACTTGTAGCACACAACTAACCTTAACTGGTGCTTCATGCGGCGATGGCACATGTGATTCTGCTGACGGCGAAACAACAGCTTCTTGTGCTGGCGACTGTCCTGCTGCAGGTGTATGTGGTGACGGTACCCAAGACACAGGCGAAGCTTGTGACGATGGTAACACTACCACTGAGGTTGCCTGCTCTTATGGTACTGCAACATGTGAAACTTGCAATGCTGATTGTTCTGCACCATTAAGTTTAACCGGCGAATACTGCGGCGATAGCGTATGTACAGCTAGCGCTGGTGAAGACAATGTGACTTGTGCGGTTGATTGCCCTGTAGTTTGCGGTAATAGTGTAGTTGAATCAGGTGAAGCTTGCGACGACGGTAATACAGCATCTAACGATGGTTGTTCATCAACATGCCAGTTTGATACTGATACGATGGGCCCAGCTTTTAGTAATATTTACTATACAGGTACAGGCTCTGGAACAAGCGGCGCCTTTGTTGCAGGCGATACTATTACAATGTATGCTGATGTGACTGACTTTTCAGGAATTAGTTTTGTTAATTTGTATGTAATGGGTGCTGATTTTTCAAGTACTGCAGGGTATTGTACTGCTGCTTTAGTAAGCGGCAATACATATTCATGTACTCTAACTATTCCGGCGGGTTTTGTGCCAAATGGTACAGAAACGGTAGTTCCGTATGCAGAAGATACAAACTTTACATATGAAGCATACGTCTATAACACTGCAAATTCGACAACTTACTATTCTACCGACGCTACTTATCTGGTAACAGATATAGGTTTAGTTTTTGTACCAATGGAAGCGCCTCCTGCGCAGGTCTGTGGCAACGGTACAGTAGAAGGAACAGAAACATGTGACGACGGTAACACAACATCAAACGACGGCTGTTCAGCGGCTTGTCAGTTTGATACTGATACAACACCACCAACCTATAGTAATATTTATTACACAGGTACAGGCTCAGGTGCCGCAGGCGCTTTTTTACAAGGTGATTCAATTACAATGTATGCCGATGTAACAGACTTTTCAGGCATTTCAAGTGTAACACTGTACATAGTTGATGCTGATATTATGAATATTGTTACTTCTTGTTCAGCCTCGCTGGTAAGCGGCAATACTTATTCATGCGCCATTACGGTCCCCGCGGGATACATACCAAACGGTACTGAACACATACTCCCATTTGCTAACGACACATTCGGATATGCTGACTACTTGTATTACAATACGGCGATGTCGTCAACATATTATACATTGTGGAATGCTGGTACTGTAACAACAACACCAATAGTTTTTGTTCCAATGGATGTACCGGCACAAGTTTGCGGTGATGGCGTAGTTGCCGGCTCTGAACAATGTGACGATGGCAACACAACTGCTGGCGATGGATGCAATAGTACATGCCAAATGGAGTTTGCTGCTGGCGGGGCAATAGTACCGGGTAATGTTACCGGCAGTACAGCCTATGGTACTTCTGATTACACTACCTTTTTGCACACCAACACGGGCGAGTTTTTCACTTTTACAGCAAATGGTACAAGTTCATATGCTGTTTTATGGGATGACTCATATAGCGGCAGTGGTGCATATACTGGTGATATTTTGATGATTGGTACCAACTCTGCAGGAACTCAAATAATCTATCAAGACAGTGGTTATCTCTATCCTGCGATTATTACGCCCATAGCTGGTACGGTCACTCTTGAGACAAACCCTTATTATAGCGCTGGTACGGTAGGTATTAATGTACTGCCCTATAATACAATCACGGTAAACGGCGGCTGGTATTCTTATAACTTGCCTGTAACTTCCGGCAGTATATTAATTGCTTTTTCAGTTACTTCTGGCCAAACTTGTACCGTAAACTGGGATGACTCTTATGAAGGTACAGGGACCTATAGTGGTGACATCTGGATGGCTGCTTATCAGGGCAACCCTGGTGCCACACCATATTTTAACTTGGTAGACTCAGGTTATTATACAGGACAAACATTTACGGCAACTGCTACAGGTACTGTGTATCTTGAAGCAAATGCTAACTGGTCCTCTGGTTCACTGGGTGTTAGTGTAAGCTGCCCATAACAAAAATATATAAATAAAGAAAACCTAAAAAAGCCGGCTTATGCCGGCTTTTTTTATTTTTACCCGAGAAAAGGAAGATTTAAAGCAAAAGTTAGAAAAAATAAATTTAGAAAATATTCAACTTCTTTTATTTTAATTTTGTTTCAAATACCGTTTTTATTATATTCTCAATTGCATTACCCTTATCGCAATGTAAAATATGCTCGATATTTTGTCTTACCTCTTTAGTAACTGCCAATATTCTCTGGGACTTACAATTTTGCATGATTTATATTTCTTAATATTTTGGAAAGCTTTATCACCAGTAACAATATAATTTGCTTCAATAAATTCAGCCAATTGTAGAATTTTGTTGTCATCTACATCTGAACATATATTTGGAATATTATTTATAGGTTCAACAAATATTAAATTGTTTTTAATTAAATTTATTTTGTTTTCAATAATATTTTCTGGTATTTCAAGTTTTTGATCTAAAACGGTTTTATACTCAAGAAGTATAAAAGCTCGAGATTTTCCGGTAACACGATTTATTGCTATTTTATTCTAACAGATTCCCGTTGGAATTTATGCCGCACTATGATGCGGTACGGGAATGACACTGAAAATCACAGTTTATCTAAATTTATATTATTGCCAAATAAATCTAAAATTATAAGTGAGATGTCCATCCCGACCACCAGTAACATTTGCATAAATTATAACTATTTTGCTTGTAAACTTATCTTATATTTTATATTATTATAATATATGATAAAAAATATTATAATATTGAATTTTTTATATTTTATTTTTTTTCTTCCTCTATATTCTACTGAAAAAAATAATCAAAATAAAACGGGTGATGTATATCTAGAAATAGAAACAAAATCTGAAGTTGTCTTAAAAGGCCGTCTTCTTGAAGAAACATCAGAATATATAATTATTGTAACAATTGATGAACTTGAATTTAAAATATTAAAAAAGAATATAACAAGAAAAACAATCATAAATGAATCGCAAGTTTCAAAAGACAGCTATCACAAAGATCCTAATTATTCGCGGCTAATGTTTACGCCTACCGCCAGACCCCTTAAGGCCGGTGATGGTTATATTTATGACTACGAAATTTTATTCCCAGGCATTTCATATGGTATTACAGATAACATAGGCGTTATGACAGGATTTTCAATTTTGCCGGGATTAGGCCTTGACGAACAGTTATTTTATATCGCGCCAAAAATTGGCTATGAATTTTCTGATAAATTATCTACGGCGGGTGGTATACTATACGCGACGGTGCCCGAAGAGGGTTCATTGGGCATTTTATATTCTGTTACAACTTATGGCACTTATGACGCTCACCTGACAATAGGAGTAGGATTTGGTTTCGTCAATAAAGAATTTTCTAAAGATCCTATTTTTGTTTTTGGCGGCAATTTAAGATTAACAAAAAGCATTGCTCTAGTAAGCGAAAACTGGATGCATCCACAGCTATCTATTAATCAAACGCCTTTTGCCATAGCTGTACGATTTTTTGGCCAAAATATCGCCGTAGACGCAGGATTTATTATTATAGGAGAAGTCATAAAAATGGGTTTTCCTATGCCATGGTTATCATTTATTTATAATTTTTAAACCTCAAGATCACTAATTTCTTTTGGGGCCTCATGTGTAATTATTTCATGTTTTCCGTTTTGCATAATTACATCATCTTCAATTCTAATGCCTATGCCCCTAAATTCTTCTGGCAAAAAATCGTATTCATGCGGCATGTAAATCCCCGGTTCTATAGTAAAAACCATGCCGTTTTCAAGGGGCCGTGGTTTATGATTAATGTACCGTGACCCTGCATCGTGAACATCAAGCCCTAAATAATGAGATGTATTGTGCATATAATATGTTTTATAATATTCTTTTTTTATAATTTCTTCTTTTGAGCTTGAAGATTTCATTTCTGTTTTTTCGTTTTTTATAAATAAAAACTTTTTAAAAAAACCAAGTTCAAAAAGTCCATCCACAATAGTATTTAAAGCCGCGTCATGTATACCATCTAAGGTATTATTTATGTAGCACTTTTCAAAAGCTTTTTTTTGCGCGGTTAATACAATTTCATAAAGAATTTTTTGAGCCTCGGTAAATTTACCGCCAGCGGGAAAAGTTCGCGAAATATCAGAAGCGTACCCTTCGTATTCACATCCGGCGTCTACAAGTACTAAATCTTGCGCGCTAACTTTTGAAGTTAAATTGGTGTAATGTAAAACTGTGGCATTATTACCGGCGGCAATTATACTAGGATACGCAAGACTTGTTAGGGCGTTTTTTGAAAATTCCCATTCAATATATGATTTTAATTCAAATTCAAAAAGTTCTTTTTTATTTACATTTTCGCGGCAGTACTTTATTAAATTCTCGTGCGCCTTTGCCGATATCTCTGCCGCTTTTTTCATTAGCTTTATTTCTTCAGGGGTTTTTATAATTCGCATTTCATGAAGTATTTCTTGCGGATGAATAATTCTGGTGGGAGCAAAATCTCCTTTTTTTAAATTATTTTTTATATTATTTATAGTCTCTGTAATTTTAACGTCAATTTGGCCGTCTTTACCTAAAGAAAAATAGACTGTTTCTTTGTTTTTTAAAAGTTCTTTTAATTTAGCCCATATTTTTTCATAAGGATGTATATTTTTTTCAATGTCAATATTTATATTTTTAGATATATTTTCAAAAGTAACCCCCCGGCCCTCCCATCGTGTTTTTTCTGCGTTAGATTCAGAAAGAAAAATATGCGTACCTTCTTTTGAATCTATGTATATGGCAAATTCAGGAGTATTTATACCCGTAAGATATAAAATATCTGAGTTTGTTCTATAGCTGTAATGAACTCCCGAATTTCTTTCTTTTTTTCCCGAAGAAAATAATACCATGGCCGAATCTGGCGCCATTTTTTTTCTTGCCTGTTTTATTCTATTTGAATAATATTCTGACGATAAATATGAGCTCATAAATATATACTAATTTTTTCTCTTTTTTATTTTTTGCTGTATTGTCAAAAGTTTCATTTGCATAGAAGCTTCTTCAAGATACAGGTACTTATCAATTAAAAAAATAGCTTTGTTATATTTTTTAAAATAATAATATAATATTACAAGAGCCTCTGGCAAAGCCTTTGAAAGCCCTTTTTTATAAGCTTTTCTAAAATATTTATATGACTGAATATAATTTTTTTTCTTTTTGTAAGCTTTAGCCATATAATACATATCTTCGGCATCTACATTTGCCATACCTGAAATATTTTTAATAATAAAATCGGGATCTGTTTTTTTATTCTTTAAACGGTATATTTTATATTTATATTTTTTATTTTTATCTATATCTGTAAAAGATTCATTTATGGCACTATTTATTTTTAAGGCAAGGGCCGCCATAGAAGCAATATCTGTTTGATTATGTAAAAATAATTTTTTTAATAAAGTATCATCATTTTTTTTCTGGTATTCAAAATATGCCTGCCCTGCCATAGAACCGGGCAAATCATCTTGTCTTATCATTTCTAACACTGAATTTTCGTAATCAATTAAACGAGAACGCTTTTGCGGATATATTTTTCTAAGTATATGATACAAATCGAAATGTTCTAAAAAATGATTGGGAAATTTTTTTAAGAATAGCTGATACCTGCTTTTAATAAGCGGAATATCAAACGATTTGCCGTTAAAAGTAACCAGATAATTAAAGTTTTGCCAAATATTATCTAAAAAAGAAAGCATCGCGTTTTCATGTGCCATATTTTTTAAAAATATCTGTTCTAAATGAAAACCATCTTCTTTAAAATAACCAAGGCCCAACAAAAACGGAATGTTCGACGCCGTAAAACTTAAATTTACGCATTCAACATCAAAAAATAATATTTTCTTTGAATCATATTCGTTTTGGGCCAAAAAATTAATTTTTTTTTTAGCCTTTAAAATTAATTTATAATTTAACGGATGTTTTTTAAAAAATAATTCTGCATGCTCTATTTTTTTTTCGCCGGTTTGTATTATCTTTTCTTTTTTTTTAGAATTAAAGTAAATGCTCAGTTTTTTTGAAGTGTTAGAAACCATTACTCTAAAGGATACTTTTCTTTAGCGATACTTAGCAAATTTAATAAATCTCTCGAAAGAGTATCTTTTAAACCTTCGTCCATTATCTGAAGCAGTATAATTTTAAGTTCACTTTGTTTAATACTTGTAGTATCTTTATTTTCATAAAGAGTAATCAACTGAGAATACATCTGCTGGGCCGTATGCGCGTTTAAGCCCCGTGCCTGGGTCTGCTTTAAAATATTTTGTATTGCTTTTAATATTTCGCTATAAGCTTCTGTTTCTTGCTTTACTTTTTTAATAATATCAACAGACACTTTATAATTTTTTGAGAGCTGATTAAAAACTTCCTGCCAATTCACCTGCTCATGCCTTAGTACCTTATTAATATGATTATTTAAATTTAATGTTAGTTTATGCACAGGCGAAAGAGTTGAATACCATTTTTGATATCCCTCGCTGTCTTTTACTTTCATATACTTTGAAACTGTACTGCCTAAAGAAACATAATGCTTTAACAAAGTCTGCCGTGGAATTTTTAACAGATCATTATTTTGCTCTGTATTGACAGTAGTTTCTTTTTTTAGGACAAGCGGCCTTGAATGCTGAAATTCCGCGCCTTCTTTTTCAATTAATATCTGCCCTGGTAGTCTTGTGTCTTTTGGCTTTTGAGGTTCTTCTGGTATTATTTTTTCTTCAAGCGCCGCGGCTTCTAATTTATTTTCTTGAGCAACATCTTTAGATAACTCAACATTCAATTCAAATTCTTCTTTATTTTCCCGTTCAAGTTTTAAAGGCGGCGCTAAGTTAAATAATTTTTCATACCCGTCTAAAAGTATACTTCCCGGTATGAGAATAGATTTGTTTTCTTCAATTATCGGTGCTGCTTTTTCGTTATTTGCATATTGATTTTGATTATTATTTGTTGCATTGTTCGAATGTACTTGACTATAATTCTCTTGAGGTTCATTTATATCTTCTTCTGCATCTTGTACTTCTATTTTTATTTTAAGAGGTGCCGCTTTCATGAATAAAGTACCATAAGCCTCTAGAAAACTGTTTGACACAGCTCTAAAAGGATTATCAAATTTATCTTTCGCTTTAGGCAGTTCGGTTTGATACAGTTTGGCTTTTGTTTTTTCAAGAGAAGATAGAAAATAACGGCCTAGAAAAGAACTAAAACGTGCTTCATCAGATTCTCCTATGTATTCGGCTAATAAATTTAATTTTTCAAGGTAGTCTTCAAGTTTTGTAAAGTTTTTATCGGTAAATGCTTTTAACGTGTTAATCTTATTTTGTGTAACCGCCGGTTCTGCGTGTAAAACTTGTGTCATGTAATGAGATAAAAGCTGACGCATTGTAAAAAAATAAGACATTGATTCGCCATAAGTTGAAAACCCATAGCTGCCATTATCTTTTTTTATTACAATATCTTTAATCATAAATCTACATATTATCTTTAAAATAATTTAGAGCCAACAGATACCCTTTCATACCAAGACCGGCTATTATTCCCTCTGCTATATCGCTAAAATAAGATTTTTTTCTGAACTCTTCTCTAGCGTATATATTTGATATATGTACTTCAATAAAAGGAATTTTAACCGAAAGTACAGCGTCTCTTATCGCGAGGCTTGTGTGAGTAAAAGCTCCTGGGTTAAAAATAAAAGCATTTATTTTTTCTTTTGGCAAATTTTGAATATAGTCAATTAAATTTCCTTCATGGTTGCTTTGCATAAAAGAAAGCTGAACATCACTGCCCGCTTCTTTTGTTAATTTTTTTTCAAGCTCTTCAAGAGTAAAAGCGCCATAATGCTCTTTTTCTCTAATGCCCAACATATTTAAATTGGGGCCGTTTATAACCGCTATTTTCATAGTTTATAAAATTCCTTTAATGCTAAAAATAATTTTTTACTTTCAACTGGTTTTGGTAAAAGATATTGGCCAATATCTTTCAACATAACAAAATATATCTCTTCTTTTTTATTTTTTTTATCTTTTTTCATTAATTCTAAAAGTTCTTCTGCCTTTGGTTTCTTTTGCCCCGGTAAATTTGAAATATTTTTATTTAATTTTAAATTTGTTAAGATATCAATAATTCTATGGTATTTTTTCTCTTCTAAAATTCCCTGTCTATAAGAAAAAAAAGCCGCAAAAGAAAGACCAATGGATACTGCTTCGCCGTGATTTATATACTTATAATTATACCAGCTTTCTATAGCATGGGCAAGAGTATGCCCCAGATTTAAAATTCCGCGTAAAAGATTTTCTTTTTCATCTTTTTCAACCACAGCCGCCTTAACTAATACGCTTTCTTTTGAAAGTAAATTCATAATATTTATATTCTTATTTAATATATTCTCTACGTTTTTTTCAAGAAAGCTGAAAAATACTTTATTCATAATAAGAGCAGATTTAACCGCTTCTGCCAATCCGCAGTTTATTTCTCTTTTGGGCAAAGTTTTTAAAAATTCACAGCAGATGAATACAGCCTTAGGCTGATAAAAAGTACCCGCCATGTTTTTACCTTGTGAAAGATTTACGCCTGTTTTGCCCCCCACAGAAGAATCTACCATTGCCAGTAAAGTTGTGGGAACTTGAACAAATGAAATACCCCGCGCGTAAATAGAAGCGGCAAAACCGGTAATATCGCCTATTACCCCGCCCCCAAAAGCAATCAAAAGAGAATCTCTGTTAAAATTTTCTTTTAAAAGTTTTTCACTTATTTCTTCAATGGTTTTTATCCTCTTTGTTTTTTCGCCGTCAGGTAATATAATGAGTAATGAATTTTTAAATAGATTATTTATTTCTTTTTTATAAATGCCATATATTTTTGTGTTGGTTATAACAGCTGTTTTTCTGCCTTCTGTGAATTTTTCAATATCTTTTTTTAAAGATAGTATCAAATCTTGCCATATTACTGAATAGCTGTTTTCACCTAAATTTACTTTAATTTGATCTTTCACTTAATTCAGCTTTCATTTTACTTTCTGGATGTAAAATAGATTTTTCACTTTTACTTTCTATTTTTATTAAATTTATATTTACACCATAAATATTTTATATTTTCTGCGCATACAAAGAATAATAAAAGTTTTATGCTTTTATTATTATAATTACATTCACATCTTGGCCAGATAGCTCAGTCGGTAGAGCAGGGGACTGAAAATCCCCGTGTCGGGAGTTCGAATCTCTCTCTGGCCAATATTTCTTACTCAAAAGCAATTTGTACAATATTTGAATGAAAAGATTCCCTTTCGCCGTCAAAAGCGGTTACTGTAAAATAATAGACACCCGCCCCTTCATAATAATTTTCTATATAATCTTCAAATGAAAACTCGCGATTTTTACTTTCATTTTTATCCCAAATATATACAATATCTTCATCTAAATAGTATGCCTCGGGCAATAATTTATAATAACAGTATACAAAATATGTTGAAACGGGTAAATTTGTATCAGGATCAATTGATTCGGTCCATTGTATTGATATATTTTCAGTGTTATAACTTAACTCGGGAGTTAGCGGTTTTTCGCCGCCGGCAATATTCGCGTTGTCTTTATAATAATCTTCACTAATAGGATCACTTAAAGAACAAAAATTAATAAAAACAATAATTAATAATAATTGAATATATTTTATTTTTTTAAACCGGAAAAAAAATAATATTTTCATTTTTCTATGATACCATATTTTACTATGTTTTTATTAACTAAAAACGCGTTAGTAATAATTCGGTTGTTGTGAATAATATACCCCGATTCTAATAAAATTCCCGCTTTATTAATATATTCTTTTGTTTTTTTAATATCACTTTGAAACATATAAGTTAAAGCAATGTTATTATAATATTTTGCCATTAATTCTATGTCATTAGAAATTTTATTAATTTCTTCTAATAATAATTTTCCCGCTTCACTTTTTTTGCCTTCTAATAAAAAATGATAACTTTTTTTTAAGTAGTTATCATCACAAAAAACATACAAAATATTTTCTTCTGTAAATGATGAATCTGCTTTATTTTCCCACGGTGCCTCGGCAGGATTAACTCTATCATTTACTTTAGCTTCTGCCTTATAATATTGGTAAGGCAGAGGAACCATATACTGAAAGCGCAGTTTCTTAGGAGACATTGCGCAAAAAATAAAATTAAAAAAAATGATCAATAAAACATTTATTTTTAATAAAAAAAACCAGTTAATATACATTTTATTTTTCATTTTTTATTGTCTAAAGGGTTTAGGTTGACAGTGTGTCAAATAAAACAGTTTGAATTCATGCGGTTGTTTGTCGGTTTGGGTAATCCGGGTAAAAAATATATTCATACTCGCCATAACGCGGGTTCCATTATTCTTCAAAAAATAACTGAATCTTGTAAATTTCATGAAAACAAAAACTTAAAAGCAATTTACGGTTCTATTGAACTTAAAGATACAAAAATTATATTCCTTTTTCCATTAACTTTTATGAATTTATCGGGTGAAAGTGTTTTAGCCGCTTTAAAATATTTCAATCTTAATATTAATGATACTGTTGTTTTTCATGATGAAATTGAACTGCCCGAAGGCTCTCTTAGATACAAACTTGGCGGCGGACACAAGGGCCATAACGGCTTGAGAAATATTATACAAAAATGCGGAGGTGACTTTCATAGAATAAGAATAGGCGTAGGCCGCCCTGCTGATGATAGAATATCAGTGGCCGATTATGTGCTTATGCCGTCTGATTTAAGTTTTTTGCCCGATAAAAATGCGGTAGAAAGATTACTAGAAAATCATAAATTATGGTAAAGATAAGCCTTTGGCAATTGAACTTGCCACGTTGGGGCTGTCAGGGTTAACTGTAACTTTGCATAAAGAAAGACTGGTGGTCGGGATAGACATCTTTTTTATTAATATACTGTTTATTATTATTAAAAATATCACTCCCCGGCGAACCGTACTAAAAATATTTTCTTTCTATCATATTCTTCAAGAACTTGGGGTAAAAAAATAATAAGTTCATCTTTTCCTGCGGGGTTAGTTACTGTTTTTAAAATACCATAGCTGGGCACATTAATATTCTGCCAGAATTCAACATCATGAGAATTATCGCCTTTGTATATGGCCATCTCACGAAGCGTGTGCCCCAGTACAAAATCGGTATTTGAATCTGCGTTAAAATCACCCGTGGTAAAACCGGGAAAAAGACTACCCTCTGCGTCAAATGAAAGAGAAACATTATTTTCTTCAACTATTTGTTTATTTTCAATAGATAAAAAAGCGGCGTTAATTAAAATTTTTCTTCTTACAATATAGTTTATAAAAAATGTAACCCCCGGATCTATAGTTGGTATAATTAATTTTTTTTTCATATTAAACGAAGCCACAAGAGGTGAAAAAAACCCGCCCTGCTGTATAAAGAATGTTTTATTGCTTGAATCAGGAATAAAGTTTTTACCCCAAAAAACAAATATCTCGGTTCTTATTTTTAATCCCAACCCTTTTATTATTGAAAATATTAAATCTGGATTATTGTCATTATTTAAATCATCAACTTCAACGTAAGAAGCGTATACTTCTGAAAGTTCAACAGGAAACACCCGTAAAATTGTTTGGTTAAAAGGCATAATATTATTTTTTTGCAATTGGCTCAAATAAAAGTAAACCTTGTTTTCGGTGCGGCAGTACGCATCTAATATGGTATCGTTATTTAAGTCTTTAAAATAAAGTCTGGGTATAAAAGACTGCGCCCTAACCGTGTTAGACCTTCTATCAGAATTTTTCCATACTCTGTCTGAAAATTTACTTATAAAATCAAAAGGCATAACCGATTTTTTAATATATCTGCCCAAATTATTTTCAAAAAAATAAAATTTTCCAACACCGGGCAATATTAAATCAAAATCTTTATCGTTATCAATGTCAGCGCCAAGAGTAATTCTTTCGACATTTACCGTGTAGTAAGGCGCGAAAAAATATTCTTTAATATTTATTTTTTCACGTTTTATAAAGTTTGAATTATTATTTTGATATCTTACAAAAACCCCTTCAGGACCAAATTCAATTAAATCATCATATCCATCGCCGTTTATATCACCAAAATCAAAAGCCGAAATGTTTTTTGAAAAACGAATAGCGCTTGAAATTATAAAATCTTTGTTTAGTATCGTAATTGTTCTTTCAAATACCGCGAAATATGAATTATCTTCGCCTGAAAAAAAAGATCCTGCTGTCTCAGGTATAAAAGACAAAGTAGTTTCAAAAACATGGGCTTCTTTTGAATTCGCGATTAGAGATTGAATTATACCCAAACCAAAAAAAATAAAAATATAAAAATATTTTTTATTTATATAAAACGCCACCATAAAGCGCCGCCAAAATATTTTCATAGAATTAAATTTTTTCAAGCTTTGTGTATTTTAAAAGAAATTTTCTCGATTTATTATCTTCAAAAAAAATATGAATTTTAGAAGCCTCGCCTGTTCCTTCTAAACGCAAAATTCTGCCCCTGCCAAAATTAGGATGTCTTATTTTATCACCTGGTTTATAAAGACTGTTAAAAGAACTTGAAGTTTCAGTTTTATCTTTGCTAAAATCTTTTAAATTTATCATATTAGGAAATTTAGGCGCCGTATTATAGCTCTTTTTCTCATAAAAAGAAGTAGATGATATTTCTTCTTCAGTTTGCATAAAACATCCGGGTATTTCTAATAGAAATTGTGAGGGTTCTGAAACCTGCCTGTATCCCATTTTAAATCGTGTTTGCGCGCGTGTTAAGTATAGCCTGTTTTTTGCTCTGGTAACGGCTACATAAAAAAGACGCCTTTCTTCACTGCAAGAACCGTCTTTTTTAGCCAAATAATGAGGAAAAACATCTTCATCCATGCCGGTTAAGATAACCGTATCAAATTCAAGACCCTTGGCGTTATGAACTGTCATTAAATTTACTCGGGGTTTATTATCTAAATCGCCCGATTCTTCTGCCGATGTATAAAGACTTATATTTTGAAGATAATCGGCTAAAGTTGAATTTTTATTTTCAAGCTGAAAACGAAGTAAAGACTCTTTTAGTTCGCGTAAATTTTCCTTGCGGCTTGAACCTAAAAGTCTGTCTTCTTCTTCATACATTTTTCCTAAACCGCTTTTTTCTAAAATATCTTCAAGCAGAAAACCAAAGTCTATGTGATTTTTTATTTTTTTATTTAGATCATTTGTCCAGTTATATAAATTTTTAACTTCTATCTCGGCTTTTTTGCTTAAACCTAACGATGATATCTCATTTAATACCATTAAAAAATCAGCCGTACTGCCCAATTTAGACTGCAATTTTTCACGCGCTTCATATAATTTTTGTATTGATTTTTCGCCAATACCACGAGATGGATTGTTTATTAATCTTAAAAAAGAAGCCTCATCAAACGGATTTATTAAAAACCTAAAGTACGATAAAACATCTTTAACTTCTTTTCTGGCAAAAAACGAAACCGCGCCAAATATTCTGTAAGGAATTTTCATCTCTAGAAAGGCTTCTTCAAAAAGACGCGATTGTGAGTTCGTGCGGTACAAAACAGCAATTTCATCGGGTGAAATATTTTTAACAAAAGAGCTTACCATGGCTGCCGTACTGTAAGCTTCTTCATTATCACCTTTTAATAATTTTAAATGCGGATTTACGCCTTCTTTTTTAGCTGTCCAAAGTTTTTTAGGCATTCTATCTTCGTTTTTTGAAATTACATGGTTCGCTAAATCTAAAATAGGCTGTGTAGAACGATAGTTTTGCTCTAATTTAACAATTTTAGCGTCTTTAAAATCAGATTGAAATTCAAGAATATTAGTTACATCCGCACCCCTCCAACCGTATATTGCCTGATCATCATCGCCTACAACACATAAGTTCTTATTTTTAGACGATAACAATTGAATTAAAGTATACTGCGCGTGGTTTGTATCTTGATATTCGTCTACTAAAAAATACTGGTATTTGTTTTGAACGGTTTCTAACGCTTCAGGAAATTTTTGAAATATTTTTACCACCATAAATATAAGATCAGCAAAATCTACGGCAAGTGAATTTTGTTTTTGAATTTCATAAAGTCTATAAATGTCAGGAAGAATTTCGCCAAATTCATACGCGTCAAGATCTATTTCACCTGACAGCTCTTCGGGTGAAATAAGCATATCTTTAAATGATGAAATTGTCTGTGAAAAATATTTAATTTGCGTTTTATTAAATTTTTCAGTAAAATTAGCTGATACAAGTTTTTCAATAGCCCCTTTTTGATCTGTGTCATCCCAGATAGTAAAACCCGAAGGATAGTTAATATAATGAGCATTTTGTCTTAAAAAATAAAGGCCTAAAGAATGATAAGTTCTTATAAGACAATCTGAGGCCATAGGTCCGGCGATACTTAAAGTTCTTTCAAGCATTTCTTGGGCGGCCTTATTGGTAAATGTTACAGCGGCTATTTTATATGCAGGTATTTTTTTCTCATGCAGAAGATAAGCAATGCGGTGAACAATAACTCTTGTTTTACCGCTGCCGGCTCCCGCTAAAATCAAAAGAGGTCCTTCTGTATGCGTTACAGCCTCTTTTTGTTCTGTATTTAAATTTTCGAGTATTTCTTCGGCAAAACTCATATAACTTTAAGCTGATAATGAAATGAATTTCAATTTACAAGCTTCTAACAAGGCTGTTTTATATGAAATAATACATAGCGGCTGTAAAGTAAAAAAATATTTTTATGTGTTTCTTTTTTAATTTTTTCGTTTGACAAAGTTTCAAAACAATATATTATGTCACATTTAATATTATAGATAAAATGAAAATACAAAATTTTAACATAAACCATGGATATCAAAAAAAAATATAACTTTTTAGATATCAGCCGCTTGTTGCCATGGTTGTTTCTTGTTATTTTTACTTTTTTTCTTGTTATGGTAGTTATAATCTACCGTTCATATTTAATTTCTTTATTTTTTTCTATTATTTTATATTTAATTTTTAGACAATATCACAATTTTTTAAGCAAATATCTGCCCCAAAAAGAGAATTTAAATGCGTTATTATCTACATTATTTGTATTTATTGCTGTTATATTGCCTTTACTTTTTATTGCAATTTCTTTAATTAAAGAAGCGCAAATTGCTGTAACACATCTTAAAATTCTGTTAAGTATGAAAAACATAGAAGAATTTTACGCAAATAATTTATGGATTAAAGACTGGACATCTATAGAAATAGCCGATCTTCACAACCTTCAAAGCCGTATTGTTGAACTTTTAAAGGGAGTTGGTTTAGTCGTTTTTGAAAAAACAAAAGATATTCTTCAGGGATCACTTAAGTTTATAATTAACTTTTTATTATCTATTGTTTTCTTATTTTTCTTATTTAGAGGCGGCGAGAAAATAGGCGAAATCATATATCAAAATTTACCCTTCCCTCAAGATATGGAACGTCAAATTGGTGAACGTATTTTTGGAGTTTTAGATGCCGTGGTAAAAGGCAACCTTTTTGTGTCTATATGCCAGGGTTTAATGATGGGTATTTACTTTTGGATATTTAATCTTTCTACGCCTGTTTTGTATGGTTCTTTGGCTGCTTTTTTCGCGCTTGTACCGGTTGTAGGTACTATGATAATTTGGGTACCGGCTGTTATTTATTTATACGCTGCCGGATATACTATATCTGCTTTTCTTTTAGCCGGTTTTAGTTTTGGCACTTATTTTCTTCTTGAAAATATTCTTAAACCATATCTTCTTGATAAAAAATTAAATTTACACCCGTTATTTTTATTTTTAGCTTTATTAGGCGGTTTAACAGAGTTTGGCATTAAAGGATTAATTTTAGGACCTTTTATCGTAACTGTTTTTTTAACACTATGGGAATTTTTAAGAATTTGGAACAAGGAGTATGGTAACATTGGATAAAAGAAAAATATTACTGCTTTCTGGCTCATTATTTTCTTTAGCCGGATTCTTCGCTCTTCTTTATTTTTTTTATTTTTTAAAACCATCAGGTACAGGATGGGATATTGTTATTAAGGGCTGTAAACATTTGAAAGACCAAGAATTAAAAGAGACCGTACTTTACCTTATTCAAACTGAAAAAAAAGGTGTATCGGCAGAACAAATTAAAGACACTTTAATATTAAACCCGAGAATTAAAGATGCCTTTGTAAAAATACGTCCCGGAAAGAAAATTTTAATTGAACTAACTGAAAAAGAAACAGTTTACGCTGCCATCTCAAATACATCCGGCATTTCTGTTTTTAAAGAATATGATATAAACGACAATCTGATGTCAGAATCTGATTTATCAGAAAATATTCTATATATAGATTCTAAAGTTCCTATTTTCTATTTGACCGTACCAAAAGAAAATAAAATGTATGCACAAGAATTAAAAAGAGACATAATTAAGCTATGGCAGAAAACTAAAGATAAATATGGATTTATATGGCAGAGAATAAGTGAAATTGAAATTTCGTCTGTCAATAAAAACCATAGCATTTTTAATATTTATTCAGCCGACTTACCAGCGCGTATAATATTAGAAATGGAACCAAATGAAAAGATGCTGCAAAGGCTATGGTCAGTTTTTTATATGCTTGAAAAACAAAAAGCCAATAAATGGTATGATATAGAAATTTACCAGCATTACGCTGTAACAAGAACACGTGACTTTATGGCATTTGCCGGTGGATAAAAAAATATGGAAAAAAATGAAAGAATAATTACAGCTATCGATCTTGGTTCTTCAAAAACTACGGCTTTGACAGCAAGAGTTTTAAGTTCAGAAGAAGTAGAACTTATAGGTATTGGAGTATCTAATATCGTTGGCGTAAAAGCAGGTGCTGTTACTAATATTGAGCAGACAGTCAGAGGAATAAAAGAAGCTGTTGAAGAGGCTGAGTTGATGTCTGGCGCGAATATAAGCAATGTAATTATCAATATTTCGGGAAAACACGTAAAAGGCGATAATTCAACAGGAGTTATTGCTATAACAAATAAAGAAAGAATTGTAACTCAGCACGATATTCTTAGGGTTATTGACGCTGCTCAGGCAATTAGAATACCGGCAGATCAAGAGATTTTGCATGTTCTCTCAAGAGAATTTCGCGTAGATGATCAAAACGGTATAAAAGACCCAACAGGAATGGTTGGCGTAAGGCTTGAGTCAGAAGTACATATTGTAACTGGCAGTATAACACATATACAAAATACTGAAAAAGCTGTGAATGAAGCAGGCGTTTCTGTTACCGATAGAGTTTTAAGTTCTTTAGCAAGTAGCCATTCTTTTTTATCAGAAGGCGAAAAAGAATTAGGAGTGGCTATAGTAGATATAGGGGCCGGCGTTATGGATTTAATAATCTATATTGACGGCGGTGTTTCATACACCTCTACAATTTGTATAGGCAGCCAGCATTTAACACAAGATATATCTATCGGATTAAAAACGCCAATTGAAGCGGCAGAGCTGATAAAAAAAAGAGAAGGTTATGCCATTGCCGCTGAAATTGATCCTGCTGAAATTGTCGAGGTTCCTTCGGTTGGCGACAGACCACCGAGAGTTGTTCCTCGAAAAGATCTCGCTGAAATTATGGAAGCCCGAATTCGCGAGATTCTAGAGCTAATAGACCATGAATTAATAAAATCCGGAAAAAAAGGGATATTAGCAGGCGGTATAGTTTTTACAGGAGGAGGTTCTCTTGTAGAGGGACTAATACCGTTAGCTGAAGAGACGCTTCAACTTGGAGCTTCTTTAGGGTTTCCAAAGGGATTGTTGGGGATTACAGATAAAATATCTTCGCCGATATTTTCTACTGCCGTAGGAATGATACGATACGCGGCAAAATACGGCAGGGTAGATCAAAAAAGTTCAATGGGTAAAGGTATTTTATCAAAAATGAAATATTGGATTCAAGAAAATCTTTAATAATAAGGGTTTTTTTACGAAGCAAATGGAGGTAATATGTTAGCTTTTGAAGAAAATGATAGATCCCCCGCAATAATTAAAGTGGTAGGAGTGGGCGGCGCCGGCATGAATGCGGTAGAAAGAATGGTATCTCTTGATTTATCGGGAGTAGAAATTATCGCTATGAATACAGATGAGCAGGTACTTAAAAGAGCGACCGCCCATCTAAAAATACCTCTAGGTAATAAACTTACAAGAGGCATGGGAGCAGGCGGCCGCCCAGAAGTTGGAGCACAAGCAGCTATTGAAGATAGAGATAAAATAGTAAGCGCGTTAAAAGGCTCAGACATGGTTTTTATTACAGCCGGTATGGGCGGCGGCACGGGCACCGGCGCTTCGCCCATTGTTGCTGAAGTAGCGAAAGAATTAAAAGCATTAACAGTTGGTGTTGTTTCTATGCCATTTAAGTATGAAGGACAGCAAAAGATGGAATATGCCAGAAAAGGCCAAATAAATATGCGTGAAAAAGTAGATACACTTATCACCATTCCTAATGATGCTATATTTAAAGTAATAGATAGAAACACACCTATTAATTTAGCCTTTAAAGCCATTGATGATGTTTTGGCCCGCTCGGTTATTGGCATCAGTGATATAATAAATTCAACAGGACTTGTTAATGTTGATTTCGCTGATATAAGAACCGTGATGAGTCAAAATGGTGACGCTGTTATTGGTGTTGGTTTTGGTGAAGGAGAAAACAGAATATCTGACGCGCTTCAACAGGCAATTCACCATCCGCTTCTTGAAGGCAAAAGTATTGAAGGCGCTAGAGCTGTTCTTATTAACGTGGTAGGCGGTTCAGATCTAACACTTTATGAATATACAGAAATTCAAGAAACTATACATGAACTAGTTTCAAAAGATGCTCATATTATTGTAGGGTTTACCGAAGATTCAGGAAAAGAAGATCAGGTAAATATTACGGTAATAGCAACAGGGTTTAAATCGGGAAGAATAACTTCTATAGGTATAGACAATAACGCTGAAGAAAAAAAGGGTCACAATCAATTAAATAATGAGAAAAAGAATATTTATGAGCAAGAAGAAATACCACAGAAAAAAACAGGAACAGATTACGGGTCAATTAAAATTCATAAAAACCAGAGTGATCATAAAAGCTCTATTCAACAGGGATTTAATTTTCCTAATCTTGAGACCGACCTTGATAAATTAAATATTCCCGCTTTTTTAAGAAAAAACAAATGAAATTAAAATAACAGCCGCATGTTCTTTTTCTGCGCGATATTTATTTATGCGGCAGTTATTCTTTTTAACTTTAAATATATTCCTTTATATGTTCCTATAATATTATTATTATTTTTAATAAGTATATGCGTTTTCATTTTTCAAAAATATAAGCAAAATATAAATTATTTAATAACTACATCAACAATAGGTATTATAACGGGAATTATTTTATCAATTTATTCTTTATCGCTTTATAACATACCTGAAAATAAGTTTGAAAATAACCAATTAATAAATTTGCGGGGTAAAGTACTTGAATTTTCAGGTAAATCTGCGGTGGTTGCGATAGAAAAAAGTTTAACTGAACCAAAAAATATTTTTAACATAAGGCTTTCTGGTTTAAATAAAATAAAAGAAAGAATATTAAAAAATTCTATTGTAGAATTTGAATGCAGTTTTAATGAATATGATACAATAAATTTATTTACCAGTTTAGAAAAACTTAGAGGTATATATGGCATTTGTTATGTTAAAAAACTTAATGTTATTAAAGATGATTCCTATTTTTATGAAACAAGAATAAAAATATATGATTTTTTAAATGAAAAACTAAATCAAATGCCTGAAAATAGTTTGGCAAGAGGATTTTTATTGGCCGACACAGAAAGTATTAACGCAGCTGAATTAAAATTATTTAGAAAGATGGGAATAGCTCACTTGTTTTCAGCATCGGGACTACATTTGGGACTATTGTACGGATTTTTTTATATACCATTCATGTTTATAGGCTATAAAAAATCAGGAGCCACCGCAGGCTTTTTAGCGTCTCTATTGTTTTTAATTTTATTAGATTTTCGCGTTTCTCTCTTTAGAGCTTTTTTATTTTTGTTATTTTATCTTTTGTTAAAAGCAGCGGATAGAAAACCTTCGCCGTTAATTATTTTATCGGCTGCTGCTTTTTTTATAGAATTAGTATATCCGCGTTCTATATTTTCAGCCTCATTTCTCTTATCATTTGGGGTTACAGGTGTTATTCTTATTTCATTTCAATCTATTAAAAAATTATTTTTATTTTCAAATAAACCTTTAAAAGATCACACTGCCTTATCTTTTTCGGCTTTTATTGGTTCTGTTTTTTTATCTTTTTGGCTTTTTGACTATATTCATGTTTTTTCATTATTATATAATTTCTTATTGGTTCCTATATCTGGTATTTATTTGGCTTCAGTAATAATAAGCTTATTTATTCCTTTTATAAAATATATAGTACATTTTATAGATACGATTTTTCATTTATCGGCTTTTGTTCATTATAATATTTGGGACAGATATTTTCCTGTCATACTAAATACCTATGTTCAGTTCTGGCTGTTCATTATGTTTCTGTATATCGTTTATTTTACCTACCATGCTTCTGAAAACCATTATTGGATACTCAGAAAAAGAAAATCAATATTTTTCATACTGCTTATATCTTTTTTTGGACAATTTATTTTCATAAATTATCCACAAAAAGGTGTTAAAGCATTCCCTTACGCAGTGATGCATTTTGAAGAAAATATACTTAGTATAGTGGGCCAAAAGGCATCATTTATAGAAGACAATTCTTTACAAAATTTTCTTCAAATTGAAGATTTTAAAATAAAAGAAATCAGAGCTTCAGACAATTTAGAATCTGAAATAAAAGCATACCTGCTGCCGCCTTATGAAAATATCAATACTCTTGAAACAGTTGAATCAAGTAAAAATTATATTAAAATTAACAAAGATTGTTTTTTATTTTTTAAAACTAAATTATTTAAAAATTGGGATAACGATGAATTTTTAAGTTGCTCAAATATATACTTAATACATTCAAAAAAATATACACCTGATGCAGAAAAATGGTATGGTTATTTAAGTAAATATTCTTTTAATGGCAAAATTCATTTAATAAACTATAATAAATGGGTTTTTTATTGATTTTTTAGTCAGTTTGATGACCATGTTTTTTTTGTAAATGCTCAATTTCAATATTTGCCATACTGATATTATCAATAATTGACTGGGCCTGTTTAGAAAGATATCTTAGTAGTGTAGGCTGGTCTAAAAATCCCATTTTCATTAATACAAAACCTAATTTTTCTTTTGTTTCTTCCTGCCTTTCAAGAGCTCTTTCAAGTTCAGTTTGCGTTATTACGCCTTCTTTAATCAGCAAATCACCCAATCTCATCTTAGGGGCCGGTTCTCTTTTATCCTCAAAACCGGCTTCGGCTAATTTTTCCTGTTCTTCAAGAGCTTCAGCTAGAACATGTGAGTCAATAAGACCCATTTCTACAAGAACAACACCTAAAAGTCCGCCTCTTTTTTTTTGTAATTCTAATGCTTGATTTAGCTGTGTTTCGTTAATTAGATTCTTTTTAATTAATAAATCGCCTAATCTTATCATATACCTTTTTAATTTTGATAGATACCTTTACAATAAATTTCAAAAATAAATATATTTATTTTTAATAAAAAAAAAAGACGGTTTAAAACCGTCTTTTTATTATAATATAATCTTTGCATTATACTATTCTGTACTTTTTGCCATTGATTCCGCTTTTTCTTTTAAGTCTTCAGCGTGAATTCGATATACTATTTCACAGTTATCTTCACCATCATACGTTTCTTTAACAATGGCACCGCCTTTTACCATACCTTCAAATTCTTTTGTAATAGCGACTCCAGTAGATTGGCCGCTGTCAGATCCAGAAGCACCTGTTAATTTGGCCCCTACCAAAAGCTCTACAACTCTCTTTTGAGCACTCATTAAAGCAGCTTCTTTAGACTGAGTTCTTCGTACCACAAAACCTTTCGCATTTTCAGCGGCAGCACCTAAACCCCTAACTTGAAAAGTTTCATCGTCAAGCCATCCTTCTGTAACATAGTCATCACCAGATATCATTGACTCAGATGGCCCACATCCAATAAAAATAACCATACTAAAAGCACATATGGCTATTAAATTTCTCAAAAACCGAATATTTTTCATATTATCCTCCTCCTGATAAATATCTTAATAATATTCCTTAACTAATTTTATTCTTTAAAGATACTAGTCAAAAAAGATTAATTTAGTCAACTAATTTTTATTTTGCGTATTTATTCTTCCCACAAATAATCATATAGAGCTATGCCTGCGGCTAAATAAATAAATAAAAACGCGATTATTAAATTTAATATTCCTTTTGAATCTTGCCACATGCCACCGTTTATTATATTGCGGCAAAACGAGCTGCCCGCTATTAAAACAGGAAGACTTAAGGGAAAAAATAATATTAAAAGTAATATATGACGAAAACGACTGTGTAAAGCTAAGATAGCGGCTAATTGTCCTAAGAATGTTATTCCAATAGTTGTTAAAGAGCCCGCTAGAATAAACATATTAATAATATTAATACCTTTATCTATAAAAGTATCACCTGCAAACATAAATGTACTGTTAAAAAAAATAAACCATATAATCAGCTCTAAAAGCCATAAAAGCACTAAAGCTATAAAAGACGCTGTAGATTTGCTTACGAAAACCAAATGACCCTGCGTGCCGCTTAATCTTACGGCTCTATACGCGAACCATTCCCATTCCCATTCCTGAGCCGCTAAAAGACAAAATAAGCAGCTTATTAAATGGGCGGCCCAAAGAATACTTACTGCTGTCTCGCCGCTCATGTGTTCGGGCGGCAGCGTAAATCTAAAAAGCATAAACAGTCCAATAGAAAATATAAGTGAAAGCCAAAAAAAACCCGAGCCCGAAAAAAGAAGATGAAGTTCTTTTTTTAAGATATTAAAAAATACATTTGAGACAAGTTTCATGATAATTTTTTTTCAAGCTCCTTTAATGATATCTTTTTTTTCTCAATTTTTTGGGCAAGGCTTCCCTTTGTAACTATCCATAGCTGTTCTGATAATTCATGGGCCCTTTTAAAATCATGATCTACTAAAATGAAACTTTTTATTTTCCATGATATTTCGGGCATACCTCTTTTTTGAAGTATTTGAATGAGCATTTTTTGTCCGGAAAGATCTAAACCCGTAAAAGGCTCATCTAAAAACACCATCTCAGGTTTTATTAAAATCATTCGGGCCAAGGTCAAACGCTGTAGCATACCCCGTGAAAATCCATCCGCTTTTTTCCTTTTAGCCTGCTGAAGTCCTGTAAACTCTAAAGCGTAATCTATGCTTTCTTTGGCTTCTTTTTCAAAACGCAGTCTATTAAAAAAATCTATATTTTCAAATGCTGAAAGTCGGGGATAAAACATACTATGATGACTTAACAAATCCATTTTTGAATAAAAATCCCTAAGATTTTTAAAACCGGGATAACTTACTTCACCCTCATGCGCTTTATATAATCTTGTGAGAAGATGCAGCAATGTAGATTTTCCTGCTCCGTTCGGACCTAATAAAGCAAGATAATCATTTTCAATTATTTCGCCCTGGGCCTTTCGAACGGCCCAACGGTAATCAAACTGTTTACCCAAATTTGAAAAGCAGATAAGCCTGTTTATATTTTTTTCAGGCATAAATAAAACCTATTTTTCAAACCATCGGCTTAAAGCATTTTGACGGCTTTCTAATTTTTCTTTTAATTTTGTTTTCTTTTCATCTGATATTGGCAAGTCTTTAAGACTGTCGAGACGGTATTTAATTTTTTTAAGTTCTTTTAGCCAAATTGATTTCAACCAAGCCGGATTCGACTGTATATGTGACAAAAAAATAAAAAATAAAATAATGACTACTATAGAAAATATAAATTTTTCTTCTATAGAAACTGGTGACTTTATTTCTATTGGTGACCCATGAGATTGCTCTTTTTCTTGTGGGCGTGTATTCGTCATAGAAGATGAATCTTGAATTTCGCTACCGCCAGAAAAAAGAAAAGTTATCTGCTTTTGCAATAAAGGAAGCTTTACCGCTGTCTGCCCTTCAACCTCTACTTCTTCCCAGTTTATTGACCATTTAGGGTCTTCTTTAATTTTTACAGAAATATCCCGAGGCTCAATTGAAAAATCCATTGGTTCTGCCTGTGGATATGGAATACCAATTTTTAGTTCTGCTTTTTTATCTTTGTATGGAATAAAATATTGCACCTGAATATATTGATCGCCGGGCTTTGCCGATATGGGCACATAATAAAGATCACTATCTGGGGCCGTAGGTTCTGGTGAAACGTTAAGCCACTCTAAACCAGATTCAATATTTTCAACTCCTATAGAAACTGTTTTATTAGAAGCTATTTTTGGTATTGCTACAACAAGCCCTTTATTTTTTTCTGAAAATGATTTATTCATATTATTTTGAAAGCGGTAAAGTGTTTGTACAATTAAAGTATTTTGATGGTATTTTAAGTTGATAAATGTTCTTGTCTTTATTTGGGAAGAATATTTATTTTCTGTTTCAAATACTAAAAAGTTTGTTTTAAGTTCTTCTTTATCACTTATATTTAATACTTGAAAAAATGATATTTCTTTATAAATACCATGAATTAAAAGAGACTTTACGTCATCTATATTCACATCTTTTAAAATATACTGGGGTCCGATATTTTTTACTGACTTAAATTGATTTGTTTTTAAATTTTGCATTTTATAAATAATTAAATTTTCAATCTTTACCGGCTTATTAACAGTACCATTTATTATATTTATTTCAATATCTAAAGCCTTTACAGGTTTACTAAAAAAAGAAAAAAGAATCAGCAGTAAAAAACCAGATAATTTGTTTTTACTTTTTGAATTTTTTAAAGACTTACCGCATGAACTACAGAATTTATCTTCAGCTTCTACTTTTTTGCCGCATGATGAGCAAAATTTTTGTTTTAACGCTTCAGGCTTTGATGATATATTTGATTTTTTAATATCTGTTTTTTTAATTTTACCTTTAGGAACCTTGGTAAGTAAATTTTTATAAATTTCTTCTTGCTCAACCCAGTCAGAAAGAAGTTCTTTTTTTAACAAATCAAAATCTTCATTTGAAATTTTACCTATATTATGCTCTAAATCAAGATCTTTTAAAGCCAGCTTTGTACTTTCAATTTTATCATGCAAATCTTGAAGTTTTTTTTCATCTTCTGTATTTTTTTTCTCTGAAGCAGACTCTTCTATTATATATTCCGCTGCATCCCCTTTCATAATAGGCAATAATAAAATTACAGCAGAGATAATAATTACTATTAAAAAAATAATATATATCATAAATTTCAGTCAGTAAAAGCTTAAAACATGTTAAATGTGTAAACCCTTTTTCTATATAGTTTTTTATTATTTATCTGATTCATCTAATTCCCACCCTTTTTCAAATATCAAAACGCTTTTAGGATCGGGTATATTACCTTTATATATTAAAGCTGTTCCCAAAGGCGATAAAAAACAAAGTTCGTTTTGTAATCCGGCATAAATTTGAGAACCCCAAAAAGGCATTTCTTTTTCTTTATCATTCTTTTTTTCAATTAGGCGGCTGCCCATTAAATAAAAATAATGATCGCGTGATATAAACGCCCCATTCTTCCATTCTTTTATGGGAAATTGAAAATCGATTTCTACTTGATCGCTAATTTTATAAAAAACCATTTTATGCTCAGACGCCCCCCCTAAAAAAACTCCCGGCACTTCATCTTGACCAAGAAAAAAAACATGACTAAAAGAAGCTTCATTCGTTATTTTTTTAATTTTTTTATCTATTATTGCATAAAAATCATATCTGCCAAATACACCATATAAAAAATATGGATTATTATTAGTAGAAAAAAAGAAACTGCCTATATTATTTAATTTTTTAACCGGCGGCACCGGTTCTTCTTCTACAAATTGATAAACAAATGGGTTTTTATTTATATCATAGGCTGAAATTTTTTCATTTAATATAAATAATACAATTCCCTCTTCTGAAACAGCCGGTTTTTGGTAGCAATTCAGCAAAAGATCTGCCGTAGGTATAAAGATTTCTTTTTGATTATCCCAAATCCATATCGCGCAATTCTCTTCTTCAATGAATTCTTCATCACTTTCTTCATCACTTTCTTTAGGAATATCTTTAGGAATATCTATTTTTTTATTCTGAGAAAAGATAGAAAATAAAGCATATCTACCTTTAGGCGATAAGACCGTGTAGTAGACTTTGCCTTTTATCTTTTCTTTTAATTCATCTTTATCTTTTAAATCTATAATCCAAAAAATATTTTCATTTTTTTTTGTTTTCTCTTTCTCTAAAAGTAACGCTTTACTTCTATCTGCAGAAACAGTTATCATTGAAAAAGCAATGTCTCTATCTGCAAGAAAAAATTCATCAGGCAAAGAAACTTCAAAAGCTTTTTGAAAATATCTTAGCGCCTCATAACTATTTTCTTTTAATAGCTCATCTTTTGCCTTTTTTATCAAATCGTCAACACTAGGAGAACAGAAAAAAAAGAAAGAAAAACATAACAAGAGTTCAACTTTATATAATTTTTTATGTGCTATTTTTTTTAAAAATCTATAAATAAAAACCATTATATTATTTTTTAGTATTTTCAAGCTTACTTGAAGGAAATTCAAGAGCAATAGTTCCCGTACGAGCCATTTTTAATATGGTATACTCAGAAAAAACTCTAATAAATGTATCAATTCTTCTTGGATTACTGCTCATTTCTATCATAATAGCGCTATCTGTCATATCTACAATAGTTGCTTTAAAAACATCCACAAGACCTAATATCTCATGTCTTTTATCTTTTGAAGTTTTTACTGTTAATATCACAAGTTCACGCTGAAGCGACTCTTTTTTTGTTAAGTCTTCTATGCTTATAACATCAACAAGTTTATAAAGCTGTTTTTCAATTTGAAGCACCATATGGGGTTCTTCATCTACGACAAGCGTAATAATTGATTCTTCAGGATTATCAGTTTCACCAACAGACAATGAATCGATATTATACCCTCTTCGTGTAAATAATCCTGAAACATGGCTTAAAACACCGTAATGATTTTTTACCAATACTGAAAGAGTATGTTTCAAATCTAATTCCTTATTTTTTTACTTCACGGATTGTTTGGTACTACCGTAAACAAATTTCCCTTACTATTATCATGTTCGTAATCAATAATACTTTCATATTTGGCACCGGCAGGTATCATAGGATATACTTTTTCGGCACATGGAATTTTTACTTCTAATATACAAGCGTCATTATTTTCAAGCAGAAAATTTAATCCTTCTTCAATTTCATCTTTTTTAATTATTCTTTTTGCCTTCAAATCGTAAGCTTCTGCTATTTTAATAAAATTCGGATTATACCCCATAATAGAATGTGAAAATCTTTTTTCAAAAAATAGTTCCTGCCATTGTCTTACCATCCCTAAAAAGCCGTTATTAAATATAACTATTTTTACGGGAATATGATGCATTTTCGCCGTAGCAAGTTCCTGTATATTCATTTGAATAGAACCATCGCCTGAAATTAATATTACCGGCTTTTCACCTACACCAATTTTTGCGCCTATAGCCGCAGGTAAACCATAACCCATAGTACCTAAACCTCCCGAAGTAATAAATTGTCTGGGATGTTTAACCGGATAATACTGAGCGGACCACATTTGATGTTGACCGACATCTGTAACAATAACAGCGTCTCCTTTTGTTTTTTTATAAAGTTCATGTAAAAAATATTGAGGCTTAATTTCACCTTTACCAAGATCAAATTTTAGCGGATTTTCTTTTTTTAACTTTTGAATAAAACTTACCCAAGATCCGCTTGTTTTTTTCTTTATATGCGGATTTATTTTTTTCAACGCTTCTTTTAAATTTGCTGAAATATAAATATCTACAAATACTCTCTTATCAATCTCAGCCGGATCAATATCAATTTGAGCTTTAATGGCTTTTTTCGCGAAATCGCTGGTATTACCGGCCACGCGGTCATCAAATCTTGCTCCTAATGCAATTATGAGATCACATTCCATAACAGCCTTATTGGCATAAGCCGTTCCATGCATTCCCAGCATTCCTAAAGACAGTTCATGATTTCCCGCAAAAGCCCCTAAACCCATTAAAGTACTAACAACCGGTATCTGCGCTTTTTCAGCTAATTCTTTTATTTCATTGTAAGCGTTTGATGTAATGGCCCCGCCACCAACATACAATACAGGTTTTTCTGCCTTATTAATTGCACTAATTAATTTATCAACATCCCCTTCAATGGGAGGATTTTTAAAATGATAATCGGGTATTCTCATTTTAATATTTTTATAGTTTGTACTTAAACCCACTTGAACATCTTTAGGAAAGTCAATTAGCGACGTTCCCGGCCGGCCAGATAATGCTATAGTAATAGCTTCTTTAGTTACCCTTGCCACATCATCAGCACTTTTTAAAAGTGCGTTATATTTGGTTATAGGTATGGTCATCCCATAAGTATCTACTTCTTGAAAAGCATCAGAACCTATATCAGCACAAGCTACCTGACCCGTAACAGCTAAAACAGGCGTTGAATCCATTTTAGCGTCAGCAAGGCCCGTCATAATATTTGTAGCTCCAGGCCCCGATGTGGTAATACAAACCCCTAACTTTCCCGTGGCTCTCGCGTAACCCTGTGCCGCATGAACGGCGCCCTGTTCATGCCTTACCAGATAATGTTTAAGTTTAGAATGCATCAAAGCATCATAGAAAGGAAGTATCGCGCCGCCTGGATATCCCCAGCATACTTCAATATTATTTTCGAGCAAAGTATCAATCATAATTCTTGCTCCGTTTTTTTCTATATTATTAGATAACTTGCTGTCTTTTTTTTCTTTACTCATTTTAGTAATTTTATTTACAATATAAATTAAAACCTTTTTAAATAATAACACTATTGATTAATTTTAAGACACGCCGTCAACCTTAAACATAAACTTAAATGTGGGTCCTTCTAGCATAAAAAGAATATTAAATTATTAAAAATTGCTTTTCAACCTGTCTTTGAATAAAAAAATGTCTAAATATTCGAGGAGAATTCATATGAAAACATCAATGCTTGAAAAACTTAATTTACTGCAGGTTACACGGCCGCTAAGTTTTAGTGTAGGAGATACAGTTAAGGTTCAGTATAAAATTATTGAAGGAACAAAGCAAAGAATTCAGGCCTACGAGGGCGTTGTAATAGCAATAAAAAACGGTGGTTCGGGAAAAACATTTACTGTAAGAAGAATAAGTTTTGATGTAGGCGTAGAGAGAATTTTTCTTCTTAATTCACCGTCTATTCATAAAATTGAAGTTGTAAAAAATTCAAAAGTAAAACAAGCAAAGCTTTATTATTTAAGAGAAAAAATAGGTAAACAAGGCCGCTTAAAAGAAATAAATAGAAAACCTCAAGAAGATACAGTTTATAAGCAGGCAGAAGAACTTAGAAACAGCGAGTCTGCAAAAACAAAAAAAGAAGATGAGAAATTAGAAGAACTTAAAGATACTACAGCGGCTACTGTTGAAGACGGTACACTAAAAGCCGATAAACAAGAAAAGCAGCCCGAAAATACAGCAGAAGAAAACCAAGAGCAGGCTGTCGAAAAAACGGCTGAAACATCAACAGCAGAACCAAAAGAAGAAAAAAAATAAATTAAAAACCGGCTTTCTGTGTTTGAACCATGGGAAGAACATTTCTCAAAAAAATATTTCACGAATAAAAAAAACTGTGATAATAGTTATTTAGTTTCTATAGATGAAGCAGGAAGAGGCTCTCTGTTTGGACCAGTTACAGTGGGCGGTATTTTAATACCAATTAATGAAATTTATAGCCTCACTAATATAGAATGGTATAATCAAATAAAAGATTCAAAAAAACTAAACATTTCAATACGTGAAAAATTATACAGCTTAATTAACACTAAGTTTAATTTTGCTTTTTCACATATTTCAGTAAAATTTATTGATACTTATAATATCAACAGAGCAATTCAATATGGTATTTATCGTTTAATAAAACAGCTTTCAAGACAGTTAAACACTACGCAAAATAAAGACAAAATTTCTTTTGTTTTATTAGACGGCAAATATAATTTTTCGTATCCGGCAGTGGGGATGTCTGATCCCATGCCTGTAATATTTGACTTAGTAAACGGCGATAACCTGTCTTTTTCTATCGCGTGCGCATCAATTATAGCAAAAGTAACTCGTGATAAACTAATGCTAAAAGCTGCAAAACGTTTTCCTGATTATGATCTTCATAAAAACATGGGTTATGGGACATTAAGCCATAGAACTGCGATAAAAAAACTAGGCTGTACCACATTTCATAGAAAAACTTTCATAAAAAAGATAGTCAAATCAGACAATTTGTAAATTTTGACTTATGCTAGAAAGCTCTCATCAGTATTATTTAATTACTGAAGAAAACCAGCAGCGTATCGTTTCATTAATTAAGCGTCTTATCGGGCGAAAGCGGGAATCTTGGCTTAAAAAAATACTTTCTCAAATTCATTCTACCGCTATGGCCAATTTATGGCATTTTTTCAACAAGACAGAAAAACAACTTATAATTAGTCTTTTACCTTCAGATATAAACGCAGATCTTTTGGCTGAACTTGATGAAGCAGAAAGAACAGAAATTTTAAAGTCAAAAAATACTGAATGGATTGTTGATAAATTAAAATCTCTTGAACCTGATGATACTGTTGATATTTTAAAAGGACTTGAGAAATGGGAAGCCAACTCAATAATTAAAAAATTCGACAAAACATACTCTCAAAAAATTAAAGAATTAATGAAATATCCCGAAGAAACAGCGGGAGCCTTAATGACTTCTGACTTTATGGCTGTTATTGAAACGGCTACGGTCGAAAAGATAATTAGTCAATTTCGTAAAGTAGTTGAAAAAGATGAATTAGAAGATCTGCATTTAATTTTTGTGGTAAATAAGCAAAATCAATTTCTAGGATATATTCCTCTTAGAAAACTTATTCTTGAAAAAAAAAACAAAAAAGCAAACGAAATAATGAGTCCGCCTTTGGTTACTGTTCAGCCAGGGTTAGACCAAGAAGAAACGGCCAGAATTATTCAAAATTATGACATAGTCAGCCTTCCCGTGGTAGACGATAGAAACGTTTTACTAGGCAGAATTACAATTGACGATATTGTCGATGTTCTTGAAAAAGAAGCCTCTGAAGATGTTTATAAAATGGTTGGTTTAAATAAAAATGAAAAAATCTCAAATACATTAAGCACATCACTAAAACATAGAATACCATGGCTATTTGTAAATTTATTTACAACCAGCTTAGCCGCTATAATAGTGGGTTTTTTTCATGGAACTTTGCAAAAATTTATTATACTTGCTTCGTTTATGCCTATTGTCGCGGCACTGGGCGGGGCCACAGGAAATCAAATGGTGGCCATGATAGTACGGGGTCTGGCAACCGGCGATCTAAACTGGAAAAAAGCAAAATGGGTATTATTTAGAGAAATTAATTCTGTGATTATTGGTTCTTTAATTATAGGAAGTTTAATTGGCTTTACAGCATATAAAATTGAAAATTCTTATATTTTAGGAGTTATTGTCGCTAGTGCGCTTTTACTAAATATGATTTTTGCCACAATTACCGGCATTGCTATCCCTTTTTTATTAAAATTCGCGAGACAAGATCCCGCTTGGGGCTCATCTGTACTGGTTTCTGCTTTAACAGATGCTATGGGATTTCTTATTTTTTTAGGTATGGCCGCCAGCCTTTTAGGGAAGTAAAAACATGAGTGTTCTAAATGAAATTATAAATGAAAGAAAAAAAGATTTAGCGGCAGCCCGTATTCTTACAAAAAAACCTACTGAACCTACAAATAAAAACTTTATAGAAGCGTTACAACGAAAAAACAAAATACCAGCTCTCATCGCAGAGCTAAAAAGAAAAAGTCCATCAAAAGGAGATATTAGGCCTGAGATAACAGTTGAAGAAGCCGTTAAAATATATGAACCTTATGCGGCAGCTTTATCTATTTTAACTGAACCACGGTATTTTGGGGGTTCACTGAACGATTTGGCTCTAGCTGCCGCTTTTACAAAAAAACCTCTTCTTAGAAAAGATTTTCTTATTGATCCGGTTCAGGTAAAAGAAAGCCGTTTATTTGGAGCAGACGCTTATCTATTAATAGCGGCCGCACTTTCAGATTCTCAACTTCAAGAAATGATTGAAGCAGGCAAAGATTTTAATATGCCTGCTCTTGTAGAAGTACACAATGAAGAAGAAACTGAAAGAGCATTAAACCAAAACATTAAAATTTTAGGTATAAATAATCGAAATTTATCTGATCTATCTATTGATTTAAACAACACGGCGAATATATTAAAAATTATTCCTAAAGAAAAACTAAATAATTTAATTATTGTCTCTGAATCGGGTTTTCAAAACAAAGAGCAATTAGAAAATTTACCGAGCGATGTAAACGCCGTTCTTATGGGTACCGCATTTATGCAGGCAGAGAACCCTCAGGATCTAATATCTTCCATTTTCAGTTAATTTTATGCTCTTCAATAAAAGCATAAAAAAAAAATATTTAGATAACTTTATTTACGCTATGGCGTCATTGGTACTTATATTTTTTTCTTTTTATTTTTGGAAAGATACCGCTAATTCATGGGAAGATAACTTTTATTTTTATTGGGCAGAAAGTAAAATTTCATTAGAAAGCGCTTTATTTTATTTTTTTAAGGAACCTATGTTCCTAAACATGAACCTAAGCCTGCTGCACCCTCTTTTTATTGGCGCTTCAATTTTCTATAAACTATTCTCATATAAAGTGTTTATATATTTTGTTATCATATTTATTTTTATAATCTTGTTACAATGCGCAGATATAATAAAAAAATACATTCCTTTTGAATTTTTTTTATTATCTATACCTTTTTTGTTTCAAAAAGGAAGCGAGCTTTTAATTATTTGGGCCGGTATTTTTCTTTATCTTTTTATAACCCAAAACCCTAATTTAAATACATTTTTACAAAAAAAAAAATTCTTTCTGCTGTATGTTTTTTTAATTCTTTTGTTTTCTTTGTTTTACATGCCCTTAATAGGTTTTCTTTTTATTTTTGAGATAAAACAAAATAAAAATACTAAAAGAATAATTCAACTATTTTCAACTGCTCTTTTCTTTCTTATAATATCGCATTATTTTTTCGCGAAATTTTTATTCTTCAAATATGACAATTTTTATGTATATCTAAAAACTTTTCTTACTGCATACTACCAAAAAGATGCTGTTTTTAAGAATGATATTTTCTCAAAAGAAATTTATTTTAATTATCAGTATATTTTATTTTTAGTTTTCACGTTAATTATTTATATCTACACAACAATTTTTAAGGTAGAAAAAAAAAATATATTCTTTCTGCTTTCTATAGAACTTATACCAGCTCTTATAGCGTTAATAATAACAAAAGCTCAATCAGGTTTATTTTTTTATCTTTTAGCTTTCTCTTTTATTCCCAAAAGTGTTTTAAATATAAAGCAAAAAATATTTACTCTCAGCATAAGCGCTTTGTTTGTACTATATTCTTTAAGTAAAACAGAAAATATAAACTATATACATACAAATATTAAAAATCCTATTGTTTCTCTTCAAGACTTAAAGTATTTCAAATTTAAAAATGAAGCTCCTCTTATAAATATTTTAGATATTCATATTATTTCTCAAGATATAACAAAAATTTTTTTGATGCAGCCAGAAAACTCAGCGGATAATTATTTTTTTTCAAAACAAACTCTTGATTTTCTAAAAACAGAAGAAGATTATGCTTATAATATATTTAATAAATTAAAAAAAGAAAGCACCATTTCATTTCTTTTAAAAACTAAAATTCATCCAAAAGATGAGCTAAAACCTTATAGAAGAGTTAGAAAATGGCATGAAAAATTAAAAGAAGACGGCAAAGAAGATAAAGCTGTTTTTTTTATTTTAAAATAAAACCTAAATTTATTTTGAACATTCTTTTTTAGCTACAAGTGTCACACAGTTAATTTCATTATCTCTTTCAATATTCAGGCTGTCAAAAAGCTTGTTCATTACTTTAACACCTCTCATTAACGATGATTTTTCAGAGAATTTTTCTTCTATACTTTTTTCATCGTAAACAATTTGATAAGTACTATTCACCATTTTAATTTTATAATTAGAACCATTAAACGACTGCTCAGCGGCTATTGTGTATAAATCTGAATATTTTACCGCATTTTCAGCAGCTTCTATAACACTAATTATAATTTCATCTATATTTTTTTTATTTATATTAAACTGCTGGCAAAAATTTTTCACACGAGATCTCGCATATTGAAGAGGATTAAGGTTTAAATTGTTCCCTAAAAAGAAAACATCATGATTGTTTCTAAAAAAAATTATTTTTGATTTATCTTTTAAAGAATATTCATTATATAATGTATTTTCTAATACAATTTCTTTTTCTTCTAATATTTTTAACTCTTTTATAATATCTTTTTCATCCGCGTCTTCTAACATTAATAATGAATCCGTTGAAAAGTTTTTTACAGATTTCATAAATTCTGAGTGAAATCCCTCTATTTTTTCTGAAAGACCTTCTCTTATTATCTGTAGACACATTTTACCCCAGTCTTTGATCATTGCGGGAGTACCTTCAACACCGTGTGTTAAAAGGTTTATAATTGCTTCAGATAATTGTTTTTTCATATATTTTAATATACAATAAATACTTGAATTTTTCAAAAATCTATTTCAGGGCTTGAAGCCGTAGCGTATAGTTTTTGAGGAATTCTGCCTCCTATGTATGATAACCTCCCTGCAATCCATCCAAATCTCATTGCTTTTGCCATTGCTTCTGGATTTTGTGCTTTAGCAACTGCTGTGTTTAAAAGTATCGCACTAGCTCCTGCTTCCATTGCCAACGCCGCGTCAGCAGGAGAGCCAATACCCGCATCAAGAACTATAGGAACTTTACCTTTTATGATGTCAATTATCATTTTTAAATTTTGGGGATTCTGTATTCCGCGCCCGCTGCCAATAGGACTGCCTGCCGGCATAATACAATCTGCGCCTGCATTTAATAACTTAAGCGCCATAATAGGATCATCATTTGTATAAACCATTAAAAAAAGTTTTTCAGATGTAAATTCTTTTCTTAATATTTCAACTGTCTTTAATGTTTCAATGGGATCAGGTAAAAGTGTTTTTGTGTCTCCCATAACTTCTATTTTTAAATATCGCATACCCATCGCTACAGCCATTTTAGCCAGCCGGTACGCTTCTTTCGCACTGAATGTTCCCGATGTATTTGGTAGTAAAGTTATTTTTTGGGTATCTATATAATCTATTATCGATTTCAATTTATTATTTTTCCCATTCAAACCTAGGGGCACTCGCCTTAGGGCCACAGTTACCATTTCTGTACCTGAGGTTTCATGACATTTTTTCATGATATTAAAATCAGCATATTTTCCCGTACCAATAATTAAGCGCGAGAAGAATTTTTTTTCGCCTAAGATTAAAGGATCATGCTTAAAAATATCTTTTTCGAGATTAAAATCATTATGACTCATATAACAAGGCTTATCTTTATTATTAAACCGTCAAGACAGAAGCTATTTTTAAATATTTCCTATATAATAGCTTTTTTAATAGACTCTACAATTTCACTAAGAGCGTCTTTTTTATTAATTTGTTTAATTCTTGAATCATTTCTAAACCATGTCATCTGTCTTTTTGCGAAACGTCTCGTGCTTATAGAGATAATATCAATTAAATTAGCAATTACTTCGGGCAATATTTTTGTAACCGATGAAGGTTTGGGATTTAAATTTTCATAAAACCGAAGAATTTCTCGATAACCTATAGTGCGAAGACCGGGATCTACAGAGGTATATTTTTTTTCAAGCAATGAGTCAATTTCATTTAATAAACCATTATTAAACATCTCTTTAACTCTTTTATCTATTTTTGAATAAAGTTCTTCTCTTGGCAAGTCTATCCACCAACCTGAAAAATTATAGGTATTATAAATACCGCCCTGACGAATATGCGTTGAAAACGGCTGCTCTGAAGCCATTGTAACCAAAAGAGCTCTTTTTATGCGATACACATCATTTTTACCAATGTTTTCTGCCGAGATAGGATCCAGCTTTGACAACTCTTCCCATGCCTCTCTATACGTCATATTTTCAACTTCGTTCTTTAAAATAACGGGAACTTCGGGTTCTTTTAAGAGACCATCCCATAGTGAACGAATATAAAAAAAAGTACCGCCTACCACAATGGGTATTTTATTTTTTTCATGAATTTCTTGTATAAGCTTTAACGCCTCTTTAGCGAATTGTCCGGCAGAAAACTGCTTTTTCAAAGATAGAAATTCCAGCAAATGATGGGGAAATTTATTTCTAACTTCATCAGAAGGAAGAGCAGTTCCTATTTTAATTTCTTTATACACCTGCCTAGAATCGGCGCTTATAATTTCTATAGGTAAATCTGCCGGTAAATTTTCTATAATTTCGGTTTTGCCTACACCAGTAGGACCTGTTATTACAAAAACTGGTTTTTTCTCACTCATCTTAGTCTAAAACGTGATCGGATATTATGCCGTCAAGTTCTTCCGTTGTTTCTTTTAATTTATCATTTATTAATATATGGTCAAATTTTTTTGCTGTTTTTATTTCAACTTCTGCTAAAATTAACCTTTTTTTTATTTCATCTTCTGATTCGCTGCCTCTTTCTTTTAACCTTCTTTCTAATTCTTTTAAACTTGGCGGTTTTATAAAAATAATAACACTTTCGGGATTTGTTTTTTTTACCTGAAAAGCTCCCTGAACATCTAAATCTAATATTGCATTTTTATTTTTAGAAAAAATTCTCTCTATTTCTTTTTTTGATGTGCCATAATAATTATCTAAAACCTTCGCCCATTCAAGAAATTCATTTTTACTTATCATATTATTAAATTTATCTTTACTTAGATAATAGTAATTAACCGCTTCTTTTTCTCCTTTTCTTATCGCTCTTGTAGTGGTAGAAATACTATGAATTAAATCGTTCCTTCGCTCTAATAATCTATTTATTATTGTATTTTTTCCTGTACCTGAAGGCGCTGATATTACAAATATTTTCATTTTAATCTTTTTTATTCTATCGATATAGTTTTATATTTTCACATAAATTATATTTTTTAAACATTTTCAAATATTATATTAATTTATTGACGGTTCAACTATTTTTTACTATATCTATACAAAAATGTGTGTGCGAGGCATAAGTGGCTACAATCGAAAGAAGGAAAATTTTTATAAAACTTCGTGAAGCGCAAGAACTTTTTCACGATGAAGATTATACGAGAGCATTTAATTTATTAACCAGCCTAGAAAAAAATTCATCTAATGAGCATTTAAAATCAAAAATCTCTCAGATGAAAATACAATGCTTGATGCAAGTTGGCAATGTTAATTCAGCAAAAAATTATATTGAAGACATTCTAGACGAATCTCCATTGAGCGGTAAAATAAATTTTATAGCCGCAAATTTTTATAAAGATATCGGATACAATGAAAAAGCAAATAGACTTTATCTTAGAAGTGTTTGCTTATATCCTGAAAATATTCAATACGCCCTTACTTACTCAAGACTACTGCGGGATAACCATCGCGGTAAAGAGGCGCTTGGCATTCTTATGAAAACTCTAAGAAAAGTAAGAAAATTTAAAAGAACAGATGATATGGCATTATATTTTTTATATACAGAACTCGCTAACGCATATTATTACAGTGGCTATTATAAAAGAGCTCTTGTTATATTTCATCATACCGAAAAATTACAAAAAGATTTTCCTTATCATGATTTAATTGCCGAATGTTATTTATTTAATAAAGAATATGAAAAAGCTTTATCAAATATAAATAAACATTTTTTACAATGGGGTAATACAGATCCCGAAGCAACATTTATAAAAGCAAAAGCATTGGCAGGCCTTGGCAAAAATAATGAAGCAATTATTGAAATTTCTAAGTGCATAAAACTTTGGGGAGAAATTGTAATAACCGCAAAAGATATGACTCACCTCTTTCCGCTTATGCAGGATGGATCGTTAAAAAAAATACCAAATATAATTTTTAACTTGTAAAAATATCAAATAAAAAAAAATAATTAAAAATGAGTATAGAAAAAAATAAAATATTAATAGCAGAAGATGACCCTGTATCTCTGAAAATTGTCTCAAATTACTTATCTAAAAATGGCTACATACCGGTATCGGCAAAAGACGGAGCAGAAGCATTAGAAAAGTTAAAAGAAACAAACTTTCTAATAGCTATAGTTGACTTGAATATGCCAAAACTAGACGGGTTCAGTCTTATAAAAGAAATGAAAAAATTAGGTAATGAGCCTATAGTTATAGTTCAAACCGCAGATAGAGATGTTAAAACAATTGTTAATCTTATGAAACAGGGTATCTTCGACTATCTTGCCAAACCAGTAAATGAAGATGAATTAATAATAAAAGTAGCAAAAGCTTTTGAACTGGCCTCTTTAAGAAAAATGGAAAAGGCTGTAGAAAAAGAGCAGGATATGAGACTTGCGCGCCAGCTTGACTGGAACCTTTTAAGAAAAGAAATCTCAGGGAAAAAAGGATTTGATAAATATGATAAAAATCTTTTTGCGAGCTTAAAAACCAGCTTTACTCAAGGCGCCGGCATTGGTACTTTAATTTCACTACTATCTTTACTAACTCAACAGGCAAAAAAAGAAGATGATAAATATATTGTTCCCGCGGGAATTATGGAATTGGTAGTTTCTAATACTCAAATGGCCGAGAAAGCCTTAAAAGTAATAAGTGAAATTGACGAACTTATTCAAAAAGATTTCAGATTGGTACCTGTAAGTCTTCTTGATCTTTATGAACTTATAAAACAAGAAATTAAAGACCTTGATAAATTAAGAAAAATAAAAAATCAAACAATAAAAATTAGTGATCCTAACTTTCCTTTGCAGGGCAAAAGAATATCTGTTAATAAAGAACAAATGCGAAAAGTAATAAGAGAAATGCTTTTAAACGCGTTTAGGTTTTCAGAACCTGAAAGTTCTATAACCATCCTTTTGTCTGCTGCCAGAAATTTATTTACAATTTCAGTCTTAAGCACACCCCTAAAAGGCATAGCTGAAGGCGAAGGCATTCCTGCCGGTTATGAAAGAGTTATTTTTGAACCATTCTTTCGTTTAACAAAACATTTAGACGAAAGATTCGAAACACTTGATTACGGCTTGGGATTAACCATGGCAAATAAAGTTATACAAAAACATAAAGGTAAAATAAATGTAAGTACTTTAAAAGATTATATGGATCTTGACCAAAAAAGAAAAGTCATGGTTAACTTTGAAATTGAAATACCTTTAACAAGCGAATAATTTAACTAAATTTCTAAACTACCCTCAAAATAACCTATATTTTAATACATTCTATCTGCTATTTGCTCGACACTGCTGCTTAAAAACAATTTTTGACTTATGGGAATATTAGTAGCAGGTACTGTCGCCTTAGATGACGTAAAAACTCCATTTGGCAAACGAGAAAAAATATTAGGCGGTTCTGCCAGTCATTTTTCAATGGCAGCTTCGTTTTTAGCGCCAGTGCAAATAGTAAGCGTTATTGGCAATGATTTTCCCAAAGCTCATTTAGATTATTTAGCCGCAAAAAAAATAGATACATCAGGCATAGAAGTTTCAGAAGAAAAAACTTTTCACTGGAAAGGACATTATGAATATGATATGAATGTCGCCCATACTGATGAAACTATATTAGGTGTTTTAACAAAATTTAATCCGAACTTAAAAGAGGCCCAGAAAAATTTTCCGTTTTTATTCTTAGCGAACATTGATCCTGAAATTCAAATGAAAGTTGTAAATCAAATGACCAACTTGTCGTTTGTAGGCTTAGACTCTATGAATTTTTGGATAGAATCTAAGCAAAAATCATTATGGGACGTGTTAAAAAAAGCCGATGCTTTATTTCTTAATGATGCAGAAATAAGAGAACTCGCACAAGAAGCTTCTTTAATAAAGGCCGCTAAAATTGTTCAAAAAAACGGACCTAAAATTGTTCTTGTAAAAAAAGGAGAACATGGCGTATTAACTGTTACCAAAGATTTTGTTTTTGTGGCAGCCGCCTATCCCACTGAAGAAGTAAAAGATCCCACAGGAGCCGGTGATAGTTTCGCGGGCGGATTTACATCGTACCTATATTCACAATATCTACAAAATAAAGACAATATTTATTCAATGCCGGTTATTAAGAAAGCCGTTATCTGGGGCGCGGCCGCGGCCAGCTTCTGTGTTGAAGAATTTACTACCGAAGGTCTAGAGAAAACAAGTATTGAACAAATAAAAGAAAGATGTCACGATATTCATGAATTTACATCCTTTGAAAAACATTAAAACACGGCTTATATTCGTGAAATGATAAAAAAAATTAATAAATACGATATTGATTTTTTTGTTAATAATTTAAAAACAAACATACCTGAAAGTAAAGTTAATCAAGTAAAACTTGATACTGCAATAATCAACATAAAAAAAAACTGGCCTGAACTTATAGGCTATACTCTTGCCTCTCATAGTATGCCAGTATCATTAAAAGGCAACTGCCTTTTTGTCACGGCAGATCATGCCATCTTTGCCCAGCAGATATCTCTTTTGCAAAAAGAAATCTGCGAAAAAATATCAAAAGGACTGCTTTGCCCCGTAAATTCTATTAAAACAAAAACCGGCCAAATAAACTGGGAAGACCTAAAAATTTTTACGGAAAAATCAAATATAAAAATGAAAGACATTATGTCTCTAACTAACAATATGGCCCCTGAAAGAGAACAACAGAATGAAAATTCTAATGTTTTAGAGAACTTAATACAAAAATTAAAGAAAATCACATAATATTTAATTAATATGAGTACCGCAGAATTACCTTTAGAAAACAATAGCTTAAAGCCCAGCGGCGATTATTCTGCCTCTAAAATACAAATTTTAGAGGGCCTTGAAGCGGTAAGACGCCGTCCCGGTATGTATATAGGCTCTACCGATTTACCGGGCCTTCATCACTTAGTTTATGAAGTAGTCGACAACTCTATCGACGAAGCGATGGCGGGTTTTTGTAAAAATATTAAAGTTGAAATTCTAAAAGATAATATTATAAGAGTTACTGACGATGGCAGGGGCATACCTACCGAAATGCATCCGAAAGCAAAAGTTTCTACAGTTGAAGTTGTTTTAACAAAACTTCACGCGGGTGGTAAATTTGGCGACGGCGCATATAAAGTATCAGGCGGATTGCATGGTGTTGGTATTTCAGTTGTAAACGCCCTTTCAGAACGGGTTATTGTAGATGTAATGCGAGATGGAGTACAACACACGCAAACTTTTAGAAGAGGAGTGCCTGAAGCACCTTTAAATATTTCTAAAAAATCAGTAAAAAACACGGGGACAATTGTTACTTTTAAAGCAGATCATGAAATCTTTGATACTCTCGAATATAGATACGATACATTAGCTGCCCGTTTAAGAGAACTTGCTTTTTTAAATAAAGGAATAAAAATAACCTTAATAGATGAAAGAGCTGAAGAGCCAAAAGAAGCCATTTTTCATTACAAAGGAGGTATTCTTGAATTTATAAAAGTTTTAACTGAAAAAAAACATCCTCTTCATAAAAAACCTATCTATATCATCGGTATAAAAGAAAACATTCAGGCAGAAATGGTCTTAGAATACTGCGATACTTACAATGAACAAATTCTTACTTTCGCTAACGCTATACATACCCGCGAAGGCGGCACGCATCTTGAAGGCTTTAGAACAGCTTTAACCCGTGCCATCAATGAAAGTAAAAAATCTTTTGGTCTTGATAAAAAGATGGACTCACCACTTACGGGTGATGATGTGCGCGAAGGTTTAACAGCAATTATAAGCGTCTTAATTCCTGAACCACAGTTTGAGGGCCAAACAAAAATGAAACTTGGCAACGGCGAAGTGAAAGGTATTATACAATCATTAGTTTATGATAAATTAAAAGAATACTTTGAAGAAAATCCCACTGAGGCTAAAAAAATAATTGAAAAATGTATAGCTTCAGCATCAGCTAGAATTGCAGCTAGAAAAGCAAAAGACCTTGTAAGACGAAAAAACGCTCTTGAAGGCTCTGGTCTGCCGGGCAAGTTAGCCGATTGCTCAACAAGAGAACCAGACTTATCAGAACTTTTTATAGTAGAGGGAGATTCAGCCGGCGGCTCCGCAAAACAAGGGCGAAACAGACACTTTCAGGCTATCTTACCCTTAAAAGGTAAAATTACGAACGTAGAAAAAACTAAACTTGAAAAAATTCTTCATGATACCGAGGTTACTGCTTTAATAACCGCTCTTGGCTGCGGCGTGGGAGAAGACTTTGATATTCAAAAATTAAGATATAAAAAAGTTGTTATTATGACAGATGCTGATGTAGACGGGGCTCATATTCAAACCCTTATTTTAACATTTTTCTTTAGATACATGCAGCCAATTATTGAAGAAGGTAATTTATATTTGGCAAGACCCCCGTTATATCTTATATCACAAGGTAAAAATTCTCATTACGCATATTCAGAAGAAGAAAAAAATAAAATCACCTCTAAATTTGACGAAAACTTAAAATACAACATTCAACGTTATAAAGGTCTGGGAGAGATGAATCCTGAACAACTTTGGGAAACAACCATGGATCCTGAGAAACGTGTTCTTTTACAAATTTCAATGGACGACGCGATTGCCGCTGACGATACCTTTGTTATTCTTATGGGTGATGATGTCGCTCCACGGCGAAAATTTATAGAAGATAACGCCGATAAAGTACGTGAACTTGATTTATAAATAATAAAAAATTTTCTTTTACCCTTATTTGCTAATATAATATAGGAACATGCCTTTAGATAGTAATAAATATTTTAAATCATATATTAACGCGCCTTTATCTGAAAGCGATAAAAAAGAAATTTTACTCAACAAAGAAACCTTAATTAACAAAGGCGCTTTTGAAGAAGAACCTGTTTTTGGCACAGGAGGGATGAGGGCCGTTGTGGGCCATGGCACAAGCAGGTTGAATATATTTAATATCACCCGGCTAAATGCCGCCTTAGCAAAAAATCTGGTAAAAAATTTTACAAATGAAATTAAAATTGTAATTGCTTATGACTCAAGAAATTCTTCCCGTACATTTGCTCAAATAACATACCATTTTTTAACGAGCAGAGGTTTTAAAGTAAATGTATTTAAAAGGCCCTCGCCTACCCCTTTATTATCGTTTGCCGTGCGCCATTTAAACGCTCAATGCGGTATTGTAATTACGGCATCACATAACCCTCCCGAGTACAATGGCTATAAAGTTTACTGGTCAGACGGCGGGCAAATTGTTTCTCCGCTTGATAAAAACATTCAAAAATCTTTTATTGAAACAAATTATAAAGACATACCGCCTGAAGTTTATAAATGGCAAAACGAAAAAATACTAAACGATGACCTTATTGAAGAAAATATTTTTCAAAATTATATGCATAAAATAAAAAAAGAACCCTTTATAAATACCAAAGAAAAAAAAATTAAAATACTATACAGCCCTCTTCATGGCACCGGTGGATGGATTTTTGAAAAAGCGTTTAAAGAATGCGGCTTTATTAACTTTGATATTTTAAATAGCCAAAAAGAACCTGATGGTAATTTTCCCGAAGTAAAAAGTCCGAATCCTGAAGAAGAATTATCATTTGAAAAGCTCTTTATACAAGGTAAAAAAAATAATTATGACCTTCTTTTAGCTACCGATCCCGATGCTGATAGAATAGGATGCGCTTATAAAGAAAAAAACAATTACATCTTCTTAAACGGCAACCAAATTGGATGCATACTGCTTGAATATATGATTCAAAAAAAGAAAAATTTGCTTAAAAATCCCTATATTTGTAAAACGATTGTAACAACAAATCTTCAAAATAAAATAGCTGAAAGCGCTAATATTCAAATTAAAGAATCTTTAACAGGTTTTAAATATATAGCCGAGGCTATAAAAGAAGATCCTGAAAACTATCTTTTTGGCAGCGAAGAGTCTTTTGGATACCTTCCCATAAACTGGGTTAGAGATAAAGATTCTTTATCCTCCGCTTTAGCCTTAGCTTCAATTGCAGAAGAAAAGTCTCTAATAAACTTATTGTATGAAATCTATCAAAAATATGGTTTATATTTTGAAATTTTGCATAATATCAAATTTTCACCTGAAGAATCAAGTAAAATGAAAGCATTTCTTGAAAAATTAGAAAACCCCGCTTCTTTTATAAGTAATCTGAATATTTCAAGAAAAATTATTGATATTTTAGATCTTAGAGCAAATACAAAACAGCCAGCAACCGAAGAAGCCATAAAACTAAAAAAAAGTTTGCCTGAATCTTTTGTAATTCAATATTTTCTAATGCCTGAAGGCAGGCTGACTATTCGTCCCTCAGGCACAGAACCTAAAGTAAAAATTTATATAAGCCTTTCTGAAAAAACAAAAGAATCAAAAAGTTCCATAGAAGAAAAAAAGAAAAAATTAGAAGAAGAAGCTAAAAACATATTGACAGAGTTTCTAAAATGTTTGAATATACAAAAGGAGTAAAATATGTTAAAACCCCTCACTACTGAAGAACTAAAAATTCTTAATTTATTAGAAGATAATTCTAACATTACTGATACAGAACTGGCAAAAAAAATTAATCTATCAGAAGAAGATATAAAGAAAATTAAAAAAAACCTGGAAGATGAAGAAATTATATTGAAATATAAAGCTATTGTAAACTGGGAAAAAATTGAAAGTCCCGAAGTAATCGCTTTAATACAAGTAAACGTTACACCCATGCAGGGTTCAGGCTATGATGAAGTAGCCATACAAATATCTGAATTAGAAGAAGTTGCCGCCTGCCTTTTAGTCTCTGGCTCTTTTGATCTTTTAGTAGAAGTTTCAGGACCATCTTTAAAAGACGTTGCTTTTTTTGTAGCTGAAAAATTAGCCGCTTTAGAGGGAGTTGAACAGACAAGAACTAATTTTCTATTAAAAAGATATAAGCAGGCAGGAGACCTTTTTACGGCTCACAGAAAAACACACCGCCTGCCCATGGTTATTTAGGCTGTAATTTATTTAATATTCCACACGCAAAACGAGCGGCTCCAAAGCCGTTATCAATATTTACAACTGTAACCGAAGCACATGAATTTAACATCGTTAAAAGAGCAGAAATTCCTTTAAAATTCGCTCCATAGCCAATGCTTGTGGGTACGGCAATAACAGGAGTATCTGTTATGCCAGCGATAACTGAAGGTAAAGCGCCTTCCATACCGGCAACAGCTATTATAATGCTTGAATTTAATAAATCGGTGTGATAATTTAGAAGCCTGTGCATACCCGCTACACCTACATCAAAAATTTTTTTTACTTCTGCTCCCAAACACTCTGCTGTAAAAGCGGCTTCTTCGGCAACGGGAATATCGGCGGTACCCGCCGTAATAACCGTTATTATGCCATTTATTTTTTTAGGGTTCTTTATTTTAAAAAATGCCGCCTTTGCATCTTTATTATAAATAAAATTTTTTAATAATTGTTTATTTAAACTTTTTTTAATACTTAAACTTTTTATTTCATTTAATCTGGTAACTAAAACGTTTTGATTATTTTTTATTATTTTATTTATAATGCTTATAATATCACTTGATTTCTTTTTATAACCTAAAACAACTTCGGCAAAACCTGTTCTAACTGAACGATGATGATCTATATGAGCAATATCAATATTTTCAAATGGTAACATTTTCAATTTATTAACAGCATCTGATACTGATATTTTATTTTCGCTTAATTTTGTTAGCAGTTTTTTAATATCTTCAGAATCCATTTTTAAAACGCTGAAAGAAGAATTGATTCTATTTCATTTTTATTTAGAAAACGCGGCGAATTAGAAATCTGCGGCAATAGCAAAGCAGTCTCGGCTATTTCAGAAATAGACTGTTTCGTTATGTCAAATTCTGAAAGTCTCGAGGGCAAATTTATATCCACAAATAGCTTTCTTACACCCTCAACAGCTTTAATAGCGGCTTCAATAACAGAAATTTCAGAAACATCTTCCTGAAGACTTCTTGCTATATTTAAATATTTACCTGGAGAATTTGTTAAAAAATATTCCATAACATGAGGCAATACCAAAGAAATAGCATAATGAAAATCAATTTGAGCCTCTGTGTTTAAAGCCATTGCTATTGCCCATGAAGCGCCCACGGGAGCACCGCAAATAGAAGCGCCAATCATAGCAGAATTCCACATCATAACTTCAGCAAGTTTTTGATTTTTAGGATCGTTATAAAATAAAATAATATTTTTCTTTAAACTTTCAATCGCTTTATGTGAAAATGTTGTGGTAATAGGATTCGCTAACTTAGAAAGCGTCGTTTCAATTGCGTAAGATAGTAATGCTCCCCCTATTCTTGACGCTCTGTCTGAGGTAATATAAGAGCTTACAAGAGGATCATAAAAAACAGCTTTGGGATAAAGCATTTCATGTTCAAAGTATTTTCTTCTGCCGGTTTTTGCGTCAACCAAAGAAAAACCGGGATTCATTTCTTCTCCCATAGAAGGCTCAATGGGTACTGTTATAACCGGTAAAGCGTTTATTTTGGGTATAAAATCGTTATCCATTAAATCTGAGGCAAAAAAGCTGTTTGGCGCTAAAAGAGCAACAGCTTTCGCCGTATTAAATGTATCAATAGAACCAAACGCCACTATAATATCAGCGTGACTTTTTTTCGCGAAATATGTTGCCGAATCAATTTGTTCGGTATCAGGATCGGCTATTAAATCTTCATAAACAATACACCCGTCTTTAATATCTGATAAAACAGATTTTAATTCTTCAAGTTTTTCGTTAGTATGGTTTTCTTTTCGAATGTTTATTAAAAGAGCCCTGCCGCCAAAATTTCTTATGAATTTGCCAATATTTAATAAGCAATTATTTTCAAAATGAATACGAGTAGGTAACGTGAAATGAACCCAATTTTCCACTCGTGTTTAGACTATCTTATAAAAAATTTATCTTAAAAAAGAACTTGCTATTTTCTCAGCTACTTTTTCAAGTATCTCATTATCAATAGTATCGTACTTGCCGTCTGCTAATTTTTGTTTAATTTCTTTTATTTTTTCTTGTCTTACGTCAGACGTTTTTTTAACAGATTCACTTGATTTCGCGAATTCCTGTGCTTTTACGGCTTCACTTGAAATATTAACAGAATCTGATCCGCTTTTTTCTACAGATGTATTTTTAGGCACCTGAGGCTTTTCTGAACGAAGAATTTTACCAATATTACCTATTTTATCTATTACCATATTGTTCTCCTTTGTTATTTATAAGATAATCTATTTTTAATATTATCGGCAAAAAGATTGAAATAAATTAACATTTTCTCTTATTTGCCTGAATAATAAATTCCCCTTTTTTATTTTCTGCCCATAATATTGCTTTATCAAGATATCCCCAAAAAAATTCTTCATTTTTTTTTGTTATCTCTCTGCCTATAAATACTTCTAAATTACCCCATGCCTCAAGTATTGAAGCTAATAATTTTTTTATTCTATGCACCGATTCAAAAAAAACCACAGCACCATGATAATTTGAAAAACTGTTTAAGAAATTCAAGCGTTTTTTTTCTTTTGGAGTTATAAATCCCAAAAATAAAAACGGTGATACCGGCAAAGGCGATACGCTTAAAAACGCAGTTACCGAAGACGCTCCGGGTATTGATACTACTAAAATACCATTTTCATGGCATTTTCGAACTATATTATACCCCGGATCAGATATTCTAGGCGTACCCGCGTCAGAAACAAGCGCTACAGATTTGTCCTCTTTTATTAACTTTACAATACCTTCGGCTGATTTTATTTCATTATAAGAATGATAGGTAATAATTTTCGCATTTATTTTTAAACCGCAAAAATTAATCCATGTTTTAAATTTTCTTGTGTCTTCCGCTGCAATTACATCTACTAGTGACAATATATTTCGGGCTCTTTGAGTTATATCTTCGGCATTACCTATAGGAAGAGCTGCAACATATAAGCCCGGTTCAAGAGAACTATTTGTTCCGCTTAACATTATAAATTTGACCGTTATTTTCAACGGCAAATTTTCTCATTGCCGTAAAAGAAGGTTCATACTGATTACGCGGATTCCATATTATCCATCCATCGCCTTTAGCATCCCTAACTGCTTCTATTTGACTTTTTATATATTCATCCATTGTCAGTTTAGATGAATCTATTTTCATATCAAAACCCTGAATATAAGCCACAATTCTTGTATTTGAGAGCCTTTGCTTTGAATTTAGTACCCCTTCTTTAACAGTTCCATAAGGATTGCTTATTCTAGCGGGATCGTTTGTATAATGCGATGGATAAACCATTGGATATAATGTATCCATATACACAGCAAAATTTTCAAGTTTTTGTCCAATATGATCGTGAGTATTTAAAGTAATTCTACCGAAAACGTCGGCTGATAATAATATGCCTAATTCATTTGCTTTTTGTTTTGCCATTTTTAGAATAGAGCTTATAACATCGTATTTGTATTTTAAGGGTAAAGATAATAGTTCAGGAATATCGGCATACCTAATATAATCAAGCTGAACTTCTTGAAATCCCTGTATCGCGCTGTCTTCTATCAGCTGAACGATATGTTTTATATAATTTAAATCGGGAGTTTTCTTTTTTAATCCCCCTTCAAATACGACTACACGCGCAACAGGAAAAATTCCGGCTTTTTTCACTAAATCTATATTTTCTTTTGGAATCATTTTCTTTTGCACATCTATAACAAAAGTATTTAAATCATTTTCTTTTGCTTTATTAATAAAAGTTTTTAATTTTTCAGCAGAAAGTCCCGTAAAATTATGCAGATATATACCCTTTGTATATTTTGGTAATGGAACGTATAAGTTTTTCTCAATAACGACTTTTGCTTTACTGCTTTTATAATTGTCATTTTTTTCAAGATAATCTAAAAATGAACTCTTTTTCAGGGTATTTTTTACTTCAGAAACTTCTTGTGGATTATCTTCTCTTAAATTAGAGTTCATTACAATGTTAATTTCTTCTTCTTGTTCAATTTTTTCATTACTTTCAATTTTATTATTATTGTTTTTGAAATCAGTTTCATATGTATTTGTATAATCAATTATCACCTGGGCATTCACAGAATCATTAAAAGTCTCCGGTTGAACTAATTGAAACGAATAAAAACACCCCATACCGCTATAAAGACTTAATGTCCCTACGATTAAGAAAAAAGACTGAAATAGTTTCATCCTTTTCACTATCGGAAATCTTTATATTTACTTAATTATTTTCTTTACACAAAAAGATTAAAAATAAAATTTTTCTTGTAAAAATATTTTAATAAAAATTTGGTTAACTTTTTTGAATAATATAATATATTAAATGCAGGGTATATATCGGTTTACAGCATGCCTCAAAATATAAAAGTTGCTTATAATTAAGGATGGCAAACAGTGAATAAAGGTTATAAAAATATTGCTCTAGTATTATTAATACTAATTTTAAGTATATTATTTTGGCAAATGGCTCAACAGCGCCCAAATATTAAAAATATACCCTACTCAGAGTTTTTACGATTAGTAGAAGAAAAACATATACCAACCTCATTAGATGAACCATTAATTATTCAGCCAAATCTAATAAACGGCTATTACCACAATGAAAAAAATGAAAAAATTAAATTCCAAACATATATCGCTCATGAAGATCCTAAACTATTAGAGTTTTTGCGAAATAATAAACTACAGTATTTTAAAGGACAACCTCAGGAAGAAAGTTTCTTTTGGCGTACTTTGCTTACATTTTTACCTTGGATTTTTATTCTGGGTATAATATGGTTTATGATGATGCGTCAAATTCAATCGACTGGCAATAGAGCTTTAAGCTTTGGACGTTCAAAAGCAAAGCTAAATCCCGATATGAAAAATAAAACAACTTTTAAAGATGTCGCTGGAATAAGTGAAGCCAAAGAAGAACTTGAAGAAGTTGTTGAATTCTTAAAAGAACCCAAAAAATTTAGTGAGATAGGGGCTAAAATACCAAAAGGAGTACTTCTTGTAGGCCCTCCGGGAACCGGTAAAACACTTCTTGCTAAAGCCATCGCGGGAGAAGCAGGGGTGCCATTCTTTTCAATTTCAGGTTCTGATTTTGTAGAAATGTTTGTAGGCGTAGGTGCCAGCAGAGTAAGAGATCTATTCGGTCAGGCGAAAAAAAACCAGCCTTGTATTGTCTTTATTGATGAAATTGACGCAGTGGGTAGGCTTCGCGGCGCTGGTTTAGGCGGCGGGCATGATGAAAGAGAACAGACATTAAATCAACTTCTTGTAGAAATGGATGGTTTTGAAGAAAATGAAGGAATTATTCTTGTGGCGGCAACAAACCGTCCTGATGTATTAGACCCCGCTCTTTTAAGACCGGGACGATTTGACAGACAAGTGGTAGTAGATACACCTGATATAACCGGTAGAATTGATATCTTAAAAATACATACAAGAAAAATTCCTCTGGATACTGAAATTGATTTGAGAAAAGTAGCCAGAGGTACACCGGGTTTTACCGGCGCAGATTTAGCAAACTTAGCAAACGAAGCGGCGCTTTTAGCAGCCAGACGCGGCAAAAAAAAGGTAGAACAAATAGATATGGAAGACGCCCGCGATAAAGTTTTAATGGGCCCCGAAAGAAGATCCTTCTTTATAAGCGAAAAAGAAAAAGAAATTATTGCCTATCATGAAGGTGGGCATGCGCTTGTGAGTATATACTTAGAAAATGCTGAACCAATACATAAAGTAACAATAGTTCCCAGAGGCAGGGCTTTAGGTATTACACAGCAGCTGCCCGAAGAAGAAAAACATATGCGATCCAAAAAATTCTGGATTGATGAAATTACTGTTTTATTAGGCGGCAGACTAGCTGAAGAATTAGCCTTTAATGACAGCACAACAGGAGCTTCAAACGACATAGAGCGCGCTACAACTATAGCTAGAAGAATGGTTTCTGAATGGGGTATGTCTTCAAAACTAGGCCCTATTAATTTAAGCGGCGGCGAGAGCGGTTCGGTTTTTTTAGGCAGAGACTATACAAGACATGCTGATCACTCTGATGAATATGCCCGTCTGGTTGATGAAGAAGTAAAACGAATTATTGATGACTCTTTCAATAATGGCAAGGCTTTCTTAAAAAAATATAAAAAAGCTTTAGAGGCTATTGCTAAAAATCTTCTTGAAAATGAAACAATCTCAGGAGATGAACTTATTAATATTGCCTTAAAGCATGGCGTACCTGTAACAAAAAAGAAAAAAGAAGCGGTATTAGCTAAAAAGAAAGAACCCACAAATAAAGATAACAGTAATTCAACACAAAAAAAAATAAAGGCTAAAACATCGCAAAAAAACAAAAAAATAATTGGCAATTTGGGACCTCAGCCTGTGTAAATAATGCTATCAAATATCCCATCGACTGTCATATATATTTTTTTAGACGGTATTGGGATAGGCACTTCAAATAAAGAAATAAATCCGCTGGCAAGATATAAAACTTATTTTTTATCTGTTTTAGGCGGCAAGAGCTCTTTTTCTCCTCCCGGCAACCTTATAACGACAGACGCTCACATGGGCGTAAAAGGGATTCCTCAGTCGGCAACGGGCCAAACAGCGCTTTTTACGGGTATTAACGCCGCAAAAGTTATGAAACGTCATATAAACGGATTCCCCACCTTCTCTTTGCGCCCCTATCTAAAAAAACACTCTATCTTAAAAAAGTTTATTGAAAATAATTATAAAGGTACACTTATTAATTCATATTCTTCTAAATATTTAACTAAAATAAAAATGCCTAGAGGTGAACGTTTTATGTCTGCTACTACAATGATTCAAAAAGGAAGCGGACTCCCCTTTTTTACCATTGAAGATTATTTAGAGGGTAAATGTTTGTATATGGATATAACTAACTGGTTTTTGAAACAACAAGGCTTAAATATTAACCTTGTAAAACCTAAAACAGCGGGAAGAAAGCTTGTCTCTTTATCTAAAAATTATAATTTAATTATTTATGAATATTTTTTTACTGATAAAGCAGGACATGACGGAAGTTTTGTAGACGCTAAAAAAATAATATCGCATCTAGAAGGATTTTTTGAGGGAATATGGGAAGAAATAGACACTGAAAATAGTCTCATTATAATAACATCAGATCATGGCAACTTTGAAGATTTTTCTTATTTAAATCATACTGAAAATCCTGTGGCTACAATTTTCTACGGCAAAGGAAGTGAGTACTTACAGAAAATAAAGTATATTTATGATATTCCACGTTTAATATTAAAAATGTTCAATATTAATTTTTCAGAAAAAAATCTCATAGATTAAATTGTTTTAATTTTTTTTACGGTTTCACAAAAACTCTAAAAGGCGTATCAGGAAATTCAATAAAATAATCGGTTACTATATTTTTATTTTTTTCTTCATTTGTACGTTTAATTAAAATAAATTTAATTTCATTTTTTAATAGTTTAGCAAATTCATTATTTTCAATATTTCTTAGAATTTTTAAAGATTTATCAGTTTCTCCGTTAAAGTACAAGTAATGGCTGTACCAATATAAAGAAAAAGCTTCAAGTTCAGACGACGGCTCTTCTTTTATAATATCTTTAAGAAATAACCAGTCTTTCTCTTTAAGTCCCTCGGGATATTTTAATAAATTTAAACATAACGACCATATATTATCAGAGTGCTTAAAGTACTTTAGTAAGAATAAAAGATAAACGGCTTTACTGCCATTTTTTGCAGGGCTTTGAAGGTAAATTTCCAGCAAATTCTCACTTTGTTTCCCCTGTTTGGTTTTTAAGCTCCATGCTGTTTGATAAAATATTTTTTCTTTCTTTAAACTCTCAGCGAAATCTGTTTCTAGTTCATTTTGTATTGAATCCCATTTATCCTGATACATTAAAGCCGTAAAATAAAGCTCGCTACTGTCTTGGTAATTTAAAGTTTTAAATATATTTTCCGCTTCTCTATATTTTTTTAATCGTAAATATATTTTACCTAAAAAATACTCTGCTTCTGTTGCATAAATGAAATTTGAATTCAAAACTGCTGCTTTCATCAAAAACATTGCTTTATCTGTACTTTTTATGTCATATAAATAAAAGCTTTTTGCCAACAGGTATGTTTGATTTATATTTAATTTATTTTTATTTTCTAATAATGATATTATTAAATCATGTCTATTTAAAGAATCCGCTGAAAAAATAATTGCGTCATATCTTTCAGGTAAATTGAGTGCAACGCATTCTCTTATTTCAGGTAGAATATTTTCAATTTTATCCCATGCCAATTGCTCATTAATTGCTCTCTCACATAGTTCCTGGTTTTCTTTTTCTAAAAGCTTCAATCCATTCCAGTAATCTTTTTTATTCCCCTGCCTAAAATAATCATTATATAATGACTGGTATCTATATATTGATAAATTAGCTTCTAAGTAATACTTTTCTAACAAATACGCGGCTTTTATAAAATTTTGTGCCGACATTTCATAAAATATTTCTTTATCATGCAAAGGATATCCTTTTGAAATAGCATCTTTTATGGCTTTAATTGCTTTTTTCATATCACCATTTTCAAAATAAAAAGACGCTATTAAATCATAACCTATTTGACCAAACTTTTCTAAAGTCATTAATGTATTTACGGCAACATCTTTTTTATTTTGGTTCCAAAGAATTGAAGCCTTAAGCAATAATGCCTTATAATTTTGAGTTTCACTAATAAGCTCATCTAAAAGAATTAATGCTTTTTCATCTTTTTTATGAGTTATATAATATTTTGCCCATAATAATTTTGAATCTTTTTTATAATTCGTATTTATGTTAATTATTTCTGCAAAAGTTTTTTCATCACTGTTAGCGGCAACAACTGATAATTGCTGCTCATTAAATATGATAGGGTTTTTCTTATACAAAACAAGAAATAATTGAATTTGATTCTTAGATAAAAGAAGTGGCTGTAAACGCGTAGAAAGAGTCAAAGCGTCATCGTTAGCAAGAATATAATTTATAAACTCTTCAAGAGGAATCTCTGTTTCGCCAAGGCTATAGATATCTAAAAGCCTGCTAGCTGCTCTTATCGCTCTGCTTTTTTCTTGTTTTAACAGTTTCGCGAAATAAAAAGCAGACAATTTATATTCTTTGATTTGAAATAAACACTCACCATATATTAAAGTCTCTACTTCATCTAAGTTTCGCTTTTCAGTTATCTCACTTAGTTTTTGAGAACATGATAAAAAATTTGATCTTTGATAATGCTCTAAATATGTAGATTGTTCAGCATAAATATTTAAATATGATAATATTAAATATATGTTTATTAAAATAAATAATTTATATTTTAAAATATTATACATGAATATGAATATATAAAAAAGGCAGAAAAAAGAAAATTCTTTTTTCTGCCAATGGTGCGTACAAAGAAACTCTATAACTAGAGTTTCTAATTTAGTTTCAAGGGATAAATCTTAAAGGGCGACTTATCACTGCAGCAAACTCATTACTGCCTGCGGTTTAATGTTAGCCTGAGCCAGCATCGCCATACCACTCTGAATGAGAATTTGATTTCTGCTGAATTTAACCATTTCTTCGGCTATATCAGCATCCCTTATTCTCGATTCACTGGCTTGAACATTTTCATAGGCACTCATCAAACCTTTAGCAGCGATTTCTAATCTTGTGTAGTATGCTCCTAAATCGGCCCTTTGCTTGGCGATTTTCCCTAAAGCTTCATCTACAATCCCAATCGTATCGTTCGCGTTTCCTACTGTAGACACAGTGACAGATTTTCCTGCCGAGAAAAGCCCAAAAGCTTGAGCTGTCATGGTACCAATATACGCTCTTTCTCTTTGGTGAGCATTTGGTCCCATGTGAAACCAGATGGATCTTATCTTGCTTTCTCTGGCAAAATGCCCAAGAAAAAGTTTAAACCGGTTAAACTCAGCCTGAGAGGCTACTCTATCGACCTCGTCTACAAGCTGTGAAACTTCAACCTGCATTAACAAGCGGTCATCTTCTGAATAGATGCCGTTTGCTGCCTGCACAGAAATTTCACGGATTCTCTGCAAAACATTCGCGATTTGATCGAGATATCCGTCTGCCGTCTGAATGAAACTCATTCCATCCTCTGTGTTTCTTTCTGCCTGTCTCAACCCTCGTATCTGGGTTCTCAATTTTTCAGAAACCGCTAACCCTGAGGCGTCATCTCCCGCTTTTGTGATTCTTTCACCTGAAGAGATACGCGCCATTGTTTTGCCCACTTCCCAGTCATTGAACTTCAATACCCGGTGCGCATTAATAGCGGACATATTGTGGTTGATAATCATCAGACACTCCTTTGTCTTAAATTTGAACGTCTTCATGTTTCAAATAAAAACAATCGGACATCCACGAAGTTATGCGCATAATTATGCGCTAATTTTAATTGCGCACACTCCCTGGATGCCCGATGATAGACAAAGGATAAACAGTCGACAGAACTGCTTTTTTATTTTTTCAAATTAGGTTATATATAACCTAAACCGCCGAACTCTAAAAATTCGGCGGTTTAAAGATTCTTATTATCTAAGAAGCTGCAACACTGACTGCGGCTTTAAGTTCGCCTGCGCCAACATAGCCGTACCGCTCTGAACCAGTATCTGTGTTCTGGTGAATCCTACCATTTCTTCAGCCATATCGGCGTCTCTGATACGAGATTCAGAAGCTTGAATATTTTCATAAGCTGAAAATAAACCTTTGGCGGCAAACTCAAGTCTGCTATAGTAAGCACCTAAATCTGCACGTTGTTTTGAGATTTTATCTAAAGCTGCATCCATAACACCAATTGTCTCATTAGATAAACCAGCTGTAGAAACACTTATGATACTGCCGTCAATTTTCTTAAACTGAAGAGCGGTGGCAGTCATGGTTCCAATAAAAACTCTTTCGCGCTGATGCTGATTTGCGCCCATATGAAACCACATAGAAGCGGTTCTTGAGTCTCTCGCGAAATCGCCCTGTAAAAGTTTCATGCGGTTAAACTCGGCTTGAGAAGCTACCCTATCTATCTCATCAACAAGCTGAGATACTTCTATCTGCATTAACAAACGGTCCATATCTGAATAAATACCATTCGCGCTTTGAACAGAAAGCACTCTAATTCTTTGAATAACATTGGATATTTGATCCATATATCCTTCTGTTGTTTGAATCATAGACATACCGTCTTCGGTATTTCTTTCTGCCTGTCTAAGGCCCTTTATCTGCGTACGCATTTTTTCTGAAACAGCCATTCCAGAAGCATCGTCACCAGATTTGTTAATACGCATCCCACTGGAAAGTTTTTCCATCGATTTATCAACATCCCACTGGTTGAACTTCAACACTCTGTGAGCGTTAATAGCTGACATATTGTGATTTATTATCATCGTAGATTCCTCCTTGAATCATATTCATAGCATCTTTCTTGATAAAGACCTCTTGTCTTTAATACCAAGATTATGCGAATTAAGCTGCTTTAAACACAACCTAATTTCTTGATTTCAATTTCGGAATCCAGCATACTTAAAGATAACTTAAGTATACTCACGTTAAACTAGAATAATACGAAATAATTAACACTAAGCAAAATTACAAGCATATATGGCTACTTTTAAAAAAAACTTATTTTTTTACTTATTTGTATTTTCGGTAATATAAAAAAATCCTTAATAATAATTTTATTTTTTTTATATTTTTATTTATTTATTAAAAAAACTACCCGGCATTTTCTCAAGTTTTCAAGATTTTGTTTGTGATCAAAAATTTTTTTCGCATCATTTGATAATATGACAACATTTGTTTTATAATTTCCCAGCGTTTCAACTGCGATTATCAATAGTGGTTTTTTACCCGCGCGTAATTCAACTTCTTTATCTTCTATTTTAGAAACATAACCCGCTACTCCTCTTAATTTTCCTGTTTTTTCAGGCACAAATTCAGGCCCGTATATTAATCGTCCGTTTTGATCGTATATCTTAGGAGCAAAAGAAGGCAACAGTTCTAACTTTCTGGCGTCTATTATTAAACCTGTATATTTTACTGGAACCAATGGTTTTAAGTATTCACTTTTTACGTTTGAAATTTGGTAAGCGTCAGTTACATATTCTTCTTCTTTCAACGCTTCATAAGCATACATATTCCATGATATAGGCATACGGCTTAACAATCCCTTTGCACCTCTAAGAGGAATTGTCATAGCAGTAACAATTTTATTTTCTTGAAAAAACATTTTCTTTATTTCAAGTGTTTCTAAAAATAAAGAATACTCTCTTGAAAATAAAGAATTTGCTCTTAATATATCTTTCATTAAATTTGTTTCATCAACCGTCAGTTCTTCTAAAGAATAACTTATCATCTGCAAAATATCTTCTTTTGTCTGCTCTCGTAAAAGCGCCCTTTCGCTAATCAAAACTTTTTTAGAAAATTGAAGTTCGCCGTTTACTTGTATAACGAAATTTTTCCAGTCTATGCTTATGTTAGAAATATTATTTTTATCACTGTTAGATTTTACAAAAGAAAAAAGACCAAACGCTCCATAAACAGAAATTATTATAAATAAAATTAAATTCAAGAATTTTTTATACAGTTTATTGTTTTTATAGTAAAGCTTTTTCATAATTGTCTTATCGACAAATTTGAAATATTTATTCTTAACAATTATGATTGACATACAACATATAAGTAATTTTTTTACAAATGACCACAGCTATTATGAAAAAAAAAAGTTTATGCTATGTCTCACAAAATATTTGTATTATTTTATTGGCGGTGCTACTTAGCTGTCAAAGTAAGCAGGTAATAATAAAAGAATACCCGAAAGAAGTACAGGATAATCTTTGGATAGATGAAAAAACTGTTCAAATAGTTTCTGAAGAAAATGGAGAAAGTTTATCCATGCCGTATTCTGAAAGAAGAGAAATAACCTGCGCGAAAGCGCAAGAAAATATTATGCATAAGTTTTTATCTTTATATAAAGACGCAAAAAATATGAAGGTACAGTTTAAAATTTATCATACTTTATATTTAGAAAACGGCGGATGTAAGCATGTGGTAAGATTTTCTTCACCTGAATTAAAAGAATTATACAATGATACAAATAAATAAAGAATCTGTATTTTTAAACGGAAAAAAAATTGGGGGGCATAATCCATTTTTTTTAATAGCAGGCCCCTGCGTTATGGAAAGTTATGAGCTATTAAAGCAAACCGCTAAAGAACTAAAAAAAATTGCTGATGAAAAAAATATTTTTTTAATTTATAAATCTTCATACGACAAGGCAAATAGAAGCAGTATAAATTCTTTTCGCGGCCCGGGAATTAGCGAAGGCTTGAAAATGCTAAGAGATATAAAAAAAGAATTTAATTTGCCTATTATTACAGATGTTCACTCTCCCGAAGAGATTCAAAAAGCTGCCGAAGTTGTTGATATGCTTCAAATTCCGGCTTTTTTATCAAGACAAACCGATTTAGTAATTGAAGCGGCAAGATCAAATTTATGGGTTAGCATTAAAAAAGGACAGTTTATAGCTCCGCCTGACGCGTTAAAAATTGTAGAGAAGTTTCATAAGTCTGGTTCTGAAAAAATAATAATTTGTGAAAGAGGCTACACTTTTGGTTATAATAATTTAATAGTAGATATGCGGGGTCTTGAATTTTTAAGAAAAGAAAATGTACACGTAGTAATGGATATTACCCATTCTACCCAGCTTCCAGGCGGCGGTGATGTATCTGGCGGTGAACGTGAAATGGCTTTACCTATCGCCAGAGCGGCAGCCGCAGTAGGTATTGATGGTATTTTCCTAGAAACACACCCAAACCCGCCTGAAGCGAAATCTGATGCCACAAATCAGCAATATTTAAAGGATATACCTAAAATTCTTGATTATATTAAAAAAATAGATTCAATAGTAAAGGATATTTATGCATAACGTACGCTTTGGCCCTCAACTAACACCCGCGGTAAAATCTCTTATTATTATCAATGTAACGGTTTTTATCGTTCAATTTATTTCTTATTTTATACTAAGAAACGCCCAATCATCCGCTCAAATTATTGATATTTTTGCCTTATGGCCAGATCAAATTTTGCGTAATTTTTATTTTTGGCAGATATTTACTTATCAGTTTCTACATAGTACAAGAGATATATTTCATATCGTATTTAATATGTTTGCGTTATGGATGTTTGGTTCTGAATTAGAAGAAAAATGGGGAAAATCTTTTTTTATAAAATACTATTTAATCTGCGGTACAGGCGCCGGATTTTTTATTTTCTTAATTCCTATTCTATTAAATCAACCAACACCGCCAACTATTGGAGCATCAGGCGCAATTTTTGGAATTCTGCTTGCTTACGCTATCTATTGGCCAGATAGACATTTATTATTTATGTTTTTAATACCCGTGAAAGTAAAATACTTTGTTCTTATTATAGGTCTTGTTTCTTTATTTTTTACTTTTCAAAGTACTCCCGGAGCATGGGGGGTAAGCCATGTGGGTCATCTTGGGGGGCTTTTAACAGGATACTTTTATATACTGTATCAAATGCAAAAGAAAACTAACAGTTTTGAGTCAAAAGTTAAAAAATGGAATCTGATAGAACGGTATAAACTCGCTAAAAAGAAAAAAGAGTGGCTTAAAAAAGAACAGGAAAAATATGATATGATGCATATGGAAGAAAAAATAGATACTATTTTAGAAAAAATAAGTCAAAAAGGCATGAAAAGTCTTACAAATTATGAAAAGAGCTTTTTAAAAAAAGCCTCTGAAAATTTAAATGAAAAAGAGAAAAAAAAAGTTAATGACAAAACGCAAATTAAGCACTAAACACCTCTTTTTGCCAAAAGGAATTTTCTCTTTAATTACAATTTTTTTTTTCATTAATTCATACACTTTTGCTGAAAATAAGCAAGAAAATACATCATTTATAAAATACAAAAATATTTTAATGCCTCTAAATGAAAAAAGCAATGACAACACTTTAACATTAGGCGCAGCTACGGTTATAACTTTATATTCAGATACCGCCATGGGAACTTCTATTAGTTCTTCAGGACATTTAGCGGGAGGCTCTATATTTATAATTAAAAACCTAAGGAGCTCTTTACTATTAAATATGGGCCTTTCAATAGAATCTCTTTTATCTTTATCCACACAGGAATTTGAGATTGATTTAACGAACTACTCACAGTATTTTTATACATTAAGTACTCATATCTTTAAACCTTTGCCTCTTTCCTCCGTAGTTTTTGGCATAGGTACCGGGTTTGATCTTTTTATTGGAGGAACAAAATATTTGAAAAATATGAGAGAGGAAAACTCATCTTTTGCCGATTTATTATTAAGTATGGGATGCTTTATTCAATATCCAATAGACAGCATTAATTTATTCGGTAAATGGATGTTTTCTTTAAACTTAACCCCTGGTTATCAAAACTTTGTTGGTATAAATAATTTACTGTCAATTCAAAATAAATTTTTAACGGGAATAACATACAGTTACTAATGATTTCATATTGGAGAATACTTACTCTTTCTTTTCTTGTAACACTTTTGGTTTTTTTTTGGGATCTGCCTTTATTAATTCCCTTTAAAGTATTTGTGATATTTCTTCATGAAATATCACATGCCTTAGGAGCTCTTATAACAGGAGGGCAAGTTTCAGAGATTGCTATTTCATGGGATGAATCTGGATTCACTAAAACCACTGGCGGCAACTTTTTAGCTATCGCGTCTGCCGGATATTTAGGGAGCATATTATGGGGTTCAATGTTATTGTGGTCCTCTTTAAAAAAGAAATATATAAAAACCGCAACAGGTATTACAGGAATATTTTTTTTATTTTTTACCGCCGGATATCCCGGAGGTTTTGAAACCTATATGTATTTTTTAGGATTAGCATGGGCCTTTATATTTTTAGCTTGCTCATTTTTCTTTCAAAAAGTAAACCGTTTGCTTCTTTTCTTCATGGGCGGTTTATCATCTTTATACGCAGTGTATGATTTAGGAGATTTTTTTAGAGGTGATGTTATAAAAACAGACGCCGGTATTATCGCGAAACATTATTTTAACGACACTTCTATTGTATTGCCTGTTGCCTATTTTATAGGTATTTTTCTTTCTGCTTTATCTTTATGGATTTTTATTAAACTAGTTTATAACGCGATATATATTAATGAAGCTGATGAAGATGATTTTATTGAAGAAGCGCCGCATGAAAATGAAATTTTTGATCAAATTGATCCTCAAACTCTTGAACTTCTTAAACTTTTACAATTAAAACAAAAAGCAGAAGCTGATAAACTTTGATAAGAAAAAATAAAAAAACACAAACGTCTCAAAAAATCTTTTCAGAATTACCCGCAAATGCCGGTAAAGATGAAATCTTAAATGTATTAAGAGATCGATATAAAAACGCGAGCCAGCTTTACGGGTCCCATTTTTTTAACTTAGAAGAGCTTGAGAAAAGAATTTCGCATATGAGCGCAAGCAGGCTTGACTTTAATTTATTTATGGAGCAGGAACTAAACTTTTTCTATAGATTAGAAGCTAGTGCCATGAAAAAGCAGGATGAATTAAAGAAAAAAGATGAATTAAATAAAGCTCTTGAAAAAATAATGTCTGAAAATGATGAAAAAATCAAACATTACCCTTCTGCTTTTATTGATAATCTAGCTTCATACGAAATAAGAAAATTAAGCGGAGCTATCTCACAATATATGGATATTTGTTATCCTATAATAAAAATTTTGTTAAGGGGTTCAACATACTGGAATCAAATTCATTCTATCTTTGGTAACATGGAAAGATTTTATCAAAATGATAAAACAGGTATTACCATGCTTTTTAAACATTATATAGATGAACTTATTCAAAAAGGAGAAGACGGCAGAGATAAAATAGAAAGAAATCTAATGCAAACAGGAGCGCTTTTGCTTTACCGTCTTGAACTCTCGTTAAAAAATATTGAAAATGATCTTACAGAAAATCAAAAAAACTTAATTCTTGAAATGCCCACAAGTTATGAGCCAAAAGATAAAAAACTATGGGAAGGCAAAACACATTATGAAATCATTAATAAAAGCCGTGTGATGTGTGCCAATATAATAGATAATTTTAGGCTAAACTCTCTCGCAGAACACGCCTACAATCAGGAACTAAAAGAATAAGAAGTTGACCTTATAATTACTGCGTATAAATTGACAATAAATTAAATAAAAATTGTAATCTATAAAAAATTAAAACAGTGCTTTACCTCCCTTTTAAAATCGCGTTACGCTATATTCGCGGCAGAAGCGGCAATCTTTTTAGCGTGAACACACGTTTGTCGTTTGCCGGAGTTTTTTCGGGCACAAGTTTATTAGTTGTGGTTCTGGCTATTTTTAACGGATTTCAGGACCAATTTAAAAAAAGTCTTTTTCAGTTTGATCCGCATTTAATAATTCAAAATGAATCGGGTGATAGAAAAATAAAAGACTGGAAAAATTTTGTAAATAAGGCAGTTGATAAATTAGAAGATAAAGCAGCCGTTGTTGAAGGCATGATTCAAAGCCCCGCTATTTTAAGAAGATATAATTTAATTGACTATGTATTTTTAAGAGCTCAGGAATTTCAAACAGATATGGCAGGCAATTATATTCTGCCTGATCATTTTCCTGAAATTGTAAATCCGTCAAAACTAAACTATATAGCTAATGAAGACGTATGTCTTGTAGGTAAAGAAATGGCAATTTTATTTGATTTAAGAGTAGGCGATAAAATAGAACTTGTAGTTCCCAGAGGTCAGTTTTCATTAAAAGTGGGCGTGCCGCCCAGCATGAGAACATACAAAATAGCCGGATTTTTTAAAACAGGCTATTATGAACATGACAGCCGCCTTGTAATACTACCCATAGAAAGAGCGCAAAACCTTTTTAATTTATCTTCTGATACTGTTCAGCAGATAGTGGTAAGATTGAATGATTTAAAAGATTTATCATGGTCAAGAGATAAGCTGTATGAAATTTTTAAAATGCCTTATACGATAAGAACTATTGAAGATGAACATAGAAATTTTTTTGCGGCTTTAAAACTTGAAAAAACGATACAAATCACCATTGTTTTTTTATTTATAATCGCGGCCATGGTAGGTATTGTCGTGGCGACTTATAATGTAGTACGATCAAAAAGAAAAGATATAGGAATCTTAAAATCTCTTGGACTTTCAAACGGCAGTATATTAACCATTTTTACGATAAACGGATTTTTAACGGGTATTTTTGCCACAATATTCGGCATTATGTTTGGTATTTTTTTATCGCATAATTTAGAATCTATATTACTTTTTATAGAAGATATTATAAACACTATTGGTGAATGGTATGCTTTAAACTATAAGCCGGGAATAGGTTTTTGGCAAAAAGTAAGGCTTATACCTAAAAACGTTTACTATTTTGATCACCTTCCTATTTATTACGATATAGAGTTTTTACGCGCGGTAGGATTTGTCTCTGTACTTTTATCGGGAATTGCTTCTTTTATACCAGCGTGGGCGGCCAGCCGTATGAAACCTATTGAAATTATAAGAGGTGCCGATTCATGAGCATAGTTTTTGAAGCCAAAGATATTGTAAAAACATATAAAAATGATGAACTTGAAGTTGATGTATTAAAAGGCATTAATCTTAATATTACTAAAGGCGATTTTGTTTCTATACGAGGATCTTCAGGCGTAGGAAAAAGCACATTTCTTAATATTTTAGGAGCTCTTGATAAAGCAACCAGCGGAACTGTTAAAATAGACGGGGTCTTGTTAGATAATTATTATAAAAATGATTCTATTCATTTATACCGCAGAGAAAAAATAGGATTTGTTTTTCAAAGCCATTATTTAATGCCAGATTTTACGGTATTAGAAAATGTAATGATGCCGCTTCTTATCTTAAAAGAAAATAAAAAAATAGCTGAAGAAAAAGCAAAAGAAGCGCTAAAAGACGTTGGTCTAGAAAATAGAATCGCGCACTTTCCTTCGCAGATATCAGGCGGCGAAAGTCAAAGAGCGGCCGCGGCCAGAGCGATTGTGCATACGCCGCCCATTATACTAGCCGATGAACCCACGGGAAACTTAGATAACAAAAACTCAGAACGTTTTATTGAAATTTTCTCAAAACTTCAGGAGCAAAGAAACTTAACTATTTTAGTGGTCACTCATGATTTAAATTTAGCCGACATGGCAAATAAAAAATACAAAATGGATGACGGATTGTTATATGATTTTTAAATTTATTTTCATTTATTAAATCACTGTTTACGCTCAATCTTAAAAAAAAGATATATACATATATGCTTAAAACATCACTGTTATTCGGCAGAATGATTAAATTTTCGCACACAATTTTCGCGCTGCCTTTTGCTCTTGTAGCGGTATTATTTATTTGGCAGGCTAAAGAAATTCATTTAAATGTTTATAAAGTAATTTATATTATTCTGGCGTTTACCGGTATGAGAAGTTTTGCTATGGCGGTAAACAGAATCGCCGACGCGAAAATAGACAAACAAAATCCGCGAACAGCAAACCGCGAAATACCAGCAGGAAAATTGACAACAAATCAGGTAATAATTTTTGCCTGTCTATCGCTTATTACAATATGGATTTTTGCGTACCTTCTTCATCCTCTCGCATTTTATCTTTCTTTCCCAGCTATTTTAATTGTAGGCGGATACAGCTATAGCAAACGTTATACATGGCTTTGCCATATATGGCTGGGTGTTGCTATTGGCATGGCGCCTTTGGGCGTGTATATTGCCCTTTCACAAAAGCTGCCAATTGAAGCATGGATTTTATTTATTACGCTTTCTTCTTACATAGCCGGTTTTGATATTTTATATTCGCTGCAAGACGCCCAGTTCGATAGAAAAATGAAACTTTATTCAATACCCGCCAGCCTTGGCGAAAATAAAGCTCTATTTATATCGGCCCTGCTTCATTTAATTACAATTACGGGTATTTTCTATTTGTATATACACTTAAACTTAAAAAACATTTACTTGGCGGGTTCTATAATTATCGCCTTACTTATATCCGCTGAACATTTAATTGTAGGCTGGGGTAAAAATTTAAAAAAAGAAAAAATCCCCCTTGCTTTTTTTCACTTTAACAGCGCTGTTAGTATTTCGTTTTTTTTATTTACTTTATTAGATATATTGATAGTATTATAATGAAATAAAAAAGAAAAATTAGACAGAATTAACATGATTTTCAGGATTATTAAATACTAAATGAAGAACATATGGTAACGATGAGTTATTATAAAAGGGCTACAACTTTATGAAAGAACAAATTAAAAAATCTCCTTTTCTTTTGGCCTCTACCGGCAGTTCGGGCACGGGATATCTATTACGATATTTTTATCATCTTTTGTCAATACCAAGAGAAACGCACTGGATTGCTTCAGAAAATTTTTTTACTGTTTTAGAGCAGGAATACAATCTAAATTGGCAAACGCTTCAAGAAACTGAAATTAGTAAAAAAGTGATGGATTTTTTTAATGAAAAAAAACTCATTCAGGCTTTGCATACATTTAAAATTTTTAATTATAAAGACATAGGAGCAAAACCCGCCAGCGGTTCCTGCGTTTATGAAAGCATGGTAATACTGCCTTGCAGTATGAAAACACTTGCTTCTATTGCCAATGGTATAACTTCAAACTTAATTGAACGAGCAGCCGATGTCACATTAAAAGAAAAAAGAAAACTAATTTTAGTTATAAGAGAAAGTCCGTATAATTTAATTCATGTAGAAAATATGAAAAAAATCATTTTAGCAGGCGGCGTTATTTTACCCGCTTCTCCCGGTTTTTACCATCATCCAAAAGATATAAATGATATTTTTGATTTTATCGTAGATAGAATTTTCAGGCAAGCAGGTATAGATAAAAAATTATTAGAATACAGCTAATAACTATTTATCTTATAAACTTAATTGTTTTAATATTTGCGATTTATCTTTATAAAATAAAAATATTAACTTGGCTTCGTTATAAGTAATACCCCATATTTGCTTTAGAGCTATAATACGCATTTCTTCAGATTTATGAAAATCAACTACCTCTCTCATAACGGCCGAAAAAATTCCTCTAGCCTCAAGACTTTTCAAACCGGTTTCACGTAAATCAAAATAATTTGCTTTTGGTTTCATGCTTCTTAAAGCTGAATATACAAATTTTTTAGCAGGGTTATCTTTTGATAATCCGTTTTCTGAATGATATAGTAAACTTTTTTCCATTTTTGTTATCGTGTTTGTAGATATCCCGTAATTTAACATTAATTTTGTTAAGGCGTTGCGGGCTGAACCTTTCTTAAGAGCATCAAATTTTCTTTTCTTTTTTTCAAGTTTTTCTTTTTCGATACGGGCCATCCGTTCTTTTTCTTTTATTTCTGCTCGTATTTCAGATAATATTTCTTCAGGGCTTTTCTTCTCAAGTTCTGCCATTTGGTATATAAGAATTTCTTTCATATCAATGTCACCGGCAGATTTATAGTATAATTTTTTATAATCTTTAGAAATATCCGCAGGATTTTTCGGATTGTTTTCTGTTAGAACTGTTAAGGCGGTTTTTCTTGTTTCAATAGGATAATCTTTACTCTTAAAAATATTATTAACTTTTTCTTTACCATTTACCGCTGAATGAAAAATAGTATTTAAAGCTAGTTTAATTAAACTTTCATCGGCATTTGTTTTTAAATATTCTAATAGAATTTTTTCTATTAAAAAAGCTTCTTCTGACTTATTTTCAGCCGTTTCAAGGCGTCTGCCAAGCGATTGTAAAACAAGAGAATCATTTTTTTCATCTTTACCCAAATATTTATTTAATAAAGTGATCGCATCAGATTCCTTTATTTGACCTAACGCCTGAATTTCTGCTGCTGTTAAAGTTTTATATTGTTCTTCATTTTTTTTAATTAATTCATATATTTTACTATCTAAATTCTCAGCAATAGCTATTTCTTTTCTTTTTAGTAATGTTAAAATAGCTTTTTCTCTTAATTTTTCATCTTTATGCGAGGCATATTTTTCTAGTATAGATAAAGCTTTTTCACCCGGGATTTCACCTATTTGAGCTAATATTTTCTCATGCAGCAAAGGATCTTCAGACGGCACAGGCTTTTCAAGCAGCTGTTCCATTGATTTTAAAGATTCTAAATCTGCTTTAATCGTTTTTTCATCATCGGTACCCACTGTTTCTGACACTTTAGCCGGTTCTTCAACTTTGTCTTTTTCTTTGACTTCTGCCGATTTGCAGTTTAATTTAAATAAAAAAGTAATTGAAATTATAAAAATGAAAATAATTATGCGCATAGTAAAAAATCGGCATATTTTAAAAATGATTGAGTTAAGAATTAACACTCATTCAACCGATAATAAATTAAAATAATATCGCAAGAGGTGATATATGAAAATTATGAACAAAAATCTTAAAAATAAATCATGGATGATTGCGCTTGCCTTTATATTTACCGCGAGTATAAGTCAACTACACGCTATTTCTGCTGCTGAAAAAGCAAGAGAAAAAAGAGTTGAGTTGATGGATGCCATCGTATTTTTAAATACAGCAGTCACTAACTTTGGTACAGGAGAGCAAAAAAATCAATATGATGAATTTAAAAGCAAAAGCAGCAAAGCGTTAGCTTTTTATTTTGAAGAAAATTATTCAGAAGCGTATAAACAATTTCTTGAAGTTCAGCTTGATATTGAAAAATTATTAGAAAACCTAAGCTCTCAATACATAGAAAGAAGTGAAAAAATGATGTCTGAACTGGTAACTGAGGTCATGGATATAAATATTGAATATGACAAAAGGGGAGAATATGTAACCCAGACATTAAAGAATAAAGAACCAAATTTACAACGAACTTATGATCATGTAAATTATCATTTAACCTATGACAAAAGACCAATGACATTTAGTATAGATTACGGGTATAAAGACCTAGGAACAGCTAAAAAAGTAAGACAACGTGCTATAGATATAGAAAAACACTTAGAAGAAGGTCAAAAACTTACGCCTAGACATAGAAAAGAAAGAATTGAAAAATATATCGCTACAATTAAAATCTGTAGAAAAGCAAAAGATAAAGCTTTAAATATTCACAGATTAAACAATAGAAATGATATCTATTCTGTGCAAACACAATACAAAGATAATCCATATATGGTAGAAAAAAAACTAGACCCCGTTTTTGACACAAGAATTCCCGATGAATATAAAATTGACGCAAACGATAATTTAAACAGAATTCATGAAAAAGAAGTAAGTTATAAATTAGAGGGGAAACCATATAGACCACAAAATCAAAAAGAAAAAAAATCTGCTAAACAACAGGAAAATAAAAAAGAAGTAAAGCCAACCCCTTCTAAATAAACAAAAGATTCTTTTGCATTGATATGACTATATCTTCAAATTAGGTATAGTTATATCGATAGATAAATCTGATTTATTATTTGCCGTAATTTATTTTATTTTATAATATTTAATCACATTGAACTTAGACGCGTTATCTGGTGAAAACATTTCTTTTTTAGAAGAAATTTATTTAAAATATAAAAACAGTTCCCATAATATTGAAAATGATTATATTGAACTTTTTAACAATCTGCCCTTAAAAAATGATAAAACACAAGATTCAAAAATAAGTCATACTGTTAAAAATGAAGAATCATTTGAAAGTATGGCTCTTCAAGATATTCTTAATAATTATAGAAAAAATGGTCATCTCGCGGCAAATTTAGATCCTCTTTATATAAAAAAACCACAGCGAGAAGTTATAGAAAATACTTTAAAAAATATCAGCGATGAAAAATTAAAAATTGAATTCGATTCTAAAATTTCAGGATTAGAAAAAACTTCTCTTAATAAAATAATAAAATGGTTTGAAACAGCTTACTGCGGTTCTATGGGCTGCGAACATTATTATTTAGTAAACCAGAATGAAAGGGACTGGCTTTCTGACAGAATTGAATCACCGTCAAATATTCAACCACTTAGCACATGGGTAAAATTAAGAATTTTTGAAAAGATATGCCAGGCCGAATATTTTGAACAATTCTTAGCTAAAAAATATATTGGTAAAAAGAGATTTTCTCTTGAAGGCGGCGAGTCTTTAATACCGCTTCTTGATGTTATAGTTGAAACGGCGGGCTTTACACAAATGGAAGGACTAACTATTGGCATGGCGCACCGCGGCAGATTGAATGTACTGGCAAACATATTCAGAAAACCTCTGTCTGAAATTTTTGCCGAGTTTGAAGAAAACTTTAACCCGCTGGCTTTAGATTATACTGATGTTAAATATCATTTAGGATACTCAAATCAGGTTATGACTGAAGCTAAAAAAGAAATTAAAATATCTTTAGGATTTAATCCCAGTCATCTAGAAGCAGCAAACTCAATTATAATGGGGCAGGTACGCTCAAGACAAGATTACATTAATGATAAAAATGGATCTAAATATTTGGGTATTCTTATTCACGGCGATGCCGCTTTCGCGGGACAGGGCATTGTAGCTGAATCTTTAAATTTAATGAACTTAAATGGCTACACTACAAAAGGAATTCTTCATATTGTTATTAATAATCAAATAGGCTTTACTGCAGAACCTGAAGAATCACGCTCAACCCTTTACGCGACAGATTTAGCCAAGGGATTTCAAATTCCTATCTTTCACGTAAACGCAGATGATCCTGAAGCTGTTTTTAGAGTAGCTCGATTGGCCATGCTCTATAGAAATAAATTTAAAAAAGACGTTATAATTGATCTTATCTGTTATAGACGTTTGGGCCATAATGAAATGGATGAACCGGCCTTTACCCAGCCGATGATGTATTCTAAAATTAAAGATCACCCTACTACACTTTCTCTTTATGAAAAAAAATTATTAAATGATAAAGACATAAAAAATGAAGATATTGAGTTTATTAAAAAAGGAATACAAAACGCTTTAGATAATTCATTTGAAACAGCTCACAAAAAAAATATTAAAACAAAAGTAGACACAATGGGCAATAGATGGTCAACTTTTCTTATGCATGCTGATAAAAACGATCCTAAAACATCATTAACCAGTGAAAAAATTCAATCACTTGGAAAAAGTATAACTTCTACTCCTGAAGAATTTAATGCACATTCTAAAATAATAAGATTATTAGAAGGCCGAAAAAAAATGTTAAATAGAGAACAACCCGTAGACTGGGGATTTTCTGAAGCTTTGGCTTTTGCTTCTCTTTTAGATGAAAACATTAAAATAAGATTTTCAGGCCAAGACGCCGCACGGGGAACTTTTTCTCACAGACAGGCTGTTTTAAGCGATATTGAAAACGGCAATAAATATACGCCTTTAAACAATATATCTTCAAAGCAGGGCCATTTTGAAATAATCAATTCACCGCTTTCAGAGTTTTCTGTGTTAGGGTTTGAATATGGATATTCTCTTTCTTATCCCGAAGCTTTGGTAATTTGGGAGGCTCAATTTGGTGATTTCTTTAACGGCGCCCAAATTATTTTTGATCAATTTATTTCAAGCGCAGAAATAAAATGGCTAAGATTCAGCGGGTTAGTTATGCTTTTACCTCACGGTTATGAAGGCCAGGGGCCTGAACATTCGAGCGCCAGAATAGAAAGATTTTTACAACTTTGCGCCGCAAACAATATACAGCTTTGTAACTTAACCCGTTCTGTTCAACTGTTTCATCTTCTTAGAAGACAGGCCCTAAGAAAAAATAGAAAACCACTTGTTATTTTTTCTCCCAAAAGTCTTTTAAGATTAACAGAAGCCGCGTCAGATATAAAAGAATTTTCAAGCTCGTCATTTAAAGAAGTTATTGAAGACGATTGGCAAGCTGATAATTCAAAAGTAAAAAGACTTCTTCTATGCAGCGGAAAAGTATATTATGATCTATTAAGTTACAAAAATAATTTAAAAACAGATAAAAATAATACGGCCTGCGCGCGGCTTGAACAAATATATCCTGTTTCTGAAAATAATTTAAAAAAGATTTTCAAAAGCTATAAAAACTTAAAAGAGGTGCTTTGGGTTCAAGAAGAACCGGTAAATATGGGAGCATGGTTTTTTATAAATCCCATATTAAAATCTATTTTACCAGAAACCATAAACTTAAATGTAGCCGCAAGAGATGCTTCACCTAGTCCGGCTGTGGGATTTTACAAGAAACATGAAAAAGAATTAAAAACTTTAATGGAAAAATCTTTTCATTAATTTTTAATGCTTAAAATATAATCAAATGGAATAGGTTCTGCTATGGCGAATCCTTGAATATAGTCTATGCCAATTTTTTTCAGTCTTTCTACAATTCGATTATTTTCAGCATATTCGGCTATTACTTCTATTTGCATGGCTTTACCTAACTTGTAAATAGCCTCAACAATCGCAAAATTAGAATGACTGTCTATTATTTCACGAATAAATTCTCCATCTATTTTTAAATAATTAACCGGTAAATTCTTTAAATAGGAAAATGAAGAAATACCCGCGCCAAAATCATCTAAAGAAAATCTAAAGCCATAATTTTTCAGTTCATTTATCAAATGACGCGTTCTTGATAAATTTTCAACAGCAACTGTTTCGGTAAGTTCAAAACAAATTTGATTTGCATTTAAATTATAAGTTTGAATTTCATTTTGTATAAAATTTATAATAGACTCTTCATTTAGCGTTTGCCCTGATAAATTAATTGAAAATTCAATATGATTATATTTTGTATTTTTATCTTTACCCCCGCTAATAGAAGAAAAGAGGTTTTGAATTACCCATTTGTCAATTTCTGGCATTAATCCATATTTTTCTGCTACAGGTATAAATTCTGATGGAGATATAAGTTTCGCTTTTTTTCCTGAATCATCAAAAAGCCGAAGCAAAACCTCATAATGTAAAGAACCGTTAGTGTTTGAAACTGATAAAATTTTTTGACAGAAAAGTTTAAAACTATTTTTCTTTAAAGCTATGCGTATTTTCGTAATTAAATCGAATTCATCAAAACTTTTTTGCATGGTTTTTTTTTCTTCTTCAGCAAAATAATATTTATTCGGCCCCAATGATTTTGCTTTATAGCAGGCCATATCTGCAATTCCTAATAATTTTGAAACATCAGAACTTTCTTTATTAATTTCTGCAATACCTATACTAGCCGATATTTCAAATATATTTTTTTCCCATTTAAATCTAAATTTTTTAATATTCTTGAATATTTTCTCACAAAATTTTATTGTATTTTCTAAATTAGTATCAACAAGAAGAATACCAAATTCATCCCCCCCCAACCTGGCAAAGGTATGCTTTCTTTCTACTGCGTTAAAAAGATAAGATGTAAACTTTTTAAGAAGTTCATCACCCGCGCTATGCCCAAAAGTATCGTTTACTAATTTAAATTTATCAAGATCAATGTACAGCAAAGCATGGGCTATCTGCATTTCTTTCGCTGTTTCTAAACTAAGTTTGACTCTTCTTTCAAACTCTTTTCGATTTACCAAGCCTGTAAGAGAATCATGAGAAGCAAGCCAGGCAAGTTCGCGCATCATACTTCTGGTTTTACTAACATCTCTTATTGCAGTAACCGAACCTATAATATTTCCATTTTTATCCCTCATTGGCGATACTGTACACTCAATAGGAATTTTTTCATTATGTATAACTTCTAAAAAGATATTTTGAGTTATTTCTATTATTTTATTTTCTTGTATACATCGTTTTGAAGGAAAAAAAGTATTATTCTCTTTTTTTCCTGAAATTATTTTAAAATAATCGCCTGCATATTTGCCTTTAATTTTTTCAAAACTATATCTGCATAGATTTTCTGCTACTGGATTCATATAGGTTATATTCTCGTGAACATCGGTTGCAACAACAGCATCAGCTATTGATTTTAATGTGACCTCTGCTCTTTCTCTCTCATGAAAAAGCTCTGTTTCAGCTATCTTTTTTTTAGATATAAGTTTATTCATATACTCTTCATTGGCCCTGCAGAGCTGTATTAATTTAGCCATATTAGATAAAATTGGCCTAAAGAGCTCTTTTAATACCTGCCTTGATATCTGCGTGTCTTCAAAAAAAAGAAAAAATATGCCGTTTTCAGGAATTACAAATTTCAATATTTCTTTATAGCGAGATTTATTTATTTTAAATATTTTTTGCATTAAAGAAACAGGTATTTTATAGGTTTTTTCTTTCATCAGATTATTAGAGAAAGAAATTTTTTGGCCAACATATGAATATATTTTACTATCTCCTATAGCCATACTTAAAATTAAATCTATTGTTTTTTTTCTCGAATTATTATTATAAAAAAATAAATTGTCTTCAATTAAAAATATAATACCGGCAGATGCTCCCGAATGAGACAAAAATGACCGTAAAGAGTTTTTAAGCAGTGGCTTTAATCTGTCATACGATCCTATTGTTAAAGCCATATCATATAATGATGAAAAAAGCTGGTCTTTATCTAAAAACATAATTTTAAATATTTATACAAAGAATCGCGCCGTTATGAAGTTCAGGCAATCTTGTATTTTTAATCTGCCCTATTTCTCCTAAAGATAATACTCCGTATATTTTATTTTTTTTTAATAAATTACGAAACTCGCTAAGTTCTTTTTTAGAGCTATCATTAAAATGCATTTTTCTGCCCGCACAGTAGAATAACATTATTTCATTTTTACTTTTTAACTGCTTAGACATACTTTTTATTGTTTTATAGCTATTTTCTTTAGGCGCTTCAAGAACTGTTAAAAGTGAATTTTCTTTAATTTCTCCCACACAAAAAATTGATTTTTCTTTTTTTAGCGAAACAGGAATTCTAACAATAATCTGACCATCAGCTTTAATTATTCCAAAAGGAAAATGAACGGCATATTTATAAAAATTACTTGAATTTATTTTAATATTAAAATTTTCAAATAAAATATTTGAATATGCTGTAAAAGCAGACTGCCAGTTAATACTAATTATTTCATTTTTTTGCGTGGCCGTTGCTACGACTTTTTTTTCAGGAGCTTTATATCCGTGTTCTAATACGCATTCACTATTGTCTTCTAATAGAACAGCCAATAGAGCATTTTTATAAATCTTATTTATTGAAAAAATACAGTCTATTTGTTTAAATGTTTCACTGCCGGCGTTTGCTCCCGCATAATTTACAATATCGGCTAAAAGCACATATAATTCAGAAAGCATAGATGCAATTTTTGAAACAAATGCATCAAAAATTAAAAATAAAGTATAGTTCTTAGAGCTGTGAATATTTTTTTTAATATTTTCAGATAATTCTCTCATTTGAAAATCATATTCTATTTCTTCTTCAGATAAATCATTCTGAATACAATAATATGGCATTTTATTAAATTTTATAAGCAAAGCGCCATTTTCTAAAAAATTATCATTTTCAATTAACTGCGGAAAAACTGCGCCTATTAAAGAAAGTTTATATTTATTAAAAATTTGTTGTAATTTTTTTATTTTACTTTTCTCTTTTTCTGTTATTAAAAAAAGAATACCACCTTCTGGATTTTTTATTTTAAATTCTTTTACTATCTTTTCGATATCTGAAAATACGAATTTTGAAAATATTTCTATTTCTTTTTTCATAAAAAAATTCTTCTAAAAAAAAGGAGACTTTAAAATTTATAATCAGCAGCCGAGCACTTATATGTTTATTTAATGAATAAACATATAACGAGATTTCTGCCTCCGCACATATGCATATTTACAGAATCTATCATATTAGTCTATTAACTTAAATATAAGTAACTTATTAGCTCTTTGTTCTTTATAAGATAAGCATATAGAACATATATAATAGGAAATATTTTGTCAAGTTAATTTTGAATACCTATTACTCAGGTAAATATAGATATTTGCTAAATCATGTCTTTTTCTAATTGTTTTGTCAAAAAATTAAGAAATAATTTTAATGCTTTAGCCCGGTGGCTTACACTTTGTTTTTCTTCCATTGATATTTCTGCGAATGTTTTATTAAGTGGCGGGTAATAAAAAACAGGATCATACCCAAATCCGTTAACGCCTGATGGTTTTTCTGAAATAAATCCGTCTACCCTCCCAAAAAAATATATAGGATTCGCGTAAATATCAAGATAACAAAGACAAGTTGTAAAATTTGCCTTTCTTTCTTCGCCTTCAAAAGATTTTAGCTCAAAAAGTAATTTTTCAATTCTTTCTGAATTTGTTTTCGCATATCGGGCAGATTGAACCCCCGGACGGTTATTTAAAGCCTTAACTTCTAAACCTGAATCTTCAGCAAAAACCGGTTTTTTTATTAAATCATATAAAGATTTTGCTTTAATAAAAGCATTGTTTAAAAAAGTTTCGCTGTTTTCTTCAGGATTATATTTTTCTTTTAGATTTTCTGATAGATCTTTAACAGATTTTATTATAATTTTATTTTTAAGTTCTAAATACTTATTTATATAATTATTAATTTCTTTCAGTTTATTGTCATTTTCAGTTGAGCAGTATAATTCAAAAACTTTTTCAATACTATCTTTCATAAAAACCATTTTCAATTAATAATTGACGATGTATCTAAAAAAAATATTTTTAGTGTTTCAAAAAAATAATTTATTTAGGAGAAAAATATATGAAAAGAAAAATGATAATGTTATTGATGGTAGTATCTTTTTTTGCCAGTTATAACTGCGCAAATGATATTGGCGAATCTTGCGAAACCGCTGGAAGTTCAGATGAATGTTCTGATGATGGCGTTTGTGGTTATTACGGCGCAGAATTGCAATGCCTTAAAGTATGCGCCGCTGATACTGACTGTGCGGCAAATGAAGCATGTAATGGCATTACCAGTACAAATACAAAAGGATGCCAGCTAAAAGACGATTCTAAAAAATAAATACATAAATAACCGGCAATTTTTATAAATTTGCCGGTTTAATATACAAAGAACTTTGTAAATTATACATCTGTAAAATCCACTATTGTTCGATTTTTATCTAATATTGATCTATTTTATACATAAGCGATTCATAAAATATTATTGACATCGGATATTATAAAAATCATACTTTTTTATAATAATGCGTAAAAGATGGTTATTTTTAATATCAGCAATATTCTTAAATTGTTTGTATCTAGAAGATACAAACATACCTACTACAAAATATGCTCCCTCATTTTCAACAGCGAAAAAAGAATATAAAAACAATAAAAGCGCGGTTCTTTTTAAAAATGAAGAAAACAATAAATCAATTTTTTTAAAGAATATTTATATTTTTAACAGACCATTAAACGATAGTGATGACTTTATTTCATATTTTCTTAAACTTTTTCACTGGACAACAGAAAAGAGTGTTATTGAAGATGAATTAATTATTCAAAAAGAAAAAAATAATGATGAAAATTCTATTTTAGAATCAGAAAGACTTTTACGCCAGCTGCGCAGCATTAAAGACGCCTATATTTACTTTTATGAAAATGAAGATAAAAGTTATGACGCTTTAGTGTATACTGAAGATAGGTTATCTACATCATTTTTATGGGGTATAGAGGGAGCGGGCGGTTATGGTTTATTTTACTTAGGAGCAAAAAGTGAAAATTTATTAGGCAGGCTATACGGAGCTCAGTTTTATTACATAAGAGAAAATTTTATAAATAATTTTGATTTATACTTAGACCAGCCCCGCATTGCCGGCACAAAATTTGCTATGAGCGCGAACTTAAGTTTTAATTACGTAAACAATAAAAATAACTATAGAGGGGCATTAATTCACATCTCTTTGCCATTTATTCAATTAAATGATAAATATTCTTTTTTAGCCTACTATTCAAATTCAAGGGGCGTTAAATATCGCTTTGAAGGTTATAATATAGAAAAAAGTTTAGATGAAATAACCGGCAATGAAGTCTCTCTTGTTTCAAATAAAGAAAATAAAAACTGGAAGTTCGATGCTGGCAGGGCCTTAGGAAAATTTAACAGGGCAGAGGTCTTTTTATCTTATAATTCTTATTTTCAAAACGAATATTTAATTGATATTAAAGATCAATATAAACTTAAAGCTGAAAGAAGAGACGATGTATCCAATTTTTTTATTCAAAACCAATTATCGAGAAAAATTGACGCTAAAATATTATCAGCAAAAGTAAATTTAAAATCAATTAATTTTATTACCAGACAAAACTTTCAAAGTTTTTTAGTAACCGAAGATTTTATAAAAGGAACAGGTATTTCTTTTATGTTCTCAAAAGCTGACCGTCTATGGTTTTCAAAAGATGAATTTTATATTATAGGATCATTTTTTTATTATATTTATGATAAAAATAATATTCGAAATGAATTTTATGCCTATAGGGGAGCAAGAAAAAATCAGAACATAAATCAATTGTGGATAGATGATTTGTTTGGTATAAACAATAAATTATTTTATTTTCTTAACTATGGTATTTTAGGATTAAGAATTTTTTATGCTCAGGGCAATAACCTTGAAAAAGACTCTTACTTTACAACAGCTCAAGGAGGCGGAAGTATTTCATCTTTATATGATTCAAGGTGGGAAAACTATATCTCTTTGCAAAATAGTTTTATTCGCGGTTATCCTCACAAAGAATATGAAGGTGAAAACGCCTATTTAATAAGCTTTGAATATAGAACACCGCCTATTATACTGCCCTATTTAGCGGCCGGTCTTGTTTTTTTTATGGATATTGGACAAATAAGTAAAATTAACTTTTATGATATAAACCATTTCTCTCCGTTAAAATCACTGGGAATTGGACTGCGCGGTAGCCTGTACGAATTTGACAAAACTTTATTTAGACTTGATATTGGTTTTCCTATTGATAATAAAATATTTGACTTTTCAACGCAAATAAGTTTTGATATGTCTCAAAGTTTTTAAAATGAAAAAAAAAATAAATAAACATGGCTGGATAAATACCCCCGCCCCTGCAGACTCTTACAGATCTATTTTCAAGTGGGGTAGCGCCGAAAAATTTAAACATCCAAATAATTATCTAACAGAACTATTAAAAGATTTTTTTAGCTTAAAAGAAGAATATTTTGAAAAGCCGCTGAATACCGGTTTTGAAACAGTATCTTATACAATTCCCGTTAAATTAGAAAAAAAACATATTATTTTTTTTCAAAATACCTGCGGTGCAGAAAATGTAAAAATCGATGAATATTCACGGCTAAAGTATGCTTATGGCAAAACAATGTACGATTTAATAAGATTAAGAAATAAAACAATAGAAAATCTGCCCGATGCAGTGTTACATCCAAAAACAAAAGAAGAAATTATTAAAATTGTTAACTACTGTAATAAAAATAAAATTGCCATTTATGTAACGGGGGGCAGAACTTCTGTAACCAGAGGCACTGAACCCGTAAAAAAAGGTATCTCTTTAGACATGAGTACTCATTTTAATAACGTGATTTCTTTTAGCGAAATAAACCAGACTATAACAGTAGAAGCTGGTATTATGGGAGCTAAGCTTGAAAATATATTAAATAACGCTGACGAAAAAATAGGCGCAAAAAGAAAATATACGTGCGGGCACTTTCCCCAGTCATTTGAATTTTCTACCGCAGGCGGATGGACAGTTACCCACGGTTCGGGCCAACAAAGCACATATTACGGTGATATAAAAGATTTAGTTATTGCTCAAGAATATATAACACCGTCAGGTGTTATTAAAACAAAATCTTTTCCCGCCGAAGCTTCGGGACCTTCGATAAATAGTATTATGATTGGCAATGAAGGAGCCTTTGGTATTTTAGTTAACGTTACATTAAAAGTTTTTCGCTATTACCCAAAAAATAGACGGTATTTTAGCTTTTTATTTAAAAATTTCAAAGAGGCTTTAAATGCCGTAAGAGAAATTAACCAAAGCGAAGCAGGAGTTCCCTCTGCTTTACGATTATCTGACGCAGAAGAAACAAATATTGCTTTTAAATTATACGGAATTGACGATTCTTTTATGGCTAAAATTTTACCAATCTTGGGCTATAAAAAGAACAAACGATGTTTACTTCTTGGTTTTTGCGATGGAGGTAAAAATTATACCGCCCTTGTTAAAAAAAATATTAAAAAAATAAGCAAAACAAATAAATCAATTAATATAACAGGTTATCCCGCTAAAAAATGGGAAAAAAATAGATTTAAAGATCCCTATATGAGAGATGATTTTCAAGATTTTGGCATTATAACAGATACGCTTGAAACAAGTGTAACATGGGAAAATATTTTAGAAGTATACAATGCGGTAAGAGCCTTCTGTAAAAGCAGGCCAGAAACTATTGTTATGATACATCTTTCTCATTTTTATGTTTCGGGAACAAACTTATATATTATTTTTACGGGAAGATTTAATTCTATAAAAGATTTTACTGCCTTTCAAAAAGGTATAATTGATACCATAATAAGTCATGGCGGCTCGCTAAGTCATCATCATGGCATTGGTAAACTTCTAGCTCCCTGGTTTGAAAACTATCTGGGTAAAAATGAACTGGGCATAATAAAATCAATAAAAACATATCTTGATCCCAAGAATATTATGAATCCGGGAGGCACTTTAGGTCTTGACAAAATAAATAAAAGTAAAAATTATACCAAATAAAATGAATTAATAAAAAACAGGTAATAAATATTAAAACAGGAGAACAAAAAATGAAAAACAAAACAGGTAAAACCATAAAAAAAATTATATCATTAACAATTCTTGCGGGAATCTGTTTAACATCAGTAATCGAAGCAAAAGATAGATTTACTATAAAAAACAGAAAGTATGCTTTTGACGCCCAAAGCAATAATTTAATAGGCACATTTGACAATATGCTTGTAGACATGCAAAAAACCGTAAATAACGGCATAGGCGGGTTTAGCCTTGAGGTATTGTTAGAAGCAATGGGTAATGCCACGGTTCTATCTCATAAGGGTATAGGTGTTGATTATGCTTCAAGCCCTACAATATTCTCAACGGGGGTTTCTCTTAGCCCGGGTTTTAATATGGGTGAACATACTTTTGATGAGTTATTGCGAGGGGAAGTTTTCTATGAAGATAAAGAAAGCGGATATCAAGTACCGGATATTGGGGCAAGCGCTCAAATAGCTTTTATGGCCGGTATAAATTTAGGTATCTTACCTTTTGCCCTGCCTGAATTAGGACCCATTGATTTTTCAAAATTTACTGTATATGTTGATTTTTTTGCATTAGACATAAAAAGTCTTGTTGAAGGTTTTGGGGTAATGCCAGATAACATAGGTATAAAACAAGCAGAAATTTATAATATTGGTATTCACGCGCAGTATCCCTTAATAGAAGGAGTAGCCTTTGTACCTTTTGGTGTAGCCCGCTGGGGAGGAATTTCTCTTACTTCTGGTTTTGAATATACTTCATCTACATTTATTATGACAACTGATTTTGAACCGGATCCTAGTGAAAACACAATAGCGCCAACACCGCTAACAACATTAAAAATTGCCACTAAAGGTGAAGCAGATTTAGGTTTTGATACCGGTATACTAAGTATTCCTGTTGAAGTTTCTACAAATTTTCAATTAATACATATACTAACTTTTTTTGTAGGTGTTGGATTAGATTTTAATATGGGCTATACTTCAACCATTGCTGGGGTAAGAGCTCCTGTATCAGGTAGTATGACAATGGATGTACCTACAGTTAATCAAAGTACAGGTGCCTTAGAGAACTCTGGCAATACAATTACTAAAGAAATGCTTTCAGCTGAGGCTAATCTTGATATGGGTGATGAAGCATGGGCCGCTCCTGTTGATATACGTTTTTTTGGAGGCTTACAATTTAACATTGCGGCGCTAAAATTTTATTTAATGACAACTATCGCGGCGACAAACGGATACCAAATTGCTTTGGGAAGCCGAATCGCTTGGTAATTTAATTATTTTGAAGCCGAAAATAAGTGAAAGATAAAATTCGGCTTCAGTTTTTAGGGGCGGTGGGTTATGTTACCGGCTCTAGAACGCTAATAGAAACTGAGAATACAAGAGTATATGTAGACGCGGGGCTTTATCAAGGCCCTAGATATATTGAAGAAAAAAATTTTTTACCATTAGAAACTGACGCTTCAAAAATTGACGCCATCTTATTAACACACGCGCATATAGATCATTCCGGTTTTTTACCGCTTCTTATTAAAAAAGGTTTTCAGGGTGCGGTTTACTGCACATATTCTACCGCCAAACTACTTGAGATTTTACTGCCTGATGCAGGCAGGCTACAGGAAGAAGAATATAAGTTTTACAGTAAGAAAAAAATAACTCAATATAATTTAGACGGACCTTTATTTACCGAACAAGACGCAATAAAAGCATTAGATTTTCTAAAGCCAGTTTCTTTTAATAAAGAATTTAAATTTCAAGATTTTAAAATAAAATTTTTTTGGGCTGGTCATATTGTAGGAGCCTCTTATATTCAAATAAAAATTAATAAAAAAACAATTTTGTTCAGCGGAGACATAGGTCCAGTTAATACAATATTTCATAAAGAAAGAGAAAATCCACCGCCTGCCGATTATGTAATAATTGAATCTACATATGGCACCCGACTTCATGAGAAAGAAGATTATACTGAAAAAATGCAGCATGCCATAAAAAGTGTTATAAAGAAAAAGGGAATGCTTATCATTCCTTCTTTCGCGGTTGGTCGAACCCAGTTAGTTTTATATGTCTTGTTTAAACTTATAAAAGAAAAAAAAATTCAACCCATACCAATTTTTTTAGACAGCCCGATGGCAACAAGAGCCACAAAGGTTTATTTAGAAAATCCTAATGAAATAAAAAATGATGTCATTAAAGAAGGCTTTCTTGAATTTATGAAATCTGATGCGGTAAAAATGATAGAAGACGTAGCTGAATCGAAAAGATTAAACTACTATACAGGACCAGGAATTATAGTCAGCGCAAGTGGAATGTGCAGCGGCGGCAGAATTATGCATCATTTATTTAATCGTTTATGGGACAGGAGAAATGTACTATTATTCGCGGGATATCAGGCTAATGGCACTTTGGGAAGAACACTTTTAGAAGGAGCATTGCGGGTTAAAATATTTAATAGAGAACTACCCGTAAGATGCTCTATTGAAAAAATAAATTCATTTTCAGCTCATGCCGACCAAAATGGTCTAATATCTTGGGTTAAATCAATGGGAAAAAAACAACCTCAAAAAATATTTATTAATCACGGCGAAGATGAAAGCCGAGAAGAACTTAAAAAAAAACTTACTGAACTAATTTACAGCGATATTGAAATTCCTAAGTCTGAATATATTTATTATTTATAAAACTATTTTTTTTGCATTATATATACTAAAAGCTGCGCTTTATTAATATTTTTTTTGTATACATAATCTGCCGCGTTTTTTAATAAATAAAACCCATTTTTATACGCTGAATCAATAATTTCATCACGATGGTATATTTTTTGTCTGTGTATTTCAAAAACAGGATCAGACATTTTTAATGCGGAATAATTAACTTCTTTTATATTTTTAGCAGTTTTTTCTTTTTTTTTCTGAAATTCCAAAGTTGAAACAATCTCATTAGAAGAGAAATCATAAAAATTTTTCCAGTTAAAAACAATATCTTTATGTTTTTCTTTGAAGGTTTTATTATGATAATTATTTATTACGTTATATTCGGTACTTGCATCAAAAATATAGTATCCTTTTGGCTCTAATACTCTAGAAGTCTCACAAAAATGTTCATCAAGATTTGTTTTCTTCAGCATATAATTTATTGAATCGTGTGTTGATATTATGGCCTTAAATGTATTTTTACCAAACGGCAGCTTTTTCATATCGGCCGCAAGTAAATTCTTACCGCCCTTTTGAGATAATTTTTTTAGCATTTCTAAAGATATATCTAAAGCGTATAAATTATAATAGATATTTTTCAATATTAAATATAAACTTCCGGTACCACAGGCAATTTCAAGAATTCTATTTTCTGAAGATACTCCAAATTCTGATAAAATATTATAAATATATTCTGCCCATACCGCATAGGGAACGTTTTTCATTGTAGCGTCGTAAACCTCAGAAAATGCTGTATATGGTTTTAATTCATTCATAATAAAATCATATACTTTCTGATAAAAAATTACAAATTAAATTTCTATTGGCACGACTTAAATTGTTATATTTATCAATAACGTTAATAGACTTGTCATAATAACATGTCGAAACCCATCCATAAGAAAAATAATTCTTATCTAAGACAATATTAGATTTTCCACAGGTTTCACATAATGTTCCTTCGGCTAAAAAATAATAATCATTCTCATTTAGAGGTTTTTTACATTTTTGGCATAAGTCTGAAAAATTAAATAGTCCCATTTCTTGTAAAAAAAAAAGATAAAATCTATTTATTTTATTGTTCCTTTCATCTAAGTTTAACACAGGCCATTTTTCAAGAAGGCTGTAGAGTTTTTTATACAATGAAGGTAGCTCTAAGTTTGAAAAGAAAAAATCAAATATCTTAAGAAGTTCCGCTATTTGCTTAAGTTCATCATATTTTACTTCTTTATCAAAAGGCGATTGAACTAAATTGAACTCTCGAGGAATTATTGTTTTTTTTATATTATTATTAGTCGTAAAATTCCATATATTTCCCGCTGATAGTAACATTGAAGATCTTTTTTGTGATTTTAAAATACCGGGTATCTTAAAATACTGCAAAAGACCTTTTTCTGAAATTGTTTTTAATAATAAAGAAGTATCATTGACAACTTTTTTTTGCAAAATAATGGCTGTCATTATTATATATCCGCTGGAGGTATTTTTATCAATACTTTTTTTATCTTTTTTTCTGTAAATTTATCTATTGTAATTTCAATATTACCATAAGTAACCTTAGCTTTTTTTCTTATCTCTCCCTTTAGTTCATGCAACAAAAACCCTGCTAGTGTATTAAACTTCTCTTCAGGAAAGTTTGTAGCAAGTTCATTGTTAATTTCACTTAAAGGAGTAAGAGCGTCTACGCTGTAAACCCTGTGTTTAATTTCTTTAATGGGATTTTTCCCGCTGTCATACTCGTCTTTAATGTCTCCTACAATTTCTTCAAGTATGTCTTCTAGTGTAATTAATCCCGTAAATTCACCATACTCATTTACTGTCATAGCCAAATGATGTCTTTTTAACCTCATCTCTCTAAGTAATGATAATAAACTTTGGGTTTCGGGTACAACAGGCAAGGGCCGTAAATAATCTGAAAGTTTAATTTTTTTCTTTTTCTCGGCTTTAAGCAGATCTTTGGCATATATTATACCTATATATTCTTTTCTCGCGTTTTTTTCATCATATACCGGAATTCTAGAGTGTCCGCTTTTAATGATTACAGATATCGCGTGTTCTTTAGTTGAATTTAAAGGCAGGGCAGTTACACCGGGAAGAGATATTTTACCTTTCTCCGCTGAATTACCCACAAGCCTTAAAACTCCTAAAATCATTTGAAGCTGTTCGTTGCTTACTGGAATTTCTTGATCTTCAAAAAATTCAGTTAACTCTTCACGAATATTGGCGCTTTTACCAAAAAGATGTGATAAAAATTGGCTAAATTTTGAACCTTTTTCTTTTGTTTCAATTTCCATTAATTTATAAGAGAATTTATTTTTTCTTTTGATAATTTTTTTAATAAAAATAATTCTTTTTCTTTCATTATCTCCTTTTCAGTCTCTGATTTTTCATGATCAAATCCATATGAATGTAAAATTCCATGTATTAGCAACACTGTCAATTCATCTCTTATAGAGATTACATTTTTTACTGCCTGCTTTTGGGCTGTATCTAGAGAAATATAGATTTCTGCGTCAGGCATTTCTTTAAAATTTGACTCTTTTTTTAACAAATCTTCATCATATGAAAAGGTAAGTACATCTGTTGGTTTATTTATATTTCTATACGAAAGGTTTAACTCAGTTATATTTTTATCGTTTGTTATTATAATAAAGATTTTCTTATTTTTTATGTCAATTTTTTTTTTTCTTTGGTTAAGATTTTTTTTAGCGTTTTAATCTCTTCTTTTTCCCATAATTTAATTTCTTTTATATTATCCGTAGAAATATTGGTATCAAAAAATAATTTTAGTTTCATGTAAGAACAGTTTATTTTATTAATTTCTTAGCTTCTTCCATTGAATTAACAAATTTAAAGCGAGACTCTAAATCTGTAAGATCAAAAAGATCTTTAACAAAATCTGAGGGCTTTGTAAGAATCAGCTTACCTCCGTTTTGTTCAATAGTTCTCGCGATTGTAAGAAACATTGCGATACCTGTGCTATTTAAATATTCAAGTTCACTTAGATGAATAATGCAATTATAAATACCTTCTTCAAATACTTTTTTTATTCTTTGATTAATATCAAAAACATTATCAGAATTTATTTTACCAGAGAAAAAAAGTATTATAACTTTTTTACCGTCTATATTTTCTATTTCAACCTTTAAACGTAACAATGGGTTTACTGACATATGAACAATATATAAAAATGCTATAAAAATTCAAGAAAAATTTATAGTAATAGCATTTTTATTTCATTTGAGTAAGTTGATTATATATTAGAAACTGTGAAGCCTGAAACATTGATTCCGCATATAATTTCATTTTATCAGCATTTATCTTATTTGTTTCAATATAATTATTGGTATCTTTATGTTTATGTCTATATAAAGACGAATTATTCTTATCACGATAAATATAATAGTATTCATTATCAATAACTCCATATTTATCATCGCTGGTAAAAAAAATGTATGGTCTTTCTTCGTTTAATAAATCTATGCCAAAAGTATTGTTAATATATGAAATATTTAATAATCCTAAAATAGTGGGGAATACATCAATTTGACCGCCTATTTTTTTAATAACTTTTGGCTTAGAAATATGTTTTGAAGAATAAAATATCAAGGGAGTATGATGGTAAGTCAGCGGCATATCATAAACTGCCGATATAGGAGCACCGTGATCAGCAATAAAAACAAAAATAGTGTTTTCAAACCACTTTTTATTTGAAGCTTCTTTTATAAATTTCGAGATTGACCAATCAGCATATTCAACAATTTGTTTTTTTATGTCCTTTGAATTTGGTTTAAAGTATTCGGGTATAATATAAGGTCCGTGATCGCTTGCTGTTAAAAATACAGCTAAAAATGGTTTTGATTTTTCATGTAATTTATTTATTTTTTCTATGGAGTACTCAAACATATAATCATCAGGAACGCCTAAAGTACTTTTTTGTTTTTCAAGGGGATAGTTTTCTAAAGAAACAATTTCTTCAAAATCATTGGCTTTTAAAAAACCGCCTATATTATCAAACTGATTATCATGCGTAGTAAAATAAATTGTTGAGTATCCATTTTCTCTTAAAACAGAAGCTATTCCATTATATTTTGGCATTTGCGTTCCTTTCATAGGGTGCCTAAGATAAAGAGTAGGAAATGAAAACAAAGTCGAATATACGCCATTAAAAGTATGAATTCCCGCAGTATAAATATTATCAAAAACAAGGCTATTTTCAGCTAATTTATCAAGATTAGGCGTTAAATTTTCTAAATTTCCGTAACGCCCCATTTTAACTGTACCCATGCTTTCCATTAGAATTATCACTACATTGGCATTTAAAGGCGGGTTGTTTGCAGTTATTTTTCTCGCGATGGGAGAATTATAGCTTTTATTATCTTGAATCTTAAAATATTTTTTTACGTTTTCAACCGCTGTTTTATTATCGATTAAATTTATAACTTGAAATCGTTTATCATTTAATTCTAAGCAGCTTTTAAGAAAAGTATAAACCGGGTTTAAACCAAGCTTATTTACAAACGCGTAATTACTAAAATATGCAGTACCAATTCTTATAGGAGATTTACCCGTTATTCGGCCTCTTATACCTAAAGTTAAAAGCAAACTGAAAAATATAAATATTAAAATATTTATTAGTATTGTATTTTTATTATTCGATAATTTTGAAACATTTGAAATTAAATACTTATTTGTATTCTTTTTTAAAAACCGATAAAACAAATAAGAAAAAACTCCAAGAGGAACAAAGGGCCACCAAAATTTAATCTCTTGAAAAATCATTGTTATCATAAAATTGGGATTATCTGTCCACAAAAGTACAGAAACCGTAAGTCTCGAAAAGTGTTGATTAAAAAAAGGAATATCAACAGAGGCGCCAAAAAACGCAATTATATAAAATATTAAAATATAATAAAGAAAGAATCTATTAATTATATTATTTTTTATTTTTAATATAGAAAGTACCCCTAAAAATAAAAAAGGAAAACTTAATATATATCCTGAGATTACGGTATCAAAGCGAAATCCCATAACAAAAGATTTTATGATAAGCCATATTTTTTCATCAGCTGGCAGTTCGCTTAATCTGTCTGTTTCAGTAAGAAAAAGTAAAAATCGATAGCAGGTAAAAACTAAAATTCCTACAAAATAAGTATTAAAAACATATTTTATATATTCAGGAAAAAACCTATCTTGAAACTTTTCAATATAATTAAATAGTATTCGCATTTTAAAATTATTTATTATTTGTTAAAGTCTGTTTTCACATATATTAGATGTCAAGAAGAATTATTTTAGGGTATTTTTTTTAGATATTTAATCGTCTAATGTATATACTTAAAAACAATAGATATTATAGTAAATTTATAAATATATGTAGGTTTTTGTAATGAAGCATTTATACATTATTAAATTAAAACGATTTAAATTAGCAATTGTACTTTCCCTTACTTTTGTAAGTTATTGTTCAAAACAATACACTCCGCCAACTAGTATTTATACAAATATATATTCTATCGGCGGCACAGTAACCGGGCTGTCATCGGGAACATTAATAATAAAAAACAATGAAACGGATATTTTAAATATAACAGCGAATGGAGAATTTTTGTTTGATGAGCTGTTACCTGGTGATGCTCTTTACAATGTAACCATAGTTTCAAATCCTGAAGGGCAGTATTGCACTATCACCAATGGGTCAGGAATTATAGCCTCTTCAAATATTACGAATATTGAAATCATTTGTCAATCAGGATATTATGTGGGAGGTACAGTTAATGGAATTACATCTGGCAATCTTGTACTACAAAACAACGGAGGGGATAATATAGAGATTTCCTCTGATGGTCCCTTTTCATTCCCTATCATAATGGCTGCTGATACTGCTTATACTGTCTCTATATTTCAAAACCCCACGGGACACTTGTGCTCTATAACCAATGCTGCCGGTACAATAGGAGCATCTGATATTACAAATATTACCGTAAACTGTATATCAACATGGACAGTATGGGTTGATGTTACAGGCATTACATCAGGTTCTTTAACTCTGCAAAATAACGCTGGCGATGATATACCGGTTTCAGCTGACGCAAGTTATTCTTTCGCCACAATGCTAAGTGACGGCGCTACTTATAACGTTACCACTACAAATCCTACAGGGCATCTATGCACCGTCACGGGCGGGGTGGGAACTATTGCCCTTTCAGATGTGACCGTTACCGTAAACTGTATATCAA
>Ga0224501_10000078_pt1 | contig 108343 bp, 115 predicted proteins | sample SF_Oct11_sed_USG_4_FD_169105 | JGI IMG/M metagenome (GOLD analysis project Ga0224501, IMG submission 169105) | Sediment microbial communities from San Francisco Bay, California, United States - SF_Oct11_sed_USGS_8_1 | ecosystem: Environmental > Aquatic > Marine > Sediment | place: USA...
ACCATCGTTTGACATTAGCGTCCTCGAAGAGGCGGGCGTACGTTCTTTTGCGAGTCATACATTAAAATGTCCTTTCGAAGCATATAAAATTTGTTGGTTCCAAACCCAAAGAGTGGCGGGCCCGCGGGGATTTGAACCCCGGATCTCCGGCTTTCTTCCTTTTTGTCCGGAGGCTTACGCACTGTTGGTTTGGAACAGTTCGGCGCCTTAATCCGAGCTGGGCTACGGGCCCTAGCCTTTGGGTTACGTAATTCTGTATTAAATGCGTTATGGGAGATGAAGAAACAGGGTTTGGCAGTTTCAACTGTTAGAAATGTAGGGGCAAACCTGAGGTGTCTGGCTAAGCGCGCGAAAGCAACAGAGGAGAAGAGTTCTCATTTGAATCCCAAAAGCCGCAGTTGCAGTATATACGCTTATTGATATGTAAAGAAATCTTTAAAAGCGACGGTTTTTATCAGCAACGGCATTCTACCAGAAAGGATGATGGATTTCATCATGCTGAAGATCAGGGAATTCGTGCAGGGAGACGACGAAGAGGTTTGGCTTAGAATAGGGAATGAATCTTTCAAGGAATACGACGATTTCAGACCGAGCACTATGGAGGACATGGAGATTTGGGAGAAGGACCCAGGCTTCGATCCGGTAGGTATGTTCCTCGCGGAGATGAACGGAGAGACTATTGGAAGGGTTCAAGCTTATGTTGACAAGAAACGCGAAGAGAAGAAAGGGTTTGTACGAGCACTGGGTGTTGTCCCAGAGTTCAGAAGACGAGGGATTGGACGAGAATTAACTGAGAGAGCTATCAAAAGCCTGAGAGAAAGGGGTATGGAAACCGCACAGTGCTGGATAAGAGATGACAAAATTCCATGCAAACATTTGTTTGAATCCATGGGATTCGATTTGATCCGGATCTTCAGTGCAATGAGACGAGAGTTGAACATAATTCCTTCTGATGTGGGCGGAAACGAGGACGTGCGGCTCAGAGTCATGAGAGAAGATAGAGAGGACATCGAGTTGCTTAGATGGTTGGTCGATGAGGCTTTCAGTGAACATTTTGACTTTAGAGCCTCCACCCTTGAGGAATGGAAGCATTGGTCCGAGCATCCAGATTTTGATCGGAAAGGATGGTTTTTTGCTCTTCTAGCACATAAACCAGTGGGACACGTTGGCACATGGATAGACAGCAAGTTTGTCAAGCATACCGGAATAAAACGAGGGTGGATCGACACAATTGGCGTTTTGAAATCACATCGCAGAAAGGGAATCGGAACCTCGCTAATCTTGCATGGCATGCACTATTTGAGGTCCAAAGGGATGACTGAAGTCGAACTTGGAGTTGACGATTTGAATCAAACAGAAGCAATCAAACTATATGACAAAGTAGGATTCAGAGTAATCCGAAAAGACCTTACCTATCTAAGAAATATTGTCTGATTATCATCTTGCGCGCGCGTTAAAAGGACAGCAGCCTAAACGTTATTCCTCCTAAAAGCAAGGCTAGTAGTATTTCGGAAACAGTGATGATATATGTCTTCTTCCATCCGAATTCTCTAATCAAAGCGGCGATAGTGGCTATACATGGTATGTAGAGCATAGCTACCAGAGTGAATACAATCATCTGAACTGAAGTCATTTTCTCTGCAAAATTCGCTGTTCCAAAGAGAGTTGCAAGCATTATCAACGTCAGTTCTTTTCTTAACACCCCGAAGATCAAAGTTATCCCTGTGATAGCAGGTAACCCTAGCCATGTAACCGTCACAGGACTGAGGATGCTTGCGATCGGTTCCAGCAGGTTGAGAATCTCTACCATTTTGATTACAAGACTACCTACAATTATGAGGGGGAAGGCCATCGTTATGAAGTCCATCAATCTAAACCAGGTTTGCTTCAACACCGTCTTCATGTGAGGCACTCTGTAGTCACTCATCTCCATTATTAGCGCAGTGGGCTCACCTGGCAAGGTTTTGAACGCGATTCTTCCAAGGATAAAAATGATCAGCAGGTCAACGACGTATAACGCTAATGCCCATTGAAAACCAACAAATCTTCCAACCAGACCGAGAATTATAACCGTCGTTGCGGCGCAAGGTACAAGCGTAACAACGAAGGCTGCGAGAAGCCTCTCCCTCGTGGTCTCCATTATTCTACACCCCAGACACCCTGGAACGTTGCAACCAAAGCCGAGCATGACCGGAATGAAAGCCTTCCCATGTAAACCTATTTTGTGCATGAATTTGTCCATCAAAAACGCGATTCTACTGAGATATCCGGAATCCTCAAGAAAGTACAATACAAAGTAAAATGGAAGGATATACGGTAGCGCCACAGTAACACCTCCTATGATTCCCTCAATGATTCCACCCCAAACCAGTTTTCCAACCACTCCGGTTCCGAATATGCCCTCAAAAATCGGCTTCAAACCGAAAAGGGAATCACCCAAAAGACCCGATGTGTAGTCGCCAAAAGTAAAGATGGAGTAGAAGATTAAGAGCACCGTCACAGCCATTATTGGATAGCCAAAAATTTTATGGGTTGTTAGAGTGTGTATTCTCTCTCTCGTCGGCGGCTTTGTTGGCGGCGTTACCTCTTGAACTTCCCGTGTGATCCTGCTTGCAATTTCATATCTCTCAGAAGTAATCACAGTTGAACAGGAATGACCGTGAATTTCCTCAATTTCTTTTGCCAAATTTTCACTGGCATGCAGGATCTCGGGGTCTATTTTGTTAATCTCCCTGTCCACCTGCTCATCCTTTTCCAAGAGCTTTATCGCAGTCCATCTCGAAGGGTATGGATAATGAATTTTTTGAACTAATTCACTGAGAGCTCCAATCCTCTCTTCCACCTCTTCTCCATAGTTCATTTGAGAAGGCTTTTTCCCTCTTTTTTCAATCGTCTCAACGGCTTTTTCTAACAGCTCGTAAATACCTGTTCCACTTACCGCTACGGTTGGAATCACCGGTATTCCCAAAAGTTTCTCCAATTTTTCATGATCAATTTTTATTCCCTTTCTCTTAGCCATATCCATCTGGTTTAATGCCATAACTATAGGAGTTTCCAGTTCAATCAGCTGCAACGTGAAGAACATGTTCCTTTCAAGAAGCGACGCGTCCACAATGTTAATGACTAGGTCGGGCCTTTCGACTGCTATGTATTCTCTTGAAATCAACTCTTCTAAGGAAAAGGTTGATAACGAATAGATCCCTGGCAAGTCGATAATGTCTATCGAATAGTCTTTAAAGTGGAGGGTCCCTTCAGCTTTTTCAACAGTTTTCCCTGGCCAATTTCCAATATGTTGATGTAGCCCCGTCAGCTGATTGAAAACTACAGACTTCCCGACATTAGCGTTTCCAGCTAGAGCAACCCTGAATTTGTTTTCAGTCACCTTTTTACCTCAACGAAAATTCTTTCAGCCATTCGCCTACCTATAGCCAGCCTTGAACCCCTAACGTAGATTTCTAAGGGTCCACTAAAAGGCGCTGACCTCACTACCGTAACTTCAGTGCCTGGGGTCAGACCCATATCCTCAAGCCTTTTTCTGAACCCCCAACCTCTCCCTACTCTATCAGCATCTCCTCTGCCTCGACTAGTCCCGATAGAAATTACAACTCCACTTTCTCCATCTCTTAGATCGGACAAACGTAACTCCATTATTTTTGCCCTCTAGTTTTTCCATCGGTTCGGCTAACATTGATGATCGACGCGACACCGTAGTCCAGTGTATGGCTGACTTCGCCAACCCTGATGCTTACGGGACCGTCAAAGAATGTTTTTTTTTCAACTTCTACGTGTACTCCAGGTGCGAGACCCAATGCAGCAAGGTGCTGTAGTACCTCCACTTTCTCTTCAACTATCTTGACTATGATACCGCTTTGTTCAGTACTGAGCTTCGCCAAAGGCACTGATTCTTCTTCGATTATTCCTCCACACGCCGTTGGTATCGGACTCCCATGAGGACAGGTTTTTGGGTGGCCCAATGTTTTTTCTAGGGGTTTGATGATGTTTGGTGTGATTGCGTGTTCAAGTTTGCAAGCTGTGTCGTGGGCTTCGCTCCAATCTAGGTGAAGGATGTCTGTTAACAGTCGTTCGGCGAGGCGGTGTCTTCTCAAAACATCTAAGGCTATTTTTCGCCCCTTTTCGGTTAGTTTTACCCCTTTGTAAGGTTCATGTAAAACTAGACCCCGCCTTTCTAAGCCCTCTATAGTGTTTGTAATTGAGCCCGGAACTACCTTCAATTGTCGGGCAAGCTCCATCGTCTTGGCAGACCCTGTTTTCTTCTCTAAGCGGTAGATTGCTTCAAGGTATTCTTCAGCTTCGCTGGAGACTGTGATGTGCTTGGGTTCCATGCTTTTCGCCTGATGAGAGATTGCGAGCTCTCGTAATTTCATATAACTTCGTTATAGATAAAACTTTTGATCCAGTCGATTCATTCCTTATTTAGGACTGAAAGCACTCTTTTCCATGCAGTCTTTGTCTCTTGCGAGACCTTGTTTTTCTGGAGAATGTTCAACGATGGTTTTGCCTTCGACCATTGCTTCAGTCACGATTGGATCGAAAGGAATCTTTTCAATGGTGTCAACTTCATTCTTCTCACAAAACTTGACTATTCTTTCCGTGTTTCTTATGTTTATGTCGTACTTGTTAATGCAGACTAGTGGTAGTATGCTAAAATGGTTAAGTAACTGAAGAGTTCTGTCAAGATCATGAATTCCAGACACGATTGGTTCTGTAACTATGAGTCCAGCGTTCAATCCAGTCACAGAAGCTATCACTGGGCAACCGATGCCGGGCGGACCGTCAATCAGAATTAGGTCACGGTTTTCCTCCTCGGCGATCATGTGGAACACGAAATTGCTCACAGCCGCATCGAAATAACCATCATCAAACGGTAAAGCTGCAGCATTGGCTTTCTGGAACGCCACACGCTCACTAACCCCCTCAATCACTGCATTCCCTTCACAAGCATTCTTCGAGTACTCCCACGTTTTCCCCCAATAATCAATTCCGATAATCTGTGCTTTTGCATACTTCTGAGCAAGCTTAATCGTGAGAGCCCCGTTTCCGCATCCTATGTCAAGTGCCCTTCCCTCTCCATTCCAATCTAAATTTGCTAACACCAACGTCCAGATATGGTTTTGCATATTTCCCCCTTGAGGAGAAAATTGGTACCGAACATACAGAAAATACACCGAAATTAGAAGAGACCGCACAGCAGGAATTATCAAGACCCAGACCATAAGAGATAAACCCAAAAATACGAACCCCAAAAAACCAGATAGATAGATAGATAGATAGATAGATAATTCTCTTTGAAACCCAATTACCGTATTCTGCTTTTTCCCGCATTCGACTGCATCCTCTTCTTACGCGCGCCAGTTCTTCATACGCTCAAATGTATTTATATGATTTTGAATTGGTCTCTTTCTCCATGTTTGGTTGGTTGGTGGATTAAAATTTAATTCCTTCCTTAGAATTTAATCCACCACCAATCAACATATTAGTAATCCCATCTAATATTCATACACACATCTGTGGAGAGTTGAGACTCCTATGAGTTCAAGAACTAAAAGTGTAGAGGGTGATTTATGCTTAGTTTTAGGAGTTATGCTACTATTCGGCGGATTCGTTACATTCTTCTATGACACATCAGGAGGTCTATATCCTTACCGAGAACTAAGTATTCCATTGTTCGTTCTAGGAGTAGTCTCGTTTATAGCTGGTGCATTCATACGAACCTATATCTCAAGAAAGACTTAGACGATAAGCAGAAGGATGCATTATGCACGCACTTCAAAAGTCTTAATATCTACATTCTAAATACCTGTCTTTCGCATATTTGTTGAAGGTGTGTTAATGGAAGAATTATGGCTAGTATTTGCCATTGCAGTTGGAATTATAACCATTGCTATCGCTATCGCTCTCCTAACAAGGAGGAAGAAACAAACAATCCAGGACAATACTCTTTTGACTCGCGCGCGCGATGATAGTTCTTCGAAGGTTGTCCGTCCGTTTTGTTGAAGCTGTGAGATTATCTTTCGATCAACCTCATCCAAATCGTTCACCTTGTTTATTTTCTAAACATAACGTATTTAATAAGGTTTGTATACTAAACGTTTTTCTCCGCGTACAGTAGGTGAATAAGTTGGCTAGAAGAGCAGCTCATGTAAAAGTAGGAGAATTGAAAACAGATATTGCCGTCTTGAAGAATCTTGAAGTGTCAATTGGGAGAATTTTCGATGAGACTTGGACTGAGCCAGTTGGCCCGACTCCGTTTCCATCTGTAACTGATCTAAGGGAATGGGACTTCAAACTCTTACAGCGGTACAAGCCTTTCTATCTTCCCTTCTGCGATGTCTGCTGCCTCTGCACCTTCGGAAAGTGCGACCTAACAGGAGACAAGCGAGGCGCCTGTGGGCTGAATATGGCAGCTCAGCAGTCTCGTATAGTTCTTCTCGCTTGTTGCATTGGAGCCGCTACCCATATTGCACATGCTCGCCATCTAGTTGAACACTTAATAGAAAAATACGGACGAAACAGGTCTCTTAATGTTGGAGGCTTGAACATCGATATAGAAGCTCCGGTAACTCGTCTAGTCTGTGGCATTAGACCAATAACACTCAAAGACGTGAAGGATGCTTTGGACTATTGTGAGGAGCAGGTTACTCATCTTCTCTCAGCCGCTCACACCGGGCAGGAGGGAAGCAACCTAGATTTTGAATCCAAGGTTCTTCATGCAGGAATGGTAGATCAAGTTGGCATGGAAATCGCAGATTTGGCGCAGATTTCAGTCCTTGGTTTTCCAAAAGCTGATCCTGAGGCACCCTTGACTGACTTGGGTTTCGGCATAGCTGACACCTCTAAACCCACAATTCTGGTCATTGGCCACAATGTACCGTCTTCTATAGGAATAATTGACTATCTAACAGATAAAGGGCTGTTAGGGAAAGTCGAGGTCGTGGGTATATGCTGCACTGCCCACGACATTACAAGATACAGCTCCATGGCTAAAATTGTCGGTCCCATATCTTGGCAATTGCGTTACATCAGGAGTGGACTCGCCGACCTGGTTGTAGTGGATGAACAATGTATCCGGGCAGATGCGTTGGTTGAGGCCCAAAAAGTCAAGGCACCCATAATCGCTTCAAGTCCGAAAAACTGCCTTGGACTTGAAAATAGAACCAAAAGCCCATCAAAAGATGTAGTATCAGATCTGGTGGAGAAGAAAATCCCAGGAGTGCTCATTTTGGATCCCAACAAGGTTGGAGAAGTTGCCGTTGAGACTGTAATGACTGTTGCACCAAAGAGAAAGAAATTCAAGAATATCCCAGAAATAGAAGAGATCATCGCAGCTGCCAGGGAATGCAACCAATGCAACGAATGCTTGCGAGCCTGTCCAAACAACCAACCCATCCCAGAAGCCATCAAGGCAGCGGCAAAGGGGGACCTCAACCCGTTGGCTGAAATCCTAGAGAGTTGCATAGGTTGCGCCCGATGTGATAGCGCTTGCCCCAACGACTTCCCCCTCCACAGCTTCATGGTGAAAGCCGGAGAAGAGAAGTTGTGGGAAGAGAAGTTTAAGATGCGAGTTGGAAGAGGCGCCATCCAAGACGTAGAGATAAGGGAAGTTGGAGGACCTATAGTACTTGGGGAGATTCCTGGAGTAGTAGCCATTGTAGGATGTGCCAATTACCCCCACAGCGGAAAGGAAGTTGCAGAGATAGCTGAAGAGTTTGCCAAACGCAGGTTTATCGTTGTCACCTCAGGATGTGCAGCTATGTCCATAGCCACAGTGAAGGATGAAGAAGGAAAAACCCTCTACGAAAAATATCCAGGTGCCTTTGATGCTGGGGGGATCCTCAACGTAGGTTCATGTGTGTCAAACCCCCACATCGCTGGAGCAGCCATCAAAATTGCAAGCATCTTCGCCAAGAGAAAACTGCGTGGTAATTACGAAGAGATAGCAGACTACATCCTTAATCGAGTGGGAGCTGTGGGACTCGCTTGGGGCGCTATGTCTCAGAAAGCTGCCTCAATAGCCTCTGGTTTTTGGAGACTTGGTGTTCCAGTGATTGTTGGCCCACACGGATCGAAGTACAGGCGTATGTTACTCGGAAGAAAGGACAAGAAAGAAGATTGGTATGTTTACGACGCTAGAACCGGTGACAGAGTCTATGTAGGCCCGGCTCCTGAGCACCTTTTTACCACTGCTGAGACCAAAGAGGAAGCCATAGTGATGATTGCAAAGCTCTGTATGAGACCCAACGACACCACCAAGGGGCGTGCTATAAAACTCACCCATTACATTGACTTGCATAAGCGTCTCTATGGTGTAATGCCAGATGACGTCCATCTTTTCGTCCGAAACAAGGCCGACCTACCCATCACAATGAAAGATGAAATCCTTCAAATTCTTGAAGAGAAAGGATGGAAGGAGATGAGAATTCCAGATCCCACACTTCTATCAAGATTGATTAGGAAAAGGATGAAGTGAACATGATTACAACCCTATCCTTGTGCATCTATGCGCGCACCATCGATTTCGATTTCCTGACTGCAATCTTTTGCTATTGGGATGAATCATTACGTTGGGAAACAGATGGGATAATGCATAGCGGTCTTCCTTCTGTGAGGGCTTGAGCGGTCTTCTTTCTCGCACTTTGTATGAACCTCCAGATGGTTCCTCTGGAGACACCCATCCTTTCTCCAGTCTCCTCTTGAGAGAGCCCTTCTAGATCTACTAGTCTAAAGGCTTCAAGTTCGGCTGGCTCGATATAGATAGGTTCTGGGTTCCCTTGAGGCGTAGGACTGAATCTGTCTACGGTTGGAACCTTTTCTATACTGATTGGCTTTGGGAATCTCCCTCTTTTTCCGCGTCTACGTCTACGTCGCCACCCCATCTTCAATCATTTCTAGTATGTCCACCGTAACTTTTATATATTTCCGTGCATTATCCCATAATACATAAGTGTGCATAATCACAAAAATGGAGGTGAACCAACAAATGCCAAGAGGAGACAGAACAGGACCCTGGGGTCTAGGACCTAGAACTGGGAGGGCAGCTGGCTACTGTGCAGGTTATCCAGTCCCCGGATTCATGAATTCCATACCTGGACTCGGCAGAGGCTATGGTAGAGGATTTGGTAGAGGACGGGGTCGACGGTGGGGTGGTTACGGGTCGCAGTATCCATACACTTATCACCCGCAACCCTACGCCTATCCAACACCGATGATTCCGCTTAGAGCTCCGCCACAATCTGCAGAGCAGGAATTAACGGCAATAGAAGAATACAGAAAAGAGTTAGAAGCAGAAAAAGCTGATCTCGAAAAAGAAATGAATGAAGTTGAAACTAGAATCAACGAGTTAAAGACGAAACTTCAAGGAAAAGGACAACCACAGAAACCATGAAACCGAATACATGGACCCAAATACCAGAGAGTTTCCTAATGACCCCCAATTTCACATTTAAATTACGTAAGGCAATTAGGAGTTGATGCATATGAGTTTAAGAAGGCTTAGAATTGCCATTCCTACAAAGGGGAAAAGCGGCTTGGAAGACGTTGTCTCTGATGTTTTCGGCAGAGCAAACACTTTCACAATTGTAGAAGTCGAGAAAGGCGTGATAAAGAACGTGAAGACACTCAAGAACCCTGCGGTATCCTACAAGCACGGTGCCGGCCCCATAGTCGTCAAAATGCTGATAGACGCAGATGTTAACATGGTGCTAGCTGCTGAACTTGGTCCAGGCGCATCAGCACTACTCGAACAACATAATATAACTACAACCACAGCTAAACCAGGTACCGATGTTGAGAACTCTGTCACAGAAGCCCTGAGTAAAATCGAGAAATAGTAGACTCCACCGAAAGGTGATTCAGAATGAACTATTTAGAAGAACCCCAATTTGCACAAACTGCGCTTGGGCAACGTAGCACAGGATGGCTCTATACATCGAGAGGCAGCAGTAGCGGCCACAGAGGCGGGAGACATGGTGGAGGTAGGGGTAGTGGGAGGATGGGCGGATTTGCGGCAGGACCTGAGGATCCTGTGTGTGCCCACGCTGCAGGTATAGCACATCTCATGTGATAGGTAGTCCATGCTACCAACAATCCTGCCCCAAATGCGGGAGCAGGATGACAAGGGGAAGCTAATTCATTCCACACATAATGCTCTTTTCTTCTTATGTGATAGTATCGACAAGAGGAAAGGACAAGATGAGAATGTTATCCGCAAGCAAGATTTACTTTCGCTGTTACCTTGCGCGCGTAGTAGGCATAGGATGAATCCTATCCGCCGCACTATTTCTTCGCGCCCACATTAGTCACCAAGCGTTAAGATTTTTCTTTGGATGCATTCATTCCCAGCTGTAGCTTCCTGCACTTTCTACAACGCCATTTACCGTCCTCGCAAAAAACCGCGGGTTCTGACGTTCCATAGTATGTCCGTTTCCCTGTTTTCATATCTACATCGCCCCAGAAGACGGTGAAATCTACTAGACAATCGACACATTTTTCTCGTGTATCAAACATTATTTCTCACCTCCTATACACAATCTCTTTTACCATTGCATACACACACCTCTTCTAGTGTCTCAGGATATTTCAACGCAAGTTTAGCGTACAAGCTTTTGTAACTCGTCCATAACCTCTGATAGTCCTCTGACACTTCACCCACAATTTTCGCCGGCACACCAACAACTATTTTATGGTCTTCTATGACCTGCTTGTTCCTCACGACACATCCTTCGCCCACGACTGACCAAACACCAACAACCGCGTGATCGCTGACGATTGCGCCCATGCCTATAACCGCATAATCTTTTACTGTGCAGTTATGCAGGATTGAACCGTGGCCTACGGTTACCATGTTGCCAACTTCGCACGTTTCATTAGGTCTAGCGTGAAGAACACAGTTTTCTTCTATGCTCGTTTTGTCTCCTATCAGAATGCTTCCGTAGTCACCTCTTATTTTTGCGCCTGGTCCTATGTAGCATTGTTCTCCAATCGTGACCTCACCAATGACCTCTGCGCTTTGGCTCACATAGGTTCCTTCACCAATTCTCGGCTCTTTACCTTCAAATCTGTACACGATCATTTGCTTCACTTCAATTAAGTTGGGGGTCCACGCGATGCCCACTCTGGAACTTGGGCTTCAAGAATTACGTCTGCTCGTGGAATGTATGGTTTAACATCTATTATAGCAGAGCCTTCTAATGCGTCTAGTCCCTTCACAGTCACTGTGCACTCTTCGATCTTTATCAGTTTTACAACACATAGTCCAATTGGATTGGGTCGACTTGGACTTCTGGAAGCGAAAACACCTACTTGTGGTGCACCCGGATGTCTCCTTGGAATAACCTTTAGGATGTACCTTTCCTCATCGTTATCTCTTAAATGGAACCAGTAGAGCACAATGATATGCGAGAAGTTGTTAAGCCCTTCTAGTCCTATACAAAACTCACGAAAGATCTTTATCCTTGACAGTTCACCTGAACTTTCCACTAGTCCAATAAATTTTACTTCACCTTTGGCACTCATTTAAACAACTCCTTTCTCTCGCTGCGCTTTTGTAGAAGTAGTATCTTTCGCCTTTTGATGTTTCTGCAGTTACAAGACACGTTTCACTCAATTTCTTAAGGAGGCTGCGAGCCACCAAGGGAGTTATTCCTAAAGACGCTGATACATCGTCGACACAACATGGTCTCCTTTTCAGCAACTCATCAAGCTCTTCTTCCAAATTTTCATGGCAAAACCATGTTACACTTCTTCCTCGGCTGTCGTGTAAGCCGTAAACCAATAGCTTGTCTTCACCTAATACCTTCGAGAGTTCATTAGCAACAAACTCTATTTTTCGTTGACGCGGTGGTTTGACATAGCTCTCGGATGGAGGCCTGAAGGGAACTTTCAGCTGGACTTGGTCAGGGCCTATCTCCACTATTGTATTGAGCAAGTTTCTGAAGGAGTTACCTTCAACGTTTGAAATGTGTCTGCTCTTTGAGTACAGCAACATCACCTCTAGAGCCACGGTGCCCCTAACCGTTTTTTTTTAACTCCTTGATGGAGTCTCCAATGGTTTCTACGTCTATCTTCTTATCTGCTGGCCTGTTGATCAAGCGAAATGTCTCTTCGTCACCAGCGTCCAGTTTTGCCACAATCAAATCGAACCAAGAAAGATTTTTTCTAATCTCTCTTCTATGAAATAGTGATGAATTTGCAAGGATGGCTAAAGGAACACTGCTTACTCTTCTCTTAACTTCCTTCGCTATTTTGCCAAGCCCCAAATTTAGAGTGGGCTCTCCGGTTCCAGAAAATGTGACTATCTCTACACTATCCAAGTCTAGACGCTTCAGAACTCCGTCTAAATCACCTGCCACTCTATTAGCGTCAACAAGAGGTTCACTCAACATCTCTGGACCAGAGACATGCATCCTCGTTTTTCCGAGTTGGCAATAGACGCAGTTGAAGGTGCACTTCTTAGGTGGCAACAGAACGTCTATTCCAAGTGATCGTCTCAGACGCCAAGAAGGAACAGGCCCATAAACCGTGGACAAATTGATTCATTCCCTAACCAAGGCTGAGAGCACTCTCTTCCACGTAGTCTCTATCTCCCGCGAAACCATGTTTTCTGGAGAATGTTCAACAATGGTTTTCCCAGCGACCATAGCTTCAGTTACTATGGGGTCAAAAGGAATTTTTCCAGCAACTTCTACTTTGTTCTTCTCACAGAACTTCACTATTCTTTCCGTGTTTTCTCTGTTTATGTCATACTTGTTCACGCAGACTAGTGGCAGTACGTTAAAATGGTTGAGTAACTCCAGAGCCCTGCGGAGATCGTGGATTCCCGACAGGGTTGGTTCTGTAACCACAAGTCCAGCGTCCACTCCAGTCACAGAAGCGATTACTGGACAACTGATGCCGGGTGGACCGTCGATCAGGATCAGATTATGGTTTTCTTCCTCAGCTGTCTGCCTAGCGTTGTGTCTCACCAAGGTGACAAGCTTACCTGAATTTGCTTCGCCAGGGTCTAGTCTTGCATGGGACATAGGGCCATACTTAGTTTTTGAGATGAACGCGTATCCGGAGATTCTCTCCTGAAGGCTAATCGCTTCCTCTGGACATACAACAACGCATACGCTGCACCCCTCACATGAGAAGGGGTCTATTTGAAGACTGCCGTTTATTGCGTCGAATCTGCAAGAGTTTTGGCATAGCCCGCACTCTGTGCACTTGGTTCTGTCTATCACAGCTAGCTTAGGTCCCTTAAACTCCTGCGTCTTCATTATCTGCGGGTGTAGGAGCATATGAAGGTTAGGGGCGTCCACATCGCAGTCACCAATCATGACGTCGTGGGCTAACACCGCAAAGGAGGCGGTGATAATGGTTTTTCCTGTGCCTCCCTTTCCGCTCAGTACAGTAATCTGCTTCAACTTTCCATACACCCCTTTATGTCGTCCATGAGTAACTGAAACGTCCTCTTCCATTCGGGCATATCCACAACGAATGGAATTCCACGGGAATAAAGCTCTGCAATTTCTCTTTGGAAGGGAATTTCGAACAGAATCGGAACGCCTTTCTCTTCACAAAAATCATAGATTTTTCTGTCACCAATTCCTGCACGATTTATAACAACACCAAAGGGAATGCCGAGTGCCTCCAAAATTTTAACCATTATTCTTAGGTCATGGAGACCGAAGGGTGTGGGTTCAGATACGAGGAGGCAATAATCACTTCCATGTACTGATTCTATTACGGGACATGAGGCTCCGGGCGGCGAATCTATTATCACGGTCTTGTTGCTCCTGATTTGCTTCTTAACCTCCCTTATCACAGGAATCGACATAGGTTCACCTACGTTGAGTTCGCCGTAAACTAATTCCATACCCTCTGCCGCTCCCTTCTTGACCACACCGATTTGCACATTTTTCTCAGTAATCGCATTTTTTGGGCACACAAGAAGGCAACCTCCACAACTGTGACAAAGCTCAGGGAAGAACAGAACCTTTTCAGGAGTCACAAAGAGGGCGTTAAACTCGCAAAATTCGGAACATTTCCCGCAATGGTCACATAGTTCTTCATTAACCTGGGGGGTCGAAACATAAACCGGTTTTTCTTCATTTGTCTCATGGGGTAAAAGTAGGTGTACATTAGGTTCCTCCACATCACAATCTAAGAGTTGGACATCTTTAAGAGACAGGGCCATATTTACTGCAACCGTCGTCTTTCCGGTTCCTCCCTTTCCGCTGGCGATTGACAAAATCATTCATGTGGCCTCTTTAGAGATGTATACATGTTAGTATTTGACGTGACCATTCCATTATCTGGATGGTTTCCATGAAATTATGTTTAAACCGCAAAGTTAAAGTTACGAGGGTCTTCCTTTCCGGTTCTCATACTTTGCGATTGCCTTTTTCAACGTTGTGACGGCGAGTTTAAGGCAGTGAAGTTTTGACTTGGGCAGCCCTCCCAGCTCCTGTAATATGTCGTGTTCGGTTATCCTCTTTGCCTCTTCAAGCGTCTTCCCTTTTACGATTCTAGTCATCGCAGAACCCGATGAAGCTACTCCTGGACAACCTAAGTATTGAAACTTGGCGTCTTCTACGACAGCATCATTATTGATTTTTAAGTAAATTTTCATGGTGTCTCCACAAGGGCCCGTATAAGCCAGATCAGTGTCTGGATTCCTCACCATGCCAACGTTAACCTTATTCATATAGAGTTCGATAACCTCCACTGAATAACCAACATCCTTCAATAGCTCAAACTCCCCTTTCGGCAAATTTGACACTTAATTTCCCCTTAAAAATGCGCCCACGATTTGTTTATTGGTGGTGTGCGTGATGGCAATCTTCTGTTAATTCTTCTAGTGCATCGTTGTTGTATGCCGCGATTACGTCTTTGACCGTGTTTGCGTTGGCTCTCAACACTGGTACTCTGGCGTTTTGAAAGATTGCTAAAGCTCTCGGCCCCATTCCATAAGTGATAAGCGCGTTCGGACGAAGTTGCAGGATGCGGTCAGGTGGCAGTCCTGTGCCCCCAAAATGTTCACTTGTGTTGGGTACTGCTCGTTGGCTTGAGATGCGGGCATTTTCGTCCAAGTCAACAACAGCAAAGTAGGGCGCCCTTCCAAAATGTTCCGATAACCTTGCGTTTAAGCCGCTTTCATCTAGCACTGGAACCACGATTCTGGCTTTCATTCTAACACCTCCTCCCTTTTTAACACCTTGAATCATTCTCTCAAGTTTCTGGCGTTTTATCTCTTCAAGTTCTTCATCGTTTACATTTTTCTGAGCACCAGAAGATGTTATCGTTTTTTCCACCATTCCATGGTCGATATTTGCACTTTCACAATTTGGGCACGTATCTGGCCAGTTGCTTATGTAGACAAGTTTTTCCTTTGGAATGGCCCATTCTTTATTGCAATCATGACATTTGAATTTCATTTTATTACACTCCTTTGCACGCGCAGTGATTAATTATGATCGTCTCCCACCGCGTCCTCTACCCTTTCCGAAATGCCCTCGAACAGTAGGTGAACCGGTTTCCTTCAGTTCTCCTCTCTTGTATTTTTCAATAGCTTCTCTCACGTTTCCAAAAGCACCTGTCACAACTTTTATCCCAGCTGCTGACAATGCTTGGAATGCGTTTGGCCCGACGTTTCCAGTGATTAACACTTTAGTTCCTTTGCTTGCTACCATCTGAGCCGCTTGAATTCCAGCTCCACTCATCGAACCGGAAGCACTGTTTGAGACTGCCTCGAATTCCATGGTCTCGGAATCAACAATCACGAAGTATGGGCACCTGCCAAACCTTGGGTCTATTTGAGCCTCTAAGCTGCCTGAAACAGCAGTTACACATACTTTCATTCAATCACCTCCTTAGTTTCAAGTATGTGCTTCTCAGGTGGTGTCTCCCGTTGCTTTGTATGCTTCAAGAAATCCTCAATTTTTCTGACGATTTCCATGAACGCTTTTGTCGCTGGAGAATTCTTGTGTTCAATTATGAAAGGCATGCCTTTGTCAGAGTCACGACAAATCTCAGGGTCTATCGGTATGCTTCCAAGAAAAGGTATGGACAACTCTTCAGCGATCTTCTTTCCTCCCCCCATTTTGAAGATGTTGACCTCCTCCCCGCATTTTGGGCAGATGAAGCCACTCATATTCTCGATGATACCGATGACAGGAACGTTTAGTTGCCTGGCAAATGTAACAGCCTTCTTAACTACTATTTGCGAAACCTCTGAAGGTATCGTAACTATCACCACGCCATCCATTTCAGGGATAAGTTGCATAATGCTCAATGGCTCATCACCTGTTCCAGGAGGAAGATCTATGAAAAGATATTCAAGTTCTCCCCAAACAATGTCTGACAGGAATTGGCTAATTGCCCTCATCTTTAATGGACCACGCCAGATGACCGGTGAGTCGTCCCTTGGAAGCAGAAAGTCCATGGACACCACTTTGATTCCTAAAGATCCAATTGCTGGAAACACGCCTGCAGGCCCAACTTGCAGCCTCTGTCCATGTAAACCAATGATTTTCGGCACGCATGGACCTGTTATGTCCGCATCCAAAATACCCACGAGATTAGTGTAACCGTGCATGGCAAATGCCATCGCCAAGTTCACTGTCACGGTGCTCTTGCCCACTCCACCCTTGCCGCTGATCACAGCTATCTTATGCTTGATTTTGCTCATTCTGACTTTGCGTTTCTGTTCTTCTTCTTCTTCGTAAGCATATTTTCTAGGGACAGTGCTCTCGTCTGGCTTTGAACTCAAATCACATTCTCTGCCAGATTGTTCATTCAAAGTCTTCTCCCCTATAGTTGTAGATGTGATCCTTAGATCATGCTGGTTTCGAGGAAATGTTTAATATGGAAACCATATTAATACGTTATGTTTAGAAAATAAACAAGGTGTACAATTTGGATGAAGTCAATCGAAAACTAATTTCACAGCTTCAACAAAACGGAAGGACAACCTTCGAAGAACTATCAAAAATTGTTGGCTTTTCAAGCATGGGAGTGAAGAAAAGAGTGGATAGGCTCTTGGAAAAAGGTGTCCTTAAGGTTTCATCGCTTCTTAACGTCAAAAAATTAGACCTGCAAGCAGCAGTTGTATTAATTGAAATTGAGAGCTCTGAAGCCTTAGAGAATCTTCTTAACCGCTTCGAAAATTGCCCTCGTGTAGTGAACATTTTTACAACTTTAGGGGGATACAATTTAATTGCCTTGGTGGTTGCAGAAGACCAAGACACGTTAGAAAGCATATCGGTGGAAAAATGTTCAATAAGAAGCAGCGCAGGGATACGCCGCTCTGAATTCTATCCCATCAGTAATATCCTTTACTCGCCTTTTTTACTTATACGGGAGCATCTAGCACATAAAGATAGAACAACGACACCGTGCAATGTTGATTGCCGACCTTGCAATAGATACAGGGCACGGAAATGTGTCGGATGCCCAACAGCAATTTACTATAAAGGCACGTTATAGCTGAAAGGAAGTAAGAGAACGGCTAGCTGAGTAACACCTAATGAAGTTGATGGTGTAGCAATACTAAGCTTGACAGACAACATTGCAGATTGCCTGTCTACAATTGAAAAGAAAAGGGTTCATCAGGTTGACAAATGGGTTAGAAATCGTACGAGCGCGGAGTGGCGCCCGCGGCCCCTCACCATCAAATTATGCGGATGCAGATTTGAATTCGTGTGTTATGTTTCGATGAGTTCTTGATTTATCCACCATGCTTTCTTTTTTCCTGAGCGTTGTCCGCCATAATATTCTACGATGGCTTTTCCGAGCTGTTTTCTTGAACGTTTCTCAATTTTTCTTAGTCTATTCAGGATCATCCATCGGTTGGTTCCAGTGGATTTTGCGATCTCTGTGGTAGTGGAGCCTTTATAGTGAAGTAGATAATCTATGATGTTATGGTCAATTTCGTCGATGCAGAAAACATGTGGGTTTATTTTGCCTTTTTCGTAGGTGAGTATTTCCAGTTCTGCTAATGATTTCCTAATCTTTGAGATATCATCCTCCAAGTCTGCAATCTTCTGCTCTAACTCAAAAATCTTATCGGGGCGGGGGGTTCTTTGAAGTTTCTCTATAATCGCTTTTCGGATGAAATTACTTCGCTCTCCTTCTGGAATACGAAGAAGTAGTTCTTTATACACTTTTTCAGGTATTTTGGCAGATACTACTGTTAGTTTTTCCATATGATGCCTCACGTCTACTTTGAAACAAAAGCTAAAGTGTTGACGGTAAATTTATGATTTTACACATAAGGCTTTTAAGAGGTTGCTTATGAAACTACACCAAAGACTGGAAATCTGAGGTGAAGATTATGTCTAAAACTACCGTGTCTCTAATCAAATGCGATATCGGATCATTAGCTGGACACCATGTGGTTCCAAAACCTCTACTAGACATCGGAGAAAAACATCTTAAAGAAGCACAAAAAGGCGGTATCATAAATAGTTATTATGTGTTCCATGCCGGCGATGACCTTGAACTCCTTATGGTCCACAAGGAAGGGGAAGATAACCCAGAGATTCATAAACTTGCTTGGGATACCTTTCAGGAAGCCGCAAAAAAGGCAGTACAGTTAAAGCTATATGGCGCAGGTCAAGACCTGCTAAAAACAGCTTTCAGCGGGAATGTCAAGGGGATGGGTCCTGGTGTGGCTGAAATGGAGATTGAAGAACGAAGTTCAGATCCGCTTTTGGTTTTTGCTGGAGATAAAGCGTCAGGTGGCGCCTTCAATTATCCATTGTTCCGCATATTCGCTGACCCCTTTAACACCGCAGGGCTTATTATTGATCCAAACATGGTTGGCGGCTTCAAATTCGAGGTTCTGGATATTAAGGAAAATCAGAAGATCGTTATGAAGTGTCCAGAAGAGATGTATGAGTTAATTGCCTTGATTGGGTCACCTGAACGTTATACGATTTCTCGTGTGTGGAGAGCTAAAGACTCTCTTTTATGTGCAACAACCAGCACGACACGACTCTCACTGATTGCCGGAAAATATGTCGGAAAAGATGATCCAGTATGTCTTGTGCGGGCTCAACATGGTTTGCCAGCAGTTGGAGAAGTTTTGGCGCCCTTTCTGCATAGCTATTTTGTTGAGGGGTGGATGCGTGGTAGTCATTGGGGGCCACTAATGCCCGTGGGACTAAAGAATAGTCGATGCACGGTTTTTGACGGTCCTCCTAGGCTCGTGGCACTAGGGTTTCAAGTATCCCATGGTATGATTGCTAGCGACGATGATGGGAAACCTTTGATAGGTGACCTATTTGATGATCCAGCCTTTGATTTGGCTCGCCGAGAAGCTGTGGAACACGCGGCTGTTTTGCGTCGAATGGGTGAATTCGAGCCTGCACGTCTTCCTGCAGAGGCTATGGAGTACACAACCTTGTCCAAAGTCTTGGAGAAACTAAAGGACAGATTTGTAAAGGTTTGACTTTGTTCCTTTATGGAGGCTGTCGCACACCCCATTAGTACCAGACGAAAAATAAACCTCAAATAGAAGTTGTCTTCATACGGTTTATGCCTTTCATGAGCATGTAAGCGATACATTGTCCTTTCGGAGTGGATAAAGATGAAGATTGCAGTGTTGGTTTACGAGTATCCTCCTAAGATAGTTGGTGGCTTGGGGACCTATGCGGCTGAGATTACTAGAAAGTTTGTTTTGTTAGATCATGATGTGTCTGTCTTCACGATGAATGATGATGCTGGGACTCTGCCAACAAGGGAGTTGTGGCGAGGGGTTGAGATTCATCGACCTGCTCACATTGATGTATCTGATTCTTTGCCTGACGTAATAGCGGAAGATGTGAAAAAATGGGGGCGTGGTATCCAGCTTTTCTCGAAGATTCTTGTTTATAATTATTTGAGTGCGGCTAAACTGGTTAATGAGCTTGTTCGTCAGGAAGATTTTGATTATGACTTGGTTGTTGCTCATGACTGGCTTTCTGTGATTGGTGGCGTTGCCATCAAAAGAGAACTGGGGTTGCCTCTTGTTTTTCATGTGCATTCTACAGAGAAGGGGCGAACATCTGGTAAGGGATCTGATGTGGTGAGTAATATTGAGCAACGAGGCGGGCAGATGGCGGATAGGGTGATTACAGTTTCTCATGCGATGAGAGATGAATTGATCGAGTTAGGTTTTCCTGGCGATAAGGTTAAAGTGTGTTATAATGGCGTTGATCCTCAAAAGTACAGCCCCGAACAGGTGGGTGAAGAGAAGAAGGCTGAATTGAGACACGGGTATGGTCTCAATGAGAATGATTTAATGACACTTTTTATTGGTAGATTGGTTTGGGTGAAAGGTGTGGATAAGTTAGTTATGGCGATGCCGGAAGTTTTGAAGAAGATTCCTAATGCTAAGCTTGTGGTTGTGGGTTTGGGTGATATGCGGGACTATCTGGAAGCCTTGGTCAATAAACTGAAACTCCAAGACGTTGTGAAGTTTCGTTTTGAATTTGTGCCTGAGGAAGAACGAATTGCTCATTATGCTAGTTGTGATGTGGCGGTTTTTCCGAGTTTGTATGAGCCTTTTGGAATTGTTTCTTTGGAGGCGATGAGTATGGAGAAGCCTGTTGTGGTTGGGGCTACTGGTGTTAGTGGGATGAGGGAGGTTGTGGTTCCGAGTGGGCCGGATCAATGTGGGTTCCATATTAATCCGAGTGATCCTGGAGATATCGCTTGGGGTATCACTAGTGCCTTGGAGAATTATAATAGGAAGATACAGTTTGGTCAGAAGGGTAGAAAGCGGGTTCTTGATACATTTAGTTGGGATGTTGCTGCAAAACGAACCATTCAGCTTTATTCTGAACTCATTGAGTCCAAGAAATCTTCTTGATACATTGGTTTGCGTTCTGTTCTCCAGTTTGGGTTTCTCGCCTTCGGAAGGATAAAGGCAATTTTCTGCTGCTTCATTTACTCTCTCAGTAATAACTAGTCTTCTAAAACTTCTAGTCTGACATAATCTATCTGTGCCTCTATTAGACAACCTATGCTCTCCACATAGACTTGGACTCCTCTGACAGTAATGCTGTCTACATCATATCCATTTTCAGAAAAGATTGAGAAAGCCTCTGAGAGAGCCCAATTCATGTCTATTGCTAGAACTGCCCAGCTGCCTACATTTGTAATCTGTGTGTATGGAGTGAGGGCAATATGGAAATCGCTGTCCCAAGGTGGAGTTCCTTCTGTAAGATGTCGGCTGTATTCCTCTACAAAGGTTGTGGCTTCCCAGGAGAAACTTGAAAAGAAAATATCTAAATGAAGAGCCGTTGTTATCGATGTATCTGGGTTAGAGTAGTTGCTTTCCTTTCCGTCAACGGTATAGCTACAGTACAGAGCTATACCAACGTTCGCTTTTGGAGCTTCCGACATGTTACTGAGGTCAGCCAGAAGTGTTCGGTTGATTATCCTTGCTCTTGCATGCATGAGATAGCTTCCGTTTCTTGGCAGATTTAACCTATCGAATCTGATGCCCTCAACTTCTTTGGCAGATGACAGGGTCTTGCCTCCTATCAATGAACTATGATTTTGCCAATTATGAGGGAGTTCTCCCTGTAACAGAGATGACGTGCCCCAAACAGAGGCGCTTTGTCCATAGTAGCGTAACCAAGCAATCCCAGAATCCACAATCGAAAAACTATCCTGTTGAGGTGTCCTGTTAAGAGGTAACCATTTCCTAGTTGAGGCACTTGTATCAGTTTCAAACTCTTGATCTTGAAGGAAAAGATATTCAATGTCAGAATAGTTGTTGTAATAGTAGATAAATGCCGCCAGAATCAAAATTGCTGCTACCAGTAAGGTAAGAATCAGAGGTAACCTCAACCTAATCCCATCAAAAGAAGTGATGAATTTAATAAAAACTTTTTCTCAAACCTTTCAATGCTCAAAGATATATCTGTGGGCGCATGCCCTGTGAAATTTTTTCTTGCTCGTATACATGTTTCATTTGATGCTCAAGGGAATACAGCCGATGGCGTGCTAAGTGGCGTCCGAATGATCTGTTAATAGCTTCTGTGCGCATATGTAGTTAGTTATAGTTTTCCACCAAGTGTGTTCAACCTTAGTTCGATATGAATAACTCAGCTTGTCAGTTGTCTCCTTTACTCGCATCTTGAGGTGTGCACGTAAAAGTAATAATATTTTGATGATGTAATATACGTAATGACAGGAGAAATAATGGTGAATACAAGTAGTTACATCAAAAGGATAGCGCATATTACCATTGGCGTGTCAGATCTCACGAAGTCTGTGTCTTTCTTTCAAAGTATTCTTGGTCTTAGGAAGATGGGTGAATGGCCTACTTATGCGATTTTTGACATCGTTGGCGTGTCATTTGGCTTAGAGCCAAAATCAAAAACTGAGATCTGTCTGCTTGTTGATGACGTGGATAAAGCCTATCAGAATCTTAGGGATAAAGGGGTCAAATTTGTGACCGAGCCAAAAGATCAACCTTGGGGTGTCCGAGACGCAAAACTCATTGACCCTGACGGAAACACATTCGTCATCGAATCATTGAAGTGTAACGTCTGTGGCAAAACTTGTCAAAGCTATCCCGAGCTTCTTGAAGAGCACTTGAGAAAGCACAAGTGAGAACACACGCTGCGCGCGCAAAGATGTTAAAGCCAGGAATGAGTGTCTCAGAAAGGTAGGATGCAAACTAGAAATTCTGCAGCTAAAGCGACGTAATACGGAATGATAACGAGTAAGAAAGTCTATTCGATTCGTCAAATGTGAATACTGGAAAGGATTTTGTCCAGTTTTCGAAAGAAGCTGGAATTGTGGTCTACAATCTAAGGGTGGTACGCGCGTCAGAGGTCTATTCTAATCTCTTTTTTGCTTCCTTAAGCATTCTAATCACTGGGAGGCTGTACGGACACTTTTCCTCGCAGTTCCCACATTCGGTACAGCTGTTTACCCTCGTACGTATCTTTGGATATTGGTCTCTCGTCCATTTTTTTATGTTGTAGAAGCGATAGTAGATATCCCACCTTAGGATCGTCGGTATTTCGACGCCGTCCGGACATGGCATGCATAGTCCACATTTTCGGCAGAACGGTTCCGGTGGGAGTTGCTCGAATTTGTAGGCTGTCTTTTCTTCGTTGGACAGGCCATGGAAATCTTCTGCAACCTTGATGATGTGATCTACTTCTTCTATTGAACGTGGTCCAGGTATGACTGTGTCTATGTCATGGGCCAGTACAAACCTTAGTGAACGCTTTGCCCTTTCAATTCCATCTTTCCCGAAATGAGCAACGAACTCGGATGAGTCTGGCCAGTCCTGTTCAGGTTTGCCCAAGAATCGGGCCCCCCACTGAGGATACTGCAACGGAGCCCCACATCCTCCCATTGCCTTCATGATAACGACGCCGACATCTGCTTCATTAGCAAGAGAAAATAACTCCTCAGTAGCTCTTCTATCAATGACATTCAAAGGCACAAGTATAGCGTCAAACTTTCCCGTTTTTATAGCCTTTCCCAGAACGTAGGGATTATGACCGCTGATCCCTATGTAGTCAATCCTTTCCTGAGTCTTGGCTTCCTCAAGAGCCCTTAGAGCTCCTTCAGGACCCATTGCCTTCTGAAGTACTTCTTCGCTATCGATGCCGTGGAGTTGAACAAGGTCTATTCGATCAGTCTGCAGGTTTCTGAGGCTTTGCTTGAGCCCAGCTCTGGCAGCATCCTCTTTGGTTCTCTGGTGAGTTTTGGTTGCTATAATTACTTCGTCCCTAACTGCATTCAAGGCAGCTCCCATCTTTTCTTCACTATCTCCATAGGCTCTTGCCGTGTCGAAGTAATTGATCCCTCTTTCGTACGCGTGTCTTACAACCTTCTCTGCCTCATCCCTCGAGAGTGCGATTATGGGTATGCCTCCAAAACCGATGACTGATACCTGCAGTCCTGTTCTTCCGAGTCTTCTTTTCTGCATAATCATCAAGCGCCTTCCCCAAAGACGAAACAGGAGCGCAATAAAAGGGTGTCGCATACCCCAGGGCTGAGAAATTGCCGTGCATGCGCATTTGGGTAGATCAAATGGAGAGTATCGCTAAGAAAATGAAATGGGAGTGATATCTCATTTCATCCTAATCCGAATTCCAAAGCTACCATGAGTATGTCGTCGATACGGACTTTGCCGTCTCCATTCACGTCACTATCAAAGAGATCTTGCACCTGAAAAACATAGGTTGGTGTCGTGACTATGTCTCCTCCTTTATAGGTTTCAATATAGAATGCGACCGTAACATTTCCTCTTTGTCCCGGGATTGTTGTGGTCCAGAGACCGTTTGTGTCGTTATAGACCATGGTGGTGTTCCACCATTCACCACCAGCAGCTCGATAGAAGAACAGGGCTTTGGCGGGTATGCTTCCATTGAACTGTATGTCTGCTGTCACGTTTACTGGTTCTCCGTCCCTTGGAACTGATGAAGGAACAAAGGGGTGTGGGCATGTTGGTGTCCACAAGATGTGGAGGCGATGCACTGTTACATCACCGTCTACGAATCCGTTGTTGGCATTGTACACTTCACCGGGAACAGTGTCAGCCTCAGCTGATATGGTGTAAGTTGTGGATGGTACGTCTGTGGTATTCCACATGAAGGTGAGTTCTGTTTGATTTCCAGGGGGCAAGTTCTCTGCCGTCTGTTCGCCAATCTTTTCAGCATTGTAATATGCGGTGACGTTGAAGGTTTCCGTTGCCCACCCCACGTTTTTTGCGACAACGGTCACATTGACCAGTTGACCATCAAACACCTCTGTATCAGAAACTGCAACACTAACGACTGCAATATCGTGCTCAGATATCTCCATCTCGACCTCTCCATGAATTACATCATGGAAAATGGGTATAAACCCAGCATCAACTAAGATGGTGTCATAAAGTGTCAGCGTAATGTTTTGAGCTAGAGGATTACTAACGGACGTAGAAGCGTTGAAGGTAATGGTGACAACCGTTCCACTGCCTTCAGGAAAAGGCGAATATCCCGTTCCGTTTGGGAACACTATTACGTCAATGCTAGATCCATCGTCAAACCAGTCGAAATCGGTGCCATCCGGTGCGAAAGGGTTGAAGAAGGATCCTTCGGTCACACCTAATACTTGCATAACTGCTGGGTCATAGCTGAGCGAGAATTCGAGACCGAAAAGTCTTTGGAATGCATATATGTTATCGACGCAGACCGATACATTGAAGATTTGACCCGCGTGGTCAACCAAGGTGTGGGAAGGTTCAACTTTGAGCAGAGTAGTATCGTAGATGGTTACATCACCGTTTATGAATGTGTTGTCTGTTGTATCTATCTCGGCTGGAAGTATGTGGGCCTCAGCAGACAGAGTGTAGCTTCCAGAGGCTACGCTTGCTGTGTTCCAGAAGAAGGTAAGCTCTGTTTGATTTCTGGAAGGCAGATCGGAGACCAGTTGGGTCCCAATGGGCACTGAATCATGATAGGCCGTGACATTAAAAGACTCGGTGAAAGTCCCCTCATTCCTGACGGCAACCATCACGTTCACGATCTCACCCCTAAGGATATCGGTTTCAGAGACCGCAACATCAGTGACCGCAACGTCATGTTCAGGTGTACTCTGGCGAATGCAGTCTTGCACCTGCAACGGTATCTTACTTCCCACGTCATCCAGTGCGTAAGTGTCGACGGGGTATTCGGTCGAGATATCAAGTATCTTTTCACCTCCTAAGGGGACTACCAACACTTCAAATTCTACCCAAGCTAAACTGCCATATCCTGGCGCTCGGTAGGATCCATAAGACGCGGCTTCACCATGTATGACCGAGTTATGTGAAGCGTTGTACACTCCAAACACAGGAGATACCGGGATTGTACTTATGTTTGCGAAGAACTGACTTTTTCCAGCTGCCGTGTACTGACATCGCAGTGCATCCAATTGCTGCTTATTATAGATCATTCTGAATTGCCACACTGTGCTGTATACTGTGAGGTTAAGCCAGACAGTGACATTGAACTTGGATCCAACAGTGTTCAGGGAGATGGCTGGGGGGTCTATCCACATCGAATCTGCTGGGCATGGCACTGTAGGATACGATTCTGATTCATTCATACTCGATATGGAAATTCGAAAAACCGTAACGGTGCAGAGTAGGCCTATAAGGACGATGATTGTCAAATCTCTCCTATCTATCATCTCATCTCACCTTCTCGTTTCTATTACATAGAACATTCATTTGGGAGAAGTAATAAAATTTGAGGAGGAAACTTCTATTTCTCAGCGGACCTGCAAGGAGTATACGTGCGTCAAAATTATATTATGTGGTGAGCTAGGTATGAGCTAGGAGGATTTGAAATGGTTGACGTTTTAGTTCTGTATTATTCCAGGTCTGGCAGAACTGAGGTTTTAGCAAATTCTATCGCGGAGGGCGTTGAAAGCGTTGGGGGAGCTTCAGCGAACGTGAAACGTGTTGACTATGCGACGGTTAATGATTTCATCTATTGTGATGCGGTAGCTTTCGGGTCTCCAAACTACTTCAGTTATATGGCTGGACTCATGAAGGACTTTTTCGATAAAGCGTTGAGCATACGGGAGAGGGTCGCTGGTAAACCTAGTGTGGCCTTCACTTCTGGAGGTGGGGGCAGCGATGCGGCTCTGTTGAGCTTGGAACGGATGATCACTTCTTTCAGATTGGAGAAAGTTGCCGATGGCGTCGTTTCCCAAGGAGAGCCTAGCAGAGAGAATCTGCGGGCCTGCAAGAAACTTGGAGAAACTTTGGCAAAGAAGGCGCTCGAAAGAGCTGAAGTGCCAAAGGCCTGACTTTTCTATCAAACTTCAAGAAATTTCTCATACGTGCGCTCGGCTCCTATCATTTGATACACAATGAATCCATCTCGGCACGAAATTTGACTGTAGTTAGAATACGCAGACGTGAAGAATCAGGAAAGACGTATCATTGATACAACAGAGCATGACATTCCTTGATGGAGCAATGTTTCTGAAGCTTTATATCTACAAATCACACACGTGAAGACGAGAAAGGAGACAATGAAACAGAAGTCAATGTCTGAAATAATGTTCATGCTGTTATTAATAGGCACTTTATCAATGGGGTTCTCTGTTACTAACATTAACGATCCGTTTCCGCACATTCAACGGATACAATACGAAGTTTATGGTAATGAAGGACTCATGACAACTGCTCTGGTTCTTCAAGGAATTGACATGATGCCTGGTCCTTACAGAATGCCTGATCTCAATGCTGTCTTGGGCGCTGGATGTAACATAACTGTGGATCCTTCAGCCTCTGTGCGATTCATGGCTATACAATGTAGAGATGTCTATTGTGATCACGTGTTAGGTGGCCCAGCCGGAAGGGCACCAGGAGAAACTTGTAAGCCTTTGAATGATAGTAGGTTTAGGCTTGCTCTTACATATATGTGGGGTATGGATGACAAAGCTGATGCTATCTATGGATATTGCCAGAACTACTTAACCGTCGCCTTGGGAGCGGCTATACCACCCGCTCAGGCAGTTCCTTGGCACAACAATGTGGACATCTTGCCCGACACCGACAGCGATATCGCATGGCAGATTCTGATGGATGCCGGTTACACCTTAGGAACCGGCGGCGATGCAGGCCATCTGCTCAACCCCGATGGCTCCAGAGTGAGGGCCATTGATGTTATATACCGTATTGGTAGCCTCTTTTCAGCGTTTGTTTTGGCAGACTTCGTTGCCCAGGTCAATACGTTCTTTCAGGATCGCGGGTGCACAATTGGACCTACGTTCACGCTGGTTCCTATAAGCTACGCCACTCTAATGGATCAGTTGATGGTATACCATGACTTCGACATGGTTGCTATGGAATTGGATGATCTAGGGCTTACTCCGGACTGGAGTTATGACCTCTACCATTCCAGCACTATCGGCCAAGGTCGATGGAATTTTTGTGGCTTCCAGAATGAAACAATGGATGCACTCCTGGATACGATGATGTATGATCTGGATGCGGACGCTGTGAAAGATGCTGTGTGGGAGATGCAAAGACTCTTCAATAGCGATTGGGTTCCACTTTTCCTCGTTTCTACAGGTTTCGTTGTCACGACATGGCATCCAGACCTCGACAACTTCATAGCTTCACCAGGTATAGGTGCTGACCAAAATCTCATGAACTGGAGACATGTCCACTGGGATCCAGACACCGTCTACAGCAATCCGCCCTATGAAGGCTTGATACGACGTGGCATGGGAGATGAACCTGACACACTGAGTCCATGGACCGACAACACGCCTTATGGATGGCGAATATTGGACGGCCTCTGCGAACCATTGATGATGCCCACTCAACCAGATCCAAGTGTTGACATGCCATGGTTAGCACACACCGTGGAATCTGAGGTTTATATCAATGTCACTGCGCTAGGAATCATTGACGGCATGAGAATTGCCTACTACCTCCGAAACGATGTGTACTGGCAGGACACTGGCGCAGATGGTAAAGTGTTCCAATTTACTGCTGAAGACTGTCAGTTCGCCTTTGATATGCTGAAGAAATGGCAGGTTGGCAGATACGAACGGTTTTGGAAGAATCTCGTCCATACTGAAGCCGAAAACCCGTATGAGTTTGTCGCCTACTTCAACGAGACCAGCCTCTGGTACGAAGACTATCTGCAGATTGCGTCCTTCTTCCCGAAGCACATCTACTACATCCTCGACGAAATGGCAGAACAGGCCCCCGGCACGTACACTGACAAGAAGCTCGTGTTTGATGCCTTCATCCCCGATGAGTGGGATTACCAGGCCTGGACTGCAATGGGCAAAACGCTGTGGTATACGTCCACCCGCTCATACTATATAGACTACTATGGTACTTGGTCCGATGCCGGTCTATTGCCACGTGACAGCAACGCCCCACAAACCGCGAACGTCGGTGCTGGCGCCTTCGTCTACGATTACTATGACGACGTCCCCCGAATCGGCGAAGTGCACGCAAACGAGGTCTACTGGGTCGACGGCCCCATCAAAAGTGTTGTCGATGCTCCGTATGTTGTTACCCCTTGGGACACGATAGAGTATAATGTTCTCATTGCTAATTATGGGTATAAAGTCGATGGTGAATTGGCCAACAAAACGGTAGACGTGATTATTTATGAAGACGACATCGTCACACACACCGAGACCGATGTTCAAGTGAACGTATTCGACTGGGCAACACTCGGTCCCTACTCAATCTCTGCAATATCTGCAGGATATTACAACATCACCGTGGAAGTTCTTCAAGACTCAACAGTCATAGACAGGTACACGCACATGACCCTAGTAACAATCCCTGAAGACGTAAATCAGGATGTAATGATTCGGTTGATCGATGTGTACAAAGTTGCATTAGCCTTCAGGACCAGCCCAGGTCACCCAAGATGGGATCCAGATGCCGACATCAACGGCGACTTTGCTGTGGACATAGTGGATCTTGGGTGTGTGGCCAAGTTATTTGGATGGACTGGAGAATATCTTCCGCCGCCTGAACCGCCCGAACCACAACCGCACACGGTGTGTCTTATTGTAGACACAAGGAACAAAACGGTTGTAGGCGAAGGCTGCAATTTCACTCTGTACATAGAGATTGTTAACGTCACAAATCTATATTCGTACGATATACTGTTAGACTACAATGCTACGCTTCTGGAACTAGTTGATTGGGAAATCAAACCACCGGGATGGACTCAAGCGTTTACCGTTCCGAACTACATTGCGATTACGGCAGCAGGTACCACGTCACCATTTACAGGTAACGCGACGATAGCAGAGATCACGTTCACAGCTAGAATCAGGGGAAATTCTACTCTTGATCCAAGCCAAAGTATTCTCGCGGTCGACTGTAGCGTTACTAAGATATCGTTTGTCCCTGATCTGTCCGACATAATGATCTCTTTCATAGGTGACGTGACTCAAGATGGGGACGGAAAAGTACGAATAGACGATGTTCTTGCGGTAGCACTAGCCTTTGGAACTAGCTATGGCAGTCCACCAAATGAGGAAGGCTACTACTACGAACCCAATCTGGACATAACCAACGACCTGAAAATCCGCGTCGACGACATCCTCGCAACAGCCCTCAACTTTGGCGCCGGACCCTAACTTTTCCCACTAAACACAACAATCCAGTGGAACACATAAAAAACACACCGTCACTCTTTTTTGCCATTGCACGGGGCGCAGACCTACCTCTTGAATCGTTCTAGTTTCTTCTGCTGTGGCTTCCGTCATCTCAGTGTTTTCGGGGAGCGTGCGCTGGGCAAAAAGGGAGTCAGATGAATAGTGTGACATCTGCTTTAGAGGCGATTTCAAGGAAAGTTGCGGCGCCAATGATTTCTTCCACTTCGGGAATCAGGTCTTTCCTTTTTATTCCAAACATCTCCATCGATGGACTGCAAGCATACATTTTGAAAAGTTCAGATTGTTTCAGGCGTTTCAGCATATCATAAGGTGTTGGATATTTCATCCGTTCCAAGTTTTTTCTCATCATTCCTTCCAAGTGTCTGTACGTTGCTGACAAACCTGCGTTTTCCATAGCTCCCTTCACAAGCATTTGCAAGCCCCAAAATGTAAAGTATAAATGTGCCTCCATATCAGTAGCGACAGCTGTAGAGGCCAGAATAAACGCGCAATAAAGTTTGTCAATAGTTCCCCCATGAACAACAATCGCCAATCTCTTCCTCTCATCTTCACTCATGACATTAATCACCCCCTCTTCTTTGGTTACAGTGAGTAAGCACGCGCAAACGCTCTCAATAATTTCTCGATTGACCTACTCACTTTCACTTCCTCATTTGCCGTTTTTTCATCCAAAATTCCTTCAGAGTATGAGGTAATTAAGCTTGTGTTGCTGTCGCATACCAGTCACACACTCTTAAAAACTCACATTTCCTTACTAGCACACATGTTTGACATGAAGGAATACGATTTAATCTCGATAGGAACTGGCTCTGCGATGAACATTGTGAGTGCCATGATTCAGGAGAATCCAAAGATGAAGGTGGCTGTTATTGATAAGGATGAGCCAGGCGGTATTTGTTTAACCCGAGGTTGTATACCCTCGAAGCTGCTGCTATATCCTGCAGAGTTGGTGAGAATACTTCCGAAGGCTAGGGAATTTGGCATAGACGTTGACATCAGGAAGATCGATTTTAAAAAGGTCATGGAAAGAATGAGGAGCCTCATCTACAAGGATATTGATATGATACGTCAGGGGCTTTCTCACTCTGAGAATATAGATTACTATCCAACTGTGGCCGAATTTGTTGCCCCTTACGTGCTTAAGGTTGGCGATCAGACTATTACATCAAAGATGTTTTTTCTTTGCACCGGATCAAAGCCCACAGTGCCCCCAGTAAAAGGGCTAGAGAAAGTAGATTATCTTACGAGCGACACTGTTCTCAAGATGACTCAGCTACCTGAGAGCATTGCCATAGTCGGTGGCGGCTACATAGCTGCGGAATATGGCCATTTCTTCTCAGCCATGGGATCGAAGGTCACAATACTCGGTAGAAATCCTCAGTTTCTCAAACAAGAAGAACCAGAAGTGTCGGCGCTGGCTAAGACAGAATTGGAAAAACACATGACAATTCTTACTGACCACGAGGTGCGTGAGGCAGAACAGACTTCGACGAAGAAGAAACTTGTTGCTGTCAACCGAGCGACTGGAGAAAAGACAGTGACGTTGACAGATGAGATATTAATCGCAACCGGAAGAGGTCCGAACACAGATGTACTTCATCCTGAACGGGGGGGAATAGAGACCGATGAAAAAGGATGGATCATCGTTAACGAGTATCTGGAGACTTCGCAACCAAACATTTGGGCTTTTGGGGATGCGAACGGCAGCCACCTTTTCAAGCATGTGGCAAACTACGAATCTATGGTCGTCTACTACAATGCCGTACTGAAGAGGAAAGTAAAGGTAGATTACCACGCGATACCCCATGCGGTTTTCACGTATCCGGAGATTGGAAGCGTCGGCCTGAGAGAGAAGGAAGCAATCGAGAGATATGGAAACGACAAGGTGCTGATCGGGAGGTATCAATACGAAAACACTGCTAAAGGCGAGGCCATGGGCGTAAAGGACTATTTTGTCAAGGTCATTGTTGAGAAGGGAACCATGAAGCTCTTGGGGGCACATATCATTGGACCCTATGCCTCTGTTCTCATACAAGAAATCATCAACCTAATGTACACCTATGAACAGAGTGCACAGGCGATAATTTATGGAATGCATATCCACCCTGCTCTAAATGAGGTCGTAGAAAGAGCGTTCCATTCCCTTATGACCCCAGAGCAGTACCATCAACTTATCGAGCACCATCATGGATAGCTCTCGCGCGCGGAATGTTGCACGACAAAAGATATCCTTCACGTGATGATGCTTGCTGGTCACAAGCATAGAGAACACTCGTGCCTAGACGCATCGATTGGTGTCTAGCTCGACATGATCCCCCCCGGGTAGGGGGGTCCAAGAGGGCTAACCATAACTATGCCGAGTTCAAAGTTTGGGTGGTTCAATCGAAAAATCATATCTCCTTCTCCCGAGTCTCTGAACTGCAAGTTCTCCTTAGGTGCGTGCGCGATAGATTTTTATTATCTATTAACTCAGTAGAAACCATGACCAAGAAGCGTTTTTCAGCTGAGGAAGCAAAGAAGATAGGTGACGTCCTTCAGATAGATTGGAGCCGGTTTGATGTCGAACAGTTTAGAATGGGGCTAGACGTAGAGCTTGAACATGGCCTGAGAGACCCCGACACTAACGTAACAAATGATGATCCGATAATGACTGGCAAGATTGCACTGGCACATTTGAATGAATTCCCCGACTACTACACGAGACTCGACAAATTGGAAGCAGAAGCAGAGAAATTTCACAAGAAACAAAAAGCATCAAAATGACGGAAATCTTTCTCAAACGAAATCACGGCCTCACTAACTTTTTGAGCCTTGACAAGTAGACCCCCTCCTGGTTTCAATGTTTTATGAATATTTGGGTCCAACTACATCTCTTCACATCGTACGGCTACTGAAAATACCAGAAACGTGCCAATTGTACACAAATTATGTGTGTATCCATGAATCCTATTTCCCGTTATAGTCGCGAAGAATGAATGAGGTTTTAATCCGACCATCCAGCCTCGATCATGGATTTACGGAAGGCAATAGCAGATTGAAAGGCAATCAACATGGACGACAAGAGGGTTGGATGGAAAGGGTACAGTTTAATCTGTTCTCTTTGCATTACAATGTGGACATGCAGGCGAAGTCACCGGCACAGGTTGACTGCAATACGAACAAGGAACCATAACTGCTTCTCTGCTATAATTTGCATCCCACCAGGCAACAACAATAAGGCAAACGCCAAACAGAGCTACAAAAAGAAACAGATACTGACGAAAAAGCCAAGGCAAATCAGAAATAGGGAGATATAGACTACTATACAAATATGCGTTTGTCCCAAATGCGATGAGGACAATTCCCAGAACATAACATATTTTCGCATTTCTTCTTCGAGTATGTCGTGATTCCTTCTCACTTCCCGTCTTCATACGATAGTATCCTGTGGGAACCTTCATGTGTCCCCCCATGTAGAGTTCGTTAAATGGCAAGAACCTATCGTAGGCTCCACATTTGGGGCAAATAACCATCTTCTTCTTGCGCATTTTGCGGCATTTTGCACAATAATACCAGTCACTCACGTCTCTATTCCACAAATAGAACTGAGGCATCTCATCTATATTTTTCTTACTCTTCATTCAAAATGGTATTTCTTTTTTTTGAAAAAAAGATAGAATTAGACAAGATTTTGGCCCATCAGTTACGTTCATTGGATGTTTAAGAGTTAATGGAGAAACTTCTATGTTATGGGTAAGAAGTCATATTGGCTATCCTCATGCGCGCGAATTTTGCTATTTCAACAGTTCTGCTCTTAACGATTGAAGCTTTTTCGCCATTTCCTCTAGAATTCTTTTGGTCTCATCTTTAGTGCCTCTGTTACGTGATTCTGCTGTTGCTCGAAATATTGAATACTTGAATAATATCTTTCCTTCTTCAATGTTCGTGAACCCTAGCTCATTGCAGAAGGAATGCAAAAAACGGTCAAACATCCAATTTGTTGGATTGAAAATGGTTTTCTTGTCCAGCATCTCCAAGAAGTGCAAGGCTGTTCCGCGCGCTCAATTCGCTTATGGCTGTTTTTAGTGCTGAGTATTGGGTACACTGGTTGTCGTCGCAGAATTTTTTCAGTTTTTCAGCCTCTTCATCTGTTAGGTATATTGATGTTAGCCTGCCCATTTCTGTGTACACCATTGAGTTACGTTGCATTATACTATATTATAAAGTAATTTGGACAGCAGACACATGACACAAACCAATTGCCAGTAAAGGCTGGCACGTGCGTCTCACCCTTAAAAGATTTAAGAAGGCATAGAAAAGAGAATAAAATGAGGAAAATCATGTCGCTTATTCCAGAATTTGAGTTAGGCTTATGGAACGCTTGGATTTTCATCCTTCTCGTTTTCATTATTCCCCATTTGTTTCTTAATAAATATTGGAAAGCGAGAGGTTGGGATGAGGAGGCGAGGAGTTATAGTAAAAAGGAGAAAAAACTCGGGAACATCTTAACGGTGATTTTTGTTGCTTCAGTTATTTATGGGGTTTTCTTGCCACTGAAATTATGTACAACCTGGTTCTATGTTGGATTGTCTATTTATTTACTGGGTATGATTTTTCTCATCATGGCAACGCTGAATTTTGCTACTACTCCGTTGGATAAACCAGTCACTAAAGGGGCTTACCACATTTCAAGACATCCCTTGAGCTTTGCTGGCTTCATGACGCTCACAGGCATGGGCATAGCCTGCATTTCCTGGATTTTTCTGTTATTAGCAGTAGTATTCATAATTCTGATGAACACTTTGGTAATTCCCGAAGAACGCTGGTGCCTTGAGAAGTACGGGAATGCATATCGAGAATATATGGATAGGACCCCAAAATGGATAGGAATACCGAAATCAGAAAAAGAATAATTTCACCTCTCTAAAGTGTTAATGCGCGCGCGGTGAGAGATTAATGCAAGAAGAAATATTGAGAAGATATCTGACGTCAAGGAAAACAAAAGAAAGTACAATAGATGAATATGTAATTTGTGTGAGAAAAATAGATGATTTTCTACTTAGTGAAAAGAATTCTCTCGGAATTGATGAGTCATACTTGAAGGATATTCAAGCATTTCTCAAACAATGGAAGACCGATAAGAAGGAGAAGCAAGTTTTTCTTTATGCTCTGAAAAGCTATGGTCTAGCTACTGACAATCGAAATATGATTGCTAATGTTAATCGGCTTTTAGGTAAAAGTCCTTGGCTAGATAGGTTTGAAGAAACACTTGATGAATTTGTGGGAGAAGAACTCCAAAGAAAAATCATCGAAGCAGGTGGGCCAATTAAGCAGTCTGCATCAACTGCGAAGAAAGCTGTTTGGACCAAATGTATGATGGATTGTTTAGAAGCCAACGTTGATGAAAAAACTTGCAAGAAAATCCTAACAAACAATTTACACTTTAAGAGTCCGAAATCTCCATCTTTCAAGAAATTAAAGAGAATGTATGAAAAAACAGGAAATATTGATGGCGTCCTAAAGCATTTACATGAGAAATGGAAGAAAATAATTGGAGGTAAATATGGGTATGATTCTCCCGAGTATAAGTATGTTGAAGCTGATCCAACAATAGAAGCTGGAAAAAGAGAAGGGAACATTGTTTATGTTTCTAAAATCCCATATCAAATAAAGGAATTTCTAGAAGCAAAAGATGACAAGACCAAGCGATATCATTATTGCCATTGCGGATGGGTAAGGGAGTCTTTGAAGAAATCAGACAAAGAACGAGTATCACCTACTTTTTGCAATTGCTCTGGAGGATGGCACAAAGTTCCTTTTGAAGGAATTTTTGAACAAACCCTAGAAGTCGATCTTGTTAAATCTGTTTTAAAGGACGATAGTGTGTGTACTTTTGCTATACATCTTCCCAAAGAAGCGCGCGCACAAAGAAGATAAGGGAAGATACTCTAAAACAAGAGGGCGTATGAAAGAAGGAGACACAAAATGTGGAGAAATCTGAGGAGATCGCAAACAAAGCCTTTGAACTGGCGGAAGAATATGAAAAAGAATGTACAGGTTGCGCTCAAACCACAATAGCTGGTATTTTTGACGCCTTAGACATCGAAAATGATGACGTGTTCAAAGCGGCCAGCGGATTGGCTGATGGACTAGGATTAAGTAGAGATGGCACCTGTGGCGCTCTACTTGGCGGTGCAATGGTCATCAGTTATCTGTTTGGCCGGGAACGCGTTGATTTTAAAGATATGTTCAAACCATTGAAATCCTATTTGCTAGCAAAAAAGCTACATGAGCAATTTGTAGAAGAGTATGGCACTTGCCGATGCCACAATCTGCAAGAATCACTCATGGGTCGAACTTTCAACCTTTTGGATAGAACTGAATTTAAAGAAGCAACAGAATTTGGTATGGTAAAATATTGCTCGAAAGTGGTAGGAACGACTGCCAAGCTAACAACCATGATCATTCTAGAAGAATGGAGAAAAGGACAAATCAAAAGGAATCAAGATAACAAGTCTACATAGCACCCTTCGCTAGCGCACGCGAACTAAAGCTTTCCCTCGCGCGCGCCGTTGATTTCCATAGCATATTTTGGTTGGTTGGATCAAAATTTAATCCCCAAAACCCAAAACCCAAAAAAGTAGAGTGAACGCGTGCGCGCGCGATTGTGCATGCTACATTCTGATGGGTGGAAAGGGAATGAACTTGTCTTTAAATTCGCTGTCAACTTCGTTTTGAATCTGCTTCAAATCTAAATCCGTGGTTTTCTTAATTTTCACGAGCATTTGCCTGTAAAAAGATGCAGTGAATAGAGGGAATATCGCTTCAAAAGCTATAAAGGCTTCAAAAGCTTCCAGATAATCCTTCGCTTCGTATGAGACTGTTCTTTCATCTTTCTTCACGTATCCTGGAAAGAGTGCCATGTTATCTGCAAGTTTTGGTAGTTTGTAGAGAATGTCAACAGTAATCGGACCTGGAAGCACATAAGGTTTGCATTTCCGGGCTTTTCGAAGGGTATTGAAGGCTGTCTTCTCCAGTTCAGCATGCACTTCCTTCACTGGAAAACATTCGATGCCTGACTCCGTCTTCTTTTTCACTGTAACTGTTTCTATTCCTAGAAGAAGTGATTGTGCTTCTCTAACGCCTGCTTCATCACTTGAAACCATTATCGTTGGTACATCAAAATACCCAGCAAGCCAAGCAATCAGTTCTATCTCTCCAACTGGTTGACCGTTCAAGCGAACTGCGATGTCAGTTGAAACAGTGTGAGCATAGAACCCATTTATTGTACCGCTTTGGGAATGATGACCAATAAGCACCAGAGTGTCATATTTAGCCAGAGCTTTGGTATTGATGAGATCAACAAGCGTATCTCCCCATCCTCCACATAGATAGTTTGCAAAAGGATCAAGATCCTTGGCGATAAGATTCCCTCCAAAATCGTGACCATCAAAAATGTTAATTTCCGTTGCACCACCACGCTTTAGACCGCGAATCACAGCATTTACATCAGCAGTACTCAGTTTACGCCCTTCCTGAAGAAGAGGCGAACCGAGCTCACACATTTGAGGGTCACTTATACCAGAAACTCCCTCCATGTCAAACCAAATCAGAACTTTCATAAATCTAACCAGTCTCTTTCCAAACCCAGATCGCCCTAATAAAATGTGTGTGTGGATTAAAATTTAATTTCCTTCCTCGAATCCGTGTTGCTGAGGGTGAGTTTTCAATAGAAATGGTAGTGTTTTTGTAACAATTATTAAATGTCAAAAAGAGATAGTTAGGGTTGAGAGTAAAGGGAAGTGATTTTTTGGGTAGAGTAGAAAAGTCGATTGAAATCAAGGCTCCACCCGAGAAAGTCTGGGAGATGCTTGCTTTGGACAGGCTTCTAGAATGGGAGGAAGGATACCAAAAAGACATTGAGAGCGTTGAGTACACTTCAGAAGTGAGCACTCCCGAAGACAAATATGAAGTGGGTGCGCGCGCTTGATAAGCATGACAGATTGAAATACGCTTGTGAGATCACGGAGAATATCGAAAACGAGAAGATTTCGAGTCGTTGGCGAGGCACGGGGTGGGTACGAAACACGATTGTAACATATGCCCTGAAACCCACGGAAGCAGGAACCGAAATGACCTATGCCGTGGACTATAAAATGCCTTGGGAGTTCTCGGCAAGTTCCTCGACAAACTGTTCGCTCAGAGAAGTGCTGAAAAGCTGGTCGGGAGAGAGTTAGAGAACTTGAAAAGCATTCTGGAGAAATAATGCCCACTAGAATAGAGTTGTCAGTCTATGACTCATTAGATTACGCGCGCTGGGATCTAAAATCTGAATACTTCTCTCGCATTTTGCAGTATTCTTTTTGCGAATTCTGTCATTTTCATTTCTTTCATCAGAGCAAGTTTTTTAGCTATCTCAACGACATTTTCTGGTAAGAGTTTTGCCCTTGGTGGATCTCCAATCAGTCCACAAGGAGAATCAGTTTCGTTGTGAATCCGTTCGACTGGCGTATATAACACGCTGTTGGCCAGTTGATCTTCTTCAACATGCGGTCGTCCGAAGGATAAGAAAAATCCCATATCAAGAATTTGCTTTATTGCTTCAAGTCCATTTCTACAGCAATGAATCTGACCTCCTACGTCTTCTGCCCTTTCTTCCTTCAAGATTGTCACCAGATCTTTATCAGTACCATAACCTGCATGGATCACAACCGGCAAATTATATTCGTGAGCTATCTGGATTTGTTTCCTGAAGAGTTCTTGTTGTCTCTTTCGAACTGACGAGTTCTTCGTGCTACTATATTCCAGTCCAATTTCACCAATCGCATGTGGTTTTCTCGCATTAATCTCCTTCCGCAATAGAGACAGCATAGAGGAATGATCTTTCATGGCCTGACCGCGTTGAATGCCAATAACATGAATAATATTACCAAATATAGCCTGAATTCGGTAATGCGGATACCTATCTGGATCTCCAATCACACCAACAATATGTGTTACCGACTTCTTTTTGGCTCCCTCAATTACTTCTTTCATGGCAACTCTTGTCGCATTAGGTATATCCAAATGAGCATGACAATCAATAAACATCTTTAATGAACCTTCTAAACTATTCATAATCGACTTTCTTAAGAATTTAAAATATCTTTCGTCCGCACTTTTGGGTTTGAGATAAGAATCTTATTCCTTCCTTCCTTTTAGCGCGCGCGAATACCTAGAATAACTATTATTGATCCTAACGTAACTAGTACTGTAAATAAAGCAAATACAAAGACGGGTTCTCTCATTTGTATGTGTATCATTTCTTTCTATTTTCTAAATATACAATTGCTATCATTATCCAACAAAACCCGAATATGAAAGCTAAACCTAAAAGTGGGTGCCAAAGAGGATGATAAAAAAGACCAAAGTCTACATGGAGACCACTAATTTCCTCCATAAGTTCTTTAATAATCGGTTCCTGTGAAGAAATTCCTCTCATTTCTCCATAAACATATGCAATCGCTATTGCTAAAACAATATTTGCTAGGGCAAAAACCCGAACAATTATTGAAAAATACTTCCTCATCATATTTCTGTATGTGACCTGAAGATTAATGTTTGTTGGTTACAGGGTATGGACACATCAGAGATACTTTTCGCATAAGTATGTCAAGTTAACTGTTCTAAACGCGCGCGCATAATTATGGGATGCTGTAGTTTTGAGTTACATCCAAAACCAAACTGCCTTCGAAAGCGCAGATAACTGTGACTTCTTTGTCCCAGTCTGTTTGATACATCAAGGGATCATTTACTATTTTTTCAGTTGGATCCACATGCACCCAAGTTCCATTTATGAACACTTCGGTCCAAACGTGGTCCCCATAAATATCTGCTATGAGTCGTGCTCTATATCCACAGGCAAGGCAGAGGGCGTTGTAAAGGATTGAAAATTCTCCACATCTTCCTTTTCCAAAAGCTAGTATTTGGAGAGGGTTATCATGTCTTGGAATGTTTTCCTTGGTATAGTTGAGCCGGTTATGTTCCCAATCTAGAAGTTCGAGGTGTGAGTATTCTGTAGAGTTCAATCGGGATCGGAGTTCTTTCTGTAGAGTGTCATTAGTCAAGCTCTGAGCGACTTTTCTATGATATTTGATGGTTGGATGCTCGTGATAAACTACTCCTCGGTTTTGGCCACCTATTGTGTATCCTATGGCGAAGGACGCTATTAAAACTATGACAAAAAGCGACATTTTCAGATACATGAGTTTAACAGTCTTATGATACTGCCTTTCTTCAGGCTCCATTTTTATCACTTTGTTTCAGAGAGCGGGGAATGCGCGCGCGCAATAGACAATGTTGCATTTTGCTTAAATTATCAGTTGTTTCAAGATTTGACATATTCCTAAACCCAACATGCGCGCATGACCCTTCTGAACAATTCCCTCCTTTTCCAGAACTTATACTCTCTGTTTCAGTGAACGATAAAACACATACTCATCTTCAGTTGACAAGTAGTCTTCTTTGTATCCACGCTGACAACATATTGTAACCGCAGCTGGGTGAAAAGCGTAATACACAATTGAGTCAAAGCCTTTATCCTTGATAAACTTTTCAAAGAAATCGAAAAACTTCTTTCCGTACCCTTTTCCTCTATACTTTTCTATTAGCCAGATTTCATGGAGTTCAACGAAGCCCTTCTTTCCTTCCAGAAACCTCTCTAATATTTCGCTATCTTCTTTGTCTCTGGGGGCTCCTTTCCTATGTTCCGCAGTGTTAGTTTCATGCCAAATTGCATTACCAACAATCTCATCGTTGTCTCTCCAAACAATGAGGTGAGAAGGGTTTTGAGTAACGATTTTTTCTTCTGTGACGCCAAGTTCTCCTGTGCCCTGTTCTCCTGCAAATCCATTTCTCTTATAGTATTCTTTGAACTCTTCTAAGTCACAACCTACAACGAACTTCATAACATATCTCTCCAGCATGGTATTCTCCAGGATGAATGTAATGAAAGAAGAACAATAGACAATATTATGTCTTCTGCGCGCGTTGATTTTCTGGACTTCACTCGGTTCTCTCATCGACTTCTCAAAACGTAGATGGTCCACGGTGCAATCCTTGTTTCAGTGACCCACCTGTAGGGTTCATTTGTTTGTGCCAATGGCCGGTAGATTCTGATTGTTTCTAATCCAGCTTTCTTATAGGTTTCTAGGTAATACTCAGGGGTCCAGATGATATCTACTACGGGTCTTTTGTCCTCGGTGTCCGTTTGGATTATTCTCACTTGGTCTCCGCTTTTTGCATGTTTGTTCGCTGGAAAGTCCTTGGTGGAGAATGATACCCATTCGTGACTGTATATTTCGGGGGAGGAGACTAAGTTGACCAGCCTTCCTTCACTTTTCAGTAGATTCCTGAGTTCTCTGAATATCTTTACTTTCTTTTCCATCGTGGGTATGTTGTCAAAGGTGAACGCTGACAGTACAAGGTCGAACGCTTTTTGGTTGAATTGGCTGAAATCGCCATCTGCGATGAGGCGGTAATCACCTTTTGGGTCTATTTCTCTTGCCTTCTTTAGCATTTCCTCTGATATATCAACGCCGACGGTGGTGAAACCCAGTCTTTGAAGAAATCTTGTTGAACGCCCGGTGCCACACCCAAAATCTAACGCGTTTGTTCGTTTGACGTGGCTAGCTATGATTTCAGGTAGATCCCGGTATGCTAGATAGTAGGTGCCGGGAAACTCGAGTTTGGAATAGGCTTCTGCGCGTTTGGCGTCCTCGTAGATGTTGGAGAATTCCATAGTCTCACCCTTCTTTTTGGTCCTTATATACGTTAGTTGAGTAAGATTCGAATTACACACAGGACTATTCGTCAGGTGCAATTGGGTCTGGTTGATCCGGGCCCACTTCACCTTTCCTGATATCTGCAAAGATGAAGTTCTCAGAAGGTACGGGAGAGTCAGCTATCCTCCTCAGCATCAGTAGTTGTCCTATGTGTGCCATAGAATCCGAGAGAGGTCCTTGAAGAAGCTGTTCCTCCGTGACTTTAATTGAATTTTTCTCTTGGAATGACTTGTCTAGCTTTGATAGGATGTTGTAGAGCTCATCAACCTCGGCATCCCATGACTTTATGTCAAAATGCGTTGTGTCATAGTGCTCAAAGAAACTATGTGCGTACGTGAGTACGCCTGTGATGTGATGTAGTATCTTTAGCGGTGTTCTGGCTCCTTTCCCGATGTAGAGATTCGGATAGGTTTTTGGAGCATTCTTTATCGCCTTGGTGACTCGATATGCTATCGAGGCAAGAAAGTGCCTAAGCATCGCATTCTTATTTGACATATTCTGAGCTTTACTAGAGTGTCAGTATAAAAACTGTTGATCGATGCACACGTTGAGCTATGCGTGCATTTCAATGGATCTGTATTTCTTATAAGGTGTGATGTTGTCATAGAAAAGAATAACGACCTTGACGGAAGTGTGGTTAGAGTTAGATGACAAAGACTCTGGTCATAGACTGTTCCTTGAGTAAGAGCGCAAAAAACGGGGAATTGGTTGGAGCTTTGAAGAGGTTCAGTGAGTGTATCACTGTGCCATTCAGCGCCATTCGTGCCGATTACCGGATTGAAATGGACGTAGATGCTGTTGTCCTCAGTGGATCTGCAGCCAGAATAGTGAAACCTTCTCACAGAGATATGTTCACGGCAACTATTGATTTAATCAACTGCCTCGATCTTCCAATACTTGGCATCTGTTATGGTCACCAGTTACTCTGTTGGTCATTAGGTTGTTCCGTGGCCTCCCTTGCAAGACCTGTCATAGACCGATTTGAAGAGGTACATGTGCTTGAAGTTGATGAGATATTCGCAGGCTTTGAAGAACGCAAAACTATACCTCTAGCGCAATCGCATTATGACTACGTCGAAAGAGGCAGCCTTGCTCCAGCAGATTGCATTCTACTTGCGAATTCACCATCATGTGAGGTCGAAGCGGTTAGGCACAAATACAGTCCCTTCTATGGCGTTCAATTTCATCCAGAACGGATAAAGCTCAAAGACCGAACATGCCTTGAGGGACATAAGGTCATTGAAAATTTTTACAACAATGTAGTCAAACGATGATACGCAGGCATGAGAATGTAGAGGAAATGCTTATGATGCTGAGCGAGCTAGAAGGTTCCACACGTTATGCCGTTGGAATCGTTTGTCTTCCATTGTGTTGTTAGGTGATGAGCTTGTCAGGTGCTAGCCGTCTGAGATCCCTTCTATACTTGGCCTCGGGTGTCTTCGGCATCAATTTTGCCTTGGCAATCTACAGTTCTACATACACAAATTTTCTAGTCAACGACTTAAACATCGATGCCTTTCAAATAGGGGCATTAGAGTCGATTCGAGAGGTCCCTGGGCTGCTCTCCGCTTTCATCTTAGGTTCAACGTTACGCTTTCCGCAGCCATCGTTGATGGGCTCCTTTCTTTTGATCTTCAGCTTAGGGATTGGAGGCGTCTCGACGGTAGATAGTTGGATTCAAGTTGTCTTATGGTGTGTTGTTTGGAGCATCGGCTTTCACTCTTGGGGTCCCTTGTCCTCTTCGATCACGTTGGGCCTTTCAGAGCAGAAGAAGGAAGGAGAACGGCTAGGGCAGATGAACAGTGTTTCTTCGATTGCTGGTATGGCTGCCATGGCGTCTGTTGCGATCTTTTCTAGCTTTTTTGCAATGCAATACAGGCTGTTTTTCATTGTGGCTGGACTTATTCCGATCGTTGGCGCCTTTCTGGCCTTTAGGATTCCTCCGACAGCTAAAACTTTTCAGAAGGTTCGGTTCGTCTTCAAACGTCGATACAGTGTTTATTACGTTCTGAATTTCTTGGAGGGAGCGCGACGTCAGATATTCTTGACCTTTGCGCCTTTTGTTCTCGTAAGTGTTTACAGTTTAAATGTCACGGTGATAGCTTTGCTCATGTTTGCCAGTACGTCTTTGACCTTTCTTTCGTCGCCTTACCTGGGAAAACTTGTGGATCGAATAGGCCCTAGAACCACGTTAACTGTGAGCTATGTTTTGATGATAGGAGATTTCTTGGGTTATGCCTTCGTCCGCAGTGTTCCTGTACTTCTCTTGCTCTACGTGCTGAACAGTGTCCTGATGATTGCCAGCACGATCTCCCGAACAACCTACATCAACGGGATCGCTTTGTCGACTGATCTAACTCCATCGCTCGCTATGGGGCAAACGATGGATCACGTCGCTGCTGTCATCTTGCCATTAACCGGCGGAATACTTTGGGGAATCATTGGGTATGAAGCAACATTCTTTATCGGTATAGCAGTAGCAACATGTCTGCTTTTGACTGCACAAAAAATCCAATTATGATGTTAGGCGCGAATAATCAGATAGAAGTCCACGATGTGATATTTGGCGATTGTGGAAATGATGAATGGTTCTGCATAGTGGTTGGTTCACCTGATGCTGAAAACCTGATTGAAGCTGGCTTTGAGTTCGTTGATGAAATAAATGATAAGCACTTGTTCCCGTTTGCGCGCGCCGTGTATGTGCGAATGGTACTATTCGGTTTCTTTAACCTTCGGAAATCTTGTCAAAATTTTCTGAATGAATTTATCTTCGAAGTCCCATGCTTCGAGTATGTCTGTTACTTCCTCCATGAGTTCTTCTTTTGTGTATTTCTCCAGTTTCCCAGTTAATTCGTCGAGCGCAAGTCCACAGGCGTACAAATGAATTCCTTTCTCGCTGGGGGAGATTACAACGTGTATCCCTGATCTTTGGGCTGCTCGGACGTACTTGTCTAGCCCTAGGGGAGACAGCAATGCCTTGGTCATCAAGGGCACAAGTGCACCTTCTCCTGCAAAAACTGTTGTCTGCCCTTCTTTGGTCGACTCTTCTTTCGTGATTTTTAAGCCCATGCCCTTCAGAACTTCGTGGCAAACTTTAACCACTTCATCAACAGTCGCATTACTAATGAGCAACTTTTTCTCAAAGCAAACAGACATCAATGACACCGTATTCCTTTCAATTCTTCCAGCTTATTTATCTTTTCTAGTGAGTTAACTGCACGCGCTGGCAAGTCTGCGGGCATGCGCGTGCTGCAAACATTTCCTCGAGAAAACACTACTATGACTAGGCGTGCTCGTTCACTTCTTAAGCTTGGCCAGATAGAAATACCGTACTTGTCTTCCGTTTTCTATTTTCTCCAGCGTCCGCTTGGCATCCTGTGCTCTGTCTTCATAGATGTCGGCGTTGCCTTCTTTGGCGAAGAGTTCTTTCAGTTCTTCAGCGGCTTCTATTTCACGGATCCATATCCCTCTGCTGCTGGCCGTGTAGTCAACTGTCTCATAAGCTAAACCATTGTTACTCAGAGCTGCGCCGACTTTCGAGCTTTGCGGAAGTAGAACATCCCGAGACTCATCAGGGTCGCAGCTCTGGCCATAGAAGATGGCCAATCTGCCGTTTATTGGTTTCAGAAGGCTCCTCAGTTTCTCTATTGTCGCATCGATGTTCTCAACGAAGTACAGTGTGTCTATCGAAATTATGGCGTCGAAACTCTGCTCTTGAAATGACAAATCGTCCATGTCGCCCACCACATAGGTTAAGCGGTCTTTCTTGTCGACTGTTCGCTGCTGTGCTCTCTTGATCACTTCAGGGGCAAAGTCAAGTCCGACCATTTTGGCACCTGTGAGGTCGGATATGTATTCGGTTATTCTTCCGTTCCCGCATCCCAAATCCAGAGCAACTTCACTGGGCTTCAGTTCCAACTTTTCTATCAAAGTGTTCAGCTGCTCCATGTCGAGCACGTTGTATTGGGATAGGTCTTTGCCGAAGACACGCTGGCAGAACATTGAATACGCTTTGCTGGTCTCGGTTCTTGACAAAAGATTGTCGTAGCCTTTGCTCATCCTTTCCTTCCTGCATTTTCTGCCGAGTTTCTTCCCGACATCCGACAGGAAGTAGCAGTCTGCCCTTTTCATGACCAATCCTATCTTCAGCAATTGCCGTAGAGAAGTGGCCGTTTTCTTGGCTTCTAGCGTTGCGCCGTCACTCAGGAATGATTTTATGCCCTCGACAGTGGGTCTGACTCGTCTGCCGTCAGGGAAAACGTACTCGCCTGAGGCTTCCAATCTGCGACTACTTTCGAACGCTGACAACACCGCCAAAACTTTCTTCTCCAAGTCTGGCATATCAGAAAAGGAATCTACAGTTGCTGTGTTTTCCGGCATAAGCAGACGCTCTACGCAAAATTACATAATCGATCAAATAAGTTTGCCGAATCGTCTTTCACGGACACGCCTATTTTCAAAGCCCCCAATGCGCGCGCGATTATGCCTGCACACGTAAGGCTTAAGTATGACGTACGTCATAATTTATCTCTTGGATCGTTTTCCGAGACTGTTAAGGAGACATGCAGGCACGATGTTGAAGAATGAGGAAACTGAGAAACCGAGATATGTTGCAGCTGTTGGATTGCTGATTTTCTATGGTCTTTTGGCCTTTTCCATGATCTATGTAGTACTAAGAATTTCAGGGATATCATAAATACACGTATGCGTTTTGTGACCGTTGTTGTTTTTTGTAAGGCATGTTTCTGAGTTTTTGCTATGTTGAAACCGTATGCTCTTAATATAGGGAACACGCGCGCGTATGAATAGCCACCAAACTAGATGAAATTAAGGAGTTCCTTGAAGCTGGCTTTGATTTCGTCTGTCAAAAAGACGACCTAACGTACTTCAGAAAACGCAAATAATATTCGTAGTATACTGGAAAAACTATGGGTATCTGGCCTTTTTCTCGAATTGCTGCTCATAAATCTCTTTGACTTTTTGGATGGTGTCAGCTTCCGCTGGGCTCTTATCGTCGCGAATCCGTGTAATTCTGGCAAATCGCAGTGCCATTCCACACTTGTATTTCGGACTTTTTTGTATCTCGTTGTAAGCTACTTCCACCACAATTTTGGGAACCACAACAACTCGTCCATGCTCTTCTTTCACAGCCGATTCCTTGAGTCGTTTTGTCATGCCAATAATCTCAGTATCAGTCAACCCCTTGAACGTCTTCCCAACCATCAGCAACTCCCCACTCTCTGAGTCCCTAGCCGCTAGATAATAATCGGAAAGCCAGCCATGTCGTCTCCCATACCCCCATTCGGCGGCCACAACCACCAAGTCTAACGGCTCCAAGGTTCTCTTGATCTTGAACCAACGTTTTCCCCTAACTCCCGGAGTGTAACGGCTGTCCAATTTTTTCGCCATCAGCCCTTCATGTCCTCGACTCATGGCTTCTCTGAGAAACCGTTCAGCCTCTGCACGGTCATTAGTTATCACTTGCTTGGTTAAGGAAATATCTCCGCTGATTGCTTTCAATTTTCTTCGGCGTTCTACGTAAGGATCGGTGATTAAACTCGCTTCGTCAAGATAGAGCAGATCAAAGAGGTAAAGTTGAATCGGAATTTGCTTGGTCATTTCCTCAATATTGTGGACTCTTCGGAATCGTCGCATTAAATGCTGGAACAGCATGGGACTTCCATCCTTCCCGACCGCTATAACCTCACCCTCCAGTATGGCTTCACGCGCCCCTATCTGATCACGCACCAACTGAACAACCTCAGGCAAGCTCTCGGTCACATCTGTCAATCTGCGACTGTACACCTTCACTTTGTCACCTGATTTGTGAATTTGAATCCGCGCGCCATCGAGCTTGTCCTCAAAAGCTGATTCCCCTCCATGCCCTCTTAAAGCCTCATCTACATCTGCCGCCATCTGAGCCATCATCGGTCTAATAGGTCGAAAAAGCTGGAATCGGATACTCAAAACGCCTTCCTTCCCCTGCACTTTCGCTATTGCCGCAACTTCGCTAACATCACCAGCCAGCATACTAGCCCTTTGCACAACGTCCAATGGAATTTGAAAAGCTTCAGAGACGGCGAGTTCCATCATGCCCTCAAAAAATCCTGTCCGCATCTCACCAATCAAAATCTTGACAAGGTACTTCGCTTCCAATGAAGTAGCTACCCCTAACAGAGTTTCCAGCAGACGTTCTTTCCGTTCTCGAGAACCAGACCCTGTCGTCTCAGCAATGACCGCTAATCTCCGCCTCACCTCCAGAATAGTCAAGGCCTTTTCAAAGAGCGTAACCTGTTTTCGAATTTTCCCTCCCTTCTCCAAAATGATCTTCGTTGCCGCCCCAACGTCACCCGTATGACTGAACGCTTCTCTAAACTCCTTCCAGTCAACATTCGCCAACCGTTTGATCACACCGCGTAAGGTCGCCCAACTCACTTCCAGTGTTCTTTGATCCCATTTTGGGAATGCGCGGCCAAGAATCATAGAGGTTGCAGGTTCCACCTCGTCGGCCTGTACTTTTTTCAGAAAGTCCGCCACTAAGTCTCTCATTAGCAGACGTTTTGATGTGCCTTCTAGTTTTTCGCAAAGTTCAGCTAGCGTTCGGAACTCTGTTGGCATAGTTGACACTGTCTGGTTGGGAATTTATACAAATTTCCCTTTTCTATGCCTGTTATTCTGGTAAAATGAGTGTGCTACTTTCCGAAGAACGTTTTTGCCCTGATCAAGTCTTTCATAGTGTTGATAGTTAGCCACATACCATCGTATACGTATCCTAGAAGTATTCTCTTATCGGCTAATATCTGCATCGTTGAAAATTCAAAGTCCCCTTCGTCTGGGAAGTGTCTCTCCACAATTTTCCTTTTGAAAACGTGGTGCCCCGCACTGACATAGAACTCTAGCGTTGGATTCCTTTCAAATCGAATCACATTTCTGTCATTTTGAAGAGTAACCTTTCCAAAGGGCAATATTGGCTTGGCGAGCAACACCGCTGCTCCCTTGCCGGCATAGTCAAAAAGTTCTTTTGGATTATAAAATACAAGATCGTCTACATTCATGACGTACGCGATGTTTCCTTTAATCTTTTGAAATGCTCTCTTGGTTGCTCCTCCCGTTCCTAGCTTGTTCGTCTCGACTGAGTATTCTACGTCAAGGGTTGTGAGTCCATCTTTGTCTGATGCTACAATGATGTTTTGGAATCCACGGGTTTTAAGCCATGATATCTGTTTGTCCAACAAGGTTTCCTTATTAATCTTCAATAGAGGTTTCGGTGTCCATGTTTCTGGTTTGAGTCTCCACCCTTCGCCACCAGCTAGGATTATTGCCTCATTCATTCGTATCACCATCACACCGTTGAGTTTTTGACGCGATGTTTGCGAGTAGACCCTATTGCCATTTCCTTTATAAGAATTTAGCTTGAGGAGGCGGTGATATCTCCTGCAATCCGAAATCTTACTTCCGATTTCTACTTTCTCCAAGAAACACAAAGGGCGCGCGTAGTTATAGCCAAAATAGCCAGTAAGTTAGTTGACTTCTAGATCCATTTAATCGTGGGTTTGACGTAACTTTTATGTTGATCCATCCAGCGCTTTTCAGGGGCGTCCTTTGGATAGCCAAGCAGGATAGGCCCGTATATTCGTTCACCATCCGTTAGCTCAAGGGCTTGTACGATATCAGCATGGCCTTTGACCATTGCACCGAATCCTGTATAACAGCTGCCAAGACCGAGAGCGCATGCGGCAAGCATGATGTTCTCGCAGGCAAGCGCGCAACTCACTGCATTACTAATTGGGCCTATGATAAAGAGGATGACAGGTGCACCATGGTAAATCATGTCTTTGGGTTCGGGCATCGCCTCATAGAGCTTCATTGCTTTCTCGTAGATTTCAGGGTCCGTCTCCTTCATGCTTTCAGTCATCTTTTTCCAGATCGGAAGCGCGGTCTGCAAGAGTTTTTGCTTGAACTCTGGGTCCTCAACAACTACAAACCGCCACGGCTGAAAACGAAGGACTCCTTTCACCATGCCCATGGTTGAAGGGGCCTGATTGCCAGCCTCGATGATCGTATTGATGACATCCCTCGGAATTGGTTTAGGCTCATAAGACCTGACCGATCGTCGCTTATGCATAGCTTCAATTACTGGGTTCATCATTAACTTCACTGTCAGGAGGCTAAGACCGGATAGCAATAAAAGCGTTCTGATCCGTATTTTGTGCATACAATCGCTTTCATTTGGACATCCTTCCTTATTTTTGGATGTGCGCGCGCGACATCGATGTCCCTAAATACTCTAGAGACTGTGATCTTAACTGCTCCAATGTTCCAAAGTAGATTGTCCGAGACTCTTTGCAGATGATGCATGCACGCATGATTTATATGTTTAAGTAACAATTGCTGTAAATAAAGGGAAAAATGCTTTGAATATATTTTTACTAATTATTGTATCTATAACAGGATTTTTTTTGCTTCTCTATATCGGGTTATTACTGTATAAGAACTATTTGAGAAATTCGACTAGAATAGAGACATCTAATGGCATAAGTTCATTGGAGGAGATTACCCTTGGTGATTTAAAACAATGGATATTTATCAGAAGTACAGATCAAAATAATCCAGTTTTGTTATTTTTGCATGGTGGTCCTGGTGCGCCTTTGTTGGGGATGTCAAGTTCGCGTAAATATGATGCTGAGTTAATTAAGCATTTTACAGTAGTTCATTGGGATCAACGAGGGGCGGGTAAATCATTTAGTGATGATATTCCAATTGATTCAATGACTTTGGATAGATTTGTTGAGGACTGTAATGAGTTAATAGATTATTTACGAAATAGATTTCTCACTCAAAAAATCTTTTTAGTTGCTCATTCAGGGGGCACGGTAATTGGAATTAAAACTGCACAAAGATATCCGGAGAAAATTCATGCTTATGTTGGAGTGGCGCAAGTTATAAACGAATATGAACAACAAAAAGTTTCATACAAGTTTATAGTTGAAAAAGCTGAAAAATCTGAAGATTCAGGAAGACAAAATGCTATAAAAGCAATAGGACCACCACCTTATGAATCACCGAAAAAATTCTTAAAAATGTCTGGGTATGTTGCTAAATATGGAGGACTCTTGCATAGTAAGTCTATGATGGATATGATAATTATAGCGTTAGACTTCTTAACTTCGCCTGAATATTCATTATTAGAAGGAATTAGAACATTCAGAAATAAAGGATTTGATTTTACTATTAATGCAATGTGGGAGGAATTGAAAAATGTCAATCTTACAAAAGAAATTCAATCTATTAAAGTCCCCATATACTTCTTTGAAGGAAAATACGATGTGGCTACTCCCACAGTTGTTGTTGAGAAATTTTATGACAATTTAGATGCTGAAAAAGGTAAAAAGCTATTCATTTTTGAAAATTCAGGGCATATGCCAATGATGGAAGAAAAAGAGAGATACGAGGAATTATTGATAAATGTTGTTTTGAAAGATAATCTGAATAAATAATAAACTCAAAAATGAAAGCGATTAATTATGACAAATAGGATCACATAGACCGGCATGATCAATTTGCTAGAAGAAGTAGATTCTGTCCAAATTGTAGAAGGATGAAGAGCGCTTTAGATGAGGCATTTGAAAGGAAACGCTAACACCTGAAAGAAGAATTCCAAGAATAAAAGTTGGAAAAAGACGAACTCTTGAAGCGTTGATTAATGAAGAAGTTTTATTGCTGGCAAAATATCAAGAGATGAGTGTGATAAATGGGCTTTCAGAATTGTGAACATTGACTAGATATCCGTTAACCTTCCTGATTAGACCCAGTTCCATGCATACCAAACAGTCAGTACATTAAACCCAAGTCCTACAATTATCAAAAATTTGTCATAAGCTCCAGGGTAACCAGGCAATCCAATGAGATTAAAACCAAGCAAGAATATGGCTACAATGATGTTTACCCAGCGAATCAAAGGATAGGTCAACGTTAGGGACAAGAAAAGCATCACAATCGGAATCAGCATTAATATTGCCATTAACATCAACATTGTCTGCGTCAGTTGCTTACCTCCCACTTGCCCCGCTGTAAAGTCACCGGCAAATATTCGCAGCACATCCCCCAAAAGATAAACTAACATTAAAGCTACCCACAATCCTGAAAGGATTATTCTCACATCGTCCATAATTCAATCACATCCGTTGGACAATTGTCCTTGCTTAATATTTCAGGTTTGGGTTTGGGGGTTAAGATTTAATCCAACCAACCAACCAAGGCACGGCTAACAGCTAAGCCAATCACAGGCTAATAAACGACTGGCATGTCAACCTGTTTCTCCTGAACCACATACCACATAATAACCTTTGGTTAGCGCCTGAAAATTGAGATTTGGAATGGGAAACTTGAGAGTAAGTATTTCCTTATTAACGCGCGCGCTTCTTACTGTGGACCTATTGTGGAGCCACCAGATGTATTGACATCGATCGTGGTGGGGTTCCCTGTGTATTTGAGGTGTGAGCCTCCGCTTACGTCACCATCTAATCTGCCATCAAGGTTTACTGTTGCGTGGCTTCCACCACCTAGGTTGACAGTGGTATCATGAACAGGGAAATCCGAGAGGTCCAAGTGGCTTCCGCCAGAAGCGCTGATGGTCAGGTCATTGGCTGCACCGTCCAGTCCAATCAAATGACTTCCTCCAGACAGGGTAAATTGGGCATCTTCACTGGTCGTAAAGTCGCCACTGAGATAGCTACCTCCCGATAAGTCGACAGCATATTCATGCGAAGAGGTAAATCCTTCAACGGTACCGTGTGTTCCTCCTGAAAGCTTCAACTCGTAAAGGTCAGGCATTGTGATTTCGGCTCTCAAGATTACATCTTGATAACTATAGCCCCATTTGAGACCGATTGTCAGGGTATCTCCAGTCTGAGAAACCTCGATATAACCGAACATATTGTCGTCTGCCATTATGTTGATGCTATATGAATCTGCTTGGCCAATATCAACCTCAAAACCCCATCCCACTTCAACAATCGTGAAATCAGTGAAGTCCTTCTCTTCGGTATCTAATGTTCCAGAACCGGCTACATGACCGAATGGTTTCCAAAATCCAAGTAAGACTGCCGATATCACTACGGCCACTACAGACCCTACTACAATAATGATTATCAAAGCAATGACCAGAGTGCTTATGGCATGCGTGTTTGTTTTCAACTGCTTTCTACTCATCCTACATCACGCATTACGTATCCTGTTACAGTTTTTATGACTTGTGCAAGAATCTAAAAAGATCAGATTAAGTGTCCATTCTCAGTATTCTTCATTGCACGCGCTCAGGTGAGATCGGTAAATATCAATTCTCTTCTATTCTTGCCAACCATTCTAATCGCACCCATTTTTCTGAGACAATAAGTCATCTTTCGTGTTAGGTAAAGGGGGATTCCTGTTAGATCTGCAAGGCTTCGGTTAGTGAATGGTCTTTCAAGGTCATTTGGCAAAAATCTGCGAAAATCAACTTCATCCTTCAGAAAAACTCTATCCCTGACATCAATCAATTTTCTGTCTTTAATGCTTACTCCCCTTCTTCTCCAGCTTCCCTTGCCATCGTTACATCTTATCTCTTCTTCCTCAATCATCAAAACGTCCAACGAAAAATTCTCTCTAGCAATCAGATTAGGGATACTCACTAGCTCATAGAATAGATCAACCAGCTTTCTCTTTCTCGGAGACTTTCTCTTACTTATTAATTCGCTTGACTCTGTAGTTCGAACTATCCATTTCCTCTCTGGAATGGGATACACTAGTCGGACTTCATGATTTTCAACCAAACTTGAAAGTTTCCTTTTAATAGCCCGAAAACTCTTGGTTTGAACTTCAATCAGAAGACTTCCCCTTAAAATGTCAATGATGAACCCATCTATCCTAGCCTCAAATCTGTCTTCTGGAAGTGAATACCACTCTTTGATCGCTGAATGAAGAGAATGTTCGTTCATTATTCCCCGAATAGATGACATGGGATAATAGCATTGTTAACACTAAGGAATATACATCAAAAGGTATTGGCGCGTGCCTTTCACTTCCAAGAACTCTGCAGTAGAACCGATCTGATACTAAAGATTTGGGAAAGAATCCTCTACCCAAACCAAAAAAAGGGAGTTGTGCGGGAGACATCTCCACATGCCTTTGGTTTATTTGCGCGCGCGTGTAGTATTCTGGACTCGCTTAGAGGAGAGGTGCGTGCGCATAGTATGTGTGCATTAAGGAGGAGTTGGCGTTCCCGGCTGTAAGTTAAGGTTTTCAACATATCCGTCTATCGTGTATGCTCCGTCCGCCGCGTATTCCTTGTGAAAAGGAATATAGAGGTATTGGTAATTATCGTTCCACCCTGTGCAATCGCCAGAATCCCAAACTATAGTTCCGCTATGGGAACCTGTTCTAAGCGCTAGCCTAAACGTTGAGCCAATTTTCGTGACAGTAACGTAATAGGTGGTTCCCACATCCATATAGATGCCTGTAAACCTGCTTGATGCCGCAAAGCTATCAACGTCATTATGCAATGCCATAAACGTGACATAGTATTTTGTGTCATCGCTTGGCTTTTTCATAATGTAATAGAAAAGTCTGTCATCATGATGCGGATATGGATGGTCATTCGAGACAGCATAAGGAAACACCATAAGGCTATATAGAGCAGGGTCGTTTCCTGCGCGCGCGCGGATCCTTCTTCGCGCGCGCCAAGTGTATTAGTCCATGTTGAAATTTGTGCGGGCGCATCTTGAAGACGCCTTGGGGGTTCCGCGCGTTACTGAAATCTTTCAGATACAAGATCCCCTAGCAGAGTTAATTTCCCTTGCTTTGTTAAACCCATACGTTCAAATTTTGGGATCAATTCCTTTTCGTTGGTATATTTGCGCGCCTGTCCCATAGCGATTCCCTTTAGGGCATCAATGGCTTTAGGTCTCCCTTTTATCCATTTGTAGAGCTCTTCAACCTTGCTCGCACGAGTAGGTGCTCTTTCCCAATAGTATTGGAATAAATCCTCACACCATGTGTGTGCTCTTTCATCTGTGGCTGTGAACCCAAGATAGTCAAATTTTTCATCTGGGAGTGGGAAGGCGACCCCTGCTACTTCTCTCTCCGACATGGAAAGGAATACGTCTAGCCGCTCTAATATCCTCTCTTCCAGAAAATCTGCAATCCTAGCTCTATCAAAGGCCTCCCTGTCGTCAGGGAGATAATGATAGCGGTAATAGTCAATAGGCTCTATGTTTCTTACGCTCACCTTCCGTTCAACTGCTTCTCTGAATAAGGGGATAGTGTTAACGAGGTATTGATCAGCAATTGTCCAGATATACTCCTCCGCCTCACGCATCATCTTCTCAATGTCATAAAAAGCGACCATAATGTTATCTGTACGGTGTGCATCTGCCAATTCACCTATTCTACACAAAAACTGAGAAGGAACATGAGCCAGAGTGTGGGAAGTGAAATAGTCATTGTGCTGCGATATGAATCTTAATCCCCCAAGTTGTTTCAAGACAACTTCGCCATAAAAGGTCACATGATGTAGACCTTCAACGTCCTTCTGAGTTAATCCAACATCGCTTAATCGGGAAACGTGTCTGCTTGTCTCTTGAGTAGTGAGATCCAACGCCTTTGAGAGACGTGTGACATTCATTGCCTTCTTGTCCAATTGATAGAGTATTCTAAGTCGGTCCTCGTTTGAGAGCTCGAACAACAAGTTACAGAACTTCTCCAACACAAACACCAACTATTGATCAATCTTGAATTTCCTCGGCGATACTAACATTCCCACATTGTTCTTAACTTCCTCTATCAGATATTAATGTTCCCAAACTCTTCTTGCGGAGACTTTATCACAAAAGTCTTGGATGTTTGATAGTAGGTGAAGAAAAATGGGAAATGGAAAAATGAGTTTGAACAGATTGAAAATACAGAAGGTGCTTCGATTGGTTGGAATGAACGGAGGTTTTGAGCAGTCATCGGGTCTCCAACAACAAGTTGTTCATGGAGGCGTCTCTTCAGGCAACTATCACAACAATTGGAAGGAAATCGAAGCTGCTTCATTAGAAGCAGAATACAATAAAGCGAAAGCACTAATGGAACTGCAGAAACGATTTATCTGTTAAAAGTCGCCACTGTCACAGAAAAAACACACGCGCGAAATTGCGGATGAAAAAATGGAACACACATTCTCTATAGAGATCAGGTCAAGGATGCATGTCAAGTCAATAGAATACTGTTGCTCAAGCAAGTCCAACGACCGGGTGTTGTTCGAGGGATCTCTAGGTAAACTGGAAGAACTATCCATGGTCGAAGGCAAGGTTCTGGAGATAAAGGGTACAAATGGGATACTGAGAATAGATCTTAGCGAGGACATGCTGTGTAAGATGCTCTCTCATACGCACCCGCGCGCGAGACTTTAAGTAGTTATTTAACGTTTCAAGCTATAGTATTTCAAATGAGAGAGAATTCCTATGAGAACAAAACCATGCAATCCCACGTTCTCAGTTCAAACGAGCAATATTTGGAATTGTCGATGGATAAATGTAAAAACACGGAAACACAGAACGAAGGGATTCTAGGATGCTTTACGAAGGAAGTTGGTGAGGATTGTCACTATCGTTTCGGGGCAATCTTCCTGTAACCAGTGGCTGGCGTCAGGCAACTCGTAGCTTTTCGTGCGAGGATACACTTTCTTCCACCAATCGAGTGTTCTTTTGGGAAAAATGGGGTCCTTCATTCCCCAGATTATGATTTTTTCTTTGTCCCTTAGGAGATCCAAGTTCCGTTCAATTGAACGCATAGTCTTAGCGCTAGGATGGTCATCTCCGACTGGAATATCTCTCGGAAAAGCTATGGCTCCGATACAAGAAGCACGATTCGGGAAAGGCGCTGTATAAGCACGAATCACAGTCTCACTTGGAGGTCCACTCACAAGGGTCGCTGCAAACATCCTTGGAATGAACGTCGCCATATTGCCGAGAACATCTTCGTAAATTCCTTTTTCTTCCATGTCAGAAATCCAAGTTTTTGCGCCTGCAGGTAAGACCCCTACCCCCGTATTCATAATTACCAACCGTTTTACCTTTTCAGGATGGGTGGTAGCAAAACCCAAGGATATAGGACCTCCCCAATCCTGACAGACCAGCGTGATATCTTTCAAATCCAATTCAAGGAGAAGTTTTCTGAAGTTGTCGATGTGTTGAGCCAAAATGTAAGGCTTATCTTGAGGAACATCACTTTTGCCAAAGCCCATATGGTCCGGAACTACTACACGGTTAAACTTGGATAAGGGTGTTATGAATTTTCGATATAAATAACCCCAAGTTGGTTCTCCATGAACACAAACCATGGGCTCCCCTTTTCCTTCATCAACATAATGCATCTGAAAACCATTTATCTCTCTGAAGTTCGGCTTGAACGGAAACGTTCTATCAAAAGTCTCGTTACGAATATCCTCCTTCAAACAACCATTCTCCACACACCCGTAACTGGTGCCTAGTTAAATCTCTTAGGTTTTCATTAGAGAGGAAAAATGAAGAGTTTGCGGGAGATAACCACACTCTATGTTGTGCGCAGATTAGTTTTGAACCCTACAGCATTCTTTTAACGTTGATTGTAATTCTTTAGGGCGCGCGTATCAGTCACAAGAAATATTAGAGCATCAGATCACTGATGGTGTGAAGGTGTTCGAGAAACTTCACGCCCTTCTGAGTGGTTGTATAAACTGTCTTCTCACCTTTCATGGTCTCCTGCAAGAGCCCAACGTCCAAAAGAAAAGCCATGTAGCCCTTCAACTGATCAAAACTCAAATTTGCCCCATACATAATGTGGGTCTTCAAGCACCCGTTCTTCGTCATCTCCAAAATCTCAGCCATAATGTACGTTCGATTCCGGCGTTTATGCCCATCAGACACCAACTAGCTCTCCTGCAACACCATTCTGTAATTGTCTATGACATTCTTAAGGAAGCGAATTCTAAAAAGGGGTACTCCTGCAACACTAATATTCTCCAAAGAAACTATTCGATTTGGTGCACAAAACAATGCGCACGCAGTCAAGCCAGTTCTCTATTCTGATTCTTTTGGTGAAAAAGTGATAACGAAGCGCCCGCTTTCACCAATGGAATTTAGAAGGCGGATGCTTTTTCCTTTAGCTCCTTTATCCTTTTCGTAAGTTCCGTCTGTTCCTTTTCTTTTCCTTGTGCTTTGTAACTGTCTAGAGCGTATTCGAGTGCACTGATGGCAAACCGGTCGAAGGCTTTCTTTAGGGCAAGGTCGGCTGCTTTGAGAAATCGTTCAGCGGCAGGGTCATACTCTTTAAGCAGATAGTTGCACTCCGCCGCCTTAAACAGAGCGTATGAAGCGTCGAAGTAGTTGCCTTCCTTTTCGTAGAGTTCGCTGGCCCTGAGAAATTTTTCCAACGCTTCATCATGTTTGCCAAGGTCAGAAAGGGCTGTGCCTTCCTTATGAATCTTGATTGGGTCTTCTTTGGTTGGCTGCTCACTTTCCATGCTTGATCCCTTTAACGGTTTGTTAACAATAGCTTACAAAGTTTATAAATTGTATTCCCATGCGAGAAAGGGTCGGTCACATGTTTCGTTGAAAGCGAGCTTTGTCGCGCTATAAACCTCATTGTATAGGCTTTTGTGAGACTTCCAATATTCATCTGGCTCCCCCGTAATTCCTAAGCGAAAATTTTTCAACCGACTCGTCTCAAATACCAAATCAGTCTCTTAGATGATTAAAAGGTGAACTGAAGGTGTTGAGCAGATTCAAAATTTGTGATGCGCACGTCCATCTGGGTAGGTCAGGACCGTGGCAACCCTACTCAAAGCCCACTATATTCGTGGAGGAATTAATCAACCTCTTCGATCAATTCAACGTTGAAAGAGCCATTGTCTTCCCTAATCCAAACGTAGGCGATAAATATCCAGAAACAAACGATTACATCGCCCAATGCGTCAACAAATACCCTGATCGTCTTGTAGGATTTGGACGCGTCGATCCGCGGAGAGGAAAAGACGCCATAGATGAAGTTATACGATTCAAAGAGAAGCTGGCTTTAACGGGGCTCAAGTTGCATCCTATGGTGGAATGCTTTAGACCTGACCACCTATTCTTTGACAAATTCTTTGCGAAGATGACTGAGTTGCGAGTGCCACTTCTCATTCACACCGGGAACGGCTTCTCATCTCCAGGGCTGATACTTAAGGTTGCCAAGAAATATCCAGACCTAACAATCATCTTTGGACATCTGAGAGAAGGTTGCATCAACGCACTGAAGCAATCAGAAAATATCTATGTAGAAACCTCAGGCACCCTCCCAGAATTCATAGAAATCTCAGTGGACATTGATGAAGATTGGGTTTTATTCGGCTCAGATGTGCCTTACTACCGTTATCCAGTGCAAATCGCTATAGTGGATGCTGCCAACATCTCTCAGAAAGCCAAACGAAAGGTATACTGCGAGAATTTCCAAAGACTGTTTACGGCCACATGATTCAGTGCACGGAGAAAATGTTGTTAGCCGTTGAATCACTTCCCAGAAATGGAGTCTATACCCTTATCCTATTCCTGTTAAGGGAAACCAGCTTGAAAATCGGAGCGCTAGGCACTCGAAGATTTCCAAAGGGTTACTACACATATACCGGTTCGGCCTTAGGTCTCGGGTCCTCTAGTTTGAAACATCGTGTCTTAAGGCATTTGAAGAAGAAGAAACGGAGATTTTGGCACATTGACTATCTGCTGGGTCACAAAAATGTATACCTAACTGGGCTGGTTGCTGCCGCAACTGACACAAGAGCAGAGTGCAAAATAAATCGTTACATCAAAATAAAGGAAAACGGGAAAATCCCCGTTTCACATTTTGGTGCTTCTGATTGCAAGAAGAACTGTGGAAGTCACCTTCTCTATTTTGGTCAAGAAAACATTACGCCGAAGATCGCAACGCTGTACAAAAGCATGTTAGAAATCGAACATATTACCGTTGATTTCACTGAAATGGTCTGATTCACTATTTATAAGGCAAGTCCTTTACTATCCCCACACAAAGCAAGCAAGTTGGCGGTTCTCCTGTTTCTCAAAGTGAAGCCTGCAACCATAAACGACCTAGACGTGCTTCATGAAATTGAGAGAGAATGTTTTACCATAGAAGCTTTGCCCAAAGAGCAGATTGCTCGACTTTTGGAGAATCCCAACACCATAAGCTTAGGTGCGTGGATACTTGAGGAAGTTGCAGGCTTTATCATCGGTTCCATCGAAGATCTTGACGAAACAAAAGCTGGCCATGTATATACATTAGACATCGCGGTAAAACATCGAAGACAAGGGATTGGACTCAGGCTTCTTACGGAGTTGGAACGCATCTTTACTGCAAAAGGTGTGGAAACGTGCTATCTCGAGGTTGGTGTTGATAATGTGGCTGCGCGTGAACTTTATCGAAAGCAAGGTTATACAGAAGTTGATACGCTAAGCGATTACTACCATAAAGGAGGTCATGGAGTTCGCCTCGTAAAGCGATTAAAGACGTAGTCTGTAACAGGCAATTTCATGAGCCGTTATAGATTATCTCAACCAGATGTCTGTGGGTCTGCGTCGAAAGACAGTAGATAAAGGTTGGTCTTTTCATCTAGCTTTCGCTGCAACGTTACACCTGTATTCTCCATCAGGGTCAATTCTGCAGTCGCAGCTACAACGCAACCTGGCAACAAGTGTCCACCCAAGACTTCACCCTTTCTGTTCGAAACTGATAGGTGTGCGTGAACGACCAGTTCCTTTTCGTCTTTAAGCGAAATGTTTCCCATGCAAGAAACAATTTCTACGGGTTCATCGATGTGGATGGGTTCGTATTTGCCGTCCTGGTAAAATCCTAGTGTTGCCTTCTTTAGAGTACCAATGAGAACGAAGAACCCAGCCTTGGTTCCTGTCTGCTTTGCAGCGTCAGAGATGGCTTCAAGCAAGTCTTCATCTTCAAACAATCTAGCGAAGATGACGACTCCAGGTTTTGATTTAAGTGTCTTCACTTTTTATAATTCCTCCATTACACTTTTTTTGGGGCCAAATAACAATGCCAAGAAGACTCCAGAAATGAATCCTCCTAAATGAGCCGAGTGAGCGACATACGGTAACCCTCCTGAAACAAAATAAGCTGTTTCCATGACAATTAGTAGAAAGACAAAGATGATGGCAGGGAGGGGAATCGGGATGAAACCGAAAAAGGCTATCACTCTTCGAAAAGGAAAAAGCGTAGCGTAAGCCGCGAGAATACCGAAGATTGCCCCCGAAGCCCCAATAGTCGGGGTATACGATGCACTATCAAGGAAGGCGTGGAAGAGTCCAGCGACAATTCCAGAGAGCAGATAGAAAGCCAAAAAACGAGAACTGCCGATAGCTCGTTCACAGTCGTAGCCAACGAACAAAAAGACAAGCATATTCAAGAGTAAGTGAAGGATGTCTCCATGTAAAAACATGGATGTCAACAAAGTATGAAGATATTCTCCCTGTACAACTAGAGCAGGGATCAGCCCGAAATTCCAGATGTAATAGTCAGGATTCTGAAGTTCCAGAAAGTAGATGAAAAGGTTAGTGGTTATCAACAAGTAAGTGATACCCAGAATCTTAGAAGCCAAACATCTTTCTCCTCTAACAACTCGCTCCATTTATCAAGCAACTGTTAAAATGCTTTTGGTAAAGACAACACTAGTGCTACCGGCTACTTCGTGCGCGCATTTGGCGTTTCCACTAATTTCTAAAAAGCTCCGCCTGTGACCTTGATGACTTCTCCTGTTATGTAACTGGATTCATCGGACGCTAAGAAGACTGCAACGGTTGCGACATCTTCTGGCTTTCCAAGCCTGTGATTGATAGCTCGGTATTGCAGAAAAGGAATCATTGTGCTTTTGACTTTTTCGGGGATAGCTCTTGTCAGTTCGGTGTCAATGAACCCTGGACATATCGAGTTGATGTTGATTCCGTGTTTTGCCATTTCTCTCGCAAGGCATAACGTAAATCCTATTACTCCAGCTTTACTGGCCCCATAGTTGGTTTGCCCAACGTTGCCAGACACACCAGCCATGGAGCTTATAGTAATTATCTTCCCGTATTTCCTTTCCACCATATGCTTGAGAGCTGCCTTAGTGCAGTGAAAGACTCCTTTTAGATTCACCGCCATCACCTTATCCCAATCTTCCTCAGTCATTTTCAGAAACAAGGCATCCCTCGTAATGCCAGCATTATTAACTAAAATATCTATTCGTCCAAACCTATCAATCGCCGCGTCAATTATCTTCTCAGCTTCTTCTCTTACCGAAACATCCGCCACAACGGCAACCGCTTTGCCACCCAAACTCTCTATTTCTTTCACAACATCATTGGCTTTCTCAGCGTGTACATCATTGATCACCAGATTAGCCCCTTCTCGAGCAAAAGCAAGGGTGATAGCCCTTCCTATTCCCCTGGCCGATCCCGTTACTACCGCTACTTTACCGTTAAGTCGCATAGAATTCACCTCTTGCCTTTTCTCCATGCATCCATATTTAATGATTTTTGAGTCACTCCACTAAATCCATATTACATACAATACCCTGTGAAAAAGTTGAAGCATATTATTAGGTTGAACTCAGAAAGGTAGTATTCAAGAGGGTCTATCATTGCATGCAGCCAACCTTCGAAACGTCTTAGTCATAGGTTTAGATGTCGTTTCATTGGCTGCCTCTGCCAAAAGGGCTGGCTATCACGTTTATGCTGCGGATTTTTTTGGAGATCAAGATCTTAAACCTCTGTGCCAGAAAAATCGTTCAATCATCAAGCAGAGACCCTGGAAAACTTGTGGACAAATAAGTACCGATTTCAATCCAGCAGCCCTCCTCCAGCTAGCCCGAGCCCTTCTGAAAATGAACGCCATAGATGCGGCGTTATTGTCGTCAGGCTTAGACGACTCCTTAGACGTTCTATTTGAGCTCAACGACGTGATTCCCATACTTGGAAACCATCCCAACGTGATCCAAAAGGTACGTGATAAAATGCGATTTTTCCAGGAGCTTAAACGCTTAGGGATACCGCATCCTGAAACCGCATTCGCTGAGAATTACACGGAAGCAAGAGACACAGCCAAAGATGTCGATTACCCCGTTCTGATTAAGCCTTCACAGAGTTTCGGAGGCGCAGGGATACGAAAGGCGGAGAATCCCAGAGAATTTGCGCAAGCATTCCGAGAGGCTTCGTTCTACGATGAACGAGTTTTGATTCAAAAATATATTTCCGGAACACCTGCAAGTGCGTCTCTGATCTCCTCTGCTAATGGAGCTGTTGCTCTGACATTGAATGAACAATTGCTAGGAGTAGAAGCGGTGGGTCAAGAAGAGCCTTTTGGCTACTGCGGAAATATCGTTCCTCTAGTGATGTCCAGAGCGGTTACGGAGAACTGTAAAGCCATTGTTGAACGAATTGCGGCGCGCTTTGGTCTTGTCGGATCTAACGGAGTAGACTTCGTAATATCCCAAGAAGGAACACCCTACGTTATCGAAGTCAATCCCCGTTTTCAAGGAACTCTAGAATGCGTCGAACGGGTCCTCGGAATAAACATCGTAAAAACACATGTGCAAACGTGTTCTGAAGGGACCCTTCCGACAATCGCGAAAACCTCTCAACGCTTTTGCAGCAGACTCATCTTGTTTGCCCCGCAACGCTCACTCATGCCAGACCTAACTGCTTTCAAGGAAGTTAGCGATATTCCCCTCACAAGTGTCATTGTGGAGAAGGGGGAACCAGTCTGCTCTATAGTTGCAGAGGGAGCAGAACGACTTTCTTCATTCAGAAGCACAATGATTGTCGCGGAATCTATCCGCAAGTTACTGCTGCCAGTTGATGGCGGGCCACCAGAATCCCAAGCGCGCTCTTTCCAGAGTTTTGGTGAAACTACGTAGGAGAGCGAGAGCCTTCGTGAATTGGGAGTTCATTTCAATCCCTAGCGCAATTTGGTTCGATTCAGCCAAGAATGCACAGTTTTAAATATTCTTCTGTATTTTTATAAAGATGAAGAAGCGGGAGGATAGAATCTGAGTTTAGTTGACACTATTTCCCGAAAACTTCGGGTTCGGAAATGGCAATCTCTTTTATTGGTTGTAGTCGGGATAACAATCCTATGTACCTATTATATCACTAGTGCTGCAACCGGTGAAGGAAAGAATTACCTTCTCACGATTACATTGGATAAAGATGTGTACCAGCAAGGTGAAAGAATGTACATTACGATAAAAAACGTGTCAAACGAAACATTGCACTTTACTAACTCAAACTATGGCTTGGAATATCAATTTTGGAATGGGTTCAGCTGGACGTTTTTCATAGGGATGCCCGGTCGAATGGTTGTCGTGGAGTTGAAACCGGGAGAAATTGGATACGTCCAACATTCTCTAGTCGGAAGCTGGTATCTTGAAGTTGGAAAATGGCGGGTCGGAGACAGCTATTATGACTGTTGGACTGAATTCTTCGTAATTCTTGACTGAATCTCAATCATTGAAGAACATGGGTTCGCGCAAGAAATTAGAACCTTCATATTACGCAGAAGGATGTTACGAAACCACTAAAGTAATTCCATTCTATTAAGCACGCTTGGCCTTAGACGCTTCTCCTTTTTTGGTACTCATTGCAAAAGGACGGAAGTCTAGTTTTCTCATAGCTTTGATTAGTGGAGGTCCAACGGTTGTCGTTACCAGAATAGAGATCGCTACCTTTATGGGAGTTATGGCAGCTGCTTCAACCCAAATGGGAACCAACTGGTCTACTGTGAATTCATAGAAGAGCCGATAAGTTTGACCTGGAATGAAAACGAAAATTCTGAGCAGTATGTCAGCTTCTAATCCAATCAGGGCCGACAACGCAATGATGTACACTAACCCTTTAGATTCGGGATGCCATATCCTCTTCCAAATCATCATCGTCACAGCAACTACTAGAAGAACGGCGTAGGCCAGATAGACGTCCCACATGCCCCAGATGGGAAGCTGCCCGGCAATGGGCGTAACGAGATAAAATCCAAGGAGGGCAGTGTAGTAAGTCAGAACGATCTTCCATCTTCCTCTAAAAACGAACCCGGCCATCATAGCTCCCAGCGGAGCTCCCAAGGTAAAAAGAAACTCGTACACATCTCTGAAATATATAGAATGGCCAATCATGACTCCGATCAGGCTGGACAGGAATCCGGCATACGGTCCGAGGACAATACCATTAATGGGTTCTACTATGAAAATCCAACCAGTCCACACTCCAGATGATAACTCGGGTAAGCCTGTCAAGGAATCCAAAATGGCATTAATGGACGCAAAGAGAGCCACGAGAGCCAAAAACTGAGATTTTCTCATTTTCTTTCCTTCATAATGCCGTAGGCTGTTGCTAATAAATCTTCGATTGTGCGTGGCCGCTCTATTTCAGGAGTGTTCTAGTTGTGATACGCTACGTTCTAGACCTGTGTGCGCGCAAATGTATTATAGAATCTCGAAAATAGCATCAAGCAGATATTTGGCGATAAATTTTTTATCTATCAATTCTCCGTCTGGATCGTTTAAACCTCTACAACAAGGAATAAACTTCAACATAAGAGAGTTAGAGTTGATTCTCTCAAAATCGAATGGATAAATCCTACACAAAGCTGGTCTAACGTCATAGATCGAACATTCGTAAGCCTTCAATCTCTCATTAAATTTGAGAAAAACACAGGAACCATCCTCTCTCTTTCTCAATCTGCTTTGCGTCATTGACGCATGGCGACTGATGTTTCTCGCACTCGTTTCAAGAACATTATCATTGACATAACCTGCTTCCTTTATTCGCTGAACGTCATTTTCAGCCAGGGTTGGACCTCCCAACTTGCAACAGAAAATTGCGCATCTTTTACACTTGAATCGGAGATTTCCTTTGCAAACTGTTATGTCTGCGATCTGTTTTGTTTCTAAGACGATTTTCGCAATGTCGTCCGACAACGTGATTCAGCGTCCACCTTGATGTGATACTCCAGCGTGGGTCATATAAGTTGAGGTTTCCAGTGTCCCTCGTTCGTAGCAGAACAGTTTTAATATCGCAATCAACCTAGAATCGGTGCATGCGTTGAGGGTGTGAATATGGTTAGACGGACTAGGGAAGATGCCCAAAGAATGATCAGGTCCATTGCCGTTCTACTTCGGAACACAACTTGGAAGTGTGGGAGAGTTGAGCGAGTAGTCGTAGACTATCTGAGGAGTCGGTTCCGGAGATGTGGACAGGCAAGCACCCCTATACGAGAAATGCTACAACACCTGAAACTTAGTGGAAAGCAGAAAAGCGAATTCTTGGACGCAATCAAGCGATTGGAGAAAAGAAGAATCATCAGAATCGTGGGATATTCACAATCTTTATGAAAACTCATGTTCTTTTTGCTTCATAGTGAGTATCGTGCTATCACCGGAATCATAGCTTTACATGCCTAGAATAGCAGCACTGCGCACACGTACTCGTTAATTCGATTTTGTCTCCAAAAATTTCATTTTGTTATAAAAAATGGGCGTACACACATAGATGTAATCTTTATTGTGCTTTCATAAATCTAAAGTATTCAGAAAGCAGAAACTCCTTGCAAAAGATTTGGAAGGAATGAGAAATGGAAACAAGAAGTAGATTAGATGTTAGGACAGTTGTGACAGTCGTCTCTGTAGTAGCACTAGTGGCATTCGTCTTGTGGAACCTCGGATTTGGACTCGCCGCGGCCCAATCTTTGCAGAATCAACTGGACAGCGTAACCGCAGAAAGAAATACTTTACAAACTGAAGTAACTAGCTTGCGAAATCAAGTTGCATCATTAAACACGCAAGTGACCTGGCAACAAGAACAAATTCAATCCCTGGAAACGCAGATGGAACTTTACGTAGACTACATCTATGAGCACCTCTACATCTTTGCGCAGCCCTAATACCAATACGTACAAGAGCCAGTACGGCGGCATATATCCATACGTTTCTGACAAAGAAACTCTGCAATCTTTGAACATGACAGATATTCCACTTTTGCTTATCAAGTAACTCATTTTTGTGATCGGTAACGCTGTCACATCTCTCAAGAGAATCATGAAGACATAACTCTCCTGCAGTGGCGTCTAGTATCACAGGTCACTGTTACATTAGCGTGCAAAACGTTGACTGTTTCGCACGCTAATATCCAATGGTTCTGAAAGCTCAGAGTTTCACTGATCATTTCGACAAAAACCCACATATTTTCGGTTCCACTTTCTGAATCGTTTAAATATGTTCACAGAGATTTACAGAGACAAGTGGAACCGATGAAGAACATTCACTGTATACTTATTCCCGCTCTGTTGCTACTACTAGCATTGTGTTTTGCAATTCCTGAAGCAATCAATCTTGAGAGTTTGAGCGAATTTAGTCCACTTTCACAAAATCAAACATTATACTTTGCAACTGAAGAAATTGATCTAGACGGATACGGGAACGCCTTTCTATTGGATACCGCTCCTGTGAACAGCCAAGTACCGGAAGAAGCCAATCACGTAGAATTTGTTTCCCTTCCTCTCGTAGGTAACTTTACATTTGCCAACTTGACCGTAGTGGTTTACCACACGTTGATATTCGAAGATGGTCATCAGTTGGACATTAAGGTTGGATGGCTCGACGTTCAGAATCAATCTCATGTTTCTCATTTCAGCTACGAAAGCTTGAAGGTTGAAACTCAAGTGACCTTACATTCATTTGCAGTTGATTGTTGTGGCATAGTGGTCTTTGAAGGAGAAAGACTTTGGTTAGAATTGCAAACCAGTAGTTCAAACATCCATCTTTTCTGGGGAAAACTAACCCACGACAGCAGAGTATCATACCATGGAGCCGCTTCATTCATACCCGAACTTCCTTCATTTGCCGTCGCACTTGTCCTAATATTTCTGACATTGATTGCCGTTGTAGCACGGGCGAGAACTCATCAGACTTGACACTCATTTACTGAAGAGAAACTTTATTACACATTGTGCACTTATTTCTTGATTTGTTAGAAGGTGAATTTATGTTCCAGAGGGCTTACGTTTGTTCATAGGACTTTTGCCCTAACGGAATCAGCTTCATGGGTTTTTGTTTTTAGACGAATAAGTTCTCGAAAAGAGACTCGTGTTCTAATAACACATTTAAGTGTTAAAAGTAGTGGTGATTAATCATGGTGTCATTAAAGGTTTATAATACTCTTACTAGGCAGAAAGAGGAATTCGTACCATTAGACAAGAATAAGGTTGGAATCTATGTCTGCGGTCCCACTGTTTATGATGACATACATATCGGCAATGCAAGAGCCTTTGTAGCCTTTGACATTATCCGACGCTATCTCGAATACAAAGGCTACAAAGTAACTTATGTGTGCAATATAACCGACGTTGATGACAAGACTGTCACACGTGTGAAAGAAACTGGAATAAGTCTCCAACAGCTCGGAGAAAGACATACTGACGCTTACTTCGAAGACATTGCCAAACTTAACTTAAAAAAACCTGACATCAACCCCCGAGCAACACAACACATGGAAGACATTATCAATCTCATTCAAACTCTAATAGACAAAGGGCTAGCCTACATAAGCGACGGCGATGTCTACTACGACGTTTCAAAGTTCAAAGAGTACGGCAAACTTTCTGGAAACAAAGCGGAAGCATTGAAAGCCGGAGCACGAATCGAAGTTAACCCACGCAAAAGACATCCAGCCGACTTCGCTCTCTGGAAAAAAACCGAACCAACAGAGCCTTCTTGGATTAGCCCTTGGGGCAAGGGGAGACCCGGCTGGCACATTGAATGTTCCGCGATATCGATGAAATATCTTGGCGAGACATTCGACATTCATGGTGGAGGCGAAGATTTGATATTTCCACATCATGAAAATGAAATCGCTCAATCTGAAGGCGCCACTGGAAAGATGTTTGTGAAGTACTGGTTACACAACGGATGGCTTACTATAAATGGCGGAAAAATGTCTAAATCTCTTGGAAACTTCATTACTGCTCGAGAGGCCGTGGAGAAATATAGTCCACAAGTTGTAAGATTCTTCTTGGCGTCAGTTCATTATCGTAGTTCCATGGGTTTTAGCGATAAAGGCTTAAGGCAGGCCCGTCGAAACCTTGAGAGACTAATCAATTCTCTTGAGAATCTTGAGGCACTGGAAGAAAGCCAGCAAAAAAGCGTTGGCAATAAAAGTCTTTTAGCGAAGGTGGAAGAAATGAGGCAGAAATTTGAGGAGGCCATGGATGACGATTTCAACACTTCTCTCGCGGTTGCTGCGCTCTTCAATTTAGGAAAAGAAATCAACAAATTCATTGACACCAATACCGAAATAGAAGGTAAAACCAGAAGAGAAGTCGTCAGAATTATGAAGAGTCTACTTGAAGATGTGCTTGGCGTTCAAATCGAAGGGTATAAACCTGAAAGTGAAAAACTTGTAAAAGATCTGATGGAACTGATTTTTGAAATGCGACAAGCAGCTCGTAACCGAGGAGACTGGAAGACTGCTGATGAAATCAGGCGAAAGCTGAGGAAAATAGGATTTGTCATCGAAGACACATCCAAAGGTACAAAATGGAAATTCCAACAACTGAAATTGTAGAGTGCGATCGCCTGAGAAACTTGCATCTTCGGATTCTGTTCTGATGTAGTGGTTCGAAATGTGAAAGGAACGATAGTGTTACTTGTTCCATGTGACATTGATGGCAAGATACCAAAAGCTACCGCGAATTGAGATGCTTCTCATTTTTCTGAGAAAGAAAATGCACAGCGCCTAACACGGTTTTCGCCAGTCCGAGAAGTTCAACAAAGATAAGCATCGCTAATATGATGCTGAGATCGACGGCAATGTACAACATCTCAATTGTTACGGTTATGCTACCGCGACCTAACGTGAAGATGAAAAACACTATCAAAACTATTACTCTCAAGAAACTGAATATATATTGAAAAATCGTCCCTGAAGTGAGTTCAACTATGACGATGAAAAGTATGATTATTACCGCAAAGATGTTCATGGAAAGTTTGTATTCAGCTGGGAGAAAATCGTCTTGAAGCAGAAGTGATGGTATCAAGTAAATTAACACGAATGCAATGATGGATTTGAAGGCTGCCTTCAGGATCCTTGGTAACAGCTTTTTAACAAGGTTTTTTCCATTTCCTTCCCCATGATCATACATGAAGTCATCACCAACTCATTATTATGGGGCCAAGGCTGAATGTAGAAGTCTCAAAATAGAAGTGTACTTCCCCTTTCTCTGTTAGCTTTGACACATCCACGGATACTTCCAATCGGTCGTCATACATATGACCAGGTGGCACGCTTACGTCCATCATTCCAGAACCCAGGTGTTGATTGTTGCCGTTGTAAATCTCCAGTCTCAGTGTTCCGTCAATATAGACTGGTGAATGGTTCTCAAAGTTTAAAGGAACAATCATTTCTTGAGCGATCAAGTCAGCGGAGATTTCTCCAATAGCGAAATTACTTAGAGGTGCGCCCCACCACAGGGTTGTATTAGCTGACATTTGCAATGAGACCGCATGTGCGAACATCATCGCTATGAGGACGTTAATTGTGAGATTACTGTCCTCAAATACGAGGTAGGTCAGATTCTGTGCCATGTAAGGTAGACTAACGGAGATGTTGTGGGTTCTTTCGACAAAACTATCTGCGGGAATCAAGGGCACTAGAGTTGTAGAGGTCGACACAGAAGTTCCATTGTGATCTCTTATTTCGGTTGTTATGTTGAGTCCAGATATGCTGTAGAAACCGGTATTATTGATATAGAAAGGTAAAGCCAGTGTCATTAGACCGTTTGAGACCAGAGGAGGCTGCGGTTGTCCAACACCTGCTTGCAGGTTCGTGGCAGAATAGGCGACTGTGAGCCCAAATATGATGATTGCGACCCAGAGTATTCTTGTGGCCCAGCCTAAAGCCCGGACGACTTGTCTCATCGGGGAGTCTTCCGTTTACTCTTCTCTGAAAGAATCATTCGTTGCTCGTTTGGTTGCGCGTGCGTGTTTCTCGTTGTTTTGCTTCTTGTCGTGTTTGTGTGAGAATCTGTATTCCTCTCATAGTTATGATGGAGCCGATCCATCCCATTATGCCAAGGTACATTACGCGAATGCTGGTTTCGATTAGTGGACCGAGGATTTCACCAAAAGCTTCTACAAGATTGGTTGATAGGATGCTAAGTTTTTCTCCGAGAAATAAATAGGCATTGACAAATGTGAACACCAAAAGCCCGATACCTATGAGAATTACGGTGTACCCCAAGATTTCGGATTTTTCAAGCAAGTGCAATCCCTCTTAATATTTCAATGAGTATTACCATCAGCCTTTTCTGAGCCCTAGTGCGAATCCGACTGTAAAGCTAAGTACAAGTGGCAAGTTCGTGATTAGCGGCGTCAGCACCTCTACTGCTTGAGCAGGATCAAATAATTTGGATACGAATTCCACAACACCATCATAGTTTATAGCAAAGACATTTGTATAGTCGAGTAGCATCAACGCGAAAATGAAAATTCCAATAGTCAATGCCAATACTTTGATGATTTTCCTTATTCCATAACCTAAGAAAAAGCCTCCGATTCCACCTATTCCTAGTAAATAAACTGCAGGAGCTAGACTCATATTACGTCGACCACAGGTTCTTCTTTACGTACCAATAATAGTGTTTTATGAAATGCAGATCACTATTCCGAATTCAGATGGTAGGCTCACGATATTCCAGCTATACCCACCGCCCGCGCGTGCCATCGGTATCCAATTGCAGGGAAATACCCAATCGGATTAGGAAGACGGCGTTGTTCAAGCGTTCTCGGGTGGAGGTGAAACGTGTCGTTGTCCAGTTGAAGAGAACACTAGGGCTGCAGTCATTGGCTTCGCACTGAATGGAAAGCCTAAGAAGGAAAAGTGTCGGATTTGTGGCGAGAAGGTAGACAGACTCAATTGGCTTGGGCATGCTCTACTCATTTGTTTTGGTTCTTCGTTTTTCTTTCAGACTGCGAAGAAGGTGAGAAGCCTGTTGTGCAGTTTCTGCACGCCTGACTTTTTTTGTTTGGACCAAGACTAATCTTGCGTCACAGTAGGGGCATTGTTTAGTCTTCTGACTGTCCTTGGCCAGCAGGTACTGTCCACACCTATAGCAAATAATCACTGAATACATTTCTTATCCTTGTATGTTTATTAGGCGAAAAGGCTTTCTCTTCCTTGATAAGGCTAAATGGTTACTTTCTTTTGCGATAAATCTTGAATTCATCTCTTTCTGTAACATATTCAAACCCTGCTTTCAACGCGCGCGAGATGACTTATCCTTCTGTTGGTTTTCGTGTTTCAAATCCCAAACATTATGCATTTTATCAGGTATTCCAAGAATCATCGATATCCAAATCAGGAGAAAGAGAGCACGGGTTCCGAATACTTCGGAGAGGAGTCGAGAAGAATCTGAGAAATCTGTTGTGTTGATAGTAAAGTTTGGATTTTCGTTTTGCCATAGAACGGTTCCTGAAGGGAGAGTTTGACCGTTATAGAAGAAGACAACCTCGTATGGATTTTCAAGCGGATTTTGATAATATTGCGCGGATACCCCATGATATAGGCATCCTCCCCACATCCAACTCCAATCAAGGTAGGAAATGTCGCCTTCTATGGACCAGGCGTTTTCAACAAGTTCCCACTCATTTTTATTGTATTTCAAAAGCCGAGGGTTCTTTAGATCTACGGACCAATAATTATTAGATATGCTTGTAGAACTTACGACTCCAAATTGGAAATATTGGACGTAGCGACTAAAGGGAAATGGTCCCACTATGCGATTGCCCACGTAGAACCATCTAAGGATAGCCTCACAACCTGGAAAATCAGTTACACTGATGGGGGGAAGGGTAACATTGGATCCAGAGGCAGAAACTGAATAGTGAACACAGCCTTCTAAATCCAACCTTGCACACAAGGTAATAGGAGTTGCGGGGTCTATACCCAAGACCCGCCAAGTATAGGCATAAACCAATTGTTCCGTTGGCCTGTGCAGCGAAGCTTCCTCCCCTGTCTGGTGCATGCCAACATCAAGAAAGAGATTGCCTGCTGCATCTAATACAAGCATTGTGTAGAATGCATAATCTACAAATTTTAGGTGGCTACCCTGACCTTGAACAAACATGCCACCTCCGAGCCAACTGCCAGATGGAAAATGGCTTGTGTTCGTTGAAGGAAAGCTAACGGTGATAGCTGTCGCGCGAGTTGCTCCTTTGAAAGTTTCAAGGTCCGGTGTATAGACATCGAAGCCAGCTACATAGGGCTGATTTGAATTTAATTCCATGATGTGATGGTTATCCGTGGGTATCAATTTGATGGTCTCAACGGCCTTTACATCAGAAGGGGCAATCAACAGAATGATCGCCAAAGAGATCACAAGTAGAACGAAACTGCTTATCTTCAAGAACAACTCCTCATTCGGTTAAATTCAATATGGACATAAAAGAACTTCGGAATTATTTATTAGTACGTTAGCACAAACTTCTCTCATGACTTCTGAATGCCCAAAATGCAGTAGAACCATTCCAGATGATTCAGTTTATTGTTCATATTGTGGGCGTGGACTCCAACCTTCGGCCAGGTCAACTCAAGTCTCGGTTGGTGGTGCTTTAATGATTGTTGCAGCGACGGGATCCTTGCTTTTTTTCGTTCTTTCTCTCCAGGCGCTAGCAAACATTTATGATTGGTATCCACTGCTAGTCGCCCAACGTTGGTTTATCTATGATCAGGTGCACGCTGTCCTCTCGTTCTCTGGATTGTTGTTTGGGTTCTCGGGAGCTATATTATCGTTGACTCGAAAAAGCTACAATTGGACCATGGCCTCCACAGCACTCTGCACGCTTTCAGGCGGCGCCACGTGGATTCTATCCATGATTATACCGCACTCGGATGCACTACAATCCTTTTTGTACTATTTCCTGCCTCTTTTTGTGACGGCATTTGTTGGAACTGTACTAATCTCTTTTAGAAAGGCGGAATTCAACAACAAGCCAAAAAGGGCATCACAAGCAACTGAGGAAGAATAGGGATTGTATACAAAAGCGAGTTCAGGAACAATGCTGGCACTACTGTTGATAAGTTTACTAACGTCAGCGTTCAGCAGTCAACAAACTAGGTCAGAGGCTACAACAACAATTGTTCCAGACGACTACACGAAGATACAATGGGTCATAGGTAATGCCACTGATGGAGACACCATTTTCATTAGGGCAGGGACATACTATGAACACGTTATAATAAACAAGTCAATCTCACTTATCGGAGAGAACAAGTACAACACCATTATTGAAGGGAACGGAACTTTCAGTGCTGTTGTTCATGTCACTGCAGATAATGTCAACATCAGTGACTTCACCATACAAAACAGAAACAAAGGTGATGTAGGCATCTGGCTGGAACATTGCAGAAACTGTACAGTCAGCGGAAACATCATAAAAGACATTGGAGCCTCCAACGGTGTAAGAGGCGTCGGAATTGCACTAGACTATTGTGAAGGTTGCACAGTTGAGAGGAATAATATCAATAACAACAATAAAGGTGTGGTGTTAGCCTTTTCTTATGGTTGCATCGTCCACCGAAACAATGTGGACAACAATAACAAGTTTACTGGGATCGACATTCACTCATGCAGTGAATGCATAGTCACGAGAAACATCTTGAGTAATAATGAAAATCGTGGTGTCGGAATGTACGACTCGAGTCATTGCACTCTTGGGGATAATAACATATCTGGTAGCAGCAAAAACTTCGGGGTGTATGGTTCCGGACTTCCTCACTTTGTACATGATATCGACGTTTCAAATACAATAAATGGTAAGCCTATAGTCTATCTGTTAAACGAAGACGATCTCACAATCAGCTCAACAACACATCCAGAAATAGGATACCTCGCAGTCGTGAATTCAACTAACATCACCGTTGAAAATTTGACCTTAAAACATAATGGAGAGGGAGTTCTGTTTGCACACACAAATGACTCTATCATAAAAAAGATAAGCACCTTCCACAACGGCTATGGTATCTATCTGGTGAATTGCGACAACAGCGCAGTCAACGAAAATACTGCAACCAACAACATTTATGGAATCCGCCTCTGGAATTCTTCTAATTGCATGGTAACCGAAAACACAGCGACAAACAACAATGTGGGAATCATACTTAATTTTTGCCGAAACTCTACAGTCAGCGGAAATAAAGAGCGAACAGTTTTGTTCTGGATGGAATGGTGGTTTTGGTCGATCACAGTACCAGGAATCGTAATGTTGGCCGTAGCATTCTATTTCTTTGTCCGTGCTTGGAGGAGGAAAAATTCCATCTGTTCAGTTAGGGGAACCAATAAACCGCATCCTTAAATAATCTATTTTTGTGTGTGTGCAAAACAGAAAAAGGAATTTTGCGAGAGACATCTCCGTCTCTCACATTTATTAGGCGAAAAGCTTTTCCTTACTACGAGATTAACTGCTGAAGAGGATGAATACTTGCGAGACGCCTCTCTGATCGACCTTGCAGTCGTCTATTTCCGGCAAAGAGGCTACAAAATACAGAAAGACACGTTCTTTGAAGGCTTCTCGGGACTTCCACGCAGTTTTGATCTACTTATTCGTAAAGGGAAGGAGCAGCACCTGGTTTGGATCAGAAATTGGAAACGAACCGTGGGCGTCAACATGGTCATCAGCATGGATAGGGCATGTGACGATGTGGACATCCCTAACCCCATCATGATCTCTGACAAATTTAGCGGTCACGCCAAAGCATATGCTAATCGCCGCGGTGTTACTTTGCTCACAAAACGTCAAATCGCCCGAGGAGTACGATAGGTGGATGCATGCACTCTTTTGATTCGACTAAAAATACGACATCATCTTCATAGATAACTGCATCAACCTTTATGTGTGCCCAACATCCGTCTTAAACCTGCACGGAATTCCCACGCGCCAATAGCGCTTCCTATGAGAGTAAGAGCGTACGCCCCAAAAATGGAGAACCCAAGTAACATATTCATTAGGACGCTCCTGTGAATTGAAAGGAAGAGTGGGACATTGTTACTGAGGATCGAAAGAGGAAATGTAAGTCTACTTATTAAGAGTAGTGGGATGCCTACAAGCGTCAAATAGTGCCATCCTCTAGACCTAGCCGTGAGTCCTATCAACATCAGCGAAATACCTATGAGAACAAGACATGATCCTAACCAAAGGATGTTGAAGTAATATGCCCCGGTAAGAAGTGAACGAAACCCAGGTGGATGAAACAGGAACCCTAAGGCCCCCAGAAACCCTCCTACAAACCCTATTGAGCACAGCTCGTTGGAACGCTTGACAGAGGATACTAGACCAAGGAGACCGCCAATGGTTGAGATAAGCATTCCAAACGTGAAACCATGAATCTGAAATGAGAAATCCCCAAAACCGATCACAGGGGGTCCCATGCCTAGAGGAGGAAAGTAAACCGTTATGTAAGCCAAACCTCGAACGAACGCACTGAACAAACCGAAAATCACCGTCATGATCCCACCAAGAAACACAAACAATCGGAAATACGAAATCCTAGAACACCCTCCTCAAATTGTAATTGTATACGTATTTTTCTTAAGAATGTTTCGAATACCATGCGTGTCCATAATGTCAAAACATCATGAACTGCGCTTCACTGGAAATCCGTATCATTCATGGCAACAGTCGTCACTGTTCTATTACATCTTTTCTGAACCAACTACAAAAGAGAAATAAGCCCCATTTCCTGAGACTAAATTTCCGCCGAGAACAGACACCCTGAAAAAACTTACCCCTACCACTGCACCGATGCAACCGTCATCACCTACCCACTACAAAAACGAGTGCACTTGCTGCTCTTTTCGAGCGCGCACAAGTTCAAACCAACAATTCGTATATCGCATCCACATCAAAGCATTACTCTGACCGTTTCCTAAATCCTTGTTATGCTCTCATTTTTCCGTGAGTTCGATTCCTTCCAAATTGAATAGTTTCTTTGGAGAATATTCATGCCGTAGGAGTACCCCTTTTTAGAATTCGCTTCCTCAAGAGTCCTGTTGATGAACGTAGGTTGCGACAGCTATAAATTGACTGAATGCCCATCTGGGTGTTTCATGCTTATAGAAATAAATTCCATAAACGTTTAAGATGCACGCATACCTTCAAAAATATAGTCAAAGCACCTGAGAGAGAATCGGACTTGAGAACCGCCTCACTATGTGGACTAGTCTTTCTCATCATACTAGCATTCAGTATGATGCCGATCGTCAAATGTCCTCCCGCTACAAGCATCTACTTAGAGCCCTCACACTACACCTTCGATTCAAGCGTCGTCTCAATCGGCCACAAATTCAACATAACGGTGAAAGCCGACGAAGTTGCAGATCTTGTCGCTTGGGAGGTGAGAATGTACTTCAACGATAGCATCATAAACGTAACCCGCTGGTTCGAACCAACATGGGACTCCGAGTACGTATTCTATAACGCAACAACATTTGGCGCACCCATCCAACCAGACTGCGCGTATTACCATGTAGGTCCCGATAACGGATCCCTCCAAGTTGCCGCGATTCTACTTCCTCTGCCCCCAGTCCAATCCTCCTTCAGCGGGAGCGGGATGCTATGCATACTGGAGTTCACAATAACCGCGGTTCCTTCCGAAGAGGAGACCCTGTCCTGCCTGTTAAACATCAACAACCCAGACACTTTTCTCCTCTTCTCGAATGGCAGCATCGTACCCAACGTTACCGAAGAAAACGGATACTATGCGTTACATCCCCCTGCGCCTCCGAATATGTATACGCTTACAATCACGGCAACTTCTGGAGGAACCACAGATCCATTGCCTGGTGAATCTAGCTACTTGGATGGAACGCAAGTTCAAGTCTCAGCGATTCCTGATGCCAACAACCTATTTGACCATTGGGAATTAGACGGAGGAAATGCCGGCACCACTAACCCAATTGAAGTTACGATGGATTCAAATCACACCCTACATGCAAGTTTCACCCTACTCACATACGATTTAACATTGTCGGCTACTGCAGGTGGAACAACAGACCCCACACCAGGAACCTATACCCATACTAATGGAACTGTGGAGTCCGTCACTGCCACGCCTAATATCAACCACAAATTTGAATATTGGGTTCTAGATGCTGCCAACGCGGGTTCTGATAATCCAATCGACATTCTGATGGATTCCGACCATGATTTGCAGGCTGTCTTCACTGAACTTTCGTACCAGTTGACGATTGCAGTGTCTACTGATGGCACTACTGATCCCGAACCCGGCAACTACACCTACGTGAACGGAACAGTCGTCTCCGTGACGGCAATTCCTGATGCAAACTATGTTTTCGATCACTGGGAGCTCGACGAAACTAACATAGGCACAAACAATCCAACTGACGTTCTCATGGACGCGAATCACACGCTGTTAGCAGTTTTCACTTCATACACATACACCCTTACAATTACCGCCACCGCCGGAGGATCCACGGATCCAACTCTAGGATCTTATAACTACTCTGCTGGATCTTCTGCAACTGTAGTTGCAAATCCAAATTCAAATTACTTGTTTGATTACTGGCTACTCGATGAAGAAGAAACAAATGAGAATCCAATAACCGTTCAAATGGACGCAAATCACACTTTACATGCCGTTTTCACACTCTTAACTTACGAATTAACAATCACCGTTACACAAGGTGGGACAACCAATCCCTCCCCAGGAACCTATACATACACTAACGGAACAACAGTGTCAGTGACATCAATTTCCTTCACAGGGTACGAATTTGTCTACTGGGAGCTCGATGGAATAAATGTCGGATCCGACAATCCATACGAAATACTTGTCGATAGCAACAGTTCGTTGCATGCTGTTTTTGACCCGACACGCTACTACTTAACGATTAACGCTGTTGAACGGCCATCAGGAACCACCGATCCTTCTGCAGGAACCTATGAACATTTTGCCGACACCTCATTGAGTGTAATTGCTTCTCCTGATTCTGGCTTCTCCTTTGATTATTGGTTACTCGATGGTGAAAAAAGAAGCGAAAACCCCATTGCCATAGTCATGGATATGAATCATACGCTGACACCTTGCTTCGTCGACGACATCCCGCCAGAAATAGGCAATCCGCTACAGAGACCGCCCAATGATGTTATGACATATCAAAATGTAACCGTTACAGCTAACGTTACAGATCTTGGCACGGGGATACACAACGTAACTCTATGGTATAGCATCAACGGCGGAACAACTTGGACACCTTTAGACATGAGTGAAATCTCTGCGAACACGTACGAAGCAACAATTCCTGGATGTGGAAACTGTACTTGGGTGAGTTACAGAATTACCGCTTATGACAACAACGGGAACTCGGCGGCAAAAGGCGATTATGGATATTACTGCCTGCGTGAACATGCCTATGCAGCCAGATCAAACAGATCGATTGTATTTCTCGTTGGAGCATTGGTAATAATTTTTGCGGGTGCTTTTCTGATCTTCTTAAACGCAACGCGTGTGCTTATAGATGAAAATTGAAGTGTTATATTCTCAAAAATTCGTGCAGTCGGTTTTCCACTTCCAATTTTCCTAACCAGTCAACTATCCCTACTCGACACTGCTCTTTCCCATGCAGAATCGAAATCATCTGTTTCACAGTGTCCTCAACGTTTCTGCTGCTGATATCAATCTCACAAACCTTCTCCGAACCACACGCTGATATAGCATCCCATAAACAAACATCCAATATTTCTGCGGCAAGGTTCTCCCAAAGTTTCTCTTTTCGAAAACCACGACTCTCCAAGATTTTCTTCAGTTCCTCAGGGGTCCGCCTCAGAACAAAGACCGCGTGAACATTGTTTGGTGAAACAACATCCATCGCATAGTGACCATCAATTACAACGTAACGTTCAGAACTTTCCAGTATTTGGCTCACTCTTTGTGCGATTTTTCCAATGTCGGCAATCAATGTGTCTCTCGCTTTGTCTGCACTGAGTATTAGGTTTTCTTTCCTAGCGAGTTCTGCCAGATTGATGTACAGAGCATCTATTTTAGAAGTTAGTAGTTTAGACACAACAGTCTTTCCTACCCCTGGTGTTCCTACAACTAAGACCGCATGTTTCGACAGCCAACGTCACCTAACCATAGAAATTGGTCTTTTCAAATATAACACTACACATCTCCACTTCACGGTGGAACCAAATCTACGGTCAACATCACAAGCCGGGCATAATGAAAGAACGATTCATAAAACCCAAGCAGTCTTATAGTTATTCCTAGTAAAGCACCATTAGGGGAAATGACGTGCCGAACGAGATTCGGAAAGATTACCTTTTAGATCGTTGGGTAATAATTGCAGGTGAAAGGGCTAAACGACCCACAGATTTCCGAGCTAAAACTTCTGCTGAAGAGACCGAAACTAAAACGAAAAATTGTCCTTTCTGCCCCGGAAATGAGAAGATGACTCCTCCGGCTGTTCTTCTCTATCTACCTAACAATAACGGTATAAGGAAAGATACAGATCACAACGGTGAACGAAGAAAAGACTGGCTTGTCAGGTGCATTCCAAACCTTTATCCCGCCCTTACTTCTCGAAGACCGGTTGCCCTAACCAGCAATGAAACGTTCAAAAGAATCGATGGTGTAGGAGTTCATGAGGTCATAATCGAGTCACCTCGACACACTGAACATCCGGATAAGGCTCCACTCGAGCAGGTTGAATTAGTGATACAAGCCTACGTAGACAGACTGAAGAGCCTTTCCCGATGGAACTATGTTTCCATTTTTAGAAATCACAGAAAAGAAGCAGGCGCATCTCTTTCTCATGCACACAGTCAGATAATAGCCACTCCCATGATTCCCAAAACAATCTCGGATAAACTCATTGCTGTAAAGGCGAAGTATCAACGAACGGGCGTATGTCCCTATTGCAAGATAATCGAGTCGGAGCGAAACGGGCCCCGTTACATATTTGCAAACGAAAGCTTTATTGCGTTTACACCTTGGGCCAGTGTCTATCCTTTCGAGTTTTGGCTTTTCCCAACGAGACATCAGCAAACTTTACTGCACCTGCAAAATGGCGAGAAAAAAGATTTAGCGAACGCACTAAGAACGTGTCTCAACAGTCTCGCAAAAATCCTTAATGATCCCCCGTACTGTTATGGTTTCCACATTGCACCCACTGGAGAAGACTATGAGTATTTCCATTGGCATCTTGAAGTATATCCTAAGCTCACTATTCAGGCAGGATTCGAGATCAGCACTGGCATGTTCATCAATGTCACCCCTCCAGAAATAGCCGCTGAAAACTTGAGAAAAACCTAATCAAACAAACCTTCATAAGCAAAGATGCAGACGGAGAGAGGCATGTCAAATGCACACATGAAAAGCATGCGATACATGCACAATATGTTTATATTCACAAATTCCCAGTTTTCAATTGAGATCAGATGGCAATAAAAGGTCAAACATTACTGCTTCTAATGGCTTTCCTGTTACTGTTGGCCGCCAGTGCACTATCAATTAGCTATCAGGTTAACCAGTTATCACATCTTGAACTAGAGTATTCTGACATGGAAAAGCAAGTTTCAAACCTGATGAAAGAGTGGGACGCCCTAACCTTCGAGAGATGGTTGCTTCATGATTTGGGAACATATCCAAGAAACTCTTCTCCTCTAGAAACGACCGAGAGCATCCAAATTCTCACGTTTTACTTCAACGATGTTTCAATAGAAAACCTGACGTCAAGATTTGACCCATTGGCCGGAACTTTCAACGTAACGGTTGCGTATCTAGATCTTGGAAATCAAACAAACGTTAGCACATTTGAAGACATATGCAACGAAACTGGCTTTCCTGAGCCAAATCCTTCACAAAGTTACATGCTTTTCTTAAACTCAAGCAAGATAATACGTTTGAAACTAGAACAAGTTGACGACGAGGTGTTTAGCAAATGCGTGGGATATCTAAGTTTGTCAAATCCGAGAATCTGAATGTATACCTGAAGGGAGCTGTTCTTCTCCTCGTCCTAGTACTGGTTTTATCTAACATCTTCGTTTATGCCCAATCAACTTTGATTCAACAAGGGTTGGAGAAACTGCAACATGACCAGTCAGAACTGGAGAATGCCGTTAATGAGTTGAGAGAAGGAAATGAGAACTCTACTGCGATACTTGTAAATATCTATGCCGAGACTGGGCAGTTCCCCATAAGGTTTAATCAAACACTTTTCTCAAATAATAGGACCCATATATACCACTTTTACTGGTCTCGCTGCGGCTCTTGTGAAATACGAAACGAAAGGAGCTTCAATCAAAGACTTCCCAATTGGACTATGAACGCATCTGAGAACGACTTTGAAGCTGCGCAATACAACACTGACAAAGAGGGACAAGACATAGCAGAAGAAATATTCAGTGTATTTGCGCTTCCAGAATCTGAAGTAACATCAAGTCAACGAAACCGTCTCATGTTGTTAAACAACTTTGAAGGGTTAATTTTTGAGTTTCCCACTTCCATACTTCCAGAAACAGGTGACGATGAAACCATAAACGTTGCAGTCTTGTATTTGGTTGAAGGCGGCGTCGCCCTCATACAAGACTCAAACAATCCGAACTTCCCCCCAGTCGACCCCGATGACGAGGATCTGTCTTCAATTCCCTTTCATTCAGTTTTGACCCTGATCGTGGTAAGCGGATTGTTAGACGGCATCAACCCCTGTGCATTTGCCGTCTTACTCTTCTTCACCGCTTTCCTCTTCATAACAAGCCGTACATCCGTAGAACAAACTAAACGGAGACTCCTACTAGTCGGTTTGATCTACATCCTCGGAGTCTACATTGCATATCTAGTGATAGGTGTAGGTATCGTTCGGACAATCACAATAACTCCTTTTACCCATTTAGTGGGGAAAATAGGTGCCGTACTTGTAATCTTGCTTGGGGTCGTTAACATTAAGGACTACTTTTGGCCAGGGCGGGGATTTAGCCTAAGTATGTCAACTTCTCAGTGGAAGACTGTGAGGACGTGGATGCGCAGTTCAACTGTTCTTTCAGCATTCGTAATGGGGTTGATCGTGAGTCTTTTTGAGTTTCCTTGTACAGGAGGAATTTATTTTGCTATCTTAGGAATGCTGGCTGAGAGGACAACCTTTACGCAAGGATTTGGGTATTTGCTTGTTTATAATGTGGCGTTCGTTCTCCCGTTGATTGTCCTTCTGGCGTTTGTATCGCGGAGAAGAGTGATGAAATTCTCGTTGGAACAATGGCAACAGCGTCATGGCAAACGCATGAGGTTACTGTTAGGTTTAGTGATGATTAGTCTAGGAATTTTCTTGCTGTTTTTCAGTTTCACTTAGACCCCTTCTTCTTTTCTGTACGATTTCAAAGCGATCATTTTTCTAGCCAAACAGAAAGACGATAGGAATGGATTTCATGAGTTTCAGAATACAATAGATTTCAGCAAAAGAAATTAAATAAATCCATACAGAACTGTATGATTTGGGCACGAAAATGGGAATAGTGTTGAAGAGCAAAATGTGCGTGTGCATGTGAACAATGGAATGAAAAGGAGGTGAGAAACATGACCAAGAAAGGTGAAGTATACCTTTGTGAGATATGCGGGAACAAAGTGCAAGTGCTAGAAACAGGCGCTGGAACCCTAGTTTGTTGCGGACAGGACATGACGCTACTACAGTGAAGCTTAAAAGACTGTTGCCCTCTCAAGCAGGTAGGTTTTGCGATCTGTAGAAACTCCGCTCAGAAATGAACTAGCGAAATCATTGCTTATGAAGGGGGCTCTTCATAGTTCTGTGTGGTGAACTGGTAAGCGGTCTCGGAGAAAGCTCTCTTACCCAAGGCACAGGCGTATCAGGGATTTGATCAGAACGTTCAACTAGAAAGGTTGAAGCCTTTGATGTCTCAGCGACAAGTTTTGCCGTTTCTTCCAGAAAGTTAGCAAGTTTCATTCCAGAAGGTGTCAATTCGTACGTTCTGGGTTTCTTTCGAGTAAAGACGAGTCGTCTCTTCCTCAGCCTTTGCAGATATTTGTAGGTTCTTCTGAGATTTATGCCAACTTGCTTGGAAAGCTCTCTGGTAGAGATGCCATCATCTGGAATAGTTTCATAGACCTTTCTCTCGGTTGGAGAGAATGCCTTTTTTGGCACCTTCTTCGTTCTGAAATAGAAAACGTAGTCGGGAGTTTTGCTCTTAGCCACCAGTCCATTTTCTATCAGCCTCCTTAGAGATCTTGACAAACTTTTTTGAGTTATTGATTCAGCAAAGTCAGCGTAGGATTGTGGTCCATCTTTCAATTTTTTCAACAATATTTCTTCATGGCACTGCGAATGAGATGGCAATGGATTTTCTCCATCAAATTCGTTCAATAGGTCGAGAAATTTTTGCCCATACAGTGTTAACTTATGTTTGGTGCCATCTTTTTTGACGAGACCCGTTTTCACAAGTGGTTCAACATAGGCGCTGGCGATGGTTTGTTGACTGTGATAGTGTCCTCTACTTTTCAAGTATTGTTGCAATCCTTTTAAGCTATGAGGATGTTTAGAAAGGGCCTCAATAATTTTCCGCCGTCTATCGTTTTTCACAGCATTGAGCAGGTTATGTACATGATCATCTGCACACAACATCCCATTCATTTCGAAGAATTCATTTTTCGCCTTCCATATCTCGCATTGTTCAGTGCATGTCATAGGAGAAGTGGGCTCACAGTATCGGCAAATACTGTCTGCCTGTTTGATAATTTCGCCCAAATCTGTACTATTGTTTACTATTTTCGATAGCCATTGTCGGGAGAGTATTTCAAGAATCATGTTGGGCCCCCTAAATGATGCATGTCATAAAGATACTGTGCTGGGTCAGTACGTCCGATCCAGCTGAAAGAGAGAAAAGAGGAGGGAAGAGAAAGGGAACGCTTCATGCGTCTAAGCCTCTTTATGACATACGTCATATTCATACATGACATACGTCATACTTAAATACGTTTCGATACCATTACAGTGGTTAGTGAAATAAGACATGTTGCTTCCATGTGAAGTCGCGGTAAGATCAGTTGTCCCCGCCATCCGATCTGCTATTGCAAGAGAATTAACACAATCGTGTGGATTGAAGCAAAAAGACGTGGCAATACTTTTAGGGGTCACCCAAACGGCTGTAAGTAAGTATACCCGACAGATTAGGGGAATAGTTCTGAAAGTTGAAGACATAGAAGAAGTGCAACCGATATTAAAGGAGGTCATTGCTTCATTGACCAAGAGGCACATGTCCAAATATGAACTGGTAGAAAGGCTTTGCACCGTCTGCCGGATCATTAGAGAAAAAGGGTTGATGTGTGAGATATGCAGACGTTCTGACTCATCAATCGATGTGCAGCAATGTTTGATTTGCCGTTGCGAAGGACGTTTCTAAACAAACGTTAGGAAAGTGAACATGAATCTCGCCTTTTTTCGTATGTTTGGATTGAGAATATTTCTAATCACAATAAGGTGGATGTATGTGCACACGCACTATGTTTCAAACAAGGTTTCCAAAATCCACTAAGGCAGTAAACAAGCAATCATATCCTTTTTTCAGAATTAATCAGATGTATACATAGTTTAGACTCCCAAAAATCTACAGTGATAATATTCCAAAAATTGTTGAGAACAATACTAAAATCCAAGTGTAGCGCATCTGTTTTATAGAATTATGGATTAGGAAAGTGTGCCGATATTGAATGAGTTAACCGTAGATAAACTTAGAGCGGTATGCGATCCCAAGTTAATACGTTGTAAAACCACGGAAGAACTAGTACCCTTGGAAGAGATCATTGGTCAAGAGAGGGCAGTAAAGGCTCTCAGATTCGGCTTAGACATAAAGGAACGCGGGTTCAACATATACGTGGCAGGTCTTCCCGGGTCGGGCCGAAGAACAGCGGTAAAAAACTTCCTCGAGGAAGTCGCCAAGAGCAAACCCGTACCTTATGATTGGTGTTATGTAAACAACTTCAGTAATCCTTTCGTGCCAAGAGCAATAAAACTGCCCCCTGGGCAAGGAGAAAAATTTCATCGGAATATGAAAAACTTCATCGGCGAGATACGAAACTTATTGCCCAAAGCCTTTGAAAGCGAGGATTACGCTACCAGGAAAGACACAATTATTGGGGCTATCGAAGAAGAGCGAAACGGGCTTTTGGCTCAACTCAACGAGAAAGCTCGGAAAGAAGGTTTTGTCCTCAGAAGTACACCAATTGGAGTGCTTATTGTCCCGGTAGTTCAGGGGCGGCCTCTGAAGGATGAGGAATTCATGGCTCTCTCTCAACAAGTGAGGGCTGAAATTGAGAAAAAGAGAGAAAGATTAAGATCAGAACTGAGAAGCGCTATGAGGCAACTTCGCGGATTGGAGAGGAAAGTGAACGAAGAGGTCCAAAAACTGAATCGAGAGGTCACCACTTACGCCATCGGCTCTCTATTCGACAATCTCATGGAGGAATACAAAGAATTTCCTTCTGTGAAGACGTATCTTGAGGATATACGAAACGATATTCTCGAAAACGTAGCCCTGTTCATAAAAGGACCTGAAATTCCTCAAGTTCCATTCCCCGTTCCTTGGTTAAAGGAGCTCCCCCTCAGAAAATATGAAATCAACGTGATCGTGAATAACTCTGAACTTCATGGGGCGCCGGTTATCATGGAATTCAATCCCACTCATCAAAATCTATTTGGAAGGATAGAAAAGGAAGCACAGTTCGGTGCCTTTACTACTGACTTCACCATGATTCGTGGAGGATCCCTTCACAGAGCAAACGGTGGATATCTAGTGCTCCCGGTTGAAGATATACTTCGCAATCTCTTCTCCTACGAGGCCCTAAAGAGGTGTCTAATGAACGAGTGTATCGACATAGAAGAGGCCGGAGAACGCTTAGGCTTCATCACCACAAAAGGACTGCGACCAGAACCCATCCCCTTAAAGGTCAAAGTGATTCTCATCGGAAATCCTTTGATCTATCATCAGCTATACCTATTGGACAAGGACTTCAAAGAACTTTTCAAAGTGAAGGCTGACTTTGACACCACTATGGATCGAACAGACGAGAATATAATAAAGTATGCCTCTTTCATCTGCACCTTCTGCGGAAAGGAGAACCTCCAACACCTTGATGCGTCAGGTGTGGCCAAAGTCGTTGAGCATAGTTCTAGACTGGCTCAAGATCAGCAAAAGCTTTCCACTAAATTTGGCGAGATTGCTGATATCATTCGGGAAGCCAATTTCTACGCTCTACGTGAGAACTCTAAGTATGTTGCTAGTAACCATGTCATGAAGGCCATTGAAGAAAAAGTCTATCGCTCTAATCTCGTTCAAGAGAAGATTCGAGAAATGATTGAGCGAGACATCGTACTCATTGACACTGATAAAGAAGCTGTAGGACAAGTGAATGGTTTGTCGGTCATGAGCTTAGGAGACTTTGCCTTTGGGGCTCCCTCCCGCGTAACTGCTAGCGTAGGATTAGGACGGGAAGGAATTATAGATATTCAACGAGAGGCCAAACTGGCGGGCCCAATTCACACTAAAGGAGTAATGATTCTGAGTGGCTATCTAGCTGAGAAGTATGCACAAGACAGCCCCCTTACCCTTTCTGCTCGCTTAGTTTTCGAACAAAGCTACGGTATGGTCGAAGGAGACAGTGCTTCCAGTACAGAATTATATGCTATTCTTTCTGCTCTTTCAGGTCTCCCCATCAAACAGAGCATTGCAGTCACAGGCTCCGTGAATCAGAAGGGAGAAGTTCAGGCGATCGGTGGGGTGAACGAGAAAATCGAAGGGTTCTTCGAAGTCTGTAAAGCTAAGGGACTCACCGGAGAACAAGGAGTAATCATCCCAGAAAGCAATGTACAGAATCTAATACTGAAGGAGGAGGTAGTCGGGGCTGTTCAAGCAAGAAAATTCCATATATACCCCGTAAAGTCTATTGATGAGGGCATTGAGATTCTGGCAGGAATCAGAGCAGGCTCAAGGCGCCCAGATGGAAATTTCGAGGAAAAAACAGTAAACTACCAAGTGGACAAGCGCCTGAAAGAGATGGCGGAGAAACTAAGAGAATTTCCAGAATTCGTTGTGGAAAAGAGAAAGAGACCTAGCAGCGGAGAGAGAAATTAATCCGTCTTCACGTACGCATGGAAGGATTAATGCTGGAAATTGCATGATTCAATCAGAAGGAAAAGAAGAAAATGAGAACCATAAAGGTCCCTGGCAAAAACAATAAACATAGAGTTCTCGTATATGCCCTAAGCACTTGTGCATGGTGCAAACGAACGAAGAAAGTCTTGATCGATAACGATGTCGAATATGAATATGTAGATGTTGATCTATGTAGCGAAGAAGAAAGAAAAACAATAAGCAATGATATTCTAAGCCGTGGAGGCCGCCTCAGCTATCCTACAATTCTCATAGACGACAGAATAATGATCACGGGGTTCCACGAAGATAAAATAAAGGAGGTCTTGGCGATTTGATACCCTTGGAAAAAGTGAAACAAAGAGCAGAAAGTGATGCAAAGAGTCATGGCTACTACCTGAACTCTGACCCGGAGTTTCTCAAGAATCTTCTTGAAGGACTTAAACAAAACGAAGAGCGATATGGCTATCTCTCATGTCCATGTAGACTCGCGTCTGGAAAGTTTAGGTTTGACCGAGACATAATATGTCCATGTGACTACCGAGACCCAGACATTGAGGAATATGGGTGCTGCTACTGCGCGCTATATGTAAGAAAAGATGTGTTTGAAGGAGAAACTCCAATACAACCAATTCCAGAACGTAGACCTCCGGAAAAACAAACCAGCGCCTACGCAGGTTCGACAGGAGCCCCTGTTAAAAAGCGGTCTGAAAGAATTGCCACTCATATCGAGAAACCTACCAAGAGCAAACTGGAAATGTGGTACTGCAAGCAATGTGGTTACGTCTGCTTCCGTGAAGAACCCCCTTATGTTTGTCCCATATGCAAAGCCAAGAAAGAAATGTTTACTGAAATAGCGATATGCACCGATGTTTATGGATAAAGCTTGGCCACTTAGACAATAAACGAAAGCAGGATAGAGTGCAGGGGCATACATCAGAGACGAGGAAAAAGAATGGCAACCGATGTCGTTATACGAACGATAGTGCCTATTCTACTTCTAGTTGGAGCAGGGTTTTTTTCGAGAAAAATGAAATTCTTAAAATCTGGTGACGAACGGGTCCTCAGTGCTTACGTATATTATTTTGCCTTACCAGCTCTGTTTTTTGTTAATATGGTTGAAACAAATTTCGTGGAAGAAGAGACCCTGAGGTTCATGGTGGCAGGAATCATCCCTGTCCTTGTTGTTCTGACGATCTACCTCTCGCTCTACCTTATATTTAGATTCCCGAGGAACACCTTATATCTGCTTATTCTAAGTACCATTTTTGGTAGCCTCGCCTTTTTCGGCATACCTTTCATAACATTTGCCTTTCCCCCTCCCGCAGAAGGGGAGTATCTGGCCACGCTATCAGCAGCTACTATTGCTATCATAAGTGTTACAATTTCTATTACAATTCTCGAATTGTATAGACTTGAACAATCTACAGTATGGAAGGGGTTAAAACATGTTGTAAAGAGGCTTTCCAGAAACCCACTGGTTATATCAATTTTGTCTGGTATTCTGTTATCCGTTACTGGAATAGAAATTCCCTCTCCAGTATCAACTTCCCTGCATATGTTGGGAGGCACCACATCTGCGGTGGCCATCTTTATGCTTGGGGTCTTTCTCTATGGACGGAAGTATACGAATCTAGTTGAAGCTTTTGGGTTAAGTCTCTTGAGGATAGTGTTCTTACCCATCGTAGCTCTCTTGACTACGGTGCTGTTTAACTTGTTTGATGTGGAAAGATCTGTGTTGGTACTTATGCATGGTATGCCTGTTGCCATTTCAATGATAATTCTCAGCGAACGTTATGATTTTTATAAAGAGACGATTGCCTCTCTAATCTTAATTTCTTCACTTGGAGCGGGATTGTATCTAAATTTATGGCTCACCGTGGTAGGGTATTATTAGAGATGTTTAGGAATTTCGGGTTGATGCGAGGTGAGTGATCTACAAAAGATGAAGCCAACGAGGAAAAAGAGTAAATGTGTTTAGGCATCAGAAAAAAGGAAGTTTATTCATTTATTGTGCCGCATGGTGCTCAGAACTTCTTTGAGTGACATCGCTTGTTCCTTGAGCGTGGACACTTCTCTTTCTAGACCTTCAGTCTCCTTTTCCATTTCTTCCCCAAGTTCTTCTATTTCACGTATAAGCTCGGCTCTCTCCTTTTGCAATCTTCGTGCTTTTTCTAGAAACTTGTCTAACGACTTATCAAGATCGATCTCCGTGGTCTTCTTTTTCCCATAGAATTCGTACGAGTTCTCGTCATCAGCCATTTTCTAGACTTCCCTTCATATTCACAACATTTGTCTAGTGTTGAGTTAGTGGATTGTCTTTTAAGATTTGAGAAGTAGGAATCAACATTCTAATTATGGATGCATTCGCATGCTCAGTGTGCGCGTCTTGATTTGTCTCTCGCACTCCAAAGCTATTGGAAAAAAAGAAGGATAGGCAAAGCCAACCTGTATGGGTACGCTTTATTTTGTTTCAAAGCTAAACTAATTTTGTTGTTATTAACACACAAGACCAAACATACACGTATGACTGTAATGTGCTCAATTAAATAGTCAGACTTATAATTCACAGCAACCCTTTAGAGGTACTCCACTGATAGAGGGAGACTATGGTTGAGTACGACGCGGTCATAGTTGGAGCTGGCATCCTAGGTTTATCAACTGTATATCATATCAAAAAAAGACATCCAAACAAGGAAATTCTGGTCATAGACAAGCTAAATGCTGCAGGTCAAGCTGCTACTGCTAAAAGTGCGGCTGCCTTTCGATGTCTATTTTCCTCCAAAACAAACTTCCTTCTTGCAGACTCCTCTGCTGAGTTTTATCGTTATGTACAGGAGGATTTGAACGTCGATCTAAAGATGAGATGGGTAGGCTATCTATGGCTTTTTAACGAAGAGAATTATGAGAAAACACTTCCGGTGCTAAGAGACCTGTACAAAAAAGGGTTCACGTACGAAGAATACAACAGCGACGAATTGGCTGAGAAATTGGGTATCCGAACAAATTTCGTTGATGATGAAGAAGCACAGTTAATGGGCTTGGGAAATGCTTACAAAGGAATTTTCATTCCCAAAGCAGGACTAATTGATGTTGATCTTCTTGTGAAATTCTATGAATCAGAGTTTCTAAGACTAGGCGGGAAGATTCAGTACGTCACGAAAGCAGAAAGTGTCGTTGTCGAACCTGGTGAACCTTTAGAAATACCCGGTGAGCCCTACTTCTGGCAAGATGCTAACGTTGTTGGAGTAAACACAAATAAAGGTACAATCAAGGCGAAGAAAACTATGATTGTTGGTGGGGCTTGGTCTTCTCAGCTCTTAGACTCTCTTGGAGTCGAATGCCATATTAAGCCGAAGAAAAGGCAAATTTTCTCTGTAAAAGCCAACACTGACGCTTTGGGAAAATTGTTGTTCACCAAGGGTTTCAATGACGTTGGCTGTTTGCCTTTTACCATTTTGCCTAATCCCTCAGTGTTAATTAGACCCGTTCTTGAAGAGAATGCTTTCTGGCTGGGTTATGCTGATGAATTTCCAAGGGCTTTCAAACTTGAGGAGGACTCGCAGCCTGAGGAAAACTTCTATCAATATGGAATATACCAAGTATTGGTCAAATATTTCCCGCAGTTTTTTGGCTGTCACCCCTTCTCAGCTTTCGCTGGTTTATACGCTATCAACACCTTGGATAGTCAACCCGTGATTTTTGAAGAAAACCGTTTAATGGTTGTTGGTGGTGCCAGCGGAAGCGGGATCATGAAAGCTGATGCCATTGGTAGGATTGCCGCAGCGCTTTACAGCGGAGATGAGTATGCCGTTTTGCACGGCGGTAAGGCGATTAAAGTCAGTGATTTAGGCCTGAAAAACAGGCTTGTGGAACCGGAAAAATTGATTATTTAGAATGCCTATCTATGCTGTTCTCGGACACGCGATACTGTTAACCTGCCGGGATCGGAAATTCGGACTCTGTAACTTTGCGCACGCGCATCTACTTATACCAAAGTAGTTGCTTATCGGGGGAGAACGTCACGCCAGCAATTTTCGCGCCTATATTCAGGACAGGAGTGAGACCACGTGAAGACAGATAGATATTGCCATCGGGGAGAGGTGGTATGTATACGTCAAGCCATAGGAGAAGTGTATCGTTAGGACTGAGCTCGCTCAAAGTTGTTTCTAAGTCATTCGAAACTTTTAGTGCGTTGTTTTCTCCACCTGAAACTTTGTACAGTGACGTACTAACAAATAAGAGAGTAGCAAAACACAGCAACAGACTAGCGGTTTTCTTCTTCAAGTTACCTGAGCCCCAGACATGCTTCATACAAGGTTTCCCCTGTTTCTTCATCAATATCGTGGGTCACGAGATAGTCAACACCGCCAAGACCTTGAGGATTGATGTGCCACGTTACATGCCAAATTTCATGATCCTTACCGTTTTGTGTTTTGTTTAAGTGACGAGCCTGTACCGTATACCAGTCAGCACCCTCCAATAGACTTTGTACAAGCTTTGAGTTTCTGCTTATTTCTATTGCTTCTTCTCTAGTCAGTGAATTTCCTTGTAGTATTAGTGTGTTTATTGAAGTCAAAGCAAAAGAAGCTATTACAAGTGTCACTATTACTCTTTCTATATTCACAGCCAAGGTTTGACCCGAAGGATAAATATGCAAATAAAAATATAAAAGCCTGATGGAACAATATTAATAATCAAAATGTTAATAACTAAAATGTTGATTGAGTTAAATTATATCTTTTTCAGTCTTATTCTCGTGATTTATAGTGCGTGGCACTATTTCAGAAAACGAAACAGACATCTACTTTACTTCACCCTAAGTCTGACACTTCTAGCGTTGTCGGCTACATTCCAAATGCTTAGTTCAACGCTGATTCATCTAGGAATATACTTTAATGTAACAGCACTAAGGCTCCTTGAATTAATTGGTCTAGCTCTCTTCGCATGCTTCACAATATGTGTGATAGTAGCCTTAAAGAAGATATAAACTCCCAGCGCGCGTCGCGGTCGATGCAGCTATCGTTGTAGAGTCTCCAGCCTCGAATTTCGGAGCAAAGAACTCCAAGATTTACTCGTAACCAAAAACGGAGTCCAAATATTATAAAGACTTGAGATGCAAATATACTGCTCTTCAGGTTGTGAAAGAATGCACGGTTGGAACGGTCAGTTCTTGCGAGCAGACTTAACTAAGGGAAAAACGCTCGTCCAAAAGTACGAGGCGAGCTTGGCTAAGAACTTCCTCGGAGGAAGAGGCTTCGCCATCAAGATTCTCTGGGACGAGTTGACCCCAGGCACAGACGCCTTATCGCCAGACAACAAACTCATTTTTGCAGCGGGGCCATTGACTGCCCTTAGTCTTCCCAGTAGCGGCAAATTAGTTGCTGCAGCAAAAAGCCCCATCACCAATGGCTATGGAGACGGAAACTTGGGCACATTAGCCACGGTGCAAATGAGGAGAGCAGGCTACGACGCAATTGTAATCGAAGGAAAAGCCCCAAAGCCTACATTTCTTCGTATAGACGATGCAAAAACAGAACTAGTAGACTGCAGAGATTATTGGGGACTTGGCTCCTTCCAAACCGAAAAGCAGCTTAAAAAGGAATATCAAACAAGTACTGGCGTTGTAGCTATAGGCCCAGCTGGGGAAAATCAAGTCAAATACGCCACAATAGTATCTCAAGAAGGAAGAGCCGGTGGAAGACCCGGAATAGGCGCAGTTATGGGTTCCAAAAACCTTAAAGCCATCGCCATCAATGGCACGAAAACAATTCCAACAAAAAACCCAGATGACCTGAAAAAACTAGGCTTAGAGGCATATCGAGAGATTCTAAAAAAACCAAACTACGATTTCTGGAAACGCCAAGGAACGATGGCAACTATCGAATGGAGTCAAGAAAATAGCGTCCTCCCAACATACAATTACAGGGAAGGAGTTTTCGATCAATCGGACCAGATAGGCGGGTTTTTAATGGAAAAACTAAAAGTCGCCCAAAGAGGATGCCCACTGTGTAACATGACCTGTGGTAATGTTGTAAAAGATATAGACAATAAGCAATCAGAACTGGATTACGAAAATGTTGCCATGTTAGGTTCTGATATAGGTCTCGGTAACCTTAAGAAAATAGCAGCCCTCAACCGACTAGCCGACGATTATGGGGTAGACACGATTTCGCTCGGCAACACCATAGGTTTTGCCATGGAGGCTTCGGAGAAAAATCTAGTCGACTATAAGATCGAATGGGGTGATTATGAGACGGCTCGTTCTCTTGTTGACGAGATAGTCTACAAGCGAGGAAAAGTAGGTGCAATGCTCGCTGAAGGAGTACGTTATGTGTCTGAAAGACTTGGTAAAGGGGCTTCGAGATGGGCAATGCACGTAAAGGGTTTAGAAATGTCCGCTTATGACTGTCACACGACACCTGGAATGGCCTTATCTTTTGCCACATCTTCTGTGGGCGCGCATCACAAGGATGCATGGATTATATCGTGGGAGGTAAAAACTGGGCGCGAAACTTATGGTGAAGCCAAAGTAGACAAAATCATTGAGCTACAGCAACTAAGAGGAGGAGTGTTCGAATGTCTAACAACATGTCGTCTGCCTTGGATTGAAGTAGGGTTCGAACTAGATTGGTATCCCAAATTTTTGAAAGCTGCAACAGGTCAAGACATAAGCATGAACAATCTCCGTACAATTGCGGATAGAGTCTTCAATCTGACGCGGGCTTTCTGGGTAAGGGAATACGGAGACCATTGGAGCAGGAAAATGGATACACCTCCTGCAAGATGGTTTGATCAACCTCTCACAAAAGGCCCTATGAAAGGATCAAAATTAGACAGAACACAGTATGATGCCATGCTTCAATTATACTATAACAGAAGAGGCTGGGATGCCAGAGGCATACCTACCAAGAAAACGCTAACAAGACTAGGATTACAAGAAGCAGTTCACGAGCTCAGTAAAAGCGTTCAATTGACCGCATGAGCTTACTAATTCTCGCGTTTCCTCTTTATTCAGAAGCCGGGCTTAGTAAGTCCTTCCAGAAGTTTGCATGATTTACTCCAGAATCCTTATTAGTCAATGCGAATGAGAGTTTGATCGGCGGGTGAGTGAGGGTTCACCCCCACCCGTTCCGCCGTAAATAAACCCCGGGATGTGGAGGTGAATATACGCGATTTGATGCAAGAGATGTGATTCTTTCAGCGGTTTTCACTAGCTTATATGTAGTTGTAAATGTTATTCAAATGATTTCGATTGGGAATCCCACTGTTTATGGTCCAGTTCAGCTGCGTATTGCGGACTGTCTCATCGCTTTGTCGGCGCTGTTTGGTTGGCCTGTTGTAGCTGGGGTGACGGTTGGCTGCTTTCTAACTAACGCATACTATTTTCTTGGTCCGGTGGATGTCGTATTTGGTCCCGTCGCCAACTTAATCTCTGCAAGTGTTATTTTGCTTCTTAGAAGAAGACAATTATTGGCTTGTATTGTTGGTTCTTTTCCAATAGGCATTGTCGTGGGAGGATACTTGTGGACTTTCCCATTCATTTCAGCACCAGATGTTCTAGGATTTCTACCTGCGTGGGCAGCTATGACTGTGAGCATCACCATCAGCAGTCTTATAGCTATCGCTGTGATCGGCTACAGTTTGCTCATCATTTTAAGCAGACCAAATGTCATTGAGCCCTTAAAGTCTCGTGGACTTAAGGCGCTGTCTTGAAATCCATGGTGCGGGCTTACATGAACCTTTCAAGTTTAGTTAGCCCGATTATTTCATTGAAGTTTAGTCCCATCGCATCCAAAACTTGATCGAAAGTTGACTGTAAATAGGCGACATACTTATCCACATCTATTTCGCTATTGGAAGCCAACTCAACAGGCTTTACATGAGGATCTTTTGTCACTTTCACAAAACTAATTAAGTCACCTGCTTTCAGTTCGTAGCCTCTCTTCTGGAGGAGGGTGGCAGCTTTAACGTGCTGGGGTGTCGTCTTTGTATATCGTTCTGGAGTTTTTCCGAGAACCACCTGAAACGCAAGTTCATCTGGGGTCTCTCCCCAGTCGCGTCGTTTTAGTCTTAGATAGCGATCTTGAACGATTTTTCGGATGTCCTTTTTGGCTGTTTCAAACTCTATGGGTGACTTCACTTGTGCTAGGCGTTCTTCCATCTGGTCAAAGGCTTCCTTGATAAACATGGGGATATGTCTCTTTTTTCCAGTTAATCCCTTAACATCGACACTTCCATCCGGGAAAACTCCAAGATAGTTCTTTTTTCTTGAACTGAAGACTGAATAGCGATAGATCTTGTCTACGTCTAATTCCATTCCTAATTCTTTTTCTGACCATTTGGCGATTGAGTTAATTTGACTTTGGGATGGGCCTTTCAAGAAGATGCTATCTGTGTCTCCATAAATAACTTCAATTCCTGATTCTCTCGCCTTCTTAATTGACTGTGTTATTACATGTCTTCCAATAGAAGCAGTCGCTTCAGCAACTGGGGGACAATACAAATCAAAAGATTCTGCACCAAAAACTCCATAACTCGCATTAAGAATAACCTTGAGTGCACTCTGTATAACATCATACCAACTGCGCAGTTCAGCTGACAATGTTTTGTCTTTTGATTTTGGCTTATACCACCTCACTCTCAGATCCCTCAAGGCTCCTACTAGTAGACTTTCAAGGGCTTGCTGTCTCTTGCACACCCAGTGAGGAGTCTCAGGCACCTTATTGTCCTTGCATTCCTCATGGGAACAAAGAATGGTTTGGTAGCCCAAGTTGTAAACTTTGATTATTGAGGGGTATAGACTGGCAAAGTCCATGACTGCTACGTTGAAGTGTACACCGGGTACTGGTTCAACCACAATTGCTCCCTTGTACTTCTTGCCTTTTATGATCGCTTTTGTGGCAGTTGTTCCCTTTAGAGTAAGTATGTCTTCAGCGTTGGGAATCAGCATTCCTCTTCTTCGATGTTCATGATAAAGAAAGTTTCGAATCCATCTTGAGACTCCTTGTCGACTGACATCTTCCATGGGCATACGACTAATTCTTGTAAGAGCCAAGATGAGTTTCATGACTAAGTTGTCATCAAAGGTTGTCAAGCGAAGTGTAATTTCTGCATCCCGAAAACAATAATGGGCAAGCTCCGTGTACGTTAATTGGGACATGGGTTTTGTAAGTTCAATTTTGGAGACACCTATTAGAGCCTTGCCGACGTTATCTAAAGTTAGGTCGCGATATTTCTGACTAAATGCATAGATCTGAATGGATTTGTTGAAGAAGAACTTATACAAATCGATGTGAAGGTTGTGAGTGAGCAAACAAACTCTTCTACCGAGTTCGATGGGAATCTGGTTTCTCCTAAAGCCAAATTTTTGGGCCCGATGAAACAAATATCGAAGATCAAAATCGTCGCCGTTAAACGTAATAACAAAAGGATAGTCACAGAGAGTGTCAAAAATCCCCGTAATCAGTTTTTCTTCAGAACTATAATATTCAACACTGACGTCCGAAGGTATCTTTACAATGCCCTCTCTAATACTGTCTCGTTCTAAGAGCAGAATTCTCTTTTTTCCGTCGGATCCATAAAGTGAGGCACAAATCACTGGATGCTCAGCTTCACGAGGATCAGGGACACGTGAAGTTTTTATGCCTTCACGCTCTATTAGGGGAGGCAAAACTTCGATATCAAGGGCCACTCTTCGGAATTTTGGTGCTGGATATTCAAGTAGCCTTGCCCACATTTTGATATATTGCAGAAACTCTTTAGATTCGTCTCGGAATAACTCTAGGATTTTCTTAATGGTTTCCTCGGAAGTTTCATGTTGTGCACGAGCAAGTTTCTGATTGTCTATTTTATAGAGCATGCCGGGAGCTAGATCCCGGTCATAAATGTAACATTGATAATATTTGATGGCTGCTTCCCATACTTTGACGGGTTGTTCTATGCCGGTTGTTTTTGGATATTCCTGTGGAATAATGTCTCTTATACAGCCTACTGGACGTCCTCCAATTGCTAGAGGGTCTTTGGCGACAACTTTTGTCACGGTGACCTGACGATCTAGAAGGGGGTCATACTTTTTCACTAATTCAACGTGATCGAATCCATGATGGGTCTTTAGGCGATCAATTTTTTCGAGTTCAATGGGCGATAGGTTTGTTAGGCAATAAGGTTTGTGTCCAGTGTTGTCGTACCAGTAATAGATTTTCTCAGATTTCGGCTCATACAGTTTCAGACGCGCAGAACCCTTCTTCCCATCGTAAGTGGCTGACACAAAATATGAAGGAGGCAGATTTTGGGGAATACGGTCAAAACTTTGAGGTTTCTTTTCTTCTGATGTCTTCTCTTCTGAAGGCTTGGACTCTCCTTTCCCTTTTTCCACCAAAGTATCGGCAGATCTTAAGAACGCATCTAAACTTGTCTTTGCCATTCTTTTTTTGTCCCATCTGATATGTGTCTAATGTCCTAAAAAACTCTGTGATCAATACAGTCAACCGTTATCTTCTATTTCTTCATATGATAATACAGCGCACCTAATTCATGACAAAATAGAAATAGGCGTGAAATGTGAGAATACTTGGAGAAAATGTGTTATTTGACGATAGGCTATTATGTGGTATGCCTTAGTCCTTTGTTGTCCATACTTGTCTACATATATGTTCCTGAACTCTTAGTAGGACCAAGTTACGACTGGCTTCATCCAATGATGGTTTATACAGGAATACATACATTGATCATAGGCGTCCAATTGTGTGGAATATTTCTCTATCTTCTATGGTATAGAAATGAGAGGATAGAATCTAAGCAATTGCCCTTTGTGAGACTCTCTAGCGTTCTTCTTATACTGTGGGGTGGTCTTGTAGGCTTGTTTGTAGCTGGCTTTTGGAACAAGGAGGTGCTACCTTGGAGCAGGTTGCCCGGTGTTAGAGGGCTCATAATTTGGGATTACCTGCAATTTGTATCTTGGGCTCTCAAGGGCTTTCTGTGGATCGCCTCGGGTCTACTATTCCTCGTCATTTTCCAATTCCAAAGACACAAAAAAAGCTAAAACCTGAAGAACTAGATAGAACTCGCCCTTCTAAATCATGCGCTTTGACCGAAAAATGTTCTTAGCAAAAAGGCTCCCACTGTTATCGTATTGCTTAAAATGCCATAAGTCCTGAAGAGTTAACAGAAACGTGGTATACTATTCGTGATGGGAGAATTAGGTTGTTACGAGATGCTTGGGCGCTGGCTATTGAAACGTTGAGCTGGATCGAGTTACGGAAGTTGGGAGAGCGATTAGCGTTAAGCAAAGCCGCCCGACAACTGGAGATAGGGGATTCAAAGACCCTAGGATTAGCGCACAAACTGGTTTGTGAGACGATTCGAGCAAAGAATCTTGTTGACTATCTTCTAAATTCAGCGTTAATGCCTCGGTCACTCACGGACCTCAAGCTTGGCTTGCGGGCTTTTCTTCGTTTGTATACATACGAAACGCAGATAGTTGGTCACGGTCTTGAGAAAGCTATTGATATGACACGGATTGGTCGTTCCATATTGGGTTGGCAAGAGTTTTCAGAGGTTGAGGAAACCCTAGGTAGGATACTTGATACGCAGCCCAATGTTCTCTTGCAATATCTGAGTGATGAAGAGAAACTCGGGTTATCCACCTATAATCCGCGATGGTTTGTGAAATATTGTTTCAAAATGTTTGGAAGAAAAGAAGCCTTACGCTTCTTGGAAAGTTCTAGGGAAATTCCTGCGACGTATATAAGGATAAACACGTTGAAAGGACCTGAAGAGAAATTAGTTGAGAGTATAGAAAGAGAACAGGTTGTTCTCGAGAAGGTGAAGTCACTCAGATACACGTACAAAGTGGATAAGAATCGGCGACCCCTTACGAGAACACAAAGTTTTCGAGATGGTTTCTTCTTTATTCAAGACAAGGCTAGTTGTCTCAGTGTGGAAGTTGCCAATCCGGCATCAGGTGCAACGGTGCTTGATGTGTGTGCTGCCCCTGGAGCGAAAACAACGTACTTAGCGCAAGTAATGGAGAATAAAGGCACTATTTATTCGATAGATTATTCGAAACGTAGAATGAAGGTTTGGAAAAGAGAAATAGAAAGAATGGGCGCTGAAGTCAGTGCTGCAGTTATTGCTGATGCTCGTAAGCCTTTGCCTATTACGGTGTTGGCTGATTTGGTTATTTTAGATCCTCCTTGCACTAGTACTGGAGCCTTTGGGAAAGTTCCTTCGGCAAAGTGGAGGCTTACAAAGAGATCGGTGTCAAGAATGGTGAAGTTGCAGTGGGAAATGTTGGACCAGTGTGCAGAGTACGTAAAGAATGAAGGGTTCTTAGTATATTCGACGTGTAGTGTTACCTTAGAAGAGAATGAGATGTTGATTGAACGGTTTCTGAAATGGCATCCAACATTTACGTTTGTAGAGACTTTACCAAGAATAGGCCTACCTGGGCTGAGAGGTCAGAGCAAATGTCAAAGACTGTATCCTCACCTTCATGAATGTAACGGCTTCTTTGTTGCAAAACTTTTGAAAGAGTAGTTGACTTCGGATTAAGGCTGTGTCGTGCGAGACCCTAAATATCAAAGACATGTGGGGACTACATCTTCTTTCGATGAATGCGAGTGGGCCTTTCTGTAGCTGCTTTTGCTGTCGAAATTCATTCTTCTTCCACGGTTATTGCTTCGGTTGGGCATGAAGTTACACAGGCCATGCAGAGGATGCAATCATCTGGTCTAACGGGTACTGATTTCTGTGTGTCTGGATGTTCAGGAAGGTCTTGCAGTTCAAAGACATCTACTGGACAAACATCCACGCAGACTCCGTCACCGTTGCATTTGGTTCGGTCAACCTCAACTTTTGGCATGTTTATCTGACCTCAGATATTGCCTAATCAGCGTGTAGAGATTTTAATATTTTCCGTTGTCACCCAGCTTTTGTGGGATGCCACGTTTTTGCAAATCGATATCAGCGAAGAGAAAATTGCTACTAAGCTTCGCATCTTTTTTTGGCACAGCAATAATCTTACTTTGTTACTTTCACATTGATCTCTTTCCAGTCCTTTTCTATTCCGCGCAACGATGTCACTGCTCCTACAAGGGTTCCACTCAACATCTTTGTAACAAACTTGTTCAGAGCAATCTCTTTACCGTTAACGAACAGCTTAACATCCAATAACATCACCCCAAAACGCCTTATGTCATTAGAAAAGTAAAGGCTTTGCGTAAACTATTTAGCCCGAGCAGTTGTTGAAATCGCGTGGCAAGAGCAATCTCCACAAGTTGAAGCTGGATGAAAGAGAAATTGAGCCCGATTGATATGAAACTTGACAACAAAGCTAGAGTGTTAAAGCTCATTGACCTGCTGGAAAAGGAGCACTCTGACGCAAAGACAGCCCTAAACTACACAAACCCTCTGGAGCTCCTAGTAGCCACAATTCTTTCAGCTCAGTGCACCGACCGAAGAGTAAACACTGTCACGGAGGCACTCTTTAAAAAGTACCGAAAGGTGGAAGACTATGCCAATGCAGATCCAGAGGAACTTGAGGAAGACATAAGATCCACGGGTTTTTACAGGAACAAGGCTAAAAACATCAAGAAATGTTGCCGGATCCTAGTTGACAAGTTCGACTCGCAAGTTCCAAAAACAATGGAAGAACTGCTTAGCCTACCCGGCGTTGCCCGAAAGACTGCTAATATTATTTTATCGAATGCCTATGATGTTATCGAGGGAATAGCCGTTGACACTCACGTCCGTAGGCTTGCCAGAAGACTAGGTCTCACGCAGCATGAAAATCCGAATAAAATAGAGGATGATTTGATGAAGATAGTTCCTAAGAATTACTGGAAACGAATCACAGACTTGTTAATATTTCATGGTAGAAGAATATGCGTGGCAAGGAAACCAAAATGTGGAATCTGCATCTTGAACAAATTCTGTCCATCGGCTTTCTTCGTTGACCAATTAAGACCATAATCGTACAGAGAGAAGGTAAGATATATACGTGGAATGCCAGAATCAGAGTAAAAAGAATGGACCATCTAATACATGCATTGAAGATGCAACCTTGACTGTATAGAGGCAGCAGGCAGAGACGCTAGGAAGATAAGTACTGGAATGGACTTCGTGAAAAGTGGTCTTCCATATGCACACAAAAAAAGGGGGTTCAATGGCTCATCGTTCGTTGGACTATTTGAACTCTGGGTTGTAACCTTCAATTACGAATATGAAGGCTTTGGCGGTTATGTTTGGATTCAACTGGAACTCTAGATCTATGCTTTCGTTTCCGTCGGCGTCCGTCCGCTCGTCGTCACTGAACATCAGTTCTGGGAGAACGTTTCCGTATTCTGAGTGAACTGCTTTGATTAAGGGTAACTCCGTCAGGTAGTCGTTTTCATCAATCACGTAGAGGTCCACCTCATCTAGGTGAGAGTGTGTCAGAGGGTGCTCCACTAACCGCAGTAACACCTTGTTATTCACTGGTTCTGGGTCAGTAGTTAGTATGCGTCGATGTACTACGTCAAATCCTTCGGGGTTATGTATGTTTAGCGCTCCCTCATCTATGTAGTTCTCGCCATCGTAGACGTAGAGAATTGGGCATGTTCCTCCGCCGCCGCCGCCAACGTATGAGAAGTAGGCGGTCAAAGTGTGGTCTGAATTCATCGTAACCGTATATGGATTGTCATACTTGGGTTGTCCGTCGAGTTTCCAATAATTAAACTCATAATTCGTATAATTAATTGCCCAAACAGTTACGGGGGTTCCCTCGTCATGTACGTAAGGCCCTGGCGAAGGATTGGTCGTCCCTCCAGTAGTCGTCTGAATAGTCAGTGTATAGGTTTTTTTGAAGTAGGCTTCTAAGGTGTGGTCGGTGTTCATAGTGACTGTTGCTGGATTGTTATCGTCTGGTGATCCGTCGAGAAGCCAATAGTCAAAGTCATATCCATCGTTGGGAAGTGCTGTGACCTCGACAGGTGTTCCTTTGTGATATGTATAGTCTCCAGGCAGAGGATCAGTTGTTCCACCTGAGTTGGCAGAGAGCGTTAAAGCATGGCCTATTTCCATGTTCAAGATTACTGATGTTGATATCGTATCATCATAGCTGACACCATATGTGTTGTAGTAGGTGTATTCCAGTTCAGCAGTTATCTTGACCGAATGGTCTTCCGTGGTGTCATCGGTGAACACCCAATGAACTTGAGCACCGATGGCTGCGTCAACTGGCCAGCCATAAGCACCCTCAGCTTTTGCATAAACGTGGGCCTCGGGGTCATTGATACCCGCATCTACAACGTCTGCTTCCTCCTTCTTAAAGGGTGAAAACTCTCTAGCATACGCCGCGGCGGCGTCAAGTGTAATCAAGCTAATCTCGAAGATTAAGCCCGCTGTGTTGGATTTTAGGAGAATCGGAATTACAAAACTGGACATTAGTAATGCAAGACCGTCATTAAGGGCGTCTGAATACCAATATTCGGTATCTGGATTATCGTTCGCAACCATAACATTTATTCCTTTAAGCCGTTCGTAATCCTCGCCCGCATCTATGTCAATTAGTGCATTTGGATCAGATCCTTGTTTTTCTATTTTGATTTTAAGCTTTCTGATTTCAGCCGATTTTTTGTGTGGTAGAAACTCAAGTTTCTCCCCATTAAGGGGTTGAGATCCCAACGTACCTTTGTATCCTTCCTGGTCTTCTATACCTACTAGTGCGCCACTGTCGGCCCATGTTACATCTTGATATAAGAATTTAATTGCATTTTGGCCTCTTTCGAAAAGTCTGTTACGTTCTATGATCACCTCGAAAGTTTGTCGTTGCCCGTTGTTTTTGTTTATAACGTTCTTCCACAATACACAGAACACATCCAAATTGCCATAATACGTGATTTCAGCTTGGTCATCCACAAGAAGATCTGCCCAGTGAACAGCTAGAAGACTGTTCGGTTCTGCAGGATCGGGAATCGTAGTGGCGGGTGGCGGCGGATCTGTGATTTCACTGTCAAAGCTTAGAAAACCGTTATCACACACCCAAACTTTGTTGTATTCAGCGCTTTGACATTCATAACCTGGACCACCAAAAAAGCGAGCACCATCGTCAAGCGTGATGTCAAGCCATGTACCATTATTGTCACCGATGATAGGCACTGGATCAACTGCTTCAATCCATTCATCAGCAACATAGAGCGAAGGGCCAAGGTGGTAATATGTGATTCCCTTCCTTGTGTTCGCAGTAAGGGCCACCCTAAGAGCTACACCATCCCTACCAAGATAGGGATCCCATTGCCAATCCTCCACGTAATCCATAATGTTTACCCCTATTCCCACCGATGCCTCATCATTGGTGTCAGCGTTGCTGATTGTCTCATTGATATGGTAAGTGTCATACGGATCTAATTTCGGACGGTACATCTGCCATGTTGGGTCTTCAGATTGTGCTGATACTGGCAGAATGTAGGTCGACATCGGCAGCATTAACAGCACTGTTAGGAAGCCGACCACTATCTTTCTCTTCAAGTTCTAGCCTCCATTCAGGTGGAAATCGGTACATCCAAGGCTATTGGCATCACTATTTTTTGGCTAGTTGTTTGGTTGAAATACGTGAATTCCAAACTCACTTCAAGCTTGTGGTCTTCAATGTTTTGGTCATTGAACATCCATTCTACCTGCGTTCGTAGGCTGCAAAATGAACCTGTGGATTCAGCATGTACATACGCTTCGCCCAGATTGTGCCAGCCATCGCTCGTCCACTCTCTACTGACTAGTCTCATCTCCGTCACTGTTGCGTTACGCAGAACTAGAAATTGATCGGGGCCGCTCACCTCTACGATGGAGTAGTCGTCAAGGGTACGAAATTTGATGGCAAAAGATGCGTCGACGCCTTCTACAACAGTTGCGGTAACATTAACTTTGAAGACTATTCCATCTTTGTATACAAACGGTATCCACGACCAATCTTCCACATAATCCATAATGTATACACTTACTTCTGTTGATGTATAATCGTCTGAATACCTGTTTTTGATTGTCTCATTGATATGGTGAGTGTCATACGGATCTAATTTCGGCCGGTACATCTGCCAGCTTACAGGTTCTACCGTAATTGTTCCGATCCCGGGTGTTCCCATCAGTCTAGACGCGCCTAGAAGGATCATGGGAACTGCAACAATTAATATGACAAGAACTCTGTTCCACTTCCCACTCCACGCTATCTTTCTCACTTCTCTCTTCCCCCTAGAATTCTCATGTGAACATCTTACCATAAAATGGCATATAAGATTTTCGGTTCTTAATATTCTATAATATTTCTGCATTATTTCTCTGTTTTTTCGAACATTATAGAAAAGTTGTAATCACTTGGTTAAACCACTATTTCACGCTTTTCTCAACCACACTTTGAGTTTCTATTCCTTCAAGTCGCTAACGTGAGGCAAGACAATGAGATTTAAGCGAAGGGAGATGCTTCCGTTAGATATTGAGAAAATGGTATGGGATTATCAGGATAGAGAACGGAGAAGGTCTTGATGTTGTTTTTACTAGATTCCTCCAATCGCGGATTGCCCTGCTTCTTTTAGGTTTAACTGCCATGATAGCAGTTGATGAGTTGGGTCTCGGCGTCGTCTGTCACATCTGAATCCAGAACGCGAGTTCAGTGTGTATACATTCAATAGAAGCCGTTGAGGCATACACAAACCGATAAACTAACAGGCAGATGGGCTTCTAGTGTTCGCTAGCCGCTTTCGGATAGTATTCGTCTTCTAGTTGGATAGTTGTGTGGTCAATTCCAAACTCTTCTTTCAACATAGTGATCAAAGTGGTGATTAGCTTTTTCCGGTCAGTTCCCTCTTCTGCTACAATGTGACCGCTCATGCAGCACATCGTGGTGGGGGTGATACACCAGACATGAAGGTCGTGGACTTCTTTCACGTCTTCTACTTCAAGTATTCTGCGATTTAGTTCACTTACATCGATGTGGGAGGGAACGCCTTCCAGGAGAACGTTCAGAGAGTCGCGGACAAGTTTCCCTGAACTATAGAAGATCAGCGCGGCTATCACCATACTGATTAGTGGGTCTGCTTGGTACCACCCCGTGAAATACATGATTATTCCAGCTGAAATTGCTCCGATCGAGCCTAAGACATCGGCGACCACGTGTAGAAAGGCGCCTTTAATGTTTAGACTTTCATCCTTGGACCGTGAGAGCGTGGCTACAGTCAGCACGTTGGCTATGAGGCCTAAAACCGCAATGGTCAACATGTTTAGGCTCTCGACTGCAATTGGTTGTAGAATCCGCTGAAAGGCCTCATAGACGATGTATCCTGCAACTGCCCACAAGAGAATTCCGTTCAAAAAGGCGGCTAGGATCTCGGTGCGATAGTAGCCGTAGGTTCGTGTGACTGAGATAGGGCGTAGGGCGAGCCATGCAGCTGTAAGGGCGAAGACCAGAGCAAAGATATGGTTTAGCATGTGCCAAGCATCAGTGAGGAGGGTCAAGCTCTTTGTCAAAGTGCCTCCTACCAATTCAATGACGAAGAAAGCAGCGGTAATGCCCAAGGCGATTGCGAGATATCTTGTGATTTTGGATGGATGCGTGTGTTCATGCATTGAAACTTCACTCATCATATAGCTTTTCATCCATTACTATTAAATCTAAATTCGCTGTCGAGTCTAAAAGACAGAACGTCCATATGAATTGTCAACAGACAAGCGAAATCCGTGCAGGCAAAGATTCATCAAACTGCCAAACTAACGTTTTGCGCGCGCGCAACCAGCAAAAAACTAGTTATAGAAGATATAGGTAAGCTCTTCGCTGATCGGAGCATCACCATAGCAAAATATGATTCTGTAAACGATAAGGCTTTTTCTCTGTTTCTAGCCTGAAACCGCGCAAAATGGGTATCTATAGAGCTATTGATCTTCTCCGAAGTGTTGGACAGCTATTAGAATATCATCAATTCGTATCTTGCAGTCTTTGTTGATGTCTGTGTTCGGATCGTATTCCGGGTCTCCGCAATTACTTCCAAAGGCTATCACAATAGCAAGAATGTCATCGATTCGAACTTTTCCATCCCCATTAACATCGCCAATGAGTACTACTCCAATAATTCTGTAAATGCTTCCGTCAGCATCCAAAGCAATGTAACTTTGATCCGGTTCCTGCGCAAAGGTTTCAGTATCATCCGGGTAAACACCAACGAACGAGAGAAGACTGGTCCATGTGACTCCGTCCGCTGGAACATTGATCACCTCGAATTCAATCCACGCCAAGCTTCCATACCCAGGATTTCTACAAGGTTCACCAAATACACACTCTCCATAATATATACTGTTGTGAGTGCTATTCCAAGGCATGAAGGCAGGGGTAATTCCAAAGGTAGAAATATTAGAATAGAATTCACTTTTGGACCCCGCAGTGTAAACACATCGCGTCACACTCAACAGATTCTTCTCATAAACCAATTTGAAACTCCACGATCCTGAAGAAACTGTGAGGTTTATCCAGACAGTGACGTTGAACCTGTAACCAAATGAAACAGTATCCGTGAAAAAACTTGACGTTGAAGGTTGAATCCATATAGCGTTGCCATCATGAGGTTCAATATAGCTTACTTCCACAAATTTGCAAGCAGAGTTGTTATTCGTCACGTCCTCTCCAGGTACAGGGACAGCATGAATGGTGAGGTTGTTTACGCTTTCTGTCTGAGGTGATATCCACGGAAAATCGACTATTATGCTCGACATACTAGCAAGCTGTGGAGTGAGTGAGTAAGCATAGAGAGTGCCTTCGACGAGCAGTTCAACGTGTATATTTGACTCATGGCTGAAGCCCAAATTACGGATTACCGCACTGATAGTAGCTGGAGCTTCAGGTAAGATACAACTTGGAGCTTGCATCATCGAAACAACTATGTCATGTTCACGGGTAATCTGAAAACTCCATCCATCTTGTTGCATAAATGGGTAATTATCATAGTTATATTGGTCAATTTCGTAAGGTTGATCTCCAATGCCCTCACCACCAGTCTCATTCTGATACGGCCCTTGAAACATGTCCGCACTCCAATACTCGCTCCAATAATTGCCCCCCAAAGAGTAGGTGCTATTCCAAATGTTGATTGATGGAGGGTCAGTGGGTTCACTCCATGAAGAGAAGCTGACCTGCCTAGAGTTA
>Ga0224501_10000079_pt1 | contig 108087 bp, 102 predicted proteins | sample SF_Oct11_sed_USG_4_FD_169105 | JGI IMG/M metagenome (GOLD analysis project Ga0224501, IMG submission 169105) | Sediment microbial communities from San Francisco Bay, California, United States - SF_Oct11_sed_USGS_8_1 | ecosystem: Environmental > Aquatic > Marine > Sediment | place: USA...
GATGTTTCACGCACTTCCATGTTCTCCTTGAAAATCGAAAACGCTATTTTGCGATTATCTTCCAAAGGAAGTTAATTGCCATTTATACATTACCGAGTTATTTAAAAAGATTTCGTGAATATTACTAGCAGATGCAAAAACCAAGTTTGCTGGAATAGTGATTTGCTTTGACTATGAAGCTTCATCAGATGCAGCTTCCACGAGAAGTCGTAGTTGGAAATGATACTTTAGGGCTTGTTGTGCCAATTTGTAAAAAGCTTGGATTTTCAAAGTCTGCTTTTGTAGTGACAGGTGTTATAACATACAAGGTTGCAGGACATAGGGTTATCGACTTACTTGAGGATTCTGGAATCAATGTAGGTCATTTACTTGTGTCCTCTTCTACCATGAAGGACGTGGATGTTGTCAGAGCGAAAATAGAGGAAACAAAGCCTCAAGTGGCTCTCGGAGTTGGAGGTGGCACAAAAATCGATGTTGCGAAGCTTAGCGCTGCACAGCAAGGCATTCCCTTTATAAGTGTACCCACTAACGCGTCGCATGATGGTATTGCGAGTTCTCTAGCATCAATCAAGGGATCAGAGAAGCCTTATTCTATTATGGCACAGGCTCCTATGGCTATAATTGCTGACACAAACTTGATTGTTCAAGCTTCTCACCGTTACACAGCCAGCGGATGTGGTGACGTTATTGCCAAATTCTCCGCGGTCCGCGACTGGCATCTTGCACACAGAGTAAAAAATGAATATTACGGTGAATACGCTGCAAGCTTGGCGCTGATGAGCGCAAAACTCGTTGCAAAAAACGCTGAATCAATTAAGCCAAGGAATGAGGAAGGGCTAAGGGTTCTTTTGGAAGCGCTCATAAGCTGTGGCGTTGCTATGAGTATAGCGGGCAGTAGCAGACCTAGCAGCGGTTCAGAACATCTGTTCAGCCACGCTTTAGACCTAATTGCACCCAAGCCTGCAATGCATGGGGAACAGGCAGGCGTTGGCACTATAATGATGGCTTGCTTGCACGAATTGAATTGGCGCCGCATTAAATCGAAGTTAGAAAAGGTTGGAGCGCCGACAACTGCTGAAGAACTTGAAGTTGAACCTCAGGATGTTATAGAATCTTTGGTGAAAGCAAGAACCGTTAGGTCAGAGCGGTATACTATTTTGAACGAAAAAAAGTTGACTTATAAATCGGCTAAGGCGCTTGCGAAGAAAACTAGGGTAATATAAAAGCTGAAATTGTCCTATTTCTTTCGTGGTTTCTTTGCTTTTTTTGTTTGCTTCTTCTTCGTCAACGTTTCTTTTTGTGGCTCTGTTGCTTTGAGGCTTTTGAATGTTTCAACGAATTCTACTTTTGTGATAGTTAGGAAGAAGCGTTGTATGTCAGTGGCTACGCCTCTTTTTGCTAGTTGGAGACCTTCTATGTAAAATGCCTCTTCTGGAACTCGTATTACTACATCAGTTTTTTCGATGCCTAGCTTGAACTTTGTAATATTAACTACAGGTATTCTTCGGTGGATTAATGCGGATATTTTTTCTTTGCGTGTTCTAAGTTTTTTCTTCGCTGTTACTTCGTAGACTAGGGTTTTGCCTGCGAGGGGTGGATTGAAGTCTAGTGTTACTCTGCCTGCTCCAACCGTTCTTATCGTGGCTAGTTTCTTTTCATATTCAACGCGCATTCCGAGTTTAGGTGTTATGCCTTTGTCTCTGAGCCTTCTTAGCGGGACCATCTTTAGTTTTTCTGGGTCTCGGGGGCCGAATGCTTTGTCCGGTGGAATTTCGATTGTTTCTGGCTTTTTTAGTTGTAGGGATGAGAGGCTGTCATCTAATGCTTTAAGTACCCATCCTTCGCCGACGACTACGAGGTTTGGCTCGTAGATTTCTCCTTCCTTGTATAGTCGTTCTTTTTTCGCCACATCTTCCTGAGTAGTGTCGAATGCTTCTCCTGTTTCTTTTACTTTGGCTGTGTATTCGATTAGTAGAAAGTCTCCTTTTTTGAATGGCATTTTGCTTCATCTCTTGGCTTTGTTGTTTATGGCTTTTTTGACTTGCCTTATTGTGAGTGTAGTATTGCTGTGTGTATGGCTTTTAAGCGTTGCCCGATGTTGGTTTATTGTGTGGCGTTTTGATTGGGCTGTTCTAATAGGTTTTTAATAGGTGGCTAATAAGCTTCAAATATGAGTGCTTCTGTAACAGAATTTTGGGTGGTGTATCTTTAGATTCTCTGATCCTATATTTGTTCAATCACTTTACAGGTTTTATCTCTTAAGGACAATTGCTTGCGGAATCGAAGTTAAAGGAAAGAACAAGTGGAAGACTTTAATCCAAAACACAAGCATTAGATAATGAAGAAGTATGCAGGGCAAATATAAGTTTCCTTCGTCAAGGATGTATGTGACTTTCGCCGTACTTCTCCCTCTTTGCATTCTAATTATTTTGTTATGGGTGATTCGTCCTTCTGAAAATCCTACGCTTAAGAAATGGTTTGTTTTAGGTATTTCCATTTTGGTAATTGGATTTTGGACATTTATTGTTATTAATCGGTATAAGAAAAAACAAACTATAATGCACTCTGCAAAAGTCATCAACCGATTTTTTACAGGGAGTCTAGTCAACCGAAGACTTTACAGAATCCTTTGGAGTAAAGTTTATATTTTCGTTGAAATTGCTTACTCTAGAACTTACTATTATGGAGACATGAGAAATGGCTTATTTGACCACTCAAGGCGGACAACCAATACTAATTCTTAAAGAAGGAACCGGCAGGAAACGTGGACGAGAGGCTCAGAGAAACAACATAATGGCAGCACGAATAATAGGTGAAGTACTCCGCTCTACACTAGGACCCCGCGGAATGGACAAAATGCTCATTGATTCGCTAGGCGACATAACGATAACAAACGACGGCGCAGCCATCCTCGACGAAGTAGATGTTGAACACCCTGCGGCAAAAATGATGGTAGAAGTAGCTAAAACCCAGGATGACATGGTTGGCGACGGAACAACAACAGCCGTAGTCCTAGCAGGCGAACTCCTCAAACATGCGGAAGCTCTCCTAGAGCAGAACATCCACCCACTTATAATTGTAAGCGGCTACCGCAAAGCCTCGCAAAAAGCAGTAGAACTCCTCAACAAAATAGGCATCCCAGTAGACATAAAAGACCGCGCAACACTCAGAAAAGTTGCGTTAACTAGTATGGGAAGCAAAGCAGTAGGCAGTGCAAGGGAAACATTAGCAGACATTGCCATCGACGCTGTGATGCAGATTGCCGAAAAACGCGGAGAAAGATGGATAGCTGACATAGACAACATCCAAATCACCAAAAAAGAAGGAAAAAGCCTCTTCGACAGCCAACTTGTAAAAGGCATCATAATCGACAAAGAAGTAGTCCACGCAGGAATGCCGAAAACCATAAAAAAGGCAAAAATTGCCCTACTTGATTGCCCCCTTGAAGTCGAAAAAACCGAGTTCAACGCCGAAATACGCATCAAAGACCCAACACAAATGCAAGCATTTCTAGACCAAGAAACGCACATGCTCCAAGACATGGTTAAGAAAATCGTCGCCTCAGGTGCGAATGTAATGTTCTGTCAGAAAGGCATAGACGACATGGCGCAACACTTCTTGGCTAAGAAAGGCGTCCTCTCCGCGAGAAGAGTAAAGCAGTCAGACATGGAAAAACTCGCCAGAGCAACCGGCGGAAAAATCGTCACAAACTTAGGAGACCTCAAGTCGAAAGATTTGGGAACTGCTGGTCTCGCAGAAGAACGCAAAGTCGGCGACGACAAAATGATATTCGTAGAGAAATGCAAAACACCCCACTCAGTAGCAATCCTGATCCGTGCAGGCTTGGAGCGCATGGTTGACGAAGCTGAACGTGCAATGAATGATGCCCTTTCAGTGGTCTCAGATGTCATCGAAAACAACAAAATAGTCCCCGGCGGCGGAGCAATCGAAGCAGAAATAGCAAAGGAAATCCGCGAATACGCCACAAAAGTCGGTGGAAGAGAACAACTAGCCATAGAAGCTTTCGCAGACTCTGTGGAAATTGTGCCAAAAACACTAGCAGAAAACGCAGGGTTGGAATCAATCGACATTCTCGTAGGTTTGAGAGCTGCCCACGAAAAACGGAAAGGGCATCTTATGGGAGTAAACGTTTTCACGGGCAAAATCATCAACATGGAGCTTAGCGGCGTAATAGAACCTGTGGCTGTGAAAGAACAGGCGATAAAATCTGCTACAGAAGCCACGTCTATGATACTACGCATAGACGACGTAATAGCTGCGACAAAACCAAAAGAAGGCCCAGGCCCAGGCGCAGGCGAAATGCCTGAAGGCGGAGAATACTAAGCAACTCTCCTTTTTTCTACATCCTAAAATTAAGCACAAACTGTATTTTCTAGTTCTTTGACGGTTCGGATGGATAGTCTGGCTGGAACTCTCTTCGAGAGAAATATCCCCAGCATACCCCATTTTATGTGCGCGCAAAAATTATAAATACAATCATTCGATTGATAGTTCAGTTTGGAGGAATTGTGGCTTGGCAGCTGATTTGACAGCGCTTGTTATTGGTGTTGTAATAAACACAATTGTAATTTCACCAGTTCTCTGGTTATCAGGAAGAGGGCTTGTCGGAAAAGAGAAAGCAAAGCTCGCTGACGCAGTCTGGATAGTTATAATCGGCACGGTGGTTGGAGCACTACTTGGAGTTTTTATTACAGGTTTAGTGGGCGCGGTCGTTCAACTGGTAATTTGGCTGGCTTTGGTGAAACATTTCTTTGACTGCGGATGGTTGAAAGCACTTGCGATTAGCATATTTGCAGTAATCATTTTCATAATTGTAATGCTGATACTGGCTTTCGTTGGAATAGTAATTTGGGTTCTTTGGTTCTAAACATTACAGTCGAGCGCGCAGTAGGATTAGCTATTTCTTGGTTAAACCGAGAGGGCTGCCTATTATTCCTAAGATTGAACCGATTGTAATTGAGGACTAAAAGAGTGATGGCGTGGATATTCCTTGTGTGATTAAGAACCAGTAAACAATGTAAGGAATAGAAAAAGATAGTGCCAATACACTGCCTGCGATTCTAAACCTTTGCTTCTCAATCAGAATGGCGCCTATTATAATCAAGAAGCCTAAAATGAGCAAAACATAGCTACTCTCGCCAAACAGCCAAGTTAGACTAGAACTAAGGAACACATTGATTAACCTCGCAACTAACGATAAAAAGTAACCATATTTTGCTTCTGTCACTTTTCTAGCCTTCATGATTTTTAGTCTAGCATATGCTTATCTTCGTTCAGGAGGTTTCGAATATGAACCATCAGCTTCTATAGACAGCTAGTCTTCGAACAGTGCGCGCATGGTAAAGTTGATATTTAACCCCAGCCCCTACTACAAACAAAACCGCAACAAGTGAAAAAACAAATGGCCATCCAACAACGAAAACGTCTCATATTCCGCTGGACTACACCCAAAAACCTCCTAGCCATACTCCTTTTCATCATCCTCACAATCATAGTAGAATTCATCATCATCACCTTCGCCATCCCCACAGCAGCGAAAGACCCAACAGCGACCACCCTATCCCTCCTCAATGTCACCATAAGCCTACTATACCACATAATCCCCGCAGCAGTCATAGTCACCCTCACCACAAGCTTCACTCATCTCGCAACCCACACTGCCAACATCCCCAAAAAGACCCAAATACCAAAAAAACCGCAAACACAAAAATCCACCCGCCTAAAACCCCTACGGCAATTCCACAAAAAAATTCGAAGAGCCACACGAAAAATCAAAACCAAAATTCTAAAAACTCCTGCCATAGCCTACATTAAACAACGAATAACCCTAGCAAAGGCCATCATAAAAAGCGCTACAACAATTACACTTACCTTTATCATTATAATTACCCTCGTCACCATCGCAGCCTACCCAAAAATCATCCCCACCGCCACCGCCGACTTTTACCATTGGAACACAGTCTTCCTCAGCTTCGTCACTACGACAATAAAAGCCTCTGAAACTATTGCAAACACTATCCCACCAATAGGCGCCGTAGCAACAGCAATACACAACGCACTAATCGCCGCCGCACCTACATTCCGTAACACGCTTGAGGCAGCAGCATCCGCCATAACAAGCGGCCTCGTCTCTCTCAACCCAACCGAAAAATACCTCATAATTCAAAACGCCGCCGCTTGGATCATAGCTATTGCAACGCTCAGTTACAGCCAATACATCAAGAACCGCCGTTACAGACGGTAAACAACCATGCCTGACAGACCAAGATTTGGCCCTGCAGGAATTCCCTTCTGGTTTAAAGAATTAAAAGCATCAACTAGTGAATTGCCCGGTCTTCTGAAAGAACAAGGACTCGACACGCTCGAATACGGGGCGGTGCGATGGGGACAAAAACCCCAAATAAAGCAAGAAGAAGCAGAAAAGTTGGGAAAAAACGCTGAAAAACACGATGTTTGGCTGACAATGCATGGCTCCTACTACATAAATCTCCTCAGCGACAAAGGAACACTTGAAGCGAGCAAAAAACGCCTAATCGCCTGCGCCACCGCTGCCCAATGGATGAAAGCCCACACAATGGTGTTTCACCCAGGTTACTACAGCCAAAAACAATCCCACAAAAAAGATTTGCAAAACTGCATAAAGACACTCAAAGAAATCGCAGAAACCATGCAGTCAATGAACATAAAAGTTAACCTTGGACCCGAAACCTCAGGCAAACTTGCCCAACTTGGAAGCCTAGAGGAAATCTTAACCATATGCGAAAATGTAGAACAAACTCAGCCAGTCATCGACTGGGCACATATCCACGCGAGAGGAAGAGGCAACCTCAGAGCTGCTAATGACTTCGAACAGGTTGTAGAAAAAATAGAAAATCGCCTTGGAACCACAGCTGCCAAAAACCTTCACTGCCACTTCTCGCTAATCGAATACACTTTCCGTGGAGAAAGACGGCATCACCATTTAGGCACTCCCGGCTACGGCCCGAAATTCGAGTTATTAGCAGGGGTTATAGTTAATCTTGGCTTGAAACCAGTGATTGTTAGTGAAACTTCACTTCCTGGCGAAGACGCCAAAAAAATGCGTTACATATTCTTCCAAAAGTTGAAAAGCGCCAGTGTTCTACGATAAGTTTTTCTGCAATGCTCTCTTGCAATGAAGTGGTGCGCTTAGTTGGTACGACTTAAGGGATTCCAAGAGCTTACACCCGTCAATGAAGCCTTGGAAAAATTCTTCGAAACACTTCAACCAAAACGATTAAACACAGTTTTCATTCCAGTAGAAAAAGCGCTGGGGCGAGTCACAGCCAAAGAAATCATTGCACAAATAAACTTGCCTCCTTTTAACCGTTCAGCAGTAGATGGATACGCCCTAAAAGCAAAAGACACTGTTGCAGCCTCACAATTTCAACCAAAGACTCTCCGCCTTGTCGAGAAGGAAGTTGTAGAAGACGGAGAGGCAAAGGAAATCTGGACAGGGAACATCCTTCCAAAAGGTGCATATGCGGTCGTGATGCTGGAACATACAAAAAAGATGGATGGTGGAATCGGAGTTCTCGTTTCTTTAACGCCTGGCGCCAATGTTTCCAAGAAAGGCGAAGATGTAGAGAAGGGTGAAGTTGTGATAGCGGCAGGAGTAAAACTGACTCCATATCATTTAGGCTTGTTGGTTGCGCTAGGGATGGAGAAGATTGAAGTTGTGAGAAAGCCGAAAGCTGCAATTTTGGCAACAGGCAACGAACTAGTCGCGCTAGGAGACAAGTTGGAGCCGAATCAAATTGTTGAAGTTAACAGCATAATATTGTCAGGTATGTGTGCTGAACTCGGGGTCGAGGCTTTTAGTCTCGGCATCGCAAAGGACGATGAAAATGAGATCAGAGAGAAGATTAGCGAGGGCTTAGCAAAGGCAGACATGGTGATTACAACTGGTGGAACAAGTGTTGGTGTCCATGATTTGGTGCCTAAAATAATTGAACAGATGAAGCGTCATGGCGTTGTCGTTCACGGGATAGCTATGCGTCCAAGCATGCCGACCGCGCTTGCTGTTGTGCACAGAAAACCAGTGATAATTTTGTCTGGAAATCCTGTGGCTGCAGTAATAGGGTTTGAAGTTTTCGCTCGTGCGCTTATTCAAAAACTACTGGGAACGAGGAATGGCGCGAGGGTGAAGTTGAAGGCTAAATTAACGCGGAGAGTTGCAGGAGTTTTGGGGCGGCGTGTCTTCCTTAGAGTGAAAGTTGTGGAAAAGGACGGAGAGTTTTTAGCTGGGCCGATTCGCGTTAAAGGTTCTGGCATCATCACAACAATGACGAAAGCAAACGGCTACGTAATCATCCCTGAAGATAGAGAAGGCTTGAGAAAAAACGAGGTAATCATTGTTCATCTTTTTGACAATGTGACGGGAGAAAAAAGAGAAAATGTTTAAAAAACTGCTTAGTTTAGACGAAGCGAAAAAGAGAATTGAAGAAGCGTTTTCTCCAAAACCTCTTCGAACTGAAAAGATTCCTTTGCTGAAAGCTGTTGGACGTGTATTAGCTGAAGATGTGGCTTCTCCTATTAACGTTCCACCATTTCATCGCTCAACTGTGGACGGTTACGCAGTTAGAGCTGAAGACACGTTTGGCGCAGAAGAGGACAGTCCGGCGGCGTTAAGGTTGATGGGACATGTGAATGTGGGTGAAATGTCAAGTTTGACTGTGGAAAGAGGCAGCACAGTAGAGATTGTGACTGGTGCGCCGTTGCCTACTAATACAGATGCGGTCGCCATGGTGGAGAATACTACACAGAAAGATGGAAAAATTCTAGTTTACAAGCCTGTAGCGAGGGGTGAAAACATAATGCCGTCGGGCTCGGACATCCACAAAGATGAAACCGTGTTAAAGCGTGGAACTAGCGTGTCTTCTCGCGAGTTAGGAGTGTTAGCTGCATTAGGGGTCATGCAGGTGAAAGTGTTTAAGCAGCCTAGAGTTGCAATTGTCTCAACAGGAGCGGAAATTGTAGAGCCTGGTAAGCCTTTGCCTCCGGGAAAAATCTACGACATAAACACCACCACGTTAGCTGCAGCGGTTTTAGAAAGCGGTGGAGAACCAATTGGCTTTGGAATCGTTCAAGACGATGACGAAGAACTATTGAAGGAGACGCTGAGAAAAGTAATAGACGTTGCAGACGCTGTTATAACTTCGGGCGGAGTTTCTGTTGGACCAAAAGATGTTGTTCCACAAATTATAGACAAACTTGGGAAGCCTGGGTTGGTGGTTCACGGTGTGGCTGTCAAACCTGGAAAGCCCGTTGCAGTCGCAATCATAGATAGTAAACCAGTTTTTTCACTTCCAGGTAATCCTACTTCTTCGCTTCTAATGTTCCATCTGCTTGTTCGCCCTATACTTTTCAGGATGGCTGGAAAGGAGGAAAAACCGTTTGCCACCGTGAAGGCGATTGTTACAGCAAAGTTGTTTTCAGCACGGGGACGGCGAACTTTCGTCACTGTTACTCTTTCTCGTGACAATGAAGGTCGATGGCTGGCTTCTCCCGTTCCAACAGGGCAGTCAGGCGCCATCACCACGTTGGCAAAGGCTAATGGCTATGTGGAATTAAAGGAGACTCAACAATTTATTGAGGCTCGAGAAGAAGTTAACGTTTTTCTGTTCAAAGCTTTAGAAGATTGAGAGCTTTCTATTTTAGGTTCTTTCTTTTTGCGGCAACATATATTGTTGCCACACAAGTGAGGATGAAGTACACTGTCCATGCAGTAATAGCAAATAGGCTGCTTATGTCAGGGGTTGCTGCGTAGTTTGTCAAGAAGACGTTAAGCATGAGGGCAATATGAGTTGTGGCGATAAAGAACAAGCCGACAACAAGCCATAAAGACCAGCTTTGCAGCCGATACAGTCCAAAGGCAGCAATCAAGCTTAAAACCGCTACCAACGCCACGTGAAAGAGGCCTAACCCATACATTCCTAGGACTATGAAGTTCACAACGCCAGCTACCAAGTAGAAAACGGCGAAAAAGAACATACCTTTATATTCAATTTCCAATCTCGACCTTAAACCCATGCTAGAGCCTTCTTTTAGACTATCGCTATACACAATTAAGTAATAAATCTATTTCCCCACCGTTTTCAGCTATTACAACATCGTCGGTCTGCGAAATGTCGGTTGACTATTTACGTTTCCTGAAGACTTTATAGTCATGTGGGTACGCGTGAAAGCTTTTCTAAGATCTCTTAGTTAAATTTGGGGAATTGTTGTAAGATTTCCTGAAAAGACTATACTAAAAATTCCGGATATGCACGCATGATTGCTGAAGCTTTTAAGAAAGAGTTTCAGAGATCCTTTAAGTCGTGATCTAATGCCCCAGGAAGTATCACTTAGACAGATTCCACAAAAAACAGATGCTTAGCTTTATGGTCGACTTGACTTTTAAAGATTGAGGAAGTTGCCAAGAGTTTGTTTAACTATATTCCTGTGGGTGCGTGGATTTTACGCGCACGGCTTTAACATGGTTTTAGTTGTTCTCTTCGTTTCCCTTTCTACTTTAAGGAGCTTGTTTTGCAAACGTAGTGAATAGATCAGAATCTGTGCATGCAAACATAGAATAATGTTAGAATAAAGGCTTGTAAGTTTCTGAAGATCACAGAAATTAATAATCTCGCGCTTAACTGTGACATCTTCGATTTTGTCGTTCAGCACAGCTGAGACCTCAATGAATAGACTGCCCTGCGATTTAATTTGAAAGAGTTCTGTAGCTTGCGTTAGGGTTAGCACTGGCATTTCTTCATTTTTGAGTTTTTTCAGTAGGTATTCGAGGTTTTCCATCGAGTTTTCCTGGGATCCAAGCTCAGGGTTCTCATATATTCCGTGGAGAGCGAAGACCCCGATTCCCCCTTTTTGATTTGTCTCATTCAGCCAGTAGTCAATCATTTCTGTGGAGAGACTTGTGCCAACTATGGGAATGTGAGTGCGGTAGTATTCGTCGTTTGGATTCCAGATCATTCTTGGTTCTTGGCCTTCCTCCCCAAGTCTTTGATATACGTATTGTTCATCGACAATTGAGTCCCAATGCACCTCGCCGTAGGGATAGACGAAGCATGGATTCTTAATGGGTCCGAAGTGGTTGTCAATCCATTCCTTGCTTCCTTCGATCTCCCAGCTTGCAAAGTATTCTTGTAGACTGCTTAAGTGAGGGTGGCTTTGGCTGTGGCTTACTATTTCCCATCCCTCGTTTTGCATGGTAAACAGTTCCTGCAGAATCATGATTGGCTTGTCTTTCCATTGGTCATCATCCCAAACGTAACGTTCACTTTCATAGTTTCTGGCCATCCAGGTTATCGCTGAGACGACACCGGTGTAGCCATAGTGTCTTAGGATCGGCCTTGCAGCTTCATAAGTGTTCAATAGTCCATCATCAAACCAGAGAATGACACCTCGGTCGCGAGGAATTGGCTCGCCTTCCAGGAAGTTTCTGTTGTATTTTGCTATTTTGTTCCACCAGTATGAATGTGTGTACAGACTCGCCGTCTCCATACCCACCTCATGCGTTTCTGGCTCATATCCCGTCCAAACAGCGAAGCGTTGTATTTCATGATTGATTGCGTCGCCGTATCTGCAGATTATGTCGTTTAGGCTCACATTTTTCCAGGTGTAGCCGAGGCCTCCGTATGACCAGAGCCAAAGATAGGTGCCTAGAGTTCGGGCATTTAGCAAGGGTATTAGAGCTGAAAAGTCTACATTGGGTGGAGAGTAGATGTCTACGTGAAAGTTGCTCCAGTCATATTGATCGATGAACTGGTAGAGTCCTTGGTATGGTGTCTGGCTCGACATGTAGAAGCACAATATGATGTTGTTATGTTGGACGTTGTCTATGGCTTTTAGGAGATTTGACAGTGCCGAAGCGCCGTACAGCATGTAGAGCGCGTCAACGTCGTCAATGTATATTCTTTTGGACGGGCTGGCAGAAATCTCGCCTTGGAGAATGTCGGCGAAGTCTTTTTCAGTTTCCGCGTTTTCGAAAAGATAGTAGGGAACCCATCTCCAAAATCTGATGTCGTATCGAGCTAAGTTCTGCATGCTTCTGTTCTGGTCTGGGTCATATCGCACCACTACGTTCTGAAAGGAAAGGTTGTACGCCCACTCAGCAAGGGTCAGATTGACATGTTGACCTATCCATGTGAACGTGGCTTCTGGTTGTTCCAAATCGATGGAGATTTTTATGGCAGTCTGGTTGTTAGTTGGGTTTTCATCAGTCTCAAGTATTGCTTCTGCGGTCAGGCAGTATTCGTCTGGGGCAATGTTTGATGTATTCCAGTTGAATGAGAGGGTGATGGAATCTTTTGAGGTTAGCGTCAGTGTTCTCGTGTCAATGGAGGTTGTGCCGTGTGCAACTTCGATGTCAAAGGTTTCTTCATAGTCTCCCAGATTCTTGACGCCTACGTTGATGGTCACGATGTTTCCTAAATACACCTTGGGTGGGGCAGAAAGGTTAGTGATAGCTACGTCGTGTATCTTCACGGGCGGTTTGGGGATAGGCATTAAGGCGAAGGTCACGTTGACTGTGGCTAGGATGTCAACGAAAATCCCCGACTTGGTCTCGTTGTAGTATCCGTCTGCTGTGACTATGACATAATAGGCACCTAGCGAAGGGACCTCAATATTATAATAACCAAACAAGTCGGTTGCAGCTATATGAGTATCAGCAGAAACGGTAGCGCCCACAATCGGAAGAGATGTTGCACGGTCAGTGACGTAACCTTCAATCCAACCGACACTAGGTCTGATAACAATTGATGTGTTGGCAGTATTACTAGCTTGAGTCTCATCTGTAGCAAGGATGGCTTCCGCGGTTATTGTGTAGGGTGCAGGAGAGGTGTCTGAAGTGTTCCAGCTAAACGTCTCAATTTTCGTGTCTTTCGAGGCTAGAGAGACAGTTCTGATTCCAACGGAACCTTCATCGTAGGTAACTGCCAAGCCAAAGATCTCTTCATAGTCACCAAGGTTCAACAGGTACACTTCGATGAGTATAACCTGTCCTTGGTATGCTTCATCTAGGGAAGAGATGCTGGACACAGCTATATCGTGCTTTCCTGCAACTGGCTCGAACTCTGAGGGCGCGAGTGTCAGGTAGAAGTTTACTACGACTGTGGCTTGGATGTTGACGAAGATGTCGGTAACAGTTTGGCTATAATAACTGTTGGCTGAAGCCGTGAGATTGTATCTTCCTGGAGCTGGAACTTCGATTCTATAGTATCCCCTAACATCTGATGTGGCATAGGTTTCATCGATCTTGACCGTCGCTCCTTTAATCCGGGTGCGGGGTGTTGAAGTTTCAGTGACGATGCCCACGATCCAACCAAGAGCCGGTTCAGAACTCGGGTCTGGACTTGGGGTCTCTTCTGGAGGTGGTTCAGGACTTGAAGTTGCTCTATCGTTCCTATAGACCAAAATCACGTTTGTAACCGCCATCAGCGCGGAGGAAGATAAGATGATTGAGATGCATACAAAAAGCACTAGAGTTGTAGAGTTTGTTTTGCTGATCAAGTGTCCTATTGTACTTCGCAATTCTACAACCATGATATACAACGCGAAAAGTGTATTATGTCTTACGTCGCACTATATATGATTAAATTTAATTAGGGAAACTACATATTGGCTGTGTGTATCACTAGTATTAAGCGTGAAAACCCGTTCAGGTTGCAAAAATCGTGCGCGTGTTAGTCTCTTCTGCGGCATATGTTCTCTCCGACCATTTGCTTTCCAGCGAGGGGATCTCTTGTTATCAGTTGTTGAAAAGCATGGGGAAGATTGGCTACTCCTTCGATGCTATTTCAGAGTTCGTCAGGATTCGAAAACCATTAAGAAACGTCAACTTTCACCAGGTTGGATCCTTCAAAATTATGCCTAAGAGCAGCCTCGTTACAAAGTACCTAGGGCACACGGAGTTCATAACCCGCAGCTACTTAAAATGCGCGAGAATTCTAAAGGAGAAGAAGGTCAACATAATACATCATATGTTCCCTGCAGTTTATAATCAAAGCTTTAGCCTCCTTGCATTGACAGGGAAGACGAGGAAGCATCGCTTTGTTATTGGCCCTCTCTCAGCTCACTATTATACGAGGCCTCTGGACGAAAGAACGATCATGGGACTCACGTCCAAGCTTCACCGGAAGACCATTCAAGAATCTGATGCAGTCATAACGATCAGCCAAAAGGTCAGGAAACTGTACGAAGGGGTAGTGGATGACGAAAAAATAAGCGTCATACCTTTAGGGGTTGACACAGGTATTTTCAAACCTGCAGAGAAAAGGTTTCGCAAAGATGGCTATGAAATTCTTTACGTTGGTTACTTGTACGAGCTAAAAGGCGTAGAATATCTTATTAGATCTATGGCACTGGTTGCAAGGGAACGGAGAGATGTCAAGCTGAGAATTGTTGGTGAGGGACCGGAGAAAAGTAGACTTATGGCTCTGACAAAAGCTCTAAATCTTGAAGAAAGAGTTCTTTTCGAGGGATTTGTACCTCACACGCGAATTGTAAGATGCTACCAGAAATGCGACATTTTCTGTTTTCCAACACTTGGAGAACCATTTGGAAAGGTGGTTTTAGAGGCTATGGCGTGTGGCAAACCCGTCATTGCTTCAAATGTTGGAGGACCCGCAGAGATCATAGAAAACGAAAGAACCGGCTTTCTAATTCCTCCGGCTCAGCCCCTAATTCTAGCGAAAGCAATCCTCGGACTAATTGCCGACAAGCAAAAGATGAAGAAGATTGGAGTCAATGCGAGAACAGCCGTCGCACAACGTTATTCTTGGCAAAGTATAGCTGAAAATTATCAAAAATTGTATAGTAGCTTCGCATAGTCTGACAGATGTGCTTGCATGAAGGTTTTCTTAAAAACCTTTTTATCATAAAATACTTGAGAATAACAATGAAGGGTCGGTATTGAGAATCCCATTTTTCCTTTTTAAGCGGAGAACTCTAAGGTTCTGGGATTATTGGCTGCTTTCAAAATTCAGTGGAAAGGTTTTGAATATTCCAAGATGCGGGCGCATAAAGAAGACTGTTGTTTTGTCCTTTGATGTAGAAACTTGGGATGGGAAATGTGGTGGGCAAGAGGAATTATCAGCTAATCCTGAGGAGGAGTATTTCCAATATCTTCCAAGGCTTTTAGCAATTTTGGACAAGTATTCTGTCAAGGCCCAGTTCTTCGTTTGCGGGAAGGTTTTGGAGCTGTATTCCGAAGCTTTTGAAGAGGTAGCTCGAAGAGGGCATGGAATAGGCGGGCATGGTTACTACCATGAAAATATGTCTATGCTTTCCTGTGACTCGCAGAAGACGGTTGTTAGTATGGTTAAACGTCTCATGCACAAAAAGCTTGGAGTAGAAATGCGAAGTTGGCGTTGCCCTGGACTGAAGGCAAATATTGAAACGTTTAAAGTCTTAGAAAGACTAGGCGTTAGATACTCGAGCAATTGCTACAGAGTTAAACCTTTAAGCATAAATGGTGTCCTTGAGATTCCGCTGTCGGCCAGGATGGATTATCATGTGCTCAAGTCTCAAGGCCAGAAAAACACCGACGGTAATCTGTGGGCGGAATACGTGAAAAAGAAAATAATAACAAGCAGTGGGCTTCTAGTTTTCGGCATGCACACGTGGGTCCAGAAAAAATACGATCCTGAATGCAATGGAGTTGAAAGTTTACTCGATTTTCTTAGCTCCGCTTGGAGCAGTGTTTGGATAGGAAGGTTCGATGACTTTGAGGAGATCGTCGTCTAAATACTGGTCTCAGATAGCAAAGCGTTATTATCGCGCCAGAAGAGACTCTTTGGATACAAACATTTTACTGAATTTGCTTAATGAGAACATTGGCGCCTATAATCCTCACTCGGTCCTCGAGATAGGGTCCGGACCTGGAATATTTACTGAAAACTTGTATAGAAAAGCTTGGACAGTGTCCACTGACATCTCTCGCCGCATGCTCAAGTTTACAAAGCGTAGAGGAATCAAAGCGGAGTTTATCCAGGCAGATATGGAACATTTACCTTTCAAGCACGATAGTTTTGATATGATTGTTGCGTATAGAGTGCTTGAATATTCAGGGAATGGCACACAGACTTTGAGGCAATTTTCGAAAATAGCTCCCATAATGTTGGTTCAGATTCCCCGGCACGATTCATTTAGGGGGTTCATGCTCCTCTTATATCGGTGGGCGCGATTTCCCGTACTTCTTCTATTCAAAAAGAACGTGAGGTTCAAATCTTACTCCTTTAAAAGCGTGGCAAAGCTCCTGAAAAGATCGAGATTGAGTCAAGTGAGATTGATAACCTATAACAATGGGCTGGACATTCATGTAGTGCTTAGGAGAAACCAACATTGACAAAGTGAATAGGAGGAAACGCACAAACTAGACACGCGTGGGAGGTCGCCATGAACATATGCTATGAGTTTCGAACGCGCACTACGCACGTGCTAAAATATATTACAAACTGGACATACCTTCTATCAAGAACGAATAGCTCCAAAAACAGTGATGGGATAGACTGAATGTGGCTTTGCGACTATTCATCTATGCATACCCTTAGAAAAATAATCTAGGATGACCTCCATGAAGACATGCTTCGCATCCTTTGAATATCCACCTTCGATTACGGGAGGAGCTGGAGTCTATGCGAAATTTATGTCCAGAGAACTTGCGAAACTAGGCCATGAGGTCCATGTAATATCACCGACTACCGAACACTTCTTCACCAGAAAGGTAGAGAACGATCTGATTGTGCACAGAATTCCAATCATAGATAGGCCACTTCTAAAAATCCCTTCTTATTGGTTGAAGTTAAGAAGATTCTATAAAGAGCTAGACACACTGGAAGGCTTCGATCTATTACACGGAAATGTTACGAGCGATCTGAGTTTGACGAAAAACCTGGTCAAGATACCAAGAGTTGTTACCATACATCATTTAGCTCGTTCTACATTCCAGATGATAAATCCTTCTTGCTTCGAGATGTTACAGAATCCTGAAGGAGAGGTTGGTATTGCCGCATGGTTGGAAAAGGAGACGATAGATTTCGATAAAAGAGTAATCACTCGAGCTGATAAGGTAATTACTGTAAGTAATTTCGTGAAACGTTGCATAGTGAACATCTATCGAATACCTGAATCTAAGATTGAAGTTATTTACAACGGAATATGTCAAGATTATGAACCGGGTGAAAATGATATTCTGCAGATGAGAAATAAGTATGGCTCAAATGGTTCGATTGTTCTGTTTGTTGGAAGATTGGAGAAGAGAAAAGGTTTGCCGTTCTTGCTAAAGGCGTTTAAAACCGTCTCGAAGAGCACAAAATCGACCTTGGTGATAGCAGGTTCGGGAAGAGTAGAGCCTTTCAGAAGTTTGGCCACTGCCCTCGGAATAGGTGAACGAGTCGCTTTCACCAGTTTCGTAGATTACGAAACTTTAAAGAAATTGTATCATGCTTGCGACGTATTTGTTCTACCCTCATTACTGGAAGGGTTCGGTTTGACAATTCTAGAGGCGATGGCGGCCGGGAAACCGATTGTTGCCTTCAATGTGGGAGGGATTCCAGAAGTTATGAGAGATGATGTCCATGGAAGATTAATAGATCCAAAGAAACCTAATGAATTGGCCAACGCTATCATTTATTTTATTGAGAACGCACAGCTGTCTGTAAAGGTTGGCAAAAGAAATAGAGACTATGTGGCACGAGAATTCAGCTGGAAGAAAACCGCAAAACAAACAGAGAGATTGTATAGAAGTCTTATCCGTTGAGTTTAGCCGCCACCAGATGACTGGCGACATGATTGTAGGAGTACTGATAGTAACTTCCTAAGCATCCTTAAAATGCGCATGCACCAAAATTCTAAAAAGAATCTTGGGTTAATAAATGAGAGCAAAACAGTCTCATAGCGATTATAGAAACGTGGTAGAACCAGTTGAAAAGAGTCAAAAGTGTGGACATACTTAGAGGCATTGCGGTTCTGTGGATGATTACGTTTCAAACCTTCGATTTTTTCAGTATGGACTTTAAAATGTACGGAGATTTCTTCTACATTTTCCTGAATTCTTTCAATTGGTTGTCCATCTTCATGTTGGTGAGTGGCGCTAGTTTGTGGCTTATGGTTAACAAGAGACTTCAGGAGGGATACCCCAAAACAAAAATTCTTCTTAACGGCTTAAAACGGTATGGTTTTTATCTTGTTTTAAGCTTTTTTTTGAGTCTGTGGTGTTTCAATTTCGATACTTTCTTGAAACTAAATGAGATTTTAGGGGCAATTGGCGTTTATGCTTTAGCCTCCTTAGTGCTGCTGCTGGTCTTTTACAAAGTGGAGTTTTCATTCTTGCCCCTTATGTTTCTGGTTTTCAGCTCGTCTTTTTGGGCTAAGGATCTCTTTCCTGATCGTTTTTTCCCATTTTGGTTTATCTTGCCATTTTTCCTCTCGGGCATGTTCCTTTCCAAACTAGTTTTGGAGAAGAAAGTTAAGCAATTGCTATTGTTTGATCTTCTATTGTCACCTATTATGTTTTTTCTTGTCCTTTTAGGCGACAACATCTCCTATGTTGATAAGTCCTTGAGCTTCGTCGTTTTCAATGTTTTTGTTGTTGTGTCTTTGTTTGTTTTGGTCATTTGGTTTGAAAACTCTAGATTTTTGGATTTCTTTAGTTTTGTTGGCAAACATGCATTGTTTTTTTATGTTTTTCATTTTGTCGTGTGGTTCAAATTATTGGTATATTTCAACGTGTTTCAAAGTTTTAATCAACTGAACAGTGTCTTACTTACTTTTTTGGCGATAGCCATCATGTTCGTGGCCACTAGGATGAGTGACATATTCCATGTGAAGACACTTATGTATGTACAAGAAGTGGCTAGGAATCTGAGCCATGGAAGATGGGGAACCAGCATCAAATACTCAGCGACTTTGATCTTAGTTCTTCTCTTGATAATCGTAACACCCTTAATGATGCCACGGCAACCCCTCCTAGATAGGCTTTACCTGCATCCTATTAAGGGAGTTTTGAGCACAGACAGCTACCACAATTATCCTTACAAAACTAAAGATCTGGAAATTGGCTTTTCAAGGTATGGGGAATTAGTCACTCCTCAAAATGGATCCTATTATGAAGATGGAATACTGATGGGTAAAGGCCTAAGTTATGACGGGCACGAAGCGTTTGCCTGCCCAGACGAGAAAGGTGAATATTATCCCCTGGAAGGCTGGCTTCTACAGTTTTCTTACCTTGATTATGCTACTAACACAATAGAATCCGACGTTGCTCACGCACTCTACAGCAATTTGGAGAACAGAGTTCCTGAGGCCGGTCGAACGCAAAACATTCTCGCCGAACCTTTAGAAATCGTGTACGATGGGGCAAGACGTTTTGTAGGCCAAGCCTTGATCCATATTTTCCACAACCATGTCAACATAATTGATCTTAAACAGACAATCGTGTACAATAAGGTGTCAAAGTATGTGACCATTCTAATGGACGTCAAGTTCCTCGAGCCTACCGATCGTGTAGGGCCGCTTCAACTGAGTTTAAGTCGCAGGGTAAATTTCAAGCTGGCGCATAGCCTGACATCGAAGCAAGGACGCACTGATCAGGTCTACGCTATGTTGAAGCGTGGACTTGAAACTCCTTACCGATCCCTAGGTTGGCTTGGTCATAATAATACTGGTTACTATGATGTTGTTACTGTTTACGTTACGTCGGAGCTCACCGGAGAAGAAGATTATACTGGCTTTGCCGCCTACTGGCCTAACGTTACAGACACCCGTCTTTACGGGTGGAGCGACTGGAACCAACCAATAGATGGTCACGAATCTGCTAGCCCTGAACCAAGAACCGCGTTAGTGATTGGTGAGTGGGATGCTTTCATACTACCCAATGCATCCAAACGATTTGTTGTAGTATATGGAATTGTTGATGGAATCTTGAGTAATGAGCTAGAATTTCAGCTTGACATGGTTTTCAATCCTTGGGACCTACAGGAAGCTGTCAGCTCAGAGACTAAATATCAGTGGATTCTTATTGGTCGTGATGCGGCGGAGATTGACCTTGACAGTGTGACTCTTATGGCACAAAGTATCAAGGTCGGCTTTCTAGGATTTGACATGTACAACTGTAGTGTTCCTAATGCACCACATCTATTACAGATTTGGAAGAATACCGGTATGAACCGTTCTGATTATCTCGATCCTCATGGTCGGCTTCACTTTATGGACGAATGGAGGGGGGAGAAAGTTGCTGGATCCGGCATCATCATTTTGGGAGGACCCACAGCAAATCTGGCAGCTGAATACTTCAATGATTTTTGTGACGTCATTGTCACCCAGACAGGAATCTATGCTCCCGCCTACTTGGGCAGTGTGTTTTCTCCATCATTCGATGGCTCTGTAAGTTACGCTATTATCTCTGTCTGTAAGGATTTCAACAACACCTTTTCATTCATTGTATGGGGGCTCAACGCCGAAGATACGTACTATGCAGCGTATGTTCTCCAAGGCGGATTACTCGAAGAGTTGCGAACTGTTCCTAATGGCATAACGACTATTTTGATGAAGTTTAACTATGATTACGATGTGTCTGATGTCAGATTTTGGACGATCGCCAAGTATCTTGGGGTCATCATCGAATTTGACTGATAATCGCGCGTGCTAGCTTAAGAACACTATGAAATGGATATGTATGTCTTCTATCAGCCTCGCTGAACGGGTTTGCGTGGGCGCGATAAGAACAAATCCACAAACTCTTTGCCTTCACATGATTCCATAATTTCATCAACATGCGTTTGCTCTGTAAATTCTTTTTGTATTTCTATGACATAAATTTTGAAACCGTATTCGAAAAGTTTGTTTAGAAATTCTCTAGGAGAAAAACCACTTCTCGAAATTGCTGTAGGGCCAAATTCAATAAACATCTTCAAGTTTTCGTTAGCTTTAATTACTCTGTCCATTCCTAAAAGAGCCGCCATCTCTGCACCTTGAATGTCAATCTTTATGACATCAATGTTGTCATGTTCATTTCTAAAATACTCATCCAAAGTCGTACCTTCTACAGTGATCGATTTCCTACCGTCATGAGAGTCATATATTCTGTGGTCGCCGAGATTGTCAGAGTTTAAGAATAATCTAATAGATCCATAGCGGTCGAGGACAGCTTTTCGTTCTATAATTACATTGCTGTAACCATTTAATTGCACGTTTTTCCTAAGTAAAGCACAGTTATCTGGCTCCGGTTCAAAGGCGTATACTTTTCCTTTCTTGCCTACGAGTTTTGCCGCAATTAGCGTATACCAGCCAATATTGGCCCCTAAATCTACAACAATCATCCCTTTCCTGACCGCTCTTTTGAACAATTCGGTTTCATGCATTTCCCAAACTCCATAATTCAGCAGAGTTGGAGTAATTGTCTTATCTCGTGCATTCACATACATTTTGTGTCCTTGAAGTGAAGTCCACAGGTAAGAACGGAAAATTTTCTTAACGAGCGACAACAAACGCGCGCGCGCATTTTCAAGCCCTCTGTTCCTGAATGGCACAAGAAATATTCTGACTATTTGAAATCGTACACGCGAGCACACATCTTTTGTTTCCATCTTTTTCCACGTATCATAAACGGTACGTTATTGATTTTATCATAGTGTTACATCTATGTTATCAATTTTTTCAAACATGAAACGCGTAGGCAGTAACGCGCGCGCATTTCCAGAGAAGCGTGCGCGCATGCATGCTACTAGTACTTCAGCAACCAAAGTTGAAAAATATCAGAATGTTCATATAAACTTTTTAGGTCGGATTCTCAACGGGTTAAATGGACAAAGAACTCAAGGAGCGAAATAATTGAAACTTCGCCATGTTTTGGTCGGGTTCATTATGGTTACCATTGCTATAACAACGGTTTTCGCGTATCTAACTTTTCAAAGAAGGTCGACACCCATAGAGCACACACCTTTGAGCGAGCTCAAAGAGCTCTTAAGCTCTTCTTCTGGGCCCCCATATTTCTTGTATCCTGAAGGAATGGAGCTGTCAGATTATCTCTCAGCCAAGGAAATCTCAAGAACTTTTGAGGATTTCTTACACATACGCGCATTCGAATATAATTATCAGGTAGGTGACGAGTACATTGACTCGAGGGGGCTTCCAAAACTGGAAGCAATTCATCAAGGCAACTTGGTCGTTCTCGTTGGCGGGCCTTCAACTCAGGCCGCCGTCAAATATTATGAAGATACAAAAGAAACTCTAGTTGTTTCAAAGGAGAATGCCACACATTTTTGGTTGGAAACGAGGGAGGGAGTAGTAATCCCTGAAACGCTGCATACCTTCGAAAATCTAGATGCTCATCACGATGTATTTTTGGTTGAGTTCTTTAAGGATAAATGCGACAGATACATCCTGATACTTTACGGATACGGTTGGCGAGGGACTATGTTAGCTACCCTACACTTTAATAGGGTAATATTCCCTCAAATTTCGGACTACGATGAATCTTATTACATCTACAACTGGGTCGATTCGAGTGACATTAATCAGACTCTTACTGACGAAGCCGAGGGAGGCCAAAAATATAGTGTCATCCAAGCTTCAGTCGTTAGCTTTGCAAATGAAACCATAATCCGGTCGTTTGCCGACGCTGTTCATTCTAGAGGCTTGAGGATGACCTGGTACGTTTCAAAACTTAACATGGAACAGACCATTTTTTCTTTAATAAAGAGTTATGCATCTTATGGAGATAAGATTGAACTTTCCTTTGGTAATATTTTCTTCAACGAATTAGAGCCAGAAAAACGATTGTACTATGTGGACGAGTCCATGGAGGCGTTTAAGAAGGCGTTTGGAGATTATCCATCGATGGTTCAATCATATTACATTGATGCATATACACTAAGCTACATTTCGTTGTGGTACCCCAGCGTCAAAGGAGCTATTACCTTTGTTAATCACGAAGTTTTCGGTGACCAATTCAAGTCAGCCGGTGCCTACTACATGCCTTACTATCCTAGTAGATATAACACTTTAGTTCCAGGTGAGGGAAGAGACAAGATAAACATTGTTGCATTTCCGTTCTTTCAAAGGGACATCACAAATTCAATTCTGAACCGGAGGATCGTCTATAACCTCTCACCACAAGATGGCCTTATGATAGTGAAAGATTGGAGACCTTACTTCCGAAGACTGTTCGCAGCTTTCATAAATGGATGGGATCAATTCGGGCTAGCAATTTATCTCATAGATCTAACTTGGCCGTTTATCCCTCTGGAAGTGATCGAAGAAGACCTGGCTCAGATTCAATTTGAAATAGAATCCGGCAATTGCACGAACGTTTTGGACACGAACTTCGTGAAATGGTTCAGGTCCGAGTTTGAGGATTCACCTAATTACAGGTGGGCTTACGAAGACCCTGAACAGGAGTCGTTCTCATCAGAATGGTATTTTTCACCAGCAGTTAGAATAGGCTACCTAAATGAGTTCATGTTTGAGATGGTTGTGTATCCGAGCAAAACATACGAAGCGGGCTATGCGAGAAAGATTTCTCCGTACGACAACAGTTTATTTATGCTGTTTGGGGATAAAGAACGCTTTGAGTGAAAATCACAATGACTTCGACATTGAAGCAGGCCACTATCCAACATTTCGCAAAGAGAAAAAGCTTCTACAAGAAACTTTATCACCAATATCCTTTTCTTGACATCGTCGCAAGATATTACAAGCCAAATTCGAAAACACTTGAAATTGGATCCGGAATAGGTGCTTTTCTTCACGAGATTTCAAGTTCGCAAAACGTTTTAGTTGGCATCGATATTTGCAAGACATTCATACATGAAGCGCATAAAAGGTTTCCAACAATTAGTCTTTTAGTTGGAGACGCAGAGAAGCTACCTTTTCGATCAAAGTTTTTCAAGACAGTGTTTATGCGAAACTTATTACATCATCTGGTAGCTGAAACACCGAATCTTTCACAGGGATATATGACTAAAGTTTTAGAAGAAACTTACAGAGTATGTGATAAGGGAGGAGATCTTTTCGTGTTGGAACAGTGTATCTTGAGCAGGATTATTGGGTGGTTACTGTTTTGGTTCTCCCTTTTTATGAGTCGACTAAATCTGTCGTTCCATAGGATAAACCTGCATGAGGGAGTGGTTATATCGTTCCTAGCTTCTCACCAGTTAGTTCAACTATTAGAAAAAACGAACTTCAAAATTCTTAAGGATTTTTCTCATCGGCCGTGCACTGGGCTTCATCTAGGCGTCAATTTTGGTGAAGTCATCATCTTCGCTCGCGCAGAACAGGGAATATCGGAGAGCGTCATATGATTCAACAGAGTATTCGGGAAAAGATACAGTTCCATATACATAGCTTTGCGCGCGCGCGCGGAAGAAGCGTTGTCGATGTGAGTATTATGATCCTTCTAGCGGAGATCCTTCTGTCTAGACTGCTTTTTCATTCAGCTCTACCAGCTGGAACTGACTCACTCTCTTGGATCGCGCAGACAGCATTTCAAGCTAGGGATTTTAGGTGGCTCTATGCGTGGCGTCTGTTTGGTTTGGGTTTCCCTCAGTCATCTAGCTTATTTGACCTTCTTCTTATATTTGTTCATAGCTTAGTAGGTGACCCCTCAATAGCTATCAAGCTCTTCACACTGGTTGCGTTTTGCACTGCAGAGTTTTCCATGTATAGTTACGTTTTTCATCATACCAAACGACATAATGCTGCTCTTATCGCCGCTGTCGTGTACCTTCTAAACCAATTTGTCTTTGCTGAATTTTCGGAGGGGCATATCGCTCTCCTATTTGGCTATGCTCTAGCCCCGTTGCTGTTTCTTCTCCTTGATAAAGCATGTGCGCGCGGTCGCGTTAAAGATTGTTTTTCTCTTGGCTTGATGTTTTCTATCTTCATAACGGGTGTTCATCTAGAGTGTGTTTACATCTATGGCTGGTTTATGCTACTATATTTTCTAATATACATTATAGTCCCAAATCGTCGAACCAAAGGAAGAAGAGACACGCTGAAGCGTTTTTTCAAGGTATGGGGAATCAGCATACCGATCGGTATATCTCTGTCTTCGTTTTTCTTGATGCCGATTATTTTAGATATTAAACCTGCATACCTATCTCTAAGCTATCAATACACTATAGAGGAAACGAGTGGCATACTAGACATTTTTATTAATCAGATAGGATTTCACATGCTGTTTCTGTTCTTTCCTATTTCCTTGACAACCATCGCCTTATACAGGGATAGGCGCACAGTCTTCTTTTCTCTATCAGCTTTCATTGCAGCTTTTATCGCTAAAGGTACCCTTCCCCCCTTCCCCGAAGTCTTTGAGTGGCTTTTTGTTAATGTCCCGTATATGCACGTTTTTCGGGCGACATCGAGATGGTTCATGGTGACATGGTTTGCTGGCGCATTTCTCACGGGTCTACTTGTTGCCAAATCGGAAGAAACCCTCAGAAACATCCTTCGCAAGGCTAAACACGAGTTACCTTCTCACATAATAGATAAGACAAAGATCCTTTTGACCAGCCTCATGATAGGAATAGTTCTTCTAAATGCTAGTTTGTCTGGCCTACAATTTCTCGGTTCTCCTTTGACTTATAGTCTTCCAGAACAAGACGTAGTTTCCTCTCAATGGATCGGCTCTGTCCCAGGTAACTTTAGAGTAGTAACAGTTGGTTCTTGGGGTCTAGGTAGTAATTTTATAATACCGGGTCCTCTTGGATCTGGATATCGAGAGATTTCTAGTGAAGGTTACTACCTGCATGATAAAGTAGTAGTACAAAATGGAGGATGGGAGCCATTAGCTCGGAGCTTCATTGAATTTGTGTACTCCTCTGCATACCAAAGGAAGATAGATGATCTTCTGCGAATATTAGGACTCTTTGACGTGAGGTATGTAGTATTGTCAAGCAATGCACCAACCGAATGGGCTGAGATATTCTACAAACAATATGGCTCCAAGCGTGTCCTAAACTACTCTGGATCAGTTGTCCTAGAAAATGAATTCTGGACTCCACACATTTTTGCGGTTTCTAGATACGCTGCAATATTAGGTGGAAGAGCAACCCTTAATTCACTCTCAAAAGTTCCCAACCTAGATTTTGCAGGGTGCGGGTTGATATATTTAGACCAGAACATTGGTTCCATGACTAATCTCCTGCAGAATGCAGATTATCTAATAATCTCAGATAGTGACATAACGGACATGGCGATGTTATTATTGGAAGAGGACTACGTAACCCCCCTTGAGGAGTATGGCTACCCATCCTCAAATCCAGAGAAACACTGGATTGTGGGTTTAGCAGGGATTGACTATGGGAAACTTACAAGAGGTACTCTCACTACTGGGGGAAACAACAGCATAACAATGCCTTTCGAAGCAAAAGAAGAAGGCGAACACGAAGTTTGGGTTAGAGTATGTTCTGGTATTGGAAGGGGCACACTTCAACTAGTTGTTGACAATACAACAATAGGCAGTGTACTTTCTGATGCCAGTTTTCCCGTCTCAAAATTCGATTGGTTGAGTGTTGGATCAATACATCTTGACAAGGGAAAACATACACTGACTTTAATCAACCACTCGCCTGGATATAACGATGTAGATGCAGTAGCGATCGTTCCTCCATTCTTGATGCAACAAAAGATGGATGAAGCATCTAACCTACTTCAAGCCTTTCATTTTCGGACGATACTAGTCAGTGAAGCAGAAGACTTTTTTGGGGAGATTCCGGCCCTTCATCTAAAAGGCTGGAACATCCATCAGTCCTCGTTCAATGCAAGTAATGGCTTTGTTATTCAATCCTCAGGCAGATATGAAAATGTCGCATTAGAAGGTAGTGCCTCGGCAAGTTCGATTCAAGGTTCAGGATTTGAAGCAAGCAATGCAATCGATGGAGATAGCGCAATCGAAATGACCAGATGGGCTTCAGAATTTGGCAGAATGCCACAGTGGTTTCAAATCGAGTGGGAACAGCCTAAAGATATATGGGAACTGCGCATTTTCTTCGAGTCAGCCTACGCAGAAGATTATCAAGTTCAGATATGGGACGGCGAAAAATGGATCAACCAAACAATCGTAGAAGGTAATGCTGCTCTGAACCGTAACCACATATTCAGTCAGCCCATAACCACAAATAAAGTTCGCCTTTACTTCACGAGTGCTCCGGAACAAGATTCGGTTAGCGTATGGGAGGTTGAGGTATACTCTACTTATCTCTCAAAAGAAATCTATGTTCCCAAAACGGCGTCATATATGCTTGGTCTTCGCCTTGCAACCGGTCCCAATCTTGGCAACATAAGATTTGAATTTGGAAATGTCTCGAGAACAATCCAAACTGGCAACCCAAACGCTACATATTATAAATGGTACGAGATAGGACCTATTGAACTGAACGCTGGTGAAGAATCGCTTAACATGAGCTGGGTAGGCGATTTGTACTTCGACGAACTCATCCTATATTCTCTGAAAAAAGGGGAGGAACCTCTTCCACTCGATAGCCTTCTTCAACCCAGCGCAATACCCATCATCACGCACGAACGGATCAATCCAGGTAAATACAATGTCCAAGTTAGCAGTGATGAACCTTTTTTACTTGTATTTACCGACACCTATCATCCCTCGTGGAAGGCTTACTTTGGCAACCTTGAAGTGCCTCCGGTTGTTGCATATTCCGTCGCGAACGGCTTTTTCATCAACAAGACAGGCAATTTCGATGTCATAATATCCTTCACTGGACAAGCCTACGCTGACTTGGGATGGAAAATATCAGCTGTCACAGTTTTCGTGCTAGCAGTGGTTCTGGCAACTCCATCCAAGGTTTTCAAAAGTTTAAGAAATTACATAAGACGACGCACATGAGCGCAGAAGTGAAACTCTGCACATATATACGCGTCCGAAATTGTCTTCTAGAGTTATCTTCCGTCTTGTTTTTAATAGAATGATAATGCAGTGTTGAATGGTGTGCGTTGAAATATCGATGCGCACGCTATGATAAATCTACATCGTTGCTAAGAATCGTTGATTCAAAACTCTCTCTTTAGATACATGCACAGTCCACGAACTGAAACTGCAAAGACTTAAAAGCCAATTACCTGATAATAGAGAAACCCTAAACATTAGAGAACAATACGTATTTGGAGAAGAGAAGATGAAATGTCTTGTAATGCTTCCTTGTCACAATGAGGAACAAAACCTTGAAAGGCTAATTTCATCTCTCCATGAAGCCTTGCACACTCACATGCCATACCAGATTATAGCAGTCAATGACGGCAGTACTGATGGAACAAGCGGAATTCTCTATAACCTTTCGGAAAAATATCCAATCATGGTGGCGGAGCATAAAAGCAACGGTGGCTTAGCCTCTGCCTTTCGAACGGGCTTAAGGTTGGCAATGGAACATGCCTCAGCGGAAGATTTGATCGTTACAATGGATGCTGACAATACGCATGACCCCAAATACATCACACGCTTAGCCGAGGAAGCTTGGAGGTCGGGAGTTGTAATAAGTTCGCGTTATGCAAAGGGCGGCAGGCAGCTTCACGTTCCTAGTTATCGCGTAGTATTGAGCAGAATTATTAACTTTCTTATTAGAACACTCACGAGGATACCTGTCCATGACGCCACCAGCGGATACAGATGTTATAAAGCTTCAATCCTCAAGAAGACCATGCGAATATTCGGGAAAAAATTTATTGAATCCAAAGGGTTTGAGGTTTCTTGCGAAATTCTGCTGAAAACGTACTGGTGCAGTGGGTCTGTAGGAGAAGTTCCGAACACCTTGGATTACAGTAAGAAGGTGGGGAGAAGCAAGATAAGGATTATGCCCACGATATTCAGTTATATTATACTTCTCGGGAAAGCAATCTTGTGGAAATCTTTAGGAGCACCTAGCTGTGAGACTCGCTATTCTCTACAGTCATCTAAGAGAATTCGGTGGGGTTGAAAGGGTAGTTCTGAAACAGGCTGAACTCCTTCGAGGTCAAGGGCACGAAGTCACTTGTCTTTTCGCTTATGTTGATACAAAAAGGTTCACCGAATATGTGAAGGACAAGGTCACAATTCAAAGTTATTTCAACCCTTTCATACCAAACAACGAGACTCTGAGAGTTGTCCTTTCCCTTCCATTTGCTCCTTTAATATCACCAGCTTTCAAAGGCATGAATCTACTGATCTGCCATGGGTATGGACCAGCACCCTGGATCGGTTACAACATAAAACTAATCAACGGAATAAATTACCTAACCTACGTCCACAGCATACCACGCTTTCTATATCTCGGATCTAAGGAGAGGAGACTTTGGAGACAGGATCCTACTAGGAGAAGAATCTTTAGTCTCGGAAGGTTCTCTTTCCCCCTGATAGCCAAAATCGATCGGATGAGTGTCATAAACTCGAAACACGTTTTTGCAAACAGCCATTACACAGCGGGTCAAATCAGGAAAATATACGGAAGCAAAGCTTCTGTGTGCTATCCCCCCGTTGACACAAAACTGTTCAAACTAATCAACGACAAGAGTCTCATCGACGAAGTCTGTTCAAGATATCGCGTCTCCAAACCTATTGTTCTCTCTACGGGCAGGATCATTCCCTTGAGAAAGCTGGAGTGGTTGATTCACGCAATGAAGTACATCGTAAAGATTTTCCCATCAGCCACCCTAGCTATCACTGGAGAAGTGTCTGCAAACAATGCGGACTACGTACGCACATTGGTAAGAGTGGCACATTCCTTGGGTGTTGAAAAAAGTGTGAGACTTCTAGGTTTTGTCCCAAATGATGAATTGGTGAAGCTGTACAACACTGCAGACGTATATGTCCACTCATGTCCCCATGAGGCTTTCGGCTTGAGTCCTGTAGAGGCTATGGCTTGTGGAACGCCTGCAGTTGTATGGGATGATGGAGCGGGCCCATGTGAAACTGTCATCAATGGGAGAACAGGGTTTAGAGCCAGACCTTATGACGTTGAAGATTTCGCTGAAAAGATAATGAAGATTTTCGACATGGATAACCAGACAGTGAGCAAGTTTTCTTCGGAGTATGTACAAAGGAATTTTTCATGTGAAAAACATTTGGAACTGCTAAACAAAGCTATAGGAAAACTCTAAAGAAGCTTAAGCAAAGCAAAAAACGTCATGGGAACAAAGCTTGTACAATTCACACACATACTCTCAAAAGGATTTTAGTTTGAATTAGACTATACTCTTTTAGGAAGGATCATACCATGCGCATCTTCAGTGTGTTTTTCCATCCAGATCCGTCTATAAGTGCTGTAGGTGGAGCTGAGAAAAGGTTTGTTGAAACCTTGAGGATCTTAAAGAAGCAAAAGGAGATTGAGGTAACCGTTATAGAGCCAAAGCCTTCTCTGTTAGCTGGATTTGGAGTTTGCTGCGAAGAACACGAGGTCTCCAACCCTATTTCTGCTCTCAGGGGTGGATGGCCGGGTATTTATGTTGGTTGGATCGTGTGGAGTGTGAGAGCATTTTTCAGATGTTTGCGAATAATTCGGGGTCAAAAATATGATGTAGTGCTCGCCCCAAACAGTACAGTACCCAATCTCATTCCCGCCTACTTCGCCCATCACGTGTCCCACCTGCCGTTATGCGTCGTCATCCATCACATAGACATTATCTCGACCGATGCATCTCCGAGTTTCTTAACGGTTTATCATACGTATAGGAAGACAGGTTTTGGCAAGTCCACTTCTTTCTTTAAAGCCTTGGCATTCCTTGTAATTCTCGCAGTGTTAAGGCGTTGCGATGTCTGCATAACGGTTTCGAATTCCACAGCAAGAGCCCTAGTAAACAATGGAGTACCTGAGGAGAGGATTTACGTAAGTGGGAATGGCGTCGACATGAAGTATATTGATAGCTTCAAGTTTGAGGGCATAAAATCCTATGGCGGGGTCTTCGTTGGCAGGATCAGCAAGGAGAAAGGCGTCTTTGACTTAGTTGCCGCTTGGCGTAAAATTGTCGATGTGAAAAACGACGCTCAACTTCTTTTTATCGGTAGTGGACCGGACATTAACGCGGTTAGGCGTACAGTTGAAGAGCTCGGTCTGGAGAGGAATATTGTAGTCAAGGGTCGTTGCGTCGACAGGGAGATGTACACCTTGATGAAGGCGAGTAAAGTGTTCGTTTTTCCAAGCTCGTTTGAAGGTTGGGGCTTAGCTGTTGCCGAGGCTCTGGCATGTGGTTTACCTGTTGTATGTTATGATATACCCGCTCTACGGGAGGTTTTCGGCAAATGTCGCAGCGTTTTTCTTGTACCAGCAGGAGATTTCGAGAAACTTGCAGTGACCGTCTTAGAAGTTCTTAACATGAATCAAACAAAGGAGCTAACTGAAGCCTCGAGAATGTGTGTTAAACATTTAAATTGGGAGATGGTCGCGTTGAGAGATTTGCAGATATTGAACTCTTGTTGCCATCATTGATGCGCGCACGACTTTTCCGTGTCCGCGCTCTTTCATGCATGATTATCTAATTCGATGCTCATTTAGGATTTTCCTGTATCATTTATGGAAGATTGATCTAGAAAAAAACACTACAAATTTTTTATTCCCACCTAAGTATAGGTAGCACACGGAAAAAATAAAGAAAGAGGAGAAAAAGAATTGACAAAAAGACTAGTTGGAATAGCTGTTTCTCTGATAATCGTTATAATGATGAGTACATTTATCCCAACGCTTGCGATTGTAGAAACCGGAAAACACGATGACGATTGGTATATGACTGTTAATGGTGTTTTGGACAGTGACTACTACACGCTCTATCCCTACGACGAACCACCTTTCGAGTCTTTAAACATCGGCTTCTCCAAATACGGGGAACTCATCGGTTCTGATCCTTCAGAGCCTCCAGATGATGTTCCTCCCGCAACCGCGGATGGGTGGACGGGCTTGGAACTGGGTGGACTCGACCCCTTCGCCAACCCTGGCGTGCCAATGGACCGATGGATCAACGGATGGATGATAGACATCGAATACATCCACACTTCGCCAGTCATCGACCCAGACAGACACGTCTGGGCAATGGCATTGTTCTCTGACGGCGGCGCTTGGGGATACGACTGGATACAAACAACCAGCCCAGAACTGGAACCACACGGTGGCAGAAAAACCAACACAAGGGTTGTTACGGATGACATCAGAGTCATCTACGACGGTCCAAGAAGATTTGTTGCCCAGATGACGAATCACATCTGGGACCAAGAACCAGGGCTCCCAGACTGGCCTGTCCTTGACGTGATCATTACAATCGACTTTAACAAGGTTAAGCACCAAGTAAAGTTGCTCAAGGACATAAAGCTCACCATACCATCCAAGGATCTCAAAGGACGGATGAACGTAGAGTTCAGCGAACGCGAAGAATGGGATCTCGGACCAGCGCCAAGCTTCTACAGCTACGCCCACTTCTACGAGGAAGAACTGGAAACCTGCTATGGATCGGAGTGGCACTTGGCAGATGAGATACTGCGACACTATGAAGGCTTCAGATATGGAGACAACGGAGTGACGTATGCCTTGCAAAGTTTCATTCCGCCTTTGCCAAAATTACCTGTAGCCGAAGGCTACATTAAAGTCTACGTTGACGGAGTACTAATGAGACGCCCATCAGACTACAACGTTGACTATCAAAGTGGCATGATCAATTTCACCGACGTAGTCACCCCCTCGGAAAAGATCGAAGTAGTATGCAAATACGTTGACAAACCTGAATTTCCACACCTCTACGACCTCGCCCAGTTCATCTCTGCAGACATGCAATACGTGGGATGGTCAGCTTACTGGCCAGTCCTGTCCCAATACACCGTTGACGGCTGGGACCAAGCACTCGATAAACTCATAAACACGAAAATCCCCGATGGCGCAAGCGAACCGTTCATACCCTTCATGATCGCTCAATGGGACTTCCTGCTAGACCCTGCAGACATACCGCAATACAGATGCGTGGACGTCAAAGGAGTCACATACTACCACAACGCCATAGACGAGCAAATGGGACCTGCAAACCCAACTAATATGGACGCCCACAACATAATTGACGCAGAAGTCATGTACCAACTCGACGAGATCTTCAATCCGTTTGACCTGAGACAAGCAGCTCACAAGGAAACAATGAGATGGGTAGAATTCTTCACAGGAAATGGAGTGACAACAACATTCTGGCTTGACAACGCTCCAATCGTGTGGGACAGCTTCTGGGAATACTGCACGTTCCCCGAGAGAGTGCTAGTAAACGGCGACCTTAAACATAGAGACTACCCACAGTACCAGTGGGAGATAGGCATAAACATCCATAGAGAATACGACCTCCTAATGGCTCCCGACGGTTCGGGCGCGATAAGCTTCTACACGCCTCCACCTAGCGGCGCGGTGATAAAAGTACTGTACTCCACTAAGGAAACAATTGTCCCCGTAGGTGGATTGGTACAATTGGGACTCACCCTTGACAGCTCCGGAAGTATCAGTTCCGGTGATTTTGCTATCATGCTTAGCGGTACCGCAGAAGCCGTGCGGAGCAACTTGCCCCACGACGGAACAGTGGAACTAACTGTGGTTCAGTTCGGCACCGTAGCGAGTCTAGAAGTCGCTCCATCTGTGATCACCGAAGCCAACTTTGAGGCCGTGGCGACTGCGATTGAGGGCATAGTTAAGTATGGCGGCAACACCGCTATGGCTGCTGGCCTCAACCTGACATGGTTCGAAATGAAAAACTCGCCAAACGCCGCAGTAGCCATGAAGCAAATAATCAACTTAGCCACCGACGGACAGCCCAACATTCTGCTGCCGGTCAACTTTACCACTGGCGATGCTCACGACGACGTTACGTTGGTTCGTAACAATGCGGCAGGCGAAGCCCCATATCTAGACGAGTTGGATGCAGAGGCAATCGGCGCTGGTCCAGATGTCACTTGGATGCGAGACGGAGTTGTTTGGCCTCAACCAGGCACTATTGCACCGCCACACGACGCAGGATGGGTAGAGTATGTTGCAGACGCCGCAGCTTTCGCTGAAGCCATAGCTATGAAATTCGAGATCGTAATTCCGCCACCGAAAGGACGCTACGAATGGGCCATAGTGGGCCGCGACTCAGCAGCAGTAGACTCAGCGGGCGCATCCATGGTCACAGCAGCCTTCAAGAACAAAGGAATCGAGCTCGGCCTCAGCGGACTAGACATGCTAGACAACAACTTCGGACCACGAATCCCATACGTACACAACTTCTTCACAGGCAACGGAACCCTACGTGAAAGCTACTACGACCAACTGGAGCGAACAGCATTGAAAGACGACTACTGCCACACCTGGCCAGTAGCCAGCAGCAACATAATCACCGTAGGCGGACCCGCAGCAAACCTAGACTCAGAATACTGGAATGACTTCACAGACGCCTTCATGACAGGCCCACCATTCACCGACCAGTACGGCTACGGACTCTACCTACTTGGCTCATGGGACTACCACTTCCAAGCAGCAAGGTCACCAGGAACCGATTGGGGATTCGGAATAGTCTCGACGTATAAGGACTTGAACGGCACAGTCGGATTCATCGTCTGGGGATGGACCGGAGAAGACACCTACTTCATAACCAAATGGCTACACGAAGGCGGCCTCATAGAGCTGCAAGACATGAACCCATGTGCAACAACAATCAAGCTTGAAATATACTATGGAGATCATCCACCACGTGTCTACATAGACAGGACATTAGGCACTATAAGCGAGAAACCGCAACATCCAGATCCATAGCTACATCATGCTGGATCAACAAACACCTCTTTTTTTTTGCGTGTGCGCATTTCGAAATATTTCTTGATCTAGGTAAATTCTTTCCTCAAAATATGAACGATTCTTCTACCTGCTTCACCGTCGCCAAACGGGTTCTCCCAGTTGGTGTCAATGTCAAGTATTTTCTTTGCCTTGTCCACAATTTCGTACGGGTTTGTTCCAGCTATCACGTTTGCTCCAACCTCCAAAGTTTCAGGTCGTTCCGTATTATACCTCAAAGTTACGCATGGAACTCGTAAGATGCACGCTTCTTCCTGCACGCCGCCGGAATCTGTTAGAACAAGTTTAGCGTTACTCTCAAGCTGCAGAAAATCCAGATAATCTAATGGTTCGATAAGCATAACTCTCTTCACTTCAATATTGAACACCTTAAGTTGCTTCTTAGCCCTGGGGTGAATCGGATAGACAACTTTGAAACCGAACTCTTTTTGAACAATCTCCAAACCTTTCAGTATCCCCCGAAACCTTTCCGCGTTGTCAACGTTCTCTTGACGATGAACCGTAGCCAAGAAGTAATTACCATCTCCAATGCTTAAACGGCGTTGAATATTGCTCTTTCTCCTTGCTATCTCCAAATTCTGGTAGATGGCGTCAACAATCGTGTTGCCTGTAACAAAGATCTTGTCTTCAGAAATCCCCTCACCTAACAATATGCTCCTAGACTTCTCAGTGGGTGCAAACAACAAGTCCGAACAATGGTCAGCCAAGACCCTGTTGATTTCCTCAGGCATTTGTCTGTCGTAGCTTCTCAAACCAGCTTCTACATGCCCAATCTTGACGCCAAGCTTCACAGCAGCCAAGGCTCCAGCAAGAACGGTGTTAGTATCGCCTTCAACCAAGACAACGTCAAGATCCTCGCTGCAAAACACCTTTTCTATCTCCATCAACATCTTGCCAGTCTGTTCTCCATGACTCCCAGATCCCACATCAAGATTATACTCGGCCTCGGGCAATTCAAGCTGCTCAAAGAAAACCCGATCCATATTATACGAGTAGTGTTGACCTGTGTGAAGGATGAAGTAATCTAAGTCCAAACGCTTACACTCACGAATAACCGGAGACAATTTGATAATCTCAGGCCGAGTGCCCAATACTATCGAAATCTTAATTCTCGACACTCTCCCTTCTTAATCCTTCGACACTTGAAAATCACTGTTCCGCCATGCGTGTATGGCTCTCCAGGTTTCAACACATTGAATATATGCATGCTCCACGCGCGCGTATATATGGGCAATTCTTCCGTTTACATATCTTATTGACCGCTCAGGTTTTTGAAGCTTTGTTTTTCTAGCAATTAGCAGAACCAGACTATCGAGCCTTTTTTGTGATGGGAATTTTGAGTGTCCAGTCTCATTCACTAATCGAAGTTTCTTCCACAAGTCATTTGGAAAGTGATGCTGAATGTTTAATCACAGTTCAGCCAGCGTATGATACCAACCGTATTCATGATAGGTTTTCTTACCATTTTCTGATATAATAAAGTCGATAAACTCTTTGGCTGTTTCTTTGTTTTTTGAGAACCCTATAACAGCTATGCCTGTACTTCTGAAGACTTGAAGATCTCTCGGTAATTCTACAACTTCAATAGTTGCCCTCCATAACTTCTGGAAGGCATCCCAACCAAAGACAGCATCAACTTTCCTTTGGTTAATCAAAGCCATGACGGCCCCACATCCATCAGCAAAATCCGTAACATTCCTTCTTATGCGATCGGTGAGTCCAGCTTTGCTAGAAATGTCATCCCATACTCCTAACAAGCACCCACTAACTGAAATTCCAACTCTAACTCCTTCCCTAGCCAAATCAGAAATTGATTTCATCTTCTTTGGATTCCCCATTGGCACAAGAATAGCAGATCTCCTGTAGCCAACGCTTCTCCTTGTGTGTCTAAGAATCAATCCTCTTTCCTGTGCTTCATCAAGAATGAATTCAGCTCCACATGTCAGTATGTCGCCTCTCTTAAGCTCTGAAATCTCTGAAATGAGGTTTTCAGCTTTCCCCACAGTAAATTCAAAATTCGTGCCAAACTTTGCCGTAAACTCTTTAGCACATTTCTTGACGGGTGGAGCTACTGCACCTGAAGAATAGACATGCAAAGTTTTTTTGTATGACATATCAATGTCTCCAACCTACTCTGTACAACTAGCTTCTTGTACCTATTACGCTTTGCTTAGAGAACTCTTCATCATTTTCTGAAAAGTCTCAAAATCAACGACTTCTTTACATAAGACCAAAAGACGCCAGTAAGATCGAAGCTACTGTGAAGTATATCGTTACAGTAGCTGCATCACTTATCATTGTTGCGAAAGGTCCAGATCCAACAGCTGGGTCTAAGTTAGCTTTCTTGAACAGGAAGGGGAAGCCTGTTGAAATTAAGACAGCGGAAATTATGCTCAGGAACATGGACAGCCCAACGATAAGCCCTAGCGTAGAGTTTTGCCAACCTACAAAGGCAATTGTTGAAAGCAGCAATCCGCACGCTAACGCAAGAGAAAGTGCAACAGCAAACTCTCTTATAAAATAAGACTTCAAAGAGAGTTTTGGGTCAAGAGCTATGCTTCGGACAGCTAGGGTTTCTGACTGAGTGCCAACAGCATCACTTAGATATGCCAAAACTGGGGCAAAAGCTGCGAGAGCCAGCAAGGTGTTCAAAACATGTTCAAAACTGGTTATGATGGAAGCTGTAATTGTTCCTCCCAAAACTCCTATTATGATCCAAGGTAACCTCGTTTTTACCATTGTCAGGGCTGAAGATTTGATTGTGGTGTATTCCTTTCCAACTTTATGAAATATACCACCAAATTTGAAGAAATCTTCACGGACTTCTTCATTGAATATTTGAAGAATAGTATCATAGGGCACAATTCCAAGAAGACGTTTTTCTCGATCAACAACTGGTATCGCTTTTATCTTGTTTGAGAGAGCGAGATAGACGATTCTTTCCTGATGCATCAAAGGATGTATAACAACTAACTTCTTTTTCATGATTTCTTTAACACTAACATCTTTTTCGGAGGCGTGGACTTCTTTAATGGAAACTACACCCTTCAATACGCTACTATCGTCAACAACATACACATAATCTATGGTGTCGAATTTGTTTGCCTTGTCCAAAAGCATCTTCTCAACATCTCTAATTTTCTCGCCAATTCTCACCTGAGGAAATGCTGTAATAATTCGACTTCCAGCAGTGTTAGGAGGGTATCTTTTATTTGGCATGGTTTAAATCTATTCTTTTTCAGTTCATATGAACTTTTGCAGTAAAATGGTCAGAAGAGGCTTCTAGAAAACAGTTCCTTATCTACTTATATCTGCGAAGTACGTTGTATAGAATGGAAGTCAGAAGCGGGATATCAGACTTTTTAGGGTCCTACTTCGGGAGATGTCGCCACTCTGAGTAGGAATGGATCTATTTCTGCATGCATGTAATCATTCAAGACTTTCTGTAATGGATTACCTCAATTGAGAAGGAGTTGGCGAGAGCCATTTAACGCTTAAACCTCTCATTATCCAAATAGTTCAGTGGTGTAGCGGCCTTTGATTCCTATTCGTGACGAGAATCGTTCCCAAACAACCCCTCACATAACACGAATTCTAATACTTGTTAACGCAATAGCTTTCATTCCACTCTTATACTACACACTCTCATACTACGCACTTTTACCTGAAGACAGAGTGATGTATCTGTTTGTAGAGTCGCTCTACGACAACTTCACGATGGTGCCAGCCGACATACTTCAAGCTAAAAATCTACACACGCTCCTTACTTCCATGTTTCTTCATGCCGACATTTTCCATATCGGTGGAAACATGCTCTTCCTCTACATTTTCGGTGACAATGTGGAAGACGCTCTTGGCCACTTTCGCTATCTCTTATTCTATCTAGTCTGTGGCCTTGCAGCGGATTTTGCACACATACTGAGTCTCACAACACTCCCTGAACTTGCCATTCCTACCTTGGGCGCTTCAGGAGCAATCTCTGGCGTGCTTGGAGCGTATATTGTGATGTATCCGAAAGCGAAAATATTGACACTCTTGCTTTTCAGGTTAATCTGGATCGTTCCAATTCCAGCGGTAGTCTTCTTAGGTTTCTGGTTCTTGCTACAACTGCTTTATACGTCGCTCGGTGTAGGCGGTGTAGCTTACTGGGCGCACATCGGCGGCTTCGTTGCAGGTATGATAATGATCTTCGCATTCCGAAAAAAGGCACGCATGCATATAAAAAGCGAGAGTTCGCAAGAGACACCTCTGATTTGAACGCATAAATACAAAAACCTTATTCATAATGAAAATCAACAGGAAGTTCCTCATAGCTAAGTAAAGCATTTAGGATTAGTAGACTCAGATACAAGTGGTGCATGTGGATATGAGTTACTTCGAGCTTTACGTTTCGCATTCCAACATCTTTAGTGGATACCAAAAAGCCTTCAACCAAGCTGACTACGTCGTCGTCGGTGTACCCTTCGACGTGACCAGCACTTACAGAACAGGCTCAAGGTTCGCACCTCTCGCCATACGAGAAGCATCCTTGAACATCGAAACCTACAGCTTCCGCTCAAACCTCGACATAGAAGATTTAAAAATCCACGATCTAGGTGATCTTCACATCAGCAACGACGTAGAAAAAACCTTGAAACGTCTTGAGTACACTGTAAAAGATTTGCTGAAAACCAAGAAAAAACCCATACTCATCGGTGGAGAACACACTCTCACCTTGGGCGCAACGCAAGGCATAGGCGGCAAAAACACTGCCGTAATAAGCCTCGACGCCCACCTAGATCTCCGCAGCCAATATATGGATTTAGCCACAAGCCACACAACCTTTATGCAAAGGCTCAACGAACACGTAAAGCCCGAAAAAATTGTTGAAGTAGGCACCAGAGCCGTCTGCAAAGAAGAATTAACATACGCGAAAAAAGCTGGAATACAATACTTTACAACGAAACAGATACGAGAAAAAGGGTTAGAAGCAACAGTTAAGGCTGTCAGAAAAGCTGTGGAAAACTGCAAAAGAACCTATCTGACAATAGACATGGATGTGCTCGATCCTGCTTTTGCGCCGGCAGTGCAAAACCCGGAGCCAGACGGGGTGTCAATCCAGGTCCTCTTAGACCTTATTTGCAATTTTTGTGACAGCCGCTTGGTTGGTTTAGACTTGGTGGAAGTGGCACCACCCTACGACAAAGGAGTTACGGCAATTCAAGCCGCGAAAATTCTTTTTGAAGCTTTATGCCGTATTGAGAAAGTCCGAAAAAGCTAAGCTTGTTTTACAAGTTTTGCGATGAAAAAACCGTTAGACTCGTGAATATGCGGATACAAGCGTTGACTGCAAGTCTGACCTCTTAGTCCAGGAAGCCCTATTCTGGGCTTGGTTTCTACCAGTGCAAATTCAGAGTTCCATTTCAAAAAGCGTTCAATCAAAACTTCGTTTTCTTCAGTAGTGATACTGCAGGTTGAATAAACTAGGCTGCCGCCTTTCTTAACAAGTTCAGCGCAGTTGTTCAACATTTCCCACTGAATCGCAGCCATTTTCCTTATTGACCGTTTAGAAAGTCGCCACTTAGCCGAGGGCGTTCGACTGAAAACTCCGGTGCTGGTGCATGGCGGATCGAGGATAACAAGGTCAGCCTCGACTTTATGAAAGGGCAAAGGATTATATGCATCCCCAATAATGGGCATGGCAATTTTTACACCCATTCTTTCGATTTCACGTTTCCAAATTCTCGTCCTCCGCTTAGAATAGTCTACTGAGAAGATTTTGCCTCGATTTTCCATTAGTTGAGCTAAATAGGTTGTTTTGGCGCCAGGCGCTGCACAGACATCCAGCACTGTCATACCAGTTTTAGGAGCGGCTACCGCGGCAGCTAGACAACTTGCTTTATCTTGAATGTAGAATAGACCGTTGCTGAAGCTGGAGGTTCTTACTAGAGGCTGCTTATTCTTTATCACCTTGTATGTATGCAACAGCCTTTCTACCTTTTCTAAAATTATTCCTTCACAGCTTATTTTTTTTAGCAACTCTTCTTCGGTCATTTTCAGAGTGTTGACACGAATGTAAGTGGGCGTGTTTGAAAGTGTACTCTCAAAAATATGCAATGCCTCATGACGACCGAACAATTTAAAACAGTATTTCACAAACCAAAACGGCTGAAACATCTGTAAAGAGACTTTTTCTGCATCATCTGAGCCTTCTAAAACCTGCTGTGGCTTTAGACTAAGTAAAGGACCTAAAACCTTCTCAACTTCCTTCAACCTTCGCCATCCTAGAACAGAGCGGCCAATTCCAGCTATGCTTACTGCTCTTTCGTAGCCGTTGTTTCCTCTAATCTTTGTTTCGTAAGTGTAAAGACGCAAAAAAGCAAGATTACTTGGGTGAAAATCGTTGATAGAGTTTGGTTTTAATAGAGAGTTGATCATGTAGTCGATGAAGTTTTGTCTCCTAACAGTTTCCAGCACAAGTTTATGAGCTAAACCTATTGTGTTTGGGCCTTGAATACCTAGCTGTTTTGATGCTTTGACTAAAGCGAGTCTTTCACTTAGTCCTTTCAGCTCAATCCAGCATAGGGTCTCGATGGCTAACGCCCAAGCATCGCGTAGCAACTTCTCACGCACGCACAAATTGATGCAACAGACGATTATTAAAACCTTAACATGCATACTCATCTTTCTATTTTTTTATTTTCCATTTTGAATTTCTCTCAAAAGACTTGATTTCTCTAAATTAGCAATAACAAAAAGGGAGGAAAGGCTAAAAACGAGTTCTTCAGATGTGTTATTCGATGCCAGTTATGGTTATGTCGAAGCTGAAGCTGTCAATTTCACTGATGCCTGATGATACTGACAAAGTTAAGATTGTTTCTAAAACTGAATCGGCACTAACTTGGCTACCTTCGCTGTTCCAGCTTAATGTTATGTACGTTGAGGCTGAAGAGGGGTTCCAGTTGTCGGTTGTCATGTTTAATGTCATGGGAATATTTCCCTCATTTCGAATGTAGATAGTGATGTTTTGACTTGAACCGGGTTCTAAATAGCCCCAGTTGATAGTGGATACTTCGTTTATGCATGTGTTTTCCCAGTAGACGCCTACTCCTATAGAGTTGACGTTGCCTTGATTGTTGATGGTTCTGTTTCCGAATAGTATTCCGGAAGTGAGAACCACTGCTGTGACTGTCATTGTCATAACTGTTAAGAGTATTATTATGGAGAACCTTTGGTTGAGCATTTTTGGACCCAACCGTGTATGATATATGAAGTCTTAATAAACATTTTTGTAGGAATGTCGCACACAAATACACCAACACATCAATCCTCAAAAAAGAAGAACACTTCACCATTCTGAATCCAAAAAACTGTTCTACTCAAAAAGAAAACCTTCAAGGCTTCTTTAGAAGCACTAAACTAAAATTGCGGGGAAAGATATGTCGTTCCACGTAATATGGAATCTTGCGAAACACCCCTTTTAACACACCCTACCCGAGAATGTTATAGACAACATTTCTAGACAAGGTGTACAGATTGATAAACTGGGATAACCCGCGTAAACGTAGAGACCGCTTATTGATTATTGCAGAAATCCTTGACATTTCTAAAGATGGAGCACTGAAAACTCAGATTATGTATAAAGCCAACTTGAGTTTTTCCCAATTGAATACGTACCTTAAATTGTTGCTGAAAATACAGCTGCTTGAAATTATAGAAGTAAATGGAAAGAATGTGTATAAGACGACGAAGAAAGGTGTTGAATACATGCAAAGTTACAAGGAAGTCATTGAAATATTAAGTGGCAATTCTAGCAACAATAACTGTCCCCGGATTAAGGGCGGCCCGACAATATATTGGATAAAGAAGCCTTAACGATTAGGTTCGCTTAGCGCATCTTTTTCTCTAACGCAGCAAAGACGAGAAATAGTCCAGTGAATAAGAGAAGCCAGATAAAAATGGATACGCCAAGAATATTGCATTCGGCGATGGAGTTAATGGAGTTGAAGAATGATTTTAGGAGAGTGTGTAAATCCAACTTTGCTTCCTCCTCTTCTCTAGAAAAAATGTTTGTAGCTTGATTAATTGTTTATGAAGGGGAAGTATTTATTCAGACTTAATCCGACTAGCCTATGGGAGTGCTCAATCTATATTTTTTGGGGATCTGAGTTATCTTTGGAGATATTATTCGACTTTCTGCGTAAGGCTGGGAATTCGTCGAGAATTGCATTCTAAGTTCTAGATATATGTTCTCTTGCGGGCAGTCTGAAAAACCGCAAAAAAAGAAAAAAGGTGTGGTTTATAGGGTTCCTACGATGTTTAATGCTTTTCTTTTCCAGCGGACAGCTAAGATTACTAAGGTAATGATTGATGCCGTGCCAACCAGTAGCAGAAGTAGCTCGGGGGTTATTAGTGTTGGAAGAGTTTCCAATCCCAGTGAAGGGTCGTGTTCCAGAGTTTTGTTGCCAAAGTATGGGTAGCAAAGGAATAATCTCATGTGGTGACCTGCGGGAATATAGGAGGCTTTGACATCTACCACTGTCATATTTTCGCCGTCTCGAAGTATGGCTTTTGGAACGAATTTGAAGAATCCTGCAAAAGTTGCGTTTCCTCTTTCGAAGCGTAGTCTGAAGCGTTCTCTAAGCCTTGCTCGTGCTGTCATCGGTTGCTCGTGCTCAGTTAACGTTTTGTTTTGAATTATGCCTACTTGTGTTCCTTCAACATACATGCTTTGAGTCATCGATGAAGCCTCTATATTTCCATCTGTAGTTTCTACGTCTTGTTCGGCGAGATTGATTTTTTCTATCGGAATCGATGCAAGGTTTATCCACAAAGCCAGCCCTGCTTTTCTAATGGGCACATCTATGCCGTTTTCTGCAAGCTCTGCTAGTAGTGGTTGTATTAGATCGATGTTCCATGTCCAGTTTTTGACAATGAGGTCCATTTTGAGTTCGCCTCCACCGACGGTGTAAGTGTAGAGATCATCAACGTTTTCTGTTGCAGGAGTGTAGTAAAACCTACATCTTATGATAACGTTGTTTTCTGCGAATTCGAGGTTTGTAAACGGCACTTTGACTAAAGTAAAGTTGAAGGATAGGTATTGTACGTCGCCTTGTGTCACTTCTGTCGGACCCGTTAAGTTCCATTGACAAGCGCTAAAAGGTAAATAAGGCCTGTGTAACCCATACAAAAACGCAAGTTGCTGAAGTTGCTGTTGTATTCTATTTCGTATCGCTGCTTGAAGAATGTGCTGTTTCGGACCAAAGTATCTTTCATTTAACATTGTCTGCATTTTTTGCTCAGTTGCTTCGTATACACGTCTGTAGTATGGATAATCAAAGGTCATGAATTCGATAAGGCCTTTGTATTTAACCACATAGATGTTGCTTGTGTCATTTGCATACCACCACAAAAACATAGGTTTCTTTCCGCCAGATGGAAAAATTATGTTTATTTTGTCGGTTTTGATCCACTGCCATTTCTCACGGTAGGTCAAGATTTCAGGTTTTGTCAAAGTCTGCGCAGACGCTGGTTGAGCAATCAACGGAAGCGCTAGAGACATCGTCAAAATCGCCAAGATTGTTGGTCCGATCAAGTTTTTCCTTGTTTTCAAGCGTTTTTCACCAAAATAAACTTAGAAGCGGCTTCTTTTAAGGAAATCGCTTCTAGAAAACTCGAATATCGCGATAGAACAGTTCTAGAAACCTCGAACTTTTTATGATAACTGCCCTGTTGCTAGCAAGACTGCAGTGTTTAAGTAAAGCACCAACAAGCTCATCACGATAGATTTGTCTATGCGTAGTCCTTTGCTGAAGGAATACGCTGAAGACAGCAACATTACACTCCAAATTATGAGAACTAAAAGAAAGTAACGGGCAATCTCGTAAGAGAGGAACATGTAGATGTAGGGAAACAAAGCCGTAGGAAAGGACGCAATTCCAAGGCAGACAAACAACTGCAAATCTCCACCAATCCGTCTGAAGAACAAATAGATGACCAAGTCTGAGAAGAGAAAGAGGCTGACCCAGTTGAAAAGGTACAGCAGAGCCGTCGTTTCAAATTGGTAAGCGGTAAAGGACGAGTAAAAGAATAATAATGACTGCGATGAGGCAAAAGCGGAGCCGAGAGCACCCAAAACCAAAACTACAAGCGAGAGAGGCAACAGCCTTAAGGGTTGAGTGGTCTTCGCGAAGATAGGCGACAAGAACAGCCACTTAGCCAAGCGATGGCTAAAAGTTTCACCTAGCTGCAGCGTCGACGGCACACTCACACCTTTCAACGATTTATAAAGAAGCCGCCCACGATCATTCAGCTTGTATTTCCGCCGTTTATCTTGAGTTAGGTAGTCTGAGAGCATGTCCAAATGGTAGTAGACAGTGCCAACGCCTAGCCCCAGCATCTGTTTTAGCCCTTTGAAGCCTATCTTCTCCTGTTCGCCCAGTATCTCAATTATTTTTCGGCGAGCAGGGTCTCGGAGCAATGTATGGTAGCGGGATTGTTCGTCCATTGACGACACCGTGGTGTTGTCTCTTCTTAAGATTGCTAATAAGTTATTTATGGCTTGTGTGATGCTTTTTTTGGTGGAATATTGTTTTTTGGGGAATAGGGCTTTATTTCTAGTCTAACCCTAGTTTCTGCTGAAGGGAGAAATGTGGCGTTTTCGAAGCCGAAAACCAGTCGTCTATATTACTTACTGTTGGTGCTACCATTCGTTTTGGCGTTTGTTTCGTGGTGGGGTTTTCCTGTTTTGGCTCAGTGGTTATCAATGAATGTTTTTGGGTATGAGCCTCTGCTTAAGCCTGCGGGTTTGCTGTGGCATGTTGCTGTTATGTTGTATTATTCGTGGTTTACATTCTTAGCCATCGGCGTTGGAGGTTTGTTAGCGGTTGGTGCTTGGCTATCGCGACGCAGGGCGAAGCGGTGGAGGATTGGGTTTTATCCGATGGTTTCGTTTGTGGTACCGGCTTTTAATGAGGCGAGGCAACTACCGCGGTGTATCGGTAGTTTGTTCCGGTGTGCGGCTGAGTATCTTGGACCTGTTGAAATTATTGTGATGGATGATGGGAGTATGGATAATACGTATGAGGTGGCATTTGCTAGTGTGCAGTTGAATATGCAGAAGTATCCTAAGGTTCGGGGGCGGGTTGTGCGGCATATGGTGAATTTGGGGAAGGTGGAGGCTCTTCGGAGTGGAGCGAACCGAGCGTTGGGGCAAGTGATAGCGGTGGTGGATGCTGATTCCTGGTGGCAGCCAGATGCTCTCAGTAGTTTGGTGGAGTATATGCGAGCGGATGGGAGGGTGGCAGTGACAGGTTACGTTCATCCTAGTGATGGCGAAGCCGAGGAGAATCCGCTGGTGATTTTGCAGCAGTTAGAGTATAGCCAAGGATTAGGTGTTTTTCGGTGTGCTCAGGGTTTGGGGGATGCGGTTTTAGTGGTTCCTGGGGCGATTGGGTTGTTTGAGGCGGATATGCTTAGGGATATTCTGAATGAAAGGAGTTTAAAGTCAGTGGCTGAGGATTCTGAGATTACGCTAGAGCTACAGAAGAGGGGATACAAGATAGGATATTTGAACACTGCGAGAAGCGGGACGGTGGCACCTGGGGATTTTAGTAGTTTTGGGAGTCAGCGGTTGCGGTGGTTTGTAGGTTGGTTGCATAACACGTTGGGAGTTCATCGGGACGCGTTGTTGAGTCGGCGTTGGTTGAGTTTGTTGTTGTGGTATAGTTTAGTGGTGGAGTATTTTGGAGCTTTTGTGGAACTTGCTGCAGTTGCGAGTTTTCCGTTTTTGTTTTGGTTTGCCCCTGACAGGATCTTGTTTGTGTTGAATTTGCTGTGGTTTGGAGGTTATGCGTTGTCGGTGGGAGTTGTAGCTCAAGCTATTGCCTTGCGGTTTGCATATGGAGAACATAACCATAAGTGGTTGTTGTATTATACGCCGTTTTATACGATTTTATGGTTTGTGAATTTGTGGGCGAGGTTGTTTAGTTTGGTGAGGTATGCTTTTGGGTATAGAGGACAGTGGCGCACAACAAAACAAAGATTAACAACCAAGAAAAGCTGATGTTCAGTCAATCGCTGCCAAAAAGCGAGTACCAAGAACAACATTTCAAGAACACCTTAAGAAAGCTGAGAACAAGCTTTTCGCAACTCTCGTTTCCTGCATCTAACATATAGTCACGCGCCGCCAGAGAAAAGAGAAAGCCTTAAAATAAATAAACACGCGCAGAAAAGTTATAGGAGAACCAAAAGAACTAATTAGCATCGAGAAGAAACATCAGTAAATAATCCAAGTATTGGAACTCAAAAGTGGTAAAATGTGTATATGGTTTCTCATTTCCATATTAGGCGCGATTGCAACAATACCACTTCATTTTTTGTCGGTTGAGCATCTAAAACTTCAAGAAAGATATGGAAAGGGGAAAGGAACTAAAATTGGTGAGATTTATGGGCTCATTTCAGGATGGGGTTTCTTTTTCTTTTGGATGGGAATCTGGGGTTCACCTCAGCACAGATTTACTATTCCAATTCTTCAGAATTTATCAGTCCTACTTCCAGTTGTCAATTTCCCAATTCCTCTGCTCCACCTGACAATCTGCATATCATTCCTTATAGCCGGTGCTTGGCTTGCAATCAACGGCGTAAAAGAGACAACCCTAAAGGCAGCAGAAACGCATAGAACAGAGAAAATTGTCACCAGAGGGAGCTATTCTATTGTTAGACATCCACAATACCTTGGCGGATTACTTGCACATGTGGGAATCTCGTTTCTATTATCCGCATGGTATTCTTTACTCTCTACCCCCTTGATGATTGTGCTTGTTTTCCTCATATCAAGGAAGGAAGAGGAAGAGCTGATTAAAGAATTTGGCAAAGAATATGAAGATTATAAGAAAAAGGTGCCAATGTTAATACCAAGATTAAGAAGTCAATAAAAAGAACTTATCAAAAATACAGATGTGGAGATTGCTAAGCCGAAAATAGTCTACCCCGGAAAAAGCATGCACTTCTTCGCCTACGAAAGCTTAGTAATGTACACATTTGGATGCAAAAACAACGGCTTCAAACAAAAAGTCCTAGACGCAATAGAGTTCTCAAACCAAACATGGAGCAAATAACCCACACAAACACACCCCTTTTCTATAATGATTACAGCCAATAAACACCGAACAAAACCTTAAGAAACCAACCTACCTCAAGACTTCACAGGTGAGCTAGAATGAAAGAATACATATGCATCCAAGTCGGGCACCACAAAAAAATCGCCAAAGCAATCCAAGAGTACCAAAAACAAGGCTGGCACCTCCACACTTACCAAGCCCAAGGAACCCCAACCCTAGTCAACCACTACCTCCTCTTCGAAAAAGAAACCAAACCCTAACTCCCCCTTTTCTTCAAATGCCAGCCTATTTGCCGCCTAATAGGGCAGTCTAGTCAAAGCACCAAACACACACAAACCAACAGAAAACCATAAGGAAGCCCCGAGCGGGAATTGAACCCGCGACCTACAGCTTACAAGGCTGTTGCTCTAGCCACTGAGCTACCGAGGCATACACATCCACCTCAACAAAATCAACAAACATCTTAAATGTTTTGTCAAATCCTCAACTTAACCGCTACGCTTTTTCCAAACTCTTTACATTTGGGAAACTCTTCCTCTAGAATCGGACCCTTCATTCCCTGAACCTTTATTGACAGCCCAGAAATCAACAATTTAGATTCTGGAATTTTTTCTTTTATTCTCTTCTCCATCTTCTTCACAGCTTTTTCAAAATCTCCTTTGATATGTGTGTGTCAAAAACAGCAAACATCGTTCCCTTTAAAGAAAGCTTGCCGAGTTTGTCGATGAACTTTTTGATGCCTCTGGTTGGTCCGCCCCAATGATTCGGAGATCCAATCAAAATCGCATTATAATCAGGGATTTTCTCAAGATCAACTTCTTTGAGTTTACTGAGGACAACTTCTGTTCCTTCAACTTCTCTCATTCCTTCTATGATTGTTTTCGCCACAAGTTTAGTGTTACCATACTTCGACTCATAAACAATGATGACTTTAGACAACATGTTCACCTTTCACTTTTCCAACTTTAAGAGACTACGAGTATAAAGTTTTCTTCCGTAAGTGTTATTTTTGCAAAGATCTATCTTAGTGCTAATCTAGGTGCAAAAAGTATATAAGCATGACACATGTCATATTATTATGACGCATGTCATAGGCACAATGGAGGAAACTTGTTTTGAAAAAGAACTCTTCTCCTTTCTCCTTTCAAAAAAACAGAAATGGCAATGATCAAAGGCCTGTGACATACGTTCTCCTGCGCTTATCAGATCAGCCTTTAGAACCACTTTATCCTTTTGATCCGTTTGAACCGTTGAATCCTATAAGACGTCGCCCAATGCCCAAAAGACCATTCGAAGGTCCAGAAGGTATTTGAAATCGACCTTAAAATGACTTGTAAATATCACGCGTGCGGAATGATGGAGGAACATTTGTTTGGAAAAACTTCTTCTCCCTTCTCTCCTCAAAGGATAGCTACAATGATGACCAAGTTCCTATGGCAGATGCCAGTGCACATTCAACATCCTTAGTTGATGTTGTTCTTAGCTGCTGAAGCGTCAGACATTATGAGCGGAAGGAAATTCCTAAGGATGTATTATATAAGATTCTTGAAGCGGAGAAACAAGCTCCATCAGCAATGAATAGAAACCATTGCACTTCATCGTTTTAACCGAATATGAGATCAAAAAAGAGTTACCCAAACGACTCTTCACCAAGCATATCAAAGATTCACCAATTACCGTCGTCGGATGTGCAAATATGAGGTTTCTTAATAGAAAATGGTCTATTATTGGGACTTCAATTGCATTACAGAACATGGTCATTACTGCTTGGGTTATGGGAGTCGGATCATGTTGGATAGGAAGCTTCAACGAAGACAAGGTCAAACGACTGTTAAACATTTCTGACAATTGGAGAGTCGTAGCGCTTGTTTATTTTGGATATCCCAGTGAGAAACACCACCAAAAAAGAAGGAAGCCTCTTGAGAAGATAACAAGCTTCAATAAGCTCTAGAAAAGATACTAAACGATATGCATGCATGCTGTTAGAAAATTATAAACTTAGAAAGTTTATGGCTACATGCAACCTAGTTAAGCTCATACGACCTTCTAGTATATTCAAACCATCATTACAGAGAGACTTGAATGTAGTGTTTCAAGCGCACGCGTTATTGTGCTAAAGAGTTTATATTGTGGGATAGATCAGACTCCATATCTGCATCTGGTGGACTTGTGGTAAAGGGGGATTTTAAGCTTAGATTGCTTTTTTTATGTGGTTCTCACACTTTGCTTCATGTCTACACAAATCTCCCCCTTGCTCTTTTACCTATTCTAATTAGTGAATATAGGTTATCTATTGTCATTGCAAGCATTATTGTATCTCTCCCTCGAGCCTTCTCACTAATTTTTTCAGTTCCGAGTGGTTTGCTTGCTGATCGCTTGAGTCACACGAAGCTTATATCGTTCAGTCTATTTCTGGAAGTGCTTGCTGCTTCTTTGATAATGTTATTTCCTACGGTGGAGATTATCGTTCTATGTTTTTCCTTAACTGCTCTGGCATCAACCTTTTATCATCCGCCAGCTTTGAGTGCGACCAGCAGCATTTCATCTTCAGATTTCTTAAGTAGGGGGTTAGGTTTTCACGGTGCAAGCGGTACTTTTGGAATTTCTCTCGGGCCTATTACATTAGGACTTATTCTAAGTTGGTTTGATTGGAGATACGTTTATTTAATTTGGGTTGTGCCAATATCGGTTTTTGCAGTTACAGCCTTTTTCGTGAATGTGAATAAGCCTTCTCTTGTGGAGCATGATGAGAGAAAAGGAAAAGGTCTGACTACACCGTTAAAGGATGTTCTGTCTGTCACTTTCTTGTCTTTTCTTCTACTAATGCTTTTCAGAAGTGCTGCGGATGGAACAATTTCAACATATCTAACAACCTATCTCACTGGAAGTAAAGGGCTAGATGCTAGTCTGGCAAGCATCATTTTCGGTTTAAGTCCCCTAATTGGTTTGACAAGTGTCATTATAGGAGGTTATGCAGGGGATAAGTTAGGATGGAGAAGATCCCTTACATTGATTGTTTCAACGGTGACTATCGCTTTGTTCTGTATGTTTGTCTCAACTTCAACAATCCAAACTGTAGTATTCTACCTTGCTTATGGATTCTTCAATATTATGACTATGCCAATCACAACTTCGTTGGTCGCAAAAATCATACCGCCGAAATCAAGAGGAACTGCTTACAGCCTGCAGTTTATTCCTATGAGCATTATAGGGATAGTTATGCCAATAATATTAGGTGTATTAATCAATTTCCTTGAGATTTGGATAATTTTCCCAATGGCAATAGTTTTCTACATTATTGCTCTTGTTATTACTCAAGTTTTGAAAATGTAAAAGGAAATATTCTGGCGCGCACCTCAAAGTCGCACACAACCTTGAAGACACAAGTAAACCAATGTACTTGACTCGATATGAGTAGCAATGAACATAGAGATTTTGCTCTAGTAACAAATTGTGACTGCAATTTGAGTTTTCTTCAAGTGTCTTCAACATGTGCGTCGCTATTTAAAGTAACTTCATCGTAACGGTTTATTCGAGGTGAAAAATCATGCAAAGTGAATATAAAGCAAAAAAGGCTGAAGCGCTAATGCAATACGGGCGTTTTCAGCGTCTAAGAGCAATTTAGAACCCTTCTCTACTTTTTAGAATTAAACTCTTCAAAGACTTGCTCAACAACAAGTCAAAGGTTTCTAAGTTTCCATTTCTAAACCAATCAAAAAGTTAGAAATCACAAATTAGAAAATCAAGGAAAAAATATATAAAAAATAGGAGTTGCGTGCTCAGAATTTAGTTTACCAGAATTTCTTTTTCCTCGGCATAGCGATGATTTCTCTAAATTCTATTCCTTTCTCTCTATGGAAGAAGTCATTTGAATGGCACGATTTTACAATTACTGAAGTATCTGCTCCCTTTCCTGTCCCAGCAATGGAGACTACATCCTCACCAGGAGGTACTGCACCGACATCAGTCGCCATCATCACTATCTCGGCAGTGACTTTCATACCCTGCGAGAATCTTCTCAGGACATCCTTAATTATCGTGTTCTCACTGCAGTAGCCTGTGTGGAGCTGAGATATAGATTCGGCAGGGGATAAGAAAGAGTGTGTGCTTGTAACGATCTTCGCGTTCATCTCTTCAAGCTTCTTTCTGTTAGCTTCCGTGAATTCCGCCATTCCTGCATATTCGGTTACTACGACAACCTTCACGCCTGTATCCTTTAATGCCTCTGTTGTCTTCACGCCAGTCAATCCAGTCGCAGATGCAACAACTAAGTATTTCAAGCCCAGACTCATGGCAGCATTTTTAGCTGCTTCTATTGTCAGATCGGTATTCTGAGCTCCAGACTCTTCAAAATAGTGAACTTCCCTTTTCACCAAAAATCTTTCACCAGCAATAAAATCCTTACAGAATTGGTATTTAATACCTGCGATTGAAATCCCTTTAAACAAAGAGACTTAAGAGAGGCTAAACCAAAAATCTTACTGCACCGCAATAATCTGTTAAAGCATTTCATCTAAAAACACATTTCGCATTCCAACTTCTTTTCGAGGCAAATGTCTTGAATAATCGATCGAACTCTCACATAGTAGTCATTTTTCGAGCGTAGAACAGTCTGCCATTCACTCACTAGTTGAGGGTATTTCATCTTCACAGTTTCTTCAAGCACATTCCAAAGACCTGGCTTAAGGTTTAGCTTGTCGACGTACACATAGTCAACCTTCAGCTCTGCGAGAGTTTGAAAGTATTCTTCTAGGTTTCTATCGGATAGAAGAGGCAGTATCGGTCCGAAGAAAACATATGTGATAATTCCTTTTTTCTTCAGCTTCTTTATTGCATCTAGTCTCTCAGAAGCAGGCGAAGAGTGAGGTTCGAATATCTTCCTAACGCTTTCATCAAGACTAGTGATGGTGAAACCTACTTCGCAACTGTCAAACTTTGAAAGCAAATCCAAGTCTCTGAGCACTAGAGAAGATTTCGTTTGGATTGAAATTGGAAACTGATAATCTAGAAGAATCTTCAGAATTTCCCTAGTGATTCCATACTTGCTCTCTAATGGTTGGTAGGCGTCTGTAAGGGAGCTTAAGAATACTCGACCTTTTGGATGTCTTGGAATCGCTTTCTCTAAGACTTGTAGGGCATTAACCTTAACATCTACGAATTGTCCCCATAGTTCCTTATGCCTTGTAAAACGTCGAGTATATGATTCTGCATAGCAATATTTGCAACCGTGACCACAACCAACATATGGATTAATACAGTAGTCTGCCAAACGACTTCGATTAAGTAGAGACTTGCATGTTATCTCACTGATAAGCATCAAGAGGCACTAAACTTCAAATCAAAGTCGCTATATATTTGCTTTAGCATTTCAACCGTGTTAGCAAAGTTAGAACTTTTTTTCGCGTAAGGATCTATAGCGGAGTAGTGTGAGCGATAGAAAAATCTTCAGAAATGACCGTTGGCGTTGGTAGCATCTCTTTTAGTTCTTTGATTCGTATGTTGACTGTTGCATGTAGTTTCATTTTCAAATCGAAAGTGTTAGGGTTGATGTTGCCAATTCTTCTCGCTAGAGCAGAATCTCTTATGACATCTCTAATCCAATTCCCAAAATCTTTTCGCCTCAGATGAAAGACTAGTGATGCGGACGGGACAGTGTTTACTTTATCGCGGAAATCAATTAGGCTTGTGGCCACTTGTTCAGTGGGCTTTCCTATTCCTTCGTAGAAGTAAAAGGCCTTATCGCGACGTACAGTTCTCAAGATTGTCTTGATTTCAGACAATGATAGCTTTGCATTACTGCCTTGTGGATATGTTTCTGGTTTTTCCTTCTTATTGGAGAACATGTTTAATCGATGAAAGTTAGATTCTGATCAAGATATGTTTTATGAATCTCTGATTAACTTGCACGTAGCGTGAGCAGTTAGGGTTTCTAAGTTTCTATTTCTAAACAAATTGAGAAATTAGAAATTATAAATTAGAAACCTTAACTTGGCGGTGTGGATATGAGAATGTGAGCAAATATGAGGTTCTGTGATGAATGTGGCTCTTATCTGAGGGAAACAGCGGAAGGATTATGGTGTCCAAAGTGCAAGAGACTGATTTTCTCGAGACCAAGAGTAGAAGCTAAAAAGGTTGAGAAAAAGAGTCCTGCTATCTACGTTGTTGATAAGTCCAAAGAACATTATGCGAAAGTTTCACGTACATGCCCTAAATGTGGAAACGGAGAAGCGTTTCGTTGGTTCTCAAGCATTTCTGGTGAACATGCAGGTATAAGACGAGAAAGAACTTTGGAGCATTTCAAATGTACTAAATGTTCTCACTCGTGGAGCAAGAGTTCTTGAAGTAAGAGCGTTTGAAAGATTCTAATTGAGAGCATTACAAGGAATCAGAGTATGTTTGAGTTTGAGAAAGTGTTAGCCAATAGTTTTCTGGTTTTTGACTTAGAGATTCCTTTGTTTATAGAGTTCGCGCGCGCACTGGACTCTAACGAATCTTACCTAGATGATGTGCCTCAACAACTGTTCCGATCATTAGAATGACAAGACCGCCAACAATTAACGATAGTCCAAACGCTAATTGTCCAGTGGTTATTGAGGTTAATAATCCGAGAATGATGGTAATTATGCCGACTCCTATGCACATTCCGTCCACAAGTGCTGAGAACCTATGTCTCTTTGTTTCTTCAATAGTGTCTGAAGGCACGTATTCATTTATGGCTGTCTGAACAGGTTTAGAGTAATTTTCTGCTCCCACTTTAGAGCACCAAGAAAACATGGTGTTTCTTGTCGATATAATTAGTTTATTAATTGTGTATCCTTATTCAAAATCAAATTAAATGCGTGCGCATTATGTGTTTCTACTTTCTACTTTGCAACATGATTGAAATTTTATAAACTCCTATTTTTTCTCCAGTCAGAAAGTTATAAAATTAGAAAGTCCATTTAGATTGTGAGTGTGTATAGGTGAAATGTAAATGAGTCTACACTCTGCAGGCAATATGGTTGCAGCATATTCTCTTCTAGTTGGTCTTATGATGATTGGAATGTGGCTTTCTCTCTTTTTGAAGAAACAAGTACCAGAACTGCGAGAAAAACCTAAAGCGATATCATTTCATCTTATAGCTGAAGTCTCCACTGCTGTTCTGTTGATTGTCTCTGGGATTGGATTATTCCTGAGTAGTGAATGGACATGGATGCTGTCACCTATATCGCTTGGAATGTTGCTGTACAGTATCATCAACAGCCCAGGAAAATATGCTGATGAAAATAATTTGCCTATGGTAACTGTGTTCTTAGTACTCATCATACTAACAGTAATAGCTATAGTCGCACTGTTCATACTAGTCTAATAATACAACGCTTCAGTATGTTCAAACTATCAGTATAGAGAGACTAGAGGGAAGAGAGAGGCTGAGGGAAGGCTAAACCAAACGATTGTGAGTAGTGGTGATCCATAGATAGTGTTTTATTCGCTTTGACACCATATGTGTTATTGGTGTTTGAGTGTCTCATAGAAGAGCGAGACATGATATAATTATGGAGATTCTGAAAATCGGTAGAAAGGGAGCAAAGAAGACAAACATAATGTACAAGGCTAGACTGAGTCACACTCAGCTTGAGAAATATCTAAGAGCTTTAGAAAGGGAAAACTTCATAGCTGAAGAGTCTGGTGTTTGGAAAACAACTGAGAAAGGTCTATATGTTATAGAAGCTTGTAAGTTATGTCAGCGTCTAGTAGAAGAAGTTCCATGAATACACAAAGTTTTCTAAGTTTCTATTTTCTAAACTAGCTAAAAGGTTAGAGAATTCTCAAATTTTTTCTTAGCTCGGAAATTATAAATTAGAAGAGAATCTATTTCTACGAACAAATAAGAACTGCCATTAAGAATTAACACTGAGGAAAAGGAAATGAAAAATCCATCCGAGTGGAGCGCAAAGATAGCATTGGCTTGTTACTTTGCCCTAATCGGCGGAATCTTAATAAGTTCAATAATGGTGTCACTCGTACTATTTGGCATGGGAATGGATTTCATAGACTTGCCTTTTCCGATTGCACTAATATCTCTACCTATAAATGAGACGATTCTTCTAGGAGTTACACTTTTGTTCGCTAGATATAAAGATGTCAGTTTGAAGGAATTAGGTTTGAAAAAGGCGAGTTTTAGAATCCTAGTGATCGTTTCGGTTCTTGCAGTGTTTCTTTTCCTTTTAGGTTTAAGTATTTCCATCGGTGAAGAGATTGTTTTTGGGCCCGATCCTATGGCAGAGCCTTTTTCTCAGGCAGTAATACCCAAAGACTTTTCTCAACTGGCTATTCTAATTGTTCTATCTTTAGTTCTGGTTGGACCTGTAGAAGAGTTGGCTTTTAGAGGATTTGTTCAGAAAGGCTTTGAAAACTCATTTGGGAAGATGAAAGGTCTATTGGCCGCTTCTGTTCTATTTGGGGTTTTACATGGTCTCAATACTCTGTATGCGATTGTTCCTGCGTTCATTGCTGGTATGGTCCTTGGTTACGCGTGGCAGCGAACTGGTGGAAATACCATTGCTTCAGCATTAATGCATGGGATAAACAACTCGATATCTATTGCAATAGCGTATTTTGCTACTGTCTGAAGACAATGTGCTCGCATTAGAGTCTCCTAACGCTTGCTAGAGAAGTATTGGCATCGAATCTTAAAATTGAGAGAAACGAAGCATACACTCATTTTGCTCATAACTTGACTTTTGGAAATTTCTTATATAAAAAATTAAATAAGAAAACTCTTAGAATAACCTACAAAAATTCCAAGCACCAGCCCACCTCTCTTTAGCCCTTTAGTTCTCTTCAGCCTCTACACGACCTAAGCCTCCCTCCAGTCTCTCTATTAAAACATGTATGAAAATTGTACGAATCTTATACATTTATTCTTTAAACCAAAAATCGTAAATTCAACTTTGACAGATTGTTAATTATGCGAAAAGATCTACCTAAGAAATTATTAATAGAATTACTAAGAAACTCTAAGGAAAGCGATAGAAAGTTAGCTAAAAAGCTAGGAGTTTCACAGCCAACTATAACACGAACTCGTAGCAAAATTGAACGTGAAGGTTTCATCAGAAGTTATACAATCATCCCTGACTGGAGAAAGCTAGGCTTTGAAATGCTTGCTTTGACATTCACAAAAATGGATCCGAAGATAGTTTCTGAAGAACTAATTGGAAAAGTTAGAGCCTATGCAGCAAAGTTTTCAAACGCAATTTTCGCTTCTTCAGGTGAAGGATTAGGAATGACTGGAGTAATAATGTCATTGCATAAAGACTACAGAGACTACGCTAAGAAATTAGCTCTATTCCGAAGCGATTGGGGACAGTACATGGAGGATATTCAGAGCTTCGTTATGGTTACTGATGAAGGCGTAATCAAAGAATTTTCATTCAAATATCTCGACGAAAGCCTTCTTTAGCGAATTGAACGAATACCACTCTATAATTAGTCTATCTTCAACTCTTAGTCTCCCTTCAGTCTCCATATTCAAACAGATTTGAAAAATGATCAGTCACCTAAAACCTCTTAAATAGTCAAGGTTTTCATGAAACAAAAGCAAATAACACGTTTACTATGCATTGTGTTGTAGTGCCGGGGGCGGGATTCGAACTCGCGACCTCTGGGCTTGGGCTCACAAGGCCCCTTTCTTCGCTCTCCAGATTATGAGTCTGGCGCCCAAACCAGGCTAGGCTACCCCGGCTCAACCAATCTTTTTCCACAAGCTACAATAAAGCCTTTCCGAAACAAAACCATCCTTTTTTAATAAAAACTTATCTAAGCAATCACTTTCTTAACTCTTTTAGTCAAACCTCACAAAAAATAACAACAGGAGAAAAAACCTATGGATTACGAACAATGGTGGAAAACCCTAGAAACCCTCATCGCCGAATTTCGGAAAAAGCAATTAACAATTCCCACAGAAGTTATGACGTCCTTGCGATCTGCAAAAACCATGATAAACGTTTACAACGCAGACCAATCCTACCTAGAGTCCATCCCAACCATAGAGAATTACCTAATAAACGTCGAATCCAACCTCATAAACATGGCGAAAGAAAAATTCGGTCAGGCCTTCATGGAGCGTTGGATTAAAAAACTGGAAGATGCTAGAAAGGAAGTGAAACCAAAAGCCGAATCCACAACTTCACGATTCATTCTAGGGCTTCCAAAAGGTGAGCATTGGATAAGAGTTCTTCCCTCAGACGACGTTCTTAAAGAAAATGTGGAAAAGTTGGCTGGCGAATTAGGGCTTTCCTGCAAGATGCAAAAGGACGGTTATATGTTGGTGTATGGTAGTAAAGAAAAAGTAAAGGGTTTTGTCAAAAAGATGGCGGAGAAATGTCGAGGAACCCGTAAAAATTAGACTTTTTTGTTTAAAAAACTGTTATACAAGAGATGAAGTTATTTATAGAAGAGTTCTATAGAAGAAACTCTAGCCAATAGACTGGCTTGAAAGCCAGAAGGCGGTGGAGCGACCTCAGAAAGATGCCCTATGTCAAAAAAATCGAATTAAAAGGCTTCAAATCTTTTGGACCAAAAACAGTAACTGTCACAATAGACAAGGGCTTCACAGTCGTAACAGGACCAAACGGCAGTGGGAAAACAAACATCGTGGACGCAATTCTATTTGTTTTGGGTGAACTTAGCGCGAGGAGAATGCGCGCTGAAAACCTAGCCAAACTGATTTTCCATGGTTCTCCAGATGCAGGAATAGGAAAAGCGAAATCGGCTAAAGTTGTGCTTCAATTCGACAACAAAGATGGACGCATACCTATAGACACAAGCACTGTAACGATTTCTAGAGAGGTTTTCAGAAACGGGCAATGTGTCTACCGACTTAACGGGCGAAGAATTTCAAGAACAAACATCCACAACATGCTTTCCATAGCTGGAATCACATCAACTGGTCACAACATAATATTGCAGGGCACAATTACTCGCATGACAGATATTTCTTCAAAAGATCGCCGGAAAATTATTGAAGACCTGGTTGGCATTGCCCAGTACGATTCTGAGAAGGCAGAAGCGGAGGAAAAACTTCGAGTAGCTGAGATTTCAATTCGAACTGCCATGGGACGAATTGATGAAGTGCAGAAGCGAGTTGACGATCTTGAAAGAGAAAGAAACGAGTTGCTTCGATACAACTTCATACAAAATGAGATAAAGCGATTTGGAGCGATGAAACTTTCTCACCAAATCACAGTCACTGAAGAGAAACTTGCGGAAATCTCTTCAAAACTTGACGAAGCTCGGGGTAAAGCTGAAAACCTACGGCAAGTGCGCGATGATATGCGGGGTCATCGCCGTTCGATTGAGGGCGAGTGGAGAAGGCTTAGTTCAGATATGGTGGAGGAAGGCGGTTCACGAGTCCTTGAAGTTCAAATCAAAATAGGAGATCTGAAATCGAGACTTACTGAACTTTCAACAAAGATTGGCGCAGGCACAACCACTCTTGAAGGTTTGAAGAAAGTTAGAGAGAACAACGTTCAGCGGCGCGACTCGATGCGGGAGGAAATAGATAAAAGTCGTAAGAGAATGCGACAGTTAAAAGGAAAACGAGAGCGGTTGTTGAAGGAGATTGACGCTAAGCAAGTTGAACACGATACTTTTGCTAACGAGACTACGCAGCTGTGGGGAAATATTGGAGAAAACAGTAAAGAAATTCGAGAAACCGAACAGCAACTTGATAGATTTTATCAAGAACTTGCTGATTTAAAAGCTGACTATGCTCGAAAGCAAACATCCCAGAAAGTTCTACTCCGTAGACTAAGCGATCTGAAAACTCGAAAAGAGAGATTCACTGCTAATCTAGAAGAGCTTGAAAAATCCTTCACCGACTTGAGGGAGGTTCAAAAGGAACAGAAGACGCATCTGAATAATCTGCAAAAGTCGCTTGAACGAAGAGGTATACAGAGAGAAGCAGTTGAACGAGAAATTGATGAAGCAGGAAAAATTGCTGGCACAGCACGCGAAGCTGTTGTTGAGTTTGCAACCCAGCGCGAAATCGCCGAAACAATCGCCTCGGAAGAAAACGCCTTGAGAAACATTGAAGAATTAAGCGCGCTCGGAGTCATCTCGGGCGTCTATGGTCGTCTTAAAAACTTGATCAAAATTGAGAGACGCTACAGAAAAGCTTTGGAAGCAGCTGGGGCCGATTGGCTGGACGCCCTTGTGGTGCGTGATTTCGACGCTGCATTTACGTGTGCTGAGACAATAAGACGTTTAAAGCTGGGTAGAATTAAAATTATTCCAGTGAAAGGGTCAACGAGAAAAGTTGTGAATCCGCCGGAAATAAGAAATGTAGAAGGGTTGGCGACGGCCTTTGTGAAGTGTGCGAAGGAACATGAGCCGGCTGTTGATTTTGTTTTTGGCGACACGCTTGTTACGAGGAATGATAAGACAGCGTTAGGTGTTTGTCGAAACGGGTATAGAAGTGTAACGATTGACGGAGATATTTATGAAACTGGTGGAGGGCTGGAAAGCGGCTTTTTCCGTGCACCTCTCGATTTCTCCACTATAATTCCCAGCGAAACTGCTATCAAAAACCTAGATGAAGCAGTGAGAGCCCTTCAAGAACATTTAGCGAGAAGAGGAAAAGATATTTCATTTTTCGAAGAAGAAATAGAACGAACTAGAAGTGAGATAACAAGATTATCCGAAGCCATAGCCACTCTCGGTGCTGAAATAGTTAGAGTGAGAAAGAGCGTTAAAATTACAAAACGAAACATTCGACGAATAGGCTTTTACACTCAAGGCATTAAAAAGAAGTTGGAAAAGGAAAATATGGAAATTGGGATTCAAAAAACTCAACGTCGTGCAATCCGAAAAGAGATGCAGGAGCTACGTGGCAAATTAGCTGATTTGAGGCGTAAAACCGACCCAACGCACATTCAAGAGTTGGAAGTTCAAAGGGACAAATTGGCTGAGAATATTATTGCGTTTAGACAAAACCTGGGAAGCATCGAAACAGAACTGTCAACTTTGCAATCTAAATATGTCAACGTTTTGAAGTTAGGCTACGAAAACGTAAAAGTTCAACTTAGGAAAGTGGAAAAACAGCTTACAATTGTTGAAAAAGAAGTAGATGAGGCATTACACGAGAGGGAGCAGCTAAAAGAAGAACTTCTTAAGCTTGAAAAGTCTCGAGAGGAACTTTCTCGCACTGTCCTGAGTGCAAGAGAGGAAGCAAAGAAATTCACTGCTCAAATTGACGACATTGATAAAGAACTCAAAAAGATAGATTCTGAATATGAACTTGCAGACCGTTTGTGCAATCAACTTCAACTTTCACTTCAAACATCACAGCTAGAGCTGAACAATTTTAAACGGCAGTTGAGAGAATTCGGCTATGACAAAGCAATACCTATAACTCCTAGACAACTTGAAGAGGCCGAAACTTCTCTCAGAATGATGAAATTTGAACTGGAACGCTTAGGAGCAGTTAACCAGCTTGCTCTTTCCCACTACGCTGAACAAATATCACGCTACAAAGAACTGTCACTACGTATGAATGAACTGGAACGCGAAAAACAAGCTATAATCACCTTCATGGACGAAGTTGAACGCAAGAAACGCACAATATTCATGGAAGCCTTCGAAAAAACAAACAAAAACCTAGAAAAATACTTCTCAAAAGTAACAGACGGCGGTCATGCAGAGTTGAAGCTAGAGAACCTCGAAGAACCGTTCGCTGGGGGTATCGACATGATAGTTCAGTTCCCCAACAAACAACCCTTGCTCGTAAGCGGATCCAGCGGCGGAGAAAGATCAGTTTCGGCAGTTGCATTTTTGCTTGCCATACAAGAGTTTATGCCTGCCGCATTCTACATTCTCGACGAAGTTGACGCCCACTTAGACGCTTTCCACATTGCTAAACTCGGAGAGCTTTTGGCAGAAGAATCAGAAAAGTCTCAGTTCATAGCAGTTACATTGAAGCCTGAAATGGTTAACAAAGCCCAAAAAATCTACGGAGTTTATGAACGCAACGGAGTCTCCAACGTGATTTCTACCATGTTCACGGAGGCTAAAGCCTAGTGTCCATGCAAAAGCCTTTCTATCTGCAACCCCCTTGGAATATTCTCTTTGAAATTCACAAGCTTGAGAAAGTAAAGCCTTGGAAAGTCAATATATCCTTCCTGCTAGCATCTTTTTTGGATGAAATGCAGAAACAAGGCGAAGTTGATTTCCGCGCGTCAGGCGTAGCTTTGGACTCTTCCGCTTTTATATATCTGATGAAGTCGAAGCTTCTGCTAAAGCTCGAAGAGCCGCTCGCTCCACCTAAACTTCCACCAGAATTTATCCCACCACCGATTTTCCTCCCACTACGATACGAATTGACCTCCACCACAATTGAACAACTGCTAGGAGCTCTAGACTCAGTTTTGAAAGGTGAAAAACTATTACCATTAAAGCCTCGCTTAGAGCCTATTCTGCCGCCGCCAACCGACATCTTGCCACAAATTGACCGCTATTTAATGGAAATCGAAACTTTAATGGAGAAGCTGTACAGTAAAATGCTTCGCCTCGCCAAAGGAAAGCCGTTCTTAAACTTCACAAAACTTATGCTAGGCAAGGACAGGGTTGAAGCAATCCGCACCTTTATTCTTCTTCTCTTTCTAGCTCAAAGACAAAAAGTTCTGCTCTGGCAGAAGGAGGAGTTTGGTGAAATCTACATTTCTGTAAATGGAGCGGCAGTTGTTGAAGGAAATGGAGCAAGCGTCGCCTGAGGCAACATCGCCCGAAATGGAGAAGCAGAAACAGCGTCTAGCGTTGATAGAGGCCGCATTGTACGTCGCGGGAAGACCGCTAGACTTGAAAACTTTGGGTTCTATAATTAGGACACGTTCCAAGAACCTAGTAAAACAGCTAGCACGCACTCTAAAAGAAGAGTATGACAATCGAAACATGAGTTTGGAAATACTAGAATACGAAGATGAACGCTTTGTAATGCAGCTAAAGGCAGAGCACTCCCCACTAGTACAGAGACTAGCCATGCGTGGCTACGTACATCCCCTCCTGACACCTGGTCCATTGAAAACGCTTTCCTATATCGCTTACAGGCAACCGATCTCCCAAAAACAAGTGCTAAACGTCCGCGGTCACCATGTTTATAGTCATCTGAAACAACTAGAGGAATTAGGACTGATTACGCGGGAACGTATAGATCGGAAAAAGGTTCTACGGACGACCCCATTTTTCGCGGACTGCCTTCGCCTAAGCCACGACCCACGCACTATGAAACGGCAACTTAAAAAACATCAGCTTAAAAAGGTGTTTGAATCCGCCGAACACGTGTCAAAAGAAAAAGAAGAGAAATAGCGCTAAGCTTATATGTCGAATTTAGGTAGTCTCATCAAGTTTCCAATGGAGATATAAAATTGTCTGTTTGGCACGGCGATTCACACAAAAAGAAACCTTCAGGCGGTCGCAAACGATCTCACCGCAAAAAGCGCCGCTTTGAACGAGGCTCTTTTCCAACAGAAACCACGCTGGGTGAAAGAAAACTAAAAAAAATTCGCAGACGAGGGGGCAACCTAAAAACACGAGCCTTCAGCGAAAAACAAGCGAGCATTTCCAACCCAGCAACAGGAAAAACAGAAAAAACAGAGATTTTGCGTGTGGTGCAAAACCCAGCTAGTATAGACTACGACAGACGCGGTGTAATCACAAAAGGAACAATCATAGAAACAAAGCTAGGACTTGCACGAGTAACCTCACGTCCTGGACAGCATGGTCTAATAAACGCTATTTTAATGCCAAAAGAAACAAAAAAGTAAGAGTTCTCATTTTTTCGCTTGCTGCCGAATAGTCACTATCTCTTTAGCAATTTTCAGTAAAGTTTGCATTTTTGACCCACTTTTCTGCACCCATATCCGTCCAGTTTTTCGCCAAGGAACTGCTGGATGAGCGGCGTTTACTTCGGCTTCCGGCTTTAGTCCTAACTGTTCTGCCGCTCTTTGAAGTTCTGCTAAGTTCGGGTTTGAAACCGCAACGCTCCTCGGAACTTTTCGTCCTTCTTTTCTTGTCTTGGAAGAATCGAAATTGACTGGCCAAACAATTGCCTTCTTCTGCTTTTGCAAATCTTTTTCCTCTTTAGAACATTACATTTATTTTGTTCTTTTGTATTTCTATTTTCTTGCCGGATGATGAAAAGGTATTTGCTTGACTCGATGATATTTCAGAGTTACACAGACGGCAACCCATAAAGCTCTGGAACACTACACTCGCTGGGCGAGTTAGAACTTCCTTAAAATTGATGATTTCTTGTTTTTAATCCAATGCCTTTTCCTTTTTTTGCGCAGCAATTTTTGGCTTTTAAGTTTTTCGGTTGCACAAGGTTTAAATAAGGCGCGGTTTTTGAAATTTCTGTCCTTTTGTGAGGGGGATCCAGAAAAGTTGAAGCGTTTAGGCCGTGTGCTTCACGTAAGTTCAAGTCGGAATCTAATTCTAAAAGCAGAAAATTCGCCAAAAATCGGCAACAAAGTTGTAGATGAAAACCTAAAATTCGTTGGCACAGTTTTTGATGTTTTCGGTCCGGTTTCCCAACCTTACGTCTCAGTAAAACCTGTAACATCAGAGCCACAACGGCTGATTAGAAATACATTATATACAATTCCCTCTGCTAGAAGGAGAAAGGAGAAGAGAAAATATGGGAGATAAAAGAGGCTCTACATCCACCACTGCTTCCCCACAACCAGTAAAAATACGAAAATGTCCCGAATGCGGAAGCGACCGCCTTATACGTGATTATGAAACTGCTGAAATAGTTTGTATGGATTGCGGCATTGTCATCGCCGCAAAGCTCCAGGACAGAGGACCTGAATGGAGAGCATTTGACCAAGAGCAACGCGCTAAAAGAACACGGGTAGGTGCGCCGTTAACGTATACGATTCATGACAAAGGCTTGTCTACTATGATTGATTGGCATGACCGAGACATTTATGGTAAGCGTCTTTCACCTGGCCAAAAGGCACAGGTCTATCGTCTTAGAAAGTGGCAACGACGTATTCGAGTTTCAGACGCTACTGAACGTAATCTAGCTTTTGCGCTTTCGGAAATCAGCAAAATCGCCAACAACCTCAACTTACCCAAGAACATTATTGAAACCGCTTCTGTAATTTACCGAAAAGCTGTAAAGGAGCGTCTCATTCGCGGTCGATCCATTCAAGGTGTAACTGCAGCCGCAATATACGTTGCATGTAGACAGTGTGGTCTTCCAAGAACTTTAGAAGAAATTGCGCAGGCTTCAAACATCAGTAAGAAAGAAGTTGGGCGTAGCTACCGTTTCTTAATTAGAGAGCTTGATTACTTTATTCCGCCGCTTAAGCCAAGCCAATATATCGCGAAGTTCTCAAATCAGTTGACGATGCAGGGCAAGGTGGAAGAGATAGCTCATAAAATCTTGGCAACTGCAAAAGAGTTGAGATTAACCTCTGGAAGAGGCCCCACGGGTATCGCTGCAGCCGCAAGTTACATCGCGTCGGTCTTAACAGGAGAAAGAAAAACACAGCGGGAAATTGCAGAGATTGCGCAAGTGACGGAAGTAACAATAAGGAATCGTTACAAAGAACTTGTGGAACAACTCTCATTCATAATAAGCATCTAGTCTCCACCGTTTCCCTTTTTTTGGTTTTTTGCGTCATAAATTGCGGCCTTACGTATACCAAAACATTTTAGCATAGAATTACCTAGTTAGATTGGAGCGGTATGTCTTGACTAACTGTCCAAAGTGTGGAGCTGAAGTTGACGTCCCCTTCAAGACATGGTCTGTATCAAGAAAAACTTCTAAACCGGGCGGTGCAACCGAGATTTTTTTTGGAATGTTTGAATGCCCAGAGTGTGGAAACAAGTTTCGTGCTGGTATGAAAAAAGAAGAGGAGAAGAAAGAGATAAGCATAAAAGGTGTTGCTGAGAAGATTAAAGGAATTGAGGGAGAACTTGTGAATACGCTGAAAAACCTGAGGGAAAAACTCAAAACTTTGGAAACCGAACGAGCAAACCTCCTATTGGAGATTGACGGACTAAAAAAAATGGCGGAGTCAAAGGCTACTGCTTTGGAAAGCGAAATCGGCATGTTAAGAGAGGAGGTACAGTCGCTAAAGCAGTTGCTTGGCGTCGGCGAAATGGACACGTAATAACAACAGCCTACATCTTTAGGTATTACTTAACTTTCACCAGAAAGAGACTTTGTATGCCAATCTAAGTTTATTTCGCCTTCTTCATTTCTCTCTGTTTGTTCAAAAATCTTTTTATGACTTATTTTATCCTTCTATCTGACATGCAGATATTACGATTGTCAACGGCTGTGCCTAAAGATGAGCTTTCAACAGAGGAGCTTATAGAAGCTTTTCCATGCCAAATTCCCGAAGTCGTTAATCAGAACATACTCAACTTAGGAGTCTCAACTAGACACTTAGTCAACTATGCTGATTCGCCGTTAAAATCGGAGACAATTTTGAGCGAGAGTGGTATCGTTGATCTTTGTTTGGAGGCTTGTGAAAAAGCTCTAGAAGACGCTGGTCTCTCTGTTAAAGATATAGGCTATTTTGTAGTGGCTTACGATGTGAACCCATTCTTGTGTCCAGGTCTCAGCCAGCTTCTGATTCGGAAACTTGGTTTCAATCCTTACATTAAAATTATTAATGTTCAAGGAATGGCTTGCACAGCCTTCACTAAGGCTCTTGAACTCGCTAGAAACCACCTTGCGGTGCGTCCGAAAGACTTTGTTTTGCTCTGCATTTCTGGAGTGAACTCATATTGGTTCTACAATCAGGTGCGGGGCATAAAAGACCTTATGGGAATCGGTAGAGTCAAGTCGATAAGGCATAAAAAGAGAAGGCGTATGGAGTTGAGGAAATGGATAGCAACCATGGAGTTTTTCCTTTTCGGAGATGGAGTTGCTAGTGTTATCGTGGCAAACGAGGGAAACGGGCTGTCCGTTGACAAGATTGTGGAAGTTACAAATCTTAGAAAAAAGGATTATTTGGCTGGTTACACTAGACTTGTAGCTTTAAATGAGCCATTCAAGTTTGGCTTTTACTCGTATTTGGACAAAAAAATTCCGAAACTTGGTGTAGAATACATTTCGGTGGCCCTTGAGAAGCTGTTTGGGGAAAATGTTGGAAACTCTATAAAAGCTGCAAAGAAGTTGGCAGTTCACACTGGTAGCCAAAAAATACTTGACCTCATAGCTGAACGCTACAAAGTTCACCCTGAAAAACTTGAGGAGTCGTTTGAGGTGCTTAGGGAATATGGCAATTTAGCTGGAGCGAGTTTACCGTTTATCCTTGAAAAAACAGTTTCTGAGAATGAATTCGTAGAAGGTGATGTCGTTTTGGCGCTTGGTTATGGATGGGGTTTTTCAGCTTCGGCTTGTTCGCTTGAGTTCAAAAAGATAATAGAGCCTTAACTTTAATGTCAAAGTTGCGCGTGTGCCTCTAAAACTAATATAGGTTGGCAAACTATAACAAAAAGCGATGTTAAAATGGTTGTCTTTATAAAATGGTTGGCTCACGCCAGCTTCCAAATTAGGGCTGAAGGAAAAATTATCTATGTTGACTTGGAGGAGTATGGTGAAGCCTCTGAAATGGCAGACTTGATTTTAGTGACTCATTCGCATACTGACCACTGTGACCCATCTAAGATCAAAAAAGTTCGCAGGAAGGGCACTGTGATAATTGCTCCTAAAGACTGTGTTTCAAAAATTGGCGGGAACATTAAGACACTTAAACCAGGTGAAGAGACAACAGTAGATGGCATAAGGGTTAGAGCTGTGGACGCTTACAATTATAAGCGTTTTAGGTCTCCTGGAAACCCTTATCATCCTAAGGAGTTTGGAGTTGGTTACTTGATAACTGTTGAGAACAAAACTGTTTATCATGCTGGGGACACGGACTTTATCCCTGAAATGCGACAGCTTGGGCATGTAGATGTGGCTTTGCTTCCAAGCGGAGACACATACACAATGGATAATGTCGAAGCTGCTGAAGCTGCGATAGCAATTAACCCTAAAATTGCGATACCCATGCACCGATGGAACATAAATCCTGAGGACTTCCGAAAGAAAGTGGAAGTCAATTCAAATGTCAAGATTATGCTGTTGCAAGAAGGTGAAGAATTCCAAGTAGCTTAGGAAGGGCGAAAACTAAAAATGCATTATATGGGCGAAATATGAATGCATTAGTTACCAACTTTGCTAGTACATTGGCAACAGAACTAAGTGTACATATCGTTTTGAGGAAAGAGATTGCTTTTCAACCTTAAACTTTCTAAGCTGGCTCATAAAGGGCTAAAGTCTTAAAGGGGAGAATGCTTCAATCTAGACTTATGCCCTACAAGTTTAGCTTCGATCTTTCAAGAATACCTAAGGCTTTCTTCAGAGACCTCGCAAACATAACTAACGAAAAAGGTCTGCACAAAAAACTTGGGGGTCAAGCTAGGCATTTAGCTGAAAAATTTAAAATACAAGAAATCACCGGCTTGGATGTTTCCGACGCTCTAATGCTCGTCGAAGACCTCGTCGACATATACGTCAGAAACATTTCCCAAACGCAAAAATTTCACAAAACCAGCAAACGAGCTCTTCTTCTGCCACACTGTGCCCGTAAATACATGGATAATCGCTGCCAAGCAAACTTCATTCCAGACATGCCCTCTTACATTTGCAACCACTGCTCAGAAGACTGCCTAGTCAACCAAGCTACACAGTTAGCGGAGAAGAGGGGCTACGACGTTTTTGTCATTCCAGGTAGTTCTTGCGTTCCTCATATCCTGAAGAAAAACGGTTATGGAGGAATCATAGGCGTTGCCTGTAGCAACGAGTTAAAAATTGGTGACGACTATCTCCAACACCTTGGCTTGACCGGGCAAGCAATTCCTCTTACAAAGAACGGCTGCGCAAACACCAAGTTTAACATGGAAACTTTGAAGAAGATTATGGCTTATCCTTAGATCCATATTTGGTTTCTTTTATAATCTATTTGGACCCAAATATTATCTAGAGAGGTCTAAGAGAGACGCACACACCAAGCCTCAAAAAGGCAAACGTGTGCGCACAAAAGCTATAAGACTGAAACCTTTACAACTAAGCTCTCAAACCCAGGAGAAAGACCCCTTGAGTTTAGAAAAAACAGTAGAAAACGTAGCAGTTAACCTACTACGCCTAGCAGTTACAGAATTACCAAAAGACGTCAAAGAAGCTCTCCAAAAAGCCTACCGAGAAGAAACAAGCGAAGCAGGAAAAACACAACTCAAAGCTATCCTCGACAACGTCGCACTCGCAGAAAAAACCCGCACACCCATGTGCCAAGATACAGGCACAATAATCTTTTACATAAAAGCCGGAGCAGAAATCAAAAACCTAGACAAAATCGAAAACGCCCTACGCAAAGCCACCAAAAGAGCCACAACCGAAATCCCCTTAAGACCAAACGCCGTAGACCCGTTCAAAAAGAAAAACACGGGTGACAACACAGGCAGAAATATCCCTTACATAAACTGGGAAATAGTACCCGGCAACACCCTCGAAATCACCGTGCTTCCCAAAGGCGGTGGCTCAGAAAATGTCTGCGTAATGAGTATGCTAATACCAGGAGAAGGAATCAAAGGACTAAAGAAATTCGTCATAGACACAGTAATCAAAGCAGGCGCAAAGCCTTGCCCCCCAAACATTCTAGGCGTAGCAATTGGAGGCGGATCAGACATCGCCATGAAACTAGCAAAAAAAACCTTGCTGCGCCCCCTCAACCAACCAAATCCCGACCCAGAAATAGTTAAACTTGAAAAAGAACTCTTAGAGGCCGCAAACCAAACAGGCATAGGACCCATGGGACTCGGCGGCAAAATCACAGTCTTGGGTGTAAACGTTGACTATGCTGTAAGACACCCTGCATCATATCCTGCAGCGGTAGCCTTCAACTGCTGGGCGGCAAGAAGAGCAACAGCACGCATCCATCCAGACGGATTTGTTGAATACTTAACTCACAAGTGAGGTGAAAAAAAATGGCAATATACAAACTAACCACCCCAATCTCTGAAGAAACTGTTCGAAAACTGAAAGTCAACGACGTGATATTCGTCACTGGAACAATAGTAACAGCCCGCGACCAAGCCCACAAAAGAGCCCTCCAATTCTACAAAGAAGGAAAACAACTCCCCATAAACCTAGATGGCTTAGCAGTTTTCCACTGCGGCCCTATAGTCAAAAAAGAAGGAGACAAATGGACCATAGTGGCAGCCGGCCCCACAACGAGCACGCGCATGGGCATCTTCGAAGACGAATTCATCAAAAACTTCAAAACTCGTGTTATCATCGGTAAAGGAGGCATGGGTAAACGCACGACTGACGCTATGCAGAAATATGGCGCCATCTATGGAGCTTTCACAGGTGGAGCTGCAGTTCTCGCAGCAAAAGCGTTAAAAACCGTAAAAACTGTTGAATGGTTCGACTTGGGTATGCCTGAAGCCCTTTGGATATTGGAAGCTGAGGAATTTGGTCCTCTAACGGTTGCTATAGACTCTTATGGCAACAACCTCTTCGAAGAAGTCAAAAAGAAAACAGAAGAAAATCGAATGGCAATCTACAAAAAACTCGGTATCCAACAATAGCAAAACGCAGCACACGCATTTCTAGTAGCCGTCACTATTTGATGTAGTGTTTTTCATCTTTTTTCGTTTAGCTTGCCCAGCCTCACATGATGATTAAGCCGATGAATTTCATGTCTCGCCGTTATCTCCACCTCTTCTGCGGTGACGATTTTTTCGGAAATTGCAAGCCTTCACAAGTTTCCTTTTTACTACTCGCATAGCAGCAAGCATACCAGTGCACCACCATCCCCGCTTCTCACCTTAACTAGATATAAACATAGAAAACTCTATTGCTATGTCAACAAAAGCACACTCTCTCCTAACCATCCAAAGCTAAGCACGGCGTGAACTCTTACTTTAATAGTCCCACCTTACTAACATTTTTTATTCACTTCCTAATCTAAATATGAGGAAAATGTATGAAGTCTACGATAGTTTCTGCAAAGATTCCTGAGGAAGTCTATAAGGAACTTGTTCTACGCATATCTGAAGGTGAAAGAAGCGCTTTCATTCGAGATGCAATTATGGAAAAACTACAGAAGATTCCAAGACCAAACAAAATTTTAGGATTAGAAAACCGAGTAGGTAAGCTGGAAACTGAATTTTTTGAAATCAAAAAATATCTTGCAAAACTGGAAGTGCTAACTTATGAGCGGGGAAAAATTAATCCTCATACTTTCTGCATCGACGAGACAGACCACAAAATCATAGACTATCTTTTACACTATAAAGGCGCAACAACCCCTGAACTAGCCGAATACTCAAAAACAAATCGGTGGCTCATCCTTAACAGATTGCGGAAAATTCAGAAATCATCCAAAAAACAGCTTGGAAGACCAATAGTCCAATACTATCCGGGAGAAAAAAGGGGGAAAAGGAAGGCATGGTGGCTTAACGAAGAACTGATTGAGGCCTGAAACAACATAACAGCTTTATCCTCAAAAATATGATTTTTGCAGTGAGGGCCCGTAGCCCAGTCAGGATTAAGGCACCGAACCACTAACTACGGTGTGCAAGCCTCCGGTCTATGAAATGGGTGAAAGCCGGAGATCTGGGGTTCAAATCCCCACGGGCCCGCCACACTTTTATAGCGAATCCCTTGTACTCCACGACACTGCAGGATCTATAGAGGGCTAGGATGAGCAAGAAAGCGAGGCTTCTCAGAGATTCTGATGTGAAGCGTTGGTATACGAACGTCGCACGCGGGAGTCCTATCACCGCAGAGGTTCACCTCCGAAGATTAAGTCTTTTTTGTGAGCAAAATGCCCTGACACCTAAAGCACTTATCGATTTGGGAAGAGTGCACCGAAAGAAACTCGAGGATCTCATCCAAGACCACATAACGAGGATGGAATCAGAAATTAAGTCACCGGGATACATCGCAGGATAATAAAGGGTGTCAAATCGTGGCTTGTCCACAACGAGGTTGAACTGAAACGCCGGATTAGGATATCCAACCGAGGAGCTACGCCAACTATTGAGAATGAAAGGATTCCAGAAGAGCAAGGCAAAGGCTCAACAAGTCATTCGGCAACTTCAGCTTAGAAGTTAAAAACCCATTTTTCCTAGAAATATTTTTTTTAACTCCTACACCCAGCTTCTTCAGCATCACTTGCCAACTCAGCTAGCGTGATAGGGTGAGAATAGTCGCCAAAATTAGGAACACTAATCGCATATCTAACGTTATTAGTCAACACTTTCATTTCCAATGCCCTTCTTAAGGCGAGATACTTGATGGCAAAGCTACGTATAAAACATTTTCAGGCGTATCTCATTGGATATGGAAAAAATGGAGATTTGCGAGTGATATATCCACTTTTAAGCAGATTTGGGAAATCCTCTGCTCCTTATTTTTTGTATGCTCGCGCATCAAGGAAATTGATACATCGTCTCATTGCTAAGGCTTTGGCTTCATTTAGGAAGTAAGCCGTTTTCATTTTGTCTTTTGCTCGTTGAATAATCCCAGCTCTCTCCAAACGGCTTATCTGCCATGTCAAAGCTTGAGAAGATATAGAGAGTTCAGAAGCCAATTCGTTGTGCGATACATATTTTCTTTCCAATAGAATTGAGAGGATTCCTTTTGCAGTTTGGTGTCTAAGAAGAGAAATTATAGTCATCTCTCTCTTCGTGAACCTGTTTGATTTGAAATATCTTTTGTATCGTCCGTCTCGGAATATTGAAAGCAATCCTGCCTTTGTAAGGAGGCCTAGATGATACTGTGCTACTCCAATGGAGATGTTTAGGCTGTTGCATATACCTCTAAAATGAATCCCAGGATTGTTCTTGATAAAACTGCAGATATACGTTCGCGTTGATTGGTTGAGAGGGGGCAGTCTGTCGTTATGTTCTACTGTCAGAACGAAGGGGATGGAGATTACTAATAAATTGTGTTGGTCTATTCCAAAAGTAACTGAAAAGGGCTTGTTTCTATGTGCATAGACTATCGCTGAGAAAGAAGAAACTATAACCGTAGCTAAGAGAAATACGAACAAAGCTCGGTTTAGCTTCAATGTGAAACCTTCACTTGAAATATTACGTTTTCAAACTTTTATTATATTCGCAAATGAATGTACTAGTAAAAGAGTGTACCAAAAAGGTTATTTTTTCGCGTTTTAAGATTCTGTTCTAAAGTATAGCTTTAAAAGAAGCCTCAGTTGAATGTTGAATTGTCTGGTGTCAACCAGTGTTTTCCTACGCCTTGAAAAGAGTTACGCGTTCTTTAGGACTGTTTGCTGCGTTGCTTTTAGGCGTTGTTCTAGCATCTACTTTTTTTGCGGGCATAAACATTGGTGCGGATACAACTGCTAAAGCCGCTCTGAACCAGCAGCTGAGTCGAGTTCTAGTGGACATTACATGTGGGCGATATGGCTTACCACTAGCCTCGGCTAACTGGACGAATGCTGCTGAAAATGTTACCTTAGTTGGCGGTGTAGTTGATACAGAGATTATTTCCAGAGTTGAGTTGTTTGAAGAGGTGGTTGAAGAAAACTATACCTTCTCCAAGATAGTGGGAATATTTGAAGATTCACGAGTTTATAGTGGTTTGAACGTCACATCTGGTGCTAGCCCACTTCAGGAAAATGAAACTTATGTGTGGATTGGGTCTCAAGATGTAGATAAACTGAAGATAAACGACACGTTAATATTCAACTATACTTTTCGGACTTACCCATATACTGAGAAGAATATAAGCTTGCAGCTCAAAGTCGCAGGCTTTGTAGACTTGGACGAGACAGCGTATGATCTTGTTTCCGGGCAATATTGGAGCAGTGACGGCTCGATAGTCTACACACCCTCGATACAGGAAGATGCTAAGGTGATTTATTATGGCAATCTTCTCATCGTAAGCTGGGAAAAAACATTTGCCAAACTTCTAGACGATATCTATGCAATTCATCCATCATATAGCCCCTTCGGCACTGATATTCTAGTGTTCATCGACCGAGAAGCAGTGATAAATCCATGGGATATTGGGGCTTCACAAGAAACTATCAATCGCATTATTCTGCAGATAAACAACGAAGTGGCAGAATTTGGCATAACTGCCTACAGTAACCTGCGAAATGTTTTGATGAGTGCCCAGTTTAATTCTGTAAGGATGAGGATCGCTTTCTTAGTTGTGGCTCTTCCTGTGTTTTTTGTGGCATGGTATGTCGGATCAACCGTCTCCGATGTGTCTTTCAACTTGAGACGACGAGAGATAGGCCTACTATCAGCCAAAGGTTTCTCTTCTGGACAACTTTTCCGCTTATTTTTGTCAGAATCATTACTAGTTGGGATTGTAGGAGGTCTCATCGGCGTCGGCCTAAGCTTCTTACTCAGCCCCTACTTCGTTACCGCAATAGGAAGTGAGTTTGGCGGAACATCTCCAATATTAACACCAGAGGTCATAATTTTGGCCATTATTTTTAGCACTGGCATAACCCTTCTTTCGACCTTTAGACCCTCAAGAAGAGCTGCAAAGCTGCCTACCGTAGATGCTTTGAAAGAGTATATGTATGTAGAGGAGACGAAACCCTACAAGCAAAAATGGCCTTGGGCAGCTCTCTTCCTAGGCAGCTACAAGATAAGCATGTTTCTCATGGGCATACCAGACTTGATGCAATACTTTATGGGACGCCCTCCGCCAACGACAAACATATTCCTCACAATCCTATTAGCAGCATGGATAATCATCGATAGCATACTAACACCCATCGGACCGTTGCTTTTCTTCTGGGGATTCACAAAAATCTTCGTCCGCGGATCTTTAGGATTTCAAGAACTAGTAACAAGAGCAGCAAAATTTCTTGGAGACTTGGGAATGTTGGCAACAAAAAACGTGCGAAGAAACCCAGCAAGAACCGCTTCAGTTGCCTTCTTAATCGCCATGATAATTGGCTACGGCTTTCAAACGGTTGGCGCCCTCGCCAGTGAAGAGGACTATATAATTCGCCAAGTCAAAGCAAATGTAGGTGCAGATATAAGCGTCTCGCTAAACAGTCTAGCTAACGCCACGGGCGTCATGGGAGACATAGCAGATTTACCAAGAATAGCGTCTACAACCTTAGAATATTCCTTTTATGGAGAAACTAGTTTTCAAAGTCTGAAACTAGTTGCAATAGAGCCTCAAGAATGGCTTTCTACAGCATACTACGAAAATGAATGGTTTACAGGAAACGATGTCACAACAGCATTTCAACAAATGACTACCGACAACAGCACAATCATTCTAGAACGGGCAACAGCAAGCAACTTGGATCTCGAGATAGATGACTATATTACTCTCAAAATGGGCTACACAACGATGAAGCTAAGAGTGGTGGGATTTTTCGGTTCTGAAATCAGTGGAGGGTCTCAACCTGTTTTCAGACCTAGCGATTTTTACCTAGGTTCCTCATTTTGGTCTTATGTCCCCACAAACTTGTATCACTCATTGGATGGCTCTGTCTCTGCGTCGGGAAGAATTCTAGTCAAACTTGAAACAAATGCGAATGGAACAAGTGTAGCTTCTCAGATTCGAAATCTCAACTCAAGTGATATTAGTTATGTTTACTCTGTTGCGGAACAACTTGGGCAGCGAGAGGGCAATTTATTGTTGAGTGGCACCGCAAACGTTCAGCGAATCGGTGTTATCTTTGCAGTAGTAGCGGCTTCAGTAGCCACAGCTCTGGTAGCGCTGGTAAGTTTGCAAGAGCGTAAGAAAGAATTAACTATAATGAACGTTCGCGGTCTCTCTTTCAAGCAGTTGATAACAATGCTTCTTGCAGAAAACCTGTCCATTGTAGTTTTCTCAGTCACTTTGGGAGTCGTGGTCGGCCTAATCATAGTCCATGGCAGAATAGTTGCCCTTAACACAACTCAATATGTCACACTGGTAGCTCATCGCATGGTATTTCCACCAGACGCCATACTAACTCTGTCAGCATCGTTGATTCTGGTTTTTGCCTCCTCGATATTCCCAGTAATTGCCATCACAAAAAGATATGTTTCAAAACTGGATAGGATTGTGAGAGCTTGAAAGGCATGAAAGTGCTAGTGAAAGATTTGATCCGGGTATACCGTTTGGGAAATGTTGAAGTTCAAGCCCTTAGAGGCTTAAATATGGACGTAAAAGAGGGAGAAATGATCTCTGTTATCGGGCCGAGTGGAAGTGGCAAAACTACACTACTCAACATAGTAGGAGGGCTTGACAAAGCAACCGCTGGCTACGTGCAAGTAGGTGATGTAACGGTGACCGCTTTGCAGCCTTCACAATTGGTAGATTTTCGAAGGAAACATGTAGGTCACATTTTCCAAACTTTAAATCTTATTCCAACACTAACCGCCGCCGAAAACATCGAACTACCCATGATAGCAATGGGAGCCTCTCGTGGATCTCGTCATGAGAGAGTTAAGCAACTATTGGAAATAGTGGGTCTAACAGAACGCGCCAACCACAAGCCAGACGAGATAAGTGGGGGTGAGCAACAGCGTGTAGCTATGTCTGCGGCATTGGCGAATGACGCTCCAGTGTTATTGGCAGACGAGCCAACAGGCGAGTTGGATACGGTCAATGCTAAGATTGTCGTGGACTATTTGGTGAAGGTGAACGAGGAACTTGGCAAAACTATCATAATGGTGACCCATGACCCTAACATGGCACGGGCAGCAGACCGCATACTGAAAATAGAAGACGGAATAATCAAAGCTGCACTCACCCCAGCACAAATCGTGAAAGAAGAAGCGGCAGTCTCATATGTAGATCAACTCAGAGCAAGGATAACAGACATTGATGCACAACTAGTAAAACTTGACGAAGACTTCAAAGCCAACAAGATAAGCGGTGACGAATATGTAGAGAGAAGACAGAATCTGAAGCAAACGAAAACCAGTCTAGACGAAGAGCTCCATCGCATGGGAGTCGTCACCTAACCTTTAGCCTATCCTCAATAGGAGAATTATACTTATGAAAACAAAATTCTGGCGTAGTAAGTGGTTTGCTATTATACTTGCCATTATTGTTCTAGTTGTTGCTTTGATATCAGTTGCTCTGAGAATCCGCTTTGTAGAGAGAGAAGATGCTGTTCTCAAGTACTTCTCCCAGCAAGAAGGGATGCCAGAGGCTTTCGCTCAGCTTGAACAACTCACGCCTCCTAATTCAGTAATACTTTGCTGGTGGGATTACGGCCGTGCGGTTAGAGAATGGAGCCATAGAGAAGTAATCGAAGCTTATCCGTCAAGAGATATATGGTACACTGTTGGGTCAAGTCGAAATCCGTGGCATAACTTGGGAGCACAACTTTTCGGAACATGGGGCTCTTCAGAAAAGATTCATGACTTGGCGAGGGTATTCATGTTGCCAGAAGAACAGTCTTTGCCCATTATGAGAAATTACGACGTATCGTACGCGTTGGTTTTTACACCAGACGACTTACAGAAGTTCTGTTGGATTGCTGAAATCGCCGGCTATAATGCAACAGAGTACCTAACTCTACAAGGCGATGAATATCACCCTACAATGCTTGGTTCCCAAGCGACATTGTTACGTCTTCTATTTGATGATACGCTACACCCGCAACACTTCACCAAACTCTTCGACAATGGCAAAGGCAAAATATACCGCGTTGATTATCCATAGTATTTATGCGCGCGCTGCTATTCGGACTCATAACAAAATTCAATGCGCGCACCACAACTGAAAAGAGGAAGATGTTTTCGCGGCGATAGTCGAGAAAACTTGGCGAGCCAGTTCGCTGAAGAAATAATCTTTCGAAGAAAGTAAAGGGCAGAGAAAAAAAGGGGAAATTGCTTTTGGTTGGCTTGTCAATGTTTCATTCTGTATTGGTTAGAGGCTGGTGCGATTGTTATGGAAAATATCCATAGTTTGTGCTTGCTATGTCTATGTCATTGTCATCTATGACCCAGTCGCAATTAAGATCAGCACGTGCATCCCATCTCGGGTCGCAAATTGACCCATAAGCCTGCGATACTATATCTAGATCTACATCGTCTACTGTCCAGTCATCGTTCAGGTCGGCTCGTGGATCCCAGCTCGGGTCGCAAATTGATCCATAAACGCTACTTACTATCGTAATATCTATCATGTCTACAACGCCATCCTGATTAATGTCGGCTCGTGGGTCCCAGTTTGGATCCCCAGGTGTTGATCCATAAGCGCGTGCTACTATTGAAACATCCATAATGTCTATTATCCAATCGTCATTTAGGTCAGCTCGTTGGTCCCATTTCGGATCACAACTTGTTCCATAAGCGCGTGCTACTATCACAACGTCCCTCATTTCTACAATGCCGTCATGATTAATGTCGGCTCGTGTCCAATTCGTTCCGTAAGCGTATGCTACTGCCGCAATATCGGTTATATCTATTATTTCGTCATCGTCTAAGTCACCGGGCATCCAACACATGTTTAGTGCTAGATTGCCGTCACCACCATTTGGTAATGGTCCACGATGTCCTACTTCATCACCGTTATCATCTAATGTCGGATGCTGAGTTGGTCTTACTTGTATAACATGTTGGTACGCTACGTTAAAGGCGTCGCCAATGGAATCCATAGCTGCTAGCCTTTGGAAAAACGTGTGAGAAAATGCAGGCCAGTCAGTGTTTGGATCAGGCCAGGCGAGTTCATTTGCCTCACATGAGGACACTATTATCCTATTGGTTTCGCTAAGTTCATCTATGAAACTTCCAGAGTGGCAAGCCTCCAGCGTGAATATGAGTTCACCATAGGTCACGTGAAATAGCCAACCGGCCATTTCATAGGCATATATGGGTCCACCTGGAATAGTAAAGGCGTCTACGTCGCCGTGGTTGACGAGATACAAGAAGCACACGTCATTACTGTCCGAGCGAGTTTTCAACCAACTTGTGATGGCATTTTGCACATTAGCTTTATTCGATACGGCATCAACATCGTTAATACCATCTCCGGTAACGTCTCTCGGAAAAGTAATATCCAAATAGTAGATATGATCAGCATCATAGGCCCGACTCAGCAAAGTATTATAAGCTTCTGCGATCTCATTTTCGAAATCTTCCTGCTGAGAACCTCCTGAAGATCCTCCACAAACAATCACGGCCCATGTCTGAATACTGTTTGGTGTGTATATTGCTGCGGAAATCGAAGCGATATTCGACGAGGCGAGAGCAAAAATCACAAGGCATACTAACGTAATTTCACAACCTCTAGCAAGCGATTTTGTCATTTTCAAATTTTTTCCTCCATTCATCTTGGGTACTTTTTCATTGCGCCCCTCACTCGGCGCTCGCAAAAGCTGATTGCTGTTATTCTTACTTAAAGAAGACGAATGGTTTCGGAAATTGAGAGATGAGTGAAAGTCGTCCTATTTTCTATAGGTTGCAGATTTGTATCTAATTGAGGATGTAAAAGGTGGTAGGTTAAAGAATGATTAGTTCTGCAAAGGAACACTTTCACGTTGCTCTCCCTATCTCCATTGTCACTGGTTTCGCTTTCCTTTTAAGTCAAAAACACATAAGTATTGGGTAGGGCTGGATTACCTTGCGTCTCAGACAGATACTGGCATCTTCATGCAGGCAGAAAATGCTGGAGACTCTAGCGAAAATTGAAACGATCCACGTGATGGAACTCGTCAGGAAAACAAACAGCACATACAACCAGATAAACCGCAACCTCAGAATCCTTGTGGAAGAAAACGTAGTCATGGTCAAACACTATGGGCGACTGAAGATTATCCAGTTGAACAGAGAAAGTGAAAAGACGCGACTTCTTTTAAGAGCCTTGTATCTACTTGACAGACCTATTCCAAATTCTCAAAATCTGGTTAGTATGAACAAATCATAGCTATCTTTACACTTGATGATAAACTCTCTAGCTTTCCAAGTGCAGGAAATGTGGAGAGGCCTACCAATGTTTTGCTTGGGATTATTCTTTAATCACACCACAATTAGTATCTTGGTTTTACCCTTCTCTACTAAAAGCGCCTAAGCATCAGCTTTATTTTTCCTTAGTAACAACCAAAATCTGAGGAATAACGTCTTAGATCAAGAATCTATAATCCGAAAACAAGGCGAAGTAGACACCGTCAATTTAGCTCTCCATGAGGAAAATATGGTAAAGAGTAGTAAGGAACTAATTAGAAGGTTGGATCACATCCAATACTTAGCCAAACAGAAGAATTATACTAAGATTGAGATCCTGTTGCAAGAAAGTTACATCTAACTCAAGTTTGTCTGTTTATTGGAATTTTAGCCATAATGGCTCTTGAATGGATTGCAGAAGAAAAGAGCAGAGTGTAGTGGAATTCCTTACCTTGAACAAAGGCCATGCATCACGGTACCGTAGGGTTCAAGGAAAAACCCCATGTAAAGGGAATTGAAAGGTGTGCATATGGACTTGCACCCTTTTGGGTATTAGTCCTCACGGGGCTCTCCACAACTTTGAGTTTTGGGGCAATAATGTTATACGCTTCGAAACTAGACAAAGGGGTCATTATTTGCGCGCTTAAAAGCCATCAAAGGTATCCTGAGGAAAAGACGAGTTTTAACAAGTACCCTTTTTCTCCATCTTTTATGAGAGAATGCTCTTTGAGGAGAGCATCACTCCATTCTAGGTTGTGTTTTTAACACTTCAGAAAAATAATTCTATTATACTTGCTCATGAGAGTTTATCAGCAGTTAAAACAATTCTATGACTGTTATTTTTCTGGGTTGCCAACATTTTCCTTCATGGCTGTGCTTCATTTGATTGGGTTTATGGCAGATATATATGTGTGTTTCAAAAACATCTGAATTTTGATATATAACTTATTAGCCTTCTCTAACTGCTAAGGTGAATTTATGAAAGCTTTACTTGAAGCAAAGGGTGTAAAAAAGGCATACAAACCCAATAGTTCAATGTTCATTTTTAGCAATCTTCCCATTTAACTTTCACTTCGCACAATTAATGGAAGGCTGAATCTGTTGAATTCATACACAAGTCTTTTATGCGTTTAACAGCTTCGCCTATTTCAGTCAATTTGTGCGTTCCAACATCTTTGGAAAAATCTTTAGCTGAGCTTTCGGAATATACGTTGTCTACTGCACTTTTCATGTGTGTTAATACAGTATCTGAAGCTCTTTTAATAGCTCGCGGGTCAACCTTTGCGTTTTTAACCTCTAAGTTTGAACAGTTTTCACGTTTTTTGATAATGAAGGAACGACTTACAAGCGTGTAAGCTGTTAAGGCGCCGAGTAGGGCCATGAATACGTCTGCCACGCCATTCCAAAAGAAAACATTTACTACTCGTGGAGTGAACTGCTCAGCAATCTCTTCTAATCCTTCCCAAACCAATCCAACGAAGACAGCGGAGTAGCAAACAAAGGGAAGCTCCGCACTTGTCTCAAAAAGTAAAATTTGATTACTTGACTCAATTGAACTGAGTATCGTTAAAGCCTTGCTGTAAGATATGTGGCTTATGAATGTTCCATAAGCCTTGACTGCAAATAATCCTATCCCGAAGCCGCTTATATAATGTTCAATAAAGTCTAAGTTAGGAATTACGTGATACAATGGCACGAAGGGTGCTCCAAGTATGGAATGAGAAGACAAAGCCAATCCAACGATAGCGACAACTTTTGTGTCTGAAAGCGCCTCTCCTATAACATTAATCACGCTTCCTAGAAGACCTTTTACAGAATTTTGATGTTTATTAATTAGCTCAGACGCAAATCCGAACAGTAAAGAATACAAAACATAGGATACGATACAAACGACAACCCAATAGATATCTCTGTCCAAAGCACGAGAGATGCCCACTATTAAAATAATTGTTTTAGTCGCATCAAGGAACACAGCGCTTGCAAGATCCTTAGTGTGTCCAGTTTTTATCCGGAGAAAAATTTGCCCCCCTGGTAATATCTTTATAAAAACATCGCGAAGCCCACCGATTTTTTTGGTGTTTGAGGTTTGAGTTTTGGTTTTTCTTTTCAAAAACCCTTCGAATATATAATCTTTGGCAGAGGCATATTCCTTCGTAAGCGTTTCAGTGATTTTGTCAGGGAAACCTATTTCCAAGAGTTTTTCTCTGAATATTTTACTTGCTTTTTTGACAGTCCAGCCTGTAGACAACCATGCGATAATGAACTTGTATAAAACGAATGGAACAAACGCTAGACCTACAAAAAAATTGTAGATTCTTACATGGAAGTTATCTTTATCCACTTTATTTCATCTCTTGGGATGTGAAGCTGGGGATTACCGTTTAGGTTTATCCAAAGATTATTCAACTGAGCATTTAATTGTTTTTTCTCTCGCACAGAGCAATCTACCTACTTGAGCCGCTAAAAGCTAAAGCCATAAAGCGTACGCTTTACGCTAAGTGGTTGCTTCATTTTGTTGTTTAGAAAAGAAGTCTTTAATTACTTCTCGAATTGGTTTGTCAAAGAAGTCGCGTACTTTGCTGAGAAGGTTTTTGCCCTTTACAGTCAGGGAGTAATATCTTAGTTTGCGTTTACGATCTTTAACCCGTTCACTTGTAGCCAAACCTTCTTCTTCTAACCGGTGTAGAAAGGTGTATCCCACGCTTGGTTTTAACTTGTAGCCTTTTAGGTGTTTAATCTCTTTAATGAGGCCATATCCATGCTTACATTTTCGAGACAAGAGTCACAACATAACAGGTTTGTCAAGGCCGTGGACAAACGAAACCACGATGTTGACAAACACTTCTTTGCCAGAAAATATATTTTAGATTTTGATGTGTCAAGTTTTCGCAAAAATGGTATCTAAAGAAGCAGATAAGTTTAGGTGAACGCGGAGAAATTAAAGAACTCAAATTTTGGCTGTTTCTGAAAAGGGCAAAGAAAGATAGAGCGATTAATGTTTCCGCTTTTTTCGAAGATACATAAGCGATGCGATTACTATGATGGCTGTCACGATTACGGCATATAGGACAATGTATAGGGGTGGTTCTTGTTCTATGGTTACGGGCACGACATTGCTTTCAGCAGGTAGTGTTTCTGAATCGCCTAGCCAACTTGTTTTAATTTCGTAGTTGCCCGTTTCTGTGGTTTTCCACGTATAGTTGTAGTAGCCATTTGAATAAGTCGTAACTGTGTCAAGAATGTTCCAAGTACTGTTCAAGAGTCTATAGTGGATGGTCACGTTCACGTTTACACATGGGGGATTGATAGTTCCACTTATCGTTACATTTGAACCTGCAGTTGTTGTTGTGCGATCTAAATTAATAGTTAGGCTACTTGAGAGTTTGGAGACAATTATGACAACAGAGAGGCTTTCTGCTGGAAGAGCTTTTTCGTCTCCTAACCAGCTTGTCTTGATTTGGAACATTCCTACTTTAGGAGTCAACCACATAAAGGAGTAGGAGCCATTGTCGTACGTTTCTACTGTTTCTAGTATAGTCCAGTCTTCATCTTTGAAGCGATGCCAAATTGCCACGTTGACATGAGGTCGTATTGGGTCAATGCTACCACTTATTGTTACTGTTGAGCCAACTAGCATTTCTGTTGAGCTAACCGTTATAGAAACGTTGCTTGTTATCTTCTGTACCGTAAGCGTCTCTATCAGGCTTTCTGCCGGGTAGGTGGTTGAGTTGCCTGCCCAACTCGCCTTAAGCTCATATATTCCCTCGTCTAGGTTTGTCCAGAGATAAGAGTACTTGCCTGCGTATGTAGAAATTGTTTCAAGAGTTTGCCACTCTGTTTCAATTTGGTTACGGTAATAAATAGTTATGTTAACTTCATCGAGTTTAGGCCATAGGAAACCATAGATTAACACGTCGTCTCTAGGCTTTATGGTTTTGTTTTGTAATGCTAAAAATATGACGCTACCATTGGTTCGCGGGCTCATAAGAGAGTAATTGTCTTGATGATAGGGTGACTCAATCACATGTGGAGTATCACCTATGCCATCGCTTCCTATTTCATTCTGGTAAGGACCACTATAGTTGTCTCCATCAGAATAGTCGCTCCAATAGTTACCGCCAGACGGATAACCAGAGTCCCACAAGATTTCCGAGTTCGTTGCTCTAGCATTTAATGTGTTGTTGGCTACGATATTATGATAAATCACGCTGTTATTTGAAGAACTACACCATATGCCAAAATTCTCGTTTCTACTAACATTATTCCTCCAAACAATACAGTCGGTTGAGCTTTGAAGCCCTATGCCATCCCAAAAGTTTCCAATCGCAGTGTTTTGAAGCAACGCAATGTTCCGAGAGGCATTAGCGTTTATGCCGTATTGCTTACCGTCCGTGTTGTTGAATGCAACGTTTTTGTAAACTATTGAATCCCAACATGAGTTAAGAAAGATGCCACGATTCAGGTTGAAGCTTGAGTTGTTTTCGGTAACACTACAGTTTTCAGAATTATCGAGTCTAATACCTTCTTCATTGTTAAAGACGTTGTTTCTACTAATGGTCACATCATTGGTGTTCTCGACCAAAATTCCATAAACACCATTTTGCATAGTCAAATTGCTAACTGTGACATTGCTTGAAGTTACTAACACAGTTATGCCCGTGTTACTTCCATCAATAATAGTTGTTTCAAGCTGTTCACCTATTAACGAGATGGACTTGTTTACAACTACATGTTCATGATATGTTCTGTTTTGTACGAAAACTGTGTCACCTGGCGACGCCGCGTTTATGGCTGCTTGTATTGTAGTGTAGTTGTTAGGAACATAAATCACCTGTGAATTTTGATTGACGCCAAAAGATGAAGTGGATGGCAAATTCCAAGAAAGGCATTGGAAAAAGAGGCATAACAGAATTAGGATTACCTTGCCTTTCATGGTAAATGAACTCCTATGCACTGTAAAGCTACGAGATATTTAATGTTAGCCTAACGAATGGAAATATAAAGTTTAATCGCTTTGCTACGAAGAAATTGAATGTCAAAATTCGTCGCGAAACCTCGAAGCAATAATTACATCTTTTCAGGCGCCACAATACCAATCAAACTTAGGGCGTTTCTAAGCACTATACTAATCGCCTCAACCAATGCCAGCCGAGCATCACTTAACGCTTTCGGCTTCGCTTTTATTACAGGCAAAGCATTGTAAAAACTGTTGAATTTGTCGGCTAAAATGTTTGCAAAGTCAGCTATTGCGTTGGATTTCAAATTTTCTGCAGAATCAACAAAAACTTCTGGAAAGCGTGCCAACGCCAAAACAAGATCACGTTCCAACGGTTCAACAAGCAGTGAATAGTCTGGTTTTTCCGGTTCTTTTGGCGCTTTCCTTAAAATGCTGCGTGCTCGCGCATAAGAGTACTGAATGTATGGAGCGCTGTTTCTCTCAAAATTTATCACCCTATCCCAAGTGAAAACTACGGGTTTTATGGGATCCACTTCAACGAGAGCATATTTGAGAGCCCCAATTCCAACGATTTTCGAGATTTTCAGTTTTTCTTCATAGGATAGTTGAGGTGACCGTTTTTCAACTTCTTCACGGGCTCTCTTTATAGCTTCATCCATTACTTCGTCAAGGGTTATGTAGTGTCCTCTGCGACTAGACATTTTGTATCCTGGTAGGGTTACTAAATTGTAGGCGAAGTGTGTAAGGTTTTTTGCTTTGTTAGTGTGTCCTAAAGCCCATAACGTCAGTTTCAATTGCTGTTGTGACAGTTTTTGCTCCATTCCAACAACGTTGATTACTTTTGTAGCTTTTTTAAACTTCCACAGGGTGTATGGGATGTCTCGTGTTGTGTAAAGCGTTGTGCCATCTGCTCTCACTAATGTCAAAGAAGGAATTTCATAATCGTTTTTTAAGCCAAGCGTTTGCTTCAGCTTCAAGTCCTCGGCAACTTTGTCAGCATCAAATTCAAGTACGGGGCCTTCCCGGAAAACATAGCCAGTCTTTTTCAGTGCTTCTAAGGTTTTGGCAACGTCACTATTCCAAGCGAAGTCGCTTTCCCAATCCCAAGAATCAAAGAAAACTTTTATGCTAGCAAGCGTTTCTTTTATGCCATCTAGGGAAAGCTGGCAGACTCCACGGATCAATTTTTTCGCTTTTTCTTCACCAGTCTCATATGCACGGTTCAAACTATTTACTATAATTTCGCTATCTTTATCTTTGCCTATTTTCTCGAGAAGTTGACTGAAAAGCTTCGGATATTTGTTCTCCAATTCAGCAGCAATAGAAATCCACTCATCCAACTGTTTACGTAGTTGTTGAACAGTTTCCGATGTCGTCTTTCTCTTTTTTTCTATTGCTCGCTTTAGCCTATTGATCTCTATAATGCAGCTAGTTACAGTGTAGATTAGACCGATGTAATGATCCGATTTTCCTTCTAAAGAAGATTTTCCAAGCTTTCTGTATCCATAAGCAATGACCGCGGTTTGGCGTCCCACATCATCAACATAAAAATGTCGAAAAACCTTGTGTCCTCTCGCAGTTAGGATACGCGCAAGTGAATCTCCCAAAACAGGATTTCTCGCTTTACCAATGTTGATAGGAGATATTGGATTTGCACTTGTATGCTCAACGATAACTTTTTCTGGCTTTTCTGTCTTAACATACCCATAAGTAGTATCCAAAGTTCGAACTGCATCGATTGTTACTTTTGAAAGCTCAGAAAAGTTAACATAAAAATTGACATACCCCTCACCAGCAGCCTCTACTGCGTTTATAAGCGGAAAATCCTTTACTTCAATAGCATTCACGATTTGATCTGCTAATTTTCGTGGTTGTTCTTTCATTTTTTTTCCGAGTTCAAAAAAAACCGCCGAAGCTAATTCTCCAAATTCTGGGTCGGGTGGAATATCTAACAAAAAAGATTCACCAGAGATGGATGGATGAAATTTAGTAAACGATTTTCTCAAAGCTCTCTCGCAATCTTTCCGAAAGTCACCGAAAGGATTAATGGAAACCATGTTACAACCACTTATGAAAACTTATGCAACCTCATAAGCCTTGCAGAACATCCTTTTCTGATGTAACTAATAAACTGTTTGACAGGTAGAAAAACTAAGAAATAATTTTCTCTTTAACTACGTTCTCAGCAATTCTGGCCGGATATTATCTAAATCTAAACTCACCTGTTTTCCTGCTGTTTTTTGCACAGCCCAATGTAACACTTCATGACTCAGAACATCTTCAATTTTGCCATCGTGTTCACCGAAAACATAGATCACGCTTTTACCAGTGTCGTAAATCCCATAAATAGGCGGAAAACAGAAACGAAATTGCAACCTTCTACGCATCTTTGGAGTCCTCTTCAGTAAACACGTGGAAAAGAGAAAATATATCCATATTTGCGAATCACAAAATATTCCCGCCACCGATACAACTCTAAACGCAGAACCGATCGACCCATTATGGCCAAGATAGTGGCGGGCCCGTGGGGATTTGAACCCCAGATCTCCGGCTCCGCAGGCCAGCGTCCTAATCCAGACTAGACCACGGGCCCTTTCAACTAGGCTATAAGGTCTTGAGCATACTAGAGAGAAGGTTATTAACACCTTAATAAAACTTAGAAATTCTGCGCTGAGTAAAGGGACGCTTGAACGTATCTTTCATTCTTGAATAAGTTATATAGTCTTTAAACCTCTTCTTTAAACGTCATGCATGCTAAGTCTTAAATAAACGCGGGTGAATTCTACGATTATTGGAGGCATATGAGAACTGGATAAGTATTTTTTGAAGCTTTATGCTGAATTATTATTTGTCTTCTTCTATCCACTCATCATACTATTTTTCGTGATATCCATTCAGATAGGGGTATTAGGATGGCTTGTCATTGCCTTGTTTCTGGCTCCTCCTACTGCCTTGTGGTATTATGTAATGAAGAAAAGAGTAACAAACTATTTGAGACTGCTAATGGCTAAGCCGAGACCTTGGGACATCAAGAAGGCAATAGAAGAATATGTTGAACTGCAAAAGAAGCAGAAATCCTAAGAAAGAAGTAAACACAGTTTCATTATTGGAACAAAAAATTAACAGTTCTTAAGGCAAGAGAAATTAAGAGAGGAAAACGAAAGAACTTTAGAATTATTGTCGGTTAATTGCTCGCTGCAGAGCTTCGGTGACGTTTTGTTTGCTCATAGCAATTATGTAGGGGCCTAGTCTTGGACCTGCATGTGTTCCGAGAAGAATTGTGTAGAGTGTTTTGAAGAATTGCCTTGGCAGTATGTTGTGTTTCCTAGCGATTTCAAAGATTGCGCTTTGAACGGTTTCCGCGTCTATTTTGCCTTGAAGAGTTTTAACAAGTTCCTTTATTGCGGTTGTTTCGTTTGTCATAAGCTTCAGTGGTGTTTCTTTTATTTCCACGAAGTCATTGTTCCAGTTGAAGGTGTATTTGATTCTCTTCTTTAAACTCTCGAGCTGTAATTCTTTATCTTTTATGTAGCCGTATTCTTGCAGCTTCTTTGCGGCATATTCTGTTTCTTTTCCTTCAGGTGCAACTTTGACCAAGTATGCTAGTAGGTTGTAGGGTACGTGAATGCTGGGTTTTGATGGAGGGTTGAGCCACCAGCAATACTTGTAGAGCCCTGTTAGTTTGGCGAGTTCTTTCTTGTTGGCAATTTGTTTCTTGCTGAAATAGATGTCTTCTAGTTCGTCGAATTCGTTCATGTATTGGGGGATGTCGACCACTGAGAGCTCGCGGGTGCCTACGAAACGTTTCAGCATGAGCAAGACTAGTGATTGAGGCGAGCCATAGCGGAACCAAACTTGCGGGGTGAAGACGTTGCCGGCGGATTTTGAAATTTTCTTTCCACTTTTGTCTAGGAACATTTCATACCTAGCGTGCAAAGGTGGTTCGTAGTGTAGTATTTCTCGGCAGATTCTATCATTTATTCTCACAGAGTCTTCAATGTCTTTTCCGTAGGCTTCGAACCTTATGTCTAGAGCGTTCCACCTTACTGCGAATTCGCTTTTCCAGCTAAGCTTACCTTTGCCTTTTCTGTAATCTGTTTCACCTTCGTGCCCACAGCCTTCGAGCCATTTTCCTTTGATTTCCATACCTTTGCAAGTGTAGATAATCTTTCCTTCCTTTGGCAAGAATTCGTGAGCAGTTGTGGTGTAAATTCGCCCGCAGTTGCTGCATATTGGAAAGTAGGGGAGCGCTTCAGTGTATCTTTCTTGCCCCACCTCCTCTTTCACGATTTCTCCCACTCGTTTGGCGTTTATGAGAATTGCTTTAATTTCTTCGTTGAACCAGCCTTCTGCGTAGGCTTTCTTTGCTGAAATGAAATTATATTCTATGTTTGATTTGTCCAAGGCTTCTAACAGAAGAGAACTCATGTGTTCGCCGAAGCTGCTGTGACATTTGAACGGGTCGGGTATACTTGTGACTGGGTAGCCTAAGTATTTCTGCATTATTTTGGGAAAATCTGCTGGAACTTTTCGTAAACCGTCTTTGTCATCTGAAAACGCGATTAGCTCAGAATTGAAGCCTTGCTCCCTTAAGGCTAAGGTGACTGCGAAGGACCTTGCTGCATCGCCGAGGCTGCCAATGTGGGGCAAGCCTGAGGCGCCGAGGCCCATTTCTGTTCGGATTAAGTCGAGGCTGCGGCCTAGTTTGCGTTCTCTCTCTATGATTCTGGCGGCTGTTTTGTCGTACCATGTGCCATGGCCGATGATTTTTTCTGTCATTAAAGCTTCAGTCCACAACATAATGAAGCGTTAGGAAATAAAATTGTTGTCTAATCTGAACTTGTAGTGCCTACGCGCTCTTTTGGTTCATGTATGAGAAACAAGACTATTAGGAGCTGTGGAACAATCAATCCAAGTGTTGTGTAGAAGGGTAGTTGGGGAATGCCTATTTTCATTCCTTCTATGAAGAGATAGTTCCCCAACAACATGCCAAAGGCCATCACGATGTAGCCCATGAAGTTGATGAACCCTTGTACTTTGCCTCTGTTCACTGGGTTTACTAGATCCGTTGAAAGCGCCATCGACGCAGACATAGCCAATAGTTGGGCGATTCCAAATAGAATCATCGAAATCATGACTGTTAGAAGGTTGCCGGTGGCAAAAACCAGTGTAGCCATGCCGAGGACAAATAGGCCGAGAACTAGCGGAATTTTCCTTCCAATCTTGTCGACCATCTTGCCGATTGGGATAGAAACCACGACCATGGTCAATAAAAGCGGAATGAAAACGAGCCACCACTGTTCCTCTGGTATTCCAAGCACATCTCTTGCGTAGAGTGCATTGATTACATTAGTAAGCGACATTCCGAACATTACGAGAGTCCTAACAGTAAAAAGCCAGAACATTGATCGTGGAACTACTTTCCAGACGCTGAAGCTTTCTTTGATGGCTTTCGGGTACGAAGAGATAAAATACCTGAAGCGAATTGGTTCACTATTCGTTATTGTTTCCTTCAATCTCAGCCGCCACACTGCGGCGATGAAAAAGAGAGTTGTCGTGATTAGGTATATTATTCTCATACTCCACTCCAGTCCAAATTGCAGCAACAGAAAACCCGCGATTATAGGTCCTGGAGTGTTAAAAGTGCCGTGAATAAGTTGTATGATTGAAGTACCCATGCCTCTGCGCTCTGGAGGAAGCGAATCTTGGACCATTGCAAACAGTGCTGGTTGGTATATTAGACAGAGGCTACTCACGATTGACCCTAACAAAATGAAGTGCCATGTCGGGGCAAGCGCAAAGAATAGAAATGATAGGGCCATTGCAAACGTCATAGTCGTAATAAGCCAACGTCTTCCATACTTGTCTGCAAGGTAGCCGCCTGGAAAGGCTACAGCCGCCATTGCAAGGAAGTTGGCAAGGCCTATTATTCCCAAGGCCATAGGAGGACCACCTAGGACGTCTCGAATGTAATACTGAAAGTTTGGGTTGGGCATTTCCATGGCAAGGTCCATTATTATCCAGCTTATTACAAGAATTCGATAGTTTCCTGTAATGAATGAGAACTCTTGTCTGAGAAGGTCAATTAGTCCCATGAACCCAACTCTTTCCTTGAATCGTGAACACCTGTTCATATAAGTCTTAACTTTATTCTCAGCACCAAGAATAGATAAAGCAGAAGCGCTTTTCTACAAATTCCAACAATATATAACTGCTTTGATGTGAAAAAGAATGAAACAGGAAATAAGTGATGAACGTGTCTGGCCTTACATTCTGCCTTTTCCGTTAAACCCCGCAAAACGGGGGTTGATTTGGAGTATTCTTCAGTCTCGTGTTGGGTTGAAAATTCTGGAAAATGTTAGCGTCGATAGGCGAACCTACCAACATGATTTGATAGAGAAGTTACCGTATTCCAACAAGTCGATTATAAAATATTTAAAGGAGATGGTGGAGGCGGTGATTCTTGAGCATGGAATGGAGGTTAGCATGGAGAGGGGAAGAACTGTTTGGATAAAGTGGTACAAGCCGACAAGTTTGGGTAAATGGCTTGTCCTTTTCTTAAAACCTCCAAGCGATGTTTCACCAGATTTGACAAAAACAGTTATTGAAGAGCTTTTCCGCCTTTATTCTTCTAGCATTGTTGAAGTCTGCCAAAGATACGGCATGGATATTGACTTGTTTCATCGGGACTTGGATAAGCAGTATTTATTAAAAGCCTCTATGGAACAGCCTCAAATCAAGCATGAAGTAGCTGTTTTCGGAAGCGCCGCCCTTGACATCTATGGCACTTTAAAAAAATTACCAGCTGCAGATGAAGTTGCTTATGTAGAGGAGACAGGTCGTTATCTAGGCGGAATGGGCGCTAACGTAGCTGTTGCTCTTGCCAAGCTTAATGTTCCAGTTACCTTTTTTGGAAGAATTGGAAGAGACTCTGCAGGAAGAGTGTTGTTAGAGAATTTGAACAAAAACAATATTGACACATCGAACATTCATTTTGTAGACGCCTTTTCGCTGCAGACACTAATTCTCAGCGACAGCCAAGAACATCGGTGGCTCTTCACCGTCGGCTCACCTCAATCCGCAATGTCTCTGACATCACCCGAAGAAGTTGACTGGGAAATTCTTGGGCGATGCAAAATCACTTATATCGGAGAAGTCTTCGTTGAAATCGCATCGGCAATCGCTGATTATGCAAAAGCAAGAGACAAAGTTGTCGTCTATCGGCCTGGTGTTCCTTACATGAAGTTTGGCGTCGAAAATCTTCACAGAGTACTTGAACACACAACTATATTTATTCTGAACCAAGCAGGTTGGAGACAGTTGAGATTGGCATCTAAAGAAAAAATGGGCAGTCTTGCTAATCTACTGAAGTATGGTCCAAAAAGTATAATTCTAACTAAGGGCGCCAAAGGATGTGAAATCTTTTCTAGTGACGGATGTCGGAAATTTCCAGTATCACCACAATTGCGAGTTAAGTTCAAAACGGTTGATCCGACAGGAGCAGGCGACGGTTTTTCAGCAGGTTTGATTAAGGGTCTGCTCCGAAATTGGAGTCTTGAGAAGTCTGTTGATTATGGACAAATTGTTGCGTCTATTACGTGTTCTCGCGTAAGTGCTAGCAATGCATTTCCCACAGAAAAAGAAGTTGAAGCGGCAGTGGATTTCTCTAGTTTTTGATTAAACTGTATTTAGAAAAAGAGAGTGTCTGCAAAGCACATTCGATGAAGTCGGTTACATCTTTTGAAATGGTGTTCTAGCATGAAAATTGCGCCAGTTTATGACTCCGATTTTATTGGTTCCCTCGAAGGTCACTCCATCCTTTAATTCTCCACTAATCGTAAGTGAAACAATGATGATGAATCGACGATTTCTAATTGAAATCTGATCTTTAATAAGGCTGATGATCTCTGCGCGTTTGAACCTTAACAAGAGCCAATGGTGTCCTAGCTTCCACGCACCTTTTGGTGTAATCGTGTCGTTCAAGGTTATTGAAGAAGTATCAACATCTCTGCTCTTGTATTCTCTTGGAAGTTCTACCTCCACGAGAGCCCATTTGCCTCTACTTTTAAGATTTAAGACCCGTGGCGAGAACCGCACGTTGACCTTTACAATCTCTGTCCTTTCCCAAATGTTAGTTTCCTTAATTACTAAACGTGTAAACATGCGAGTCACATAGCCCTCCTTAAGCTTGGTATACTGCACGTCATTTACATATTCAGCAAGAACTCCGCTAGATCTGTCCCAGTAAACATGCATTTCTGAGATCTCTTGAAAGCTGGGATAGGGAGAAGTGTAGTTGCCCCTCTGGCCAAAGTAGTTTACCTCTCTTTCTGCCCAGGCATATCTGCGTGTCAAAGTTGCGTTGATCACTGCTGAATAGGGTTCCTTGTAGACTGTATCCCCGACACTGAGGTTTGCTGCAATAAGCAAATTGGGAAATGTTTGTAGCCAGCTGGAAACATCCGTCCACATAGTCCAAGACATTTTCGTGCCATTCCCAAAGCGAATTGTAGTTTGAAACGTGATATTTGTGCCCGTTACTGATTGAACCTCTACTTTGTAAGATTCAATGTCCGTGATTCCCGGTGGAGGTGGAGGGTAAGGAGAGTTAGGGTCGTTTGTTGTGTAATTATAGACTACTTCGTATTTCGCCCAGTCTCCGGCATGAACACCAGGAACTCTCGCAACGGCTGCTTCCACTGGAAACAAGGCAAATTGGCTTGCAGATACAACATTTGCAAGCATAGAAACGATTAAAGCTATGCACATATTCTTCACTAAAATTCCTCCCATCTCCACAGTTACTTGGTCTAATCTCTTATTTAGACATTATGGAAAAATCTTATTTGTTTGCTCAAATCCGCATATTTTGCAAAATTGATACAGAAAAATCTCGTGTTAGAATCGTATGTTAGCCTTAAGAAAGGATTAAACTTAATAGCGAAGCAGCAGCACATTTCGAGAAGTTAAAATAAGAGAGCCCCAAAATAATATCTTCCTTTCACTTTAACGGTATAGGATGTTTCGAAATGGAAATGCAATGTTTTACAGAAGAGGGTGCTATCAAACTTATTCAGGAAAAAGACATAAAAATCGTAAACCTTTGTCACATCCCTGAAGATTGCCGCCTTAAAACCCTAAGCTTTATGGTTAAAAATAAGGAAAGGCTACATGAAATTTTAGAATTTGGGGAAAGAGTTGACGGTTCAAGTTTGTTCTCTTATATTGATCCGAACAAGAGCGATGTCTACATTATGCCTAAGACAGAATCTGCCTTCGTTGACCCATTTAGTTCAACGCCAACGCTAAACATTTTATGCAAATACCTTGATGAAAATGGAAAACCGTTGGATGTTGCCCCGGAAAACATCTTATTAAGAGCAGAGGAAAAACTGCGTTCTTCGACAAGCATTATTCTGAAAGCTTTCGCCGAATTAGAATTCTACATAGTTTGTAAGCGGGAAGAAACCGTTTTTTCAAGAATAACAAAAAGAAATTATCATGAGTCTGCGCCTTTTGCAAAATTTGAAAATCTAAGGAATGAAGCTTTAATCGCCCTCGAAGATGTAGGTATAGCCACAAAATATGGGCATTCAGAGGTTGGCGGATTTTACTCTAAAACTGGCCATGTAATGGAACAGCATGAAATAGAGTTCTTACCGCAAAATCTTAAGAAAATGGCTGAAACCATAACCGTTGCAAAGTGGGTTATAAGAAACATTTGTGCGAAATGCGGAGTCTCCGTCTCTTTTGCCCCTAAACCAGCGCTGGAACATGCTGGAAACGGAATGCATATTCATCTTTGTGGATTAAGAGGGAATAAAAACATAATTGCAGATTCCAAGGGAAAGTTAACAACCGAAGCAAAGCAAATGATGGGGGGATTACTCAAGTTTGCCCCTAGCCTGACAGCCTTTGGGAACACTATACCAGTTTCGTATTTGCGGTTTATTTCCCGTGAAGAATCACCTATGCATATTTGCTGGGGAACAAAAAATCGTTTAGCTCTAGTCCGTATACCTCTATGGTGGAACTTCAAAAAAAACTTCAGAGAAGCAGGCAGTTGTAGAAGAACTTTCGAGTTCAGAGCCCCAGACTCGTCAGCGAGCACCTACCTATTGTTGGCTGGAATCGCAGTGGCTGTTGAGTATGGATTGAAAAATCCTAAAAAATCTATTAAGATTGCTGAAAATTTGAATGCCGACAACATGGTTAGGAAAAACAGAAAATATGGAGTCCTTCCACTGTCTTGCGTTGAAGCTGCAAACAACCTTAAGAGAGATAGAAAATATTACGAAGCAAATGGTGTTTTTCCGAGAAGAGTGATAGATGGGATTATAGGCAAGCTGGAATCTTACAGAGACAGTGAATTGTGGAAGAAATTAGCTGGTAAACCAGAGAAAATCGAGGAGTTGTTATGGAAATACTTGCATTATGGATAGCGCACAGCCACTCATCTTTTTTGTTGCCAATAAAATTTTAAAGCAGAGAACAACTCTTGAAAAAAACGCGATATCTAAAACAGACCAAACTTCATAGAAAGAATGTTTAGCAGTATGGTTCTGCTCAAAACTCACCCCCCTAATACTAATTCGCTTCCCGTCTTATCATTTTTGCGTAGAAAACCTACCCTAGCATCCCAAAAAAGTAGTTTTCGCTAGTGTTCACCACCCTTTTTTTTTGGCATCCCCAGTCTAAAATCCTACGAAAACTCGCTTCAGCATGTGGGCAAATTGCACACTAAAAGAATAACTCTATAAGGTTCTAACCTCATAAAGTAAATGGGCTTAAGCGTAAATGAAGGCTTTAGCTCATGGTTGGGATGGGGGTTACCCCCCCGGGGAGAAAGGAGAAGTTTTTTAACTTCTTTCCCAACCAATCATCTTAGAAGTTTATTCTAGAATTAAGTTCTATTTAAGACTTTGACAACTTTTAAATACATATGGTTTGTTTCCCGCATGTATTATGCAGAAAAAAACTTCTTTTTCTATGAATTTGGCACAAATGTTAAGTTCTCAGAGCTTTTAAGAACAAGAGATCGTGTCAAACTTGGTGAAAATTACTTTTAAACCTTGGGAAGAAGTGATAATTCACGAATCACTTCACTATTCTATAGAAGATTTGATAAAGAACCAAAGCTTGGGTGTCCAACCTGGAGGGCTTGCACCGCCACTCAGATGGGCAGAAGGTGTTGCATTTAGTTCCCAGGCCATGCCACCAACTAGAGAGGTTGTTAGAGAGCAATTGGAAGGCAAAGTTCATTTGGGTTCAGTATCGTGGGCTCCAATGCTGAAATACAAGAATGTAATACCAATAAAGGACATAAACGCAAAAATACCTGTGATTAACGTAAGCGCTAACGCTGTTCTATGTGAAGTTGCAAAAGAGTTAAAGAAACAAATACAAGAGTAGAGGCTTTTTCGCCCTCTATCTCCTTCTTTTTTATATATTAAGTTTAGATAAGGCTAAAGTTAATAGTAGGTATGTCGCCCTTAATCACCATTCCAGTTGCTCCGTCCAAGATTATTTTGCAGCTTTCCTTCTTGTATTCGTAAGTGACAAACCAGATTGGCGCGTGAAGATAGACAATGTCACCGAGCTTAAGGTCGGTGTGCATCTCTATTATCTTGTCCACTTCTTGCTTGGCTAAAAACTGGTTGTGAGCTTCAACCTGCTGCTTAGCCTTCTCCAAGGCCTCACTTTTCTCAATTTCGCTGTTCAAAACTTTCGCAAAGCCTTCTATTTTTCGAAAGTCGTAAGGAACCTTGCCCTCTAGCGGCACGTCATACTCTCTGGTGGGGAACTGGGTAGCTTTCCTTGCAAGGACAAGCCAGTCATAATGTTTTTCGATTTTTCCCTCTTTCACCGCTGGGGGTGTGAGTCGTTCAAAAATACCTTTATACGTGCTGGATGCCTCAACCTCCAATACCCAGAAGGGAATGTAAACTAGATTTTTCTCTGTTATCTTTGACCTTTTTGCTAGGTCGCTTGGTTTTGTGAAACCTGTTCGCATCCATTTGCGCACAACAGTTTCAACTTGAGCCTCATCGTATTTGTTCAAGAACATGGAATGTTTAAAGGTGAAGGGTTTGCCTGTTTCGATTACCTGGGTGAAGCCGCAGTAACGGCACGTGGTTACGATTTCTCCGGGTTTGAATAGGATTGGTGCTCCGCAGTGGGCACAGCTGATTTCTTGTATTATGGACATGGGATGCCTCTAATCTGTTAAGTGTGCAGGGCTGAAATAAAGTTTCTATTTTCTGCTTGACCGCAGCGCAGTGACAACTGCTAGAGCCCCGATTAATGCTAACACAAACACGATGGTATACATAGGGTTCATTCCCATGTTAACCATGTACAATGAGCCGCCGAGAACTATGAAGAGCATACCCCAGCCGAAAGTGCTGAATGCGCCTTCTTCAGGTTTAGCCGCTTTTAGACCAGCAGTAACTACGGTCCAAATGCCGCTGGATAGAAGAATTAAGGGAACAATGTTTTCTGCTGTGATTATTTCTAAAAGAAAAGCAGCTATCCAAACTGCAACAATCATCAGATAAACGCCAAAAGACAAAAGTCCTAGATGAAACCTTGCCAAATAGATTTGCTCCAAAGGATTGTTAAAAAACCATTATACGTCTAAGATATATATGATTTGCATAACTAAAGGAGAGGCGTCTTGTGAACATTAAGCGATACCGAAACGGCGACTTTAACGATTTAGCCTGTCTTTATAGAGATTTCTTTAATGAGATGCGGGAATGGCAAGGTTGGGAACAACTAAAGCTTGACGAAAAAGAGGCTGTAGAAACTGCAAGAGAAAGCCTCGGCCTGAATTCGTGGGTGTTTGTGGCGGAATACTATGGAAAGCTAATTGGATTTGCAAGGGTTCAGCTTTAGGATGGAGCATACTTCGTGAGAGAAGTCTTCGTTGCAAAATCTTTCAGAAGAAAAGGTGTAGGCAGCAAACTGTTGGCAAGATGTGAAGATCTTGTTCGAAAAAATGGTGAAACGTCGATATATTTGACTGTGGAGCCGAAACACTCAGTTTCACTGAACTTCTTAAACCACAACGGCTACGACACGTTAAACATGTTAGAACTACGTAAAGACTTCGCTCAAAACTCCATCCTTGAAAAACAAGGCGAAGTTAATATTCTCGGTCACAGACTATGTCTCCTCAAAAGAAAAATATAATAACAGTGTCGCCTTTGCGCGCGTCTTTGCATGCGTTTTATGAACAGACTGACGTGAAACAGCAACTAATCTACGCCTCGGCTGGAAAGCCTCGGATTTGTTATAATCTCTAGAACTATAAGAAAGACTATCCACATTTTCTAGCGTATTTCCAAAGCGGATATTATGAAAAATGAGAGACATATTATGACCAATATGAAAAGTAAGCCTGCCAAATCCCTGCGCATTTATAACATTTTACAGAAAGTCTTTGCCACGCTGGGTGTGTGCTGTTTTTCTGTTCCTGCATTTTTCCTTTCTATTATCAGATTCATCCCAGTTTTATCGGACGTATATCTTCAAGCTACTACTGGTCATTTGAATCCCAGACTCAATTTTGTAATGGGCGGTTGCCTTTTGGAAGTCCATACGCAGTTTACGAATACTGGTTTTATAATTATTGGTTCCACAATTACAATGCAATAGCGTTTGGGACACAGTTTTCAGCAGTGCTTATAGCTATGTTCATAATTCAAATTCTAACATTAGCCACAAGAGTATCACCTTTAATCTTTAGGAAAAAGGTTTTTGAGCTCCTGCCAGTAATTTTTTGTCCAATAGCCGCGGGACTTATGGTTTGCCCGAATGTGTTTTTTCTCGGTAGAAATTGGGCTGTTGGCACTTATCAGATAGGTTACTAGTTGACCTATCTGTCTGAAGTTATATTCATAGTTAGCTTTTTGTTTAGAATGGCGAGAAGATAGCGCAGGCGCAATTTAGCAAGCGGTTCGCTTTTGGGTTTAGTGAAAATGCTTATTTCTAACAAGCAATCCTAGCTCTTAAACGAGGCTGCAACTTTGGCTAGATTAGCTCGGCTAAAACTTTCTATGGTCATATCTATCCTTCTAGTCAGCATAATATTTGTCGTCTTCTTAGGAGTGATAATGTTTGTACTTCAACTCCCAATAATCTTGGCTTTCATCGCCACTCTATTTTTCCTTCTTCTACAGTATCTTATTGGACCAACCATCGTGAGAGGCTCCACACATTTGCGCTACTTGAAGCCAGGCGAAAACCCGTGGCTAGAATCGATGGTAAAAGAACTCGCTCAAAAAAGCGATATTCCCATGCCTAAACTAGCAATAGTTCCAGATGGAACACCAAACGCGTTCATTTTTGGGATAACCGCCGGCGGCGCCACTCTTGCAGTGCATGAGGGTCTGCTTAGAAGGTTGAATAAAGACGAAGTAAAAGCGGTTGTCGGGCATGAGCTTGGTCACATCAAACACAAAGACTATCTGGTTATGACCATGCTTTCAGCGTTACCTCTTCTTGCTTATTGGATCGCTTGGGGGACATTTGAGTCTGCGAAATGGAGCAGCATTAGTAGTTCCCGCGACAAAAAGGAAGGTGGTGGTCTCAGAGCCGCACTTTTTATTGTCGCCTTAATATCATACGTGGTCTACATAGTTACGCTTCTGTGTGTAATGGGCTTAAGCAGAAACCGTGAACATTACGCTGACGCCTACTCCGCCTACATAACCAGTCAGCCAAGAAATCTACAGAGTGCATTATCCAAAATCACCTATGGGCTCTCACTCTCGCCGAAACCAACAACGGGCGCAAGAACTTTCTACATAGGTGATCCCGCGATGGCAAAGCAGGAGTGCCAAGGCATAATTAAGCGAAAAGATGTTTACGACCTTGATCGGGACGGTGTCTTAGATGAGAGAGAACTGCAGATAGCCATGGAAAGAGAAGCTAAATCAACGTGGACAGCTATCAACATGTGGTTTTCAACGCATCCTGCAACTTTTAAGCGAATTCTTTTGCTGCGAGAAATCGAAAACGAAATGGATACTGGACGATATTCAAGCAACCATATCTACGCCAACATTTAAACTTAAGACGCTCACAATCTTTTTCACCCTAGTATTCTAATATTTCAAGAATGTGAGTTAAGATGAAGGTCAAGCTCCTCAGCTACACACCTAACCCAGAGCTGCTTTGCGCCTCGGCAGCTCTAACCTCTACGCATCCAGTAGTGACATCAGAAAACTTCAAAAAACTCGATTTGGCAAAGGCTAGAAAAATACTTCAGAGGGTTATGGATTTCGGTCACACTTCCGTCATAGAGCATGCCTCTTTCACCTTCAGTCTAGAAAACGTTTCAAGAGCGTTGACTCACCAACTCGTAAGACATAGACTAGCGTCCTATACGCAACAAAGCCAAAGATATGTAGCATACAACACCCTTGAACATTATGTCACTCCAAAAAGCATTAAAAACCACAAAGACGCCAAGGAAACATTTGAAGACGCGTTAGCAAAAATCTCAGAAGCTTACCAAAAACTGCTAAAATACAGTATCCCAAAGGAAGACGCAAGGTTTATTCTGCCAAACGCTGCCATGACTAACATTGTGGTAACTATGAACGCTCGAGAGCTACGCCGCTTCTTTAATTTGCGATGCTGCGAACGTGCCCAATGGGAAATCCACGAGACGGCAATCGAAATGTTGAAACAAGCCAAAAAAGTTGCTCCAGTACTTTTTGAGAACGCTGGCCCTTTCTGTGTGGAATATGGTTATTGTCCCGAAAAAGAGAAAAAACCATCAACATGTAATATCGAAAGGATAAAGAAACAATTTGTCAACTTGAGCTCTTAATGTCGTGTCTTAGAAGTATACAATTCGGAAATCAGAGCTTTTCTTTTAGACATAAGTTATATGGAGAATCGCTAAGTAAATTATCCGCATGGAGGTAACATGATGAGATGGGTTACTCGTGAACACGTGCATGTCGACAGGGTTGCTTCTCCTTGGTTAATTAAGAAATTCGTGGACCCAACGGCAGAGTTCATTTTCGTTCCAGCGGAGAAAATTGGAGAGGTTGTGGAAACAGAGAAGGCAATACCGTTTGACGTGCCTAACGTTGAGTTGGGACACAAAAGCGACAAATGTACTTTCGATGCGATAATAGAAAAATACAAATTCAAAAATCCAGCTTTGTTAGAGATCGCAAAGATTGTTAGAGCAGCAGACACAACTGACAAAGCGTTGGCACCAGAAAGCATCGGACTCAAAGCCATAGCCGCTGGTTCAATGATGATTGTCAAAGATGACTTCGAGGCAATAGAAAAGCAGAAGTTTCTATATGACTCTCTTTATGCCTACTGCAAGCTTCGCCTAGTTAAAGAGAGATACAAAGACGACCTAGATAAGATGGATAGAAAACAGCGGTTTAACTTTCTCAGAAAGAAGACGAAAAAATAAGCATTTCGAGTTTGCAAAAGCCATGTTTCACAATGCACCAAGCAGATTCTTCTGGACGCTATGCTTCATAGGACTATTTGCAATTCTAAGTTCTACAATGTCGAAAAACCCAGTTTTGAAACCGTTTTCCACAAGTTTAGGCACGCCAGAAGCATTACTGGGAATTGTTGCTGCAGCCTCTACGATTCCTGGAATACTTGTAAGCTTTCCTGCTGGTTGGCTTTCCGACGTTTTTGGGCGAAGAAAACTTCTGTTTACATCTTGTGTTGTCTTTGCTTCCGCACCTTTCCTATATTTATTCGTGTCTTCTTGGTGGCAACTTGTGCTAGTGCGTTTCTATCACGGTTTCGCAACTGCCATATTTGTTCCAGTTTCAAACGCAACAATCGCAGAGTTGTTCCCGACAAAAAGGGGCGAGAGAATTTCTACGTTTTCTTCAGCTACCATTATAGGAAGAAGTGTTGCTCCTCTCCTCGGAGGTTCAATTCTATTCATTACAGTCAACAACTATCGTGAGCTATATGTCATTGTTGGAGTCGCGGGCATTATTTCTCTATTCACAGCTTTAATATATCTCAAAGAAATTACCTCAACAAATTTCAATAAAACTCTAGAAAAGATGAAATCTAGGAAAAACACTAGTGTTCTTCAAGATTGGAGCAAAATCGCAGGTAACAAGGGAATTCTCATAGTAGGCATTTTGGAAGCCTCTCAATACTATACTTTTGGAGCTGTTGAATTCTTTTTGGTGGGGTACCTTCAAGACATCGCAACGATGAACCTTTTACTAGTAGGCATAATCTTAGGAGCGCAGCCCATCATAATTTCACTTACTAAGCCTTTCATGGGTAAACTATCTGACAAAATCGGAAGAAGAACACCCATTATTATAGGATCACTAATCACTAGTTTTCTGCTGATTGCCATTCCTCTAACAGTTGATTTCCCCATCCTCCTAGTGCTTTCTATATTATACGGACTAGGATTCTCACTAGTAACCTCGTCAACACCCGCACTTGTGTCTGAATTAACTCAAAAAGAAAACTACGGCGCAACTATGGGATTCCTAGCCACCATAATGGACATCGGCCAAACAATCGGACCAATCATGTCAGGAATAATACTTGCATCAACCATGGGATACATTGGCCTCTTTGGGTCCCTCAGCACAATAATCCTTGTTACTACAGGAATCTTCTTTGCGTCTAAAACAGCCAAAGCTTAACTTCGCTTCAGACATCTCCAAGTACACGTATCCTTGAAGCCTAGTGCATTTACTGCAAAAAGCTGCCAAACCTTGTTGAGTTTATATGAAATACGTTAAAGATATATTATCCAACACATTTACTACCTTGCCCATAATCTCTGGGAGAATAAACATGACACTCGTCGATGATATCCTCAAGCTTAAACGAGAAAAAAAAGCGGTAATACTGGCACACAATTATCAACGCCCAGAAATTCAAGACATTGCAGACTATGTGGGTGACAGCATAGAACTCAGCCGTCGAGCAAAAGAAGAAAAAGATGCAAAAATAATAGTGTTCGCAGCCGTAAATTTCATGGCTGAATCAGCCGCCATTCTCAACCCAGAAAAAAAAGTACTACTGCCATGTATGGGTTCAAGATGCTCCATGGTTCAAATGCTTCCCGCCGAACAACTGAAAATATGGAAACAAAGATACCCAAACACACCAGTCGTGCTTTACGTCAATACTCTGGCCGAAGCAAAAGCAGAATGCGACGTCTGCTGCACTTCCGCAAATGCCATAAAAATTGTGGAAACCCTTGATGGAGAAACTATCCTTTTTGGTCCCGACCGCAACCTAGCAGAATACGTCCAAGAAAAAACCGGAAAAAAAGTCATTCCCATTCCTCCCCAAGGCTTCTGTCCCACACACATACTGTTCATGAAAGAAGACATAATGGCGCAAAGGCAAGCACACCCAGACGCTGTGGTAGCAGTGCATCCAGAATGCTCCAAAGAGGTAAGGGAAATTGCAGATTTCATTGGAAGCACCTCACAAATCTGCAGATATTCAAACATCTTGTCTGTAAAGAAATTTATCATCGGCACCGAAGTTGGGATTCTTCATAAACTTAGAAAAGAAAATCCCGACAAACAATTCCTTCCTGCATACGGAGGTGCAACATGCAACGCTATGAAACTCACCACTTTAGAAAGACTTTACCACTCTTTAAAAGAAGAACAAAACCCTGTCAGCGTTCCGAAAAGCATTGCAAAGAAAGCAAAGAAGGCTTTGAATAAAATGTTTGCATTAACGGAATAACTTGAGAAACTTGAAATATATAATTTAGGAGATGCTGTATTAATTGTTATTTACTCTGGGTTTTAAAGTTAAGCTAATGAAGAAGAGACGGATTTAAGATTATGAAGGTTTAAATATTAGTATTACATTTTTCTAAAAAAGTATTACTCTGAGAGTGGTTTTATGGCTTACTTCAGAACTCGCGATCTGGCTGGAATAACGATCTTTGCAGCCCTCTGGGGAGTTCTAAACGTGACAGTATCACCTATCTTCTTCCAAATATTTAGCTTACCTTTCCTTTGTGATGTAATAGGGTTCTCTGCGTTAATACTGGCAGTATGGTGGGTAAGAAAACTCGGGACAGCCACATTTGTAGGCTTCATCGCGCTGATAATTAACATGTTGGTCAGACCTACAGCATTGCACTTCTTTGGCTTCTTCACAGTTTCTATTGTATTTGATGTTCTCACGTTCCTTATTGGATACAATCGATTGTTTGAGAAGAGGCTCCTAGGCTCAACTAGTCTATTTGCAATCTCTGTTTTCTCGGCGGCTGTTGCAGGCTTGATTATAGGATCATTTTTTATGCCGCCAGTTGCCCTAGCAAAATGGGGGGGAGTATTAAGTTGGGCAGGATTGCATGCTGTAGGCGGTGTTATAGGAGGTGCAGTAGGGGTATCCTTAATGAATGCTTTAACTGTTAGAGGTATAGCTTCAAAAATTGGAGCATCGAAGAGAATTTGAGGCTTGAAAGGAGGAACAGTATGACTCTTGAGCGTAACATATCCTCAGAACTCACATCTATTTTGGAGAAAGCCGCGGAATTTCATGGGCATCTTGGACCATTTCTGGTTATCGGCGTTAGAATGGGACTAACAGGACTAAGCCGGCTAGGCATAAAAAGAGGCGAATTATCAAAAATCACAGCTTCATTGCCACATTGCATTCCTTTCTCTTGCATTATAGATGGGCTTCAGATCACGACAAAGTGTACTACCGGTAACCAAAAACTTTCTCTAATAGACTCTGAAAAGATTCAAGCAGAATTCGAAAGAAAAGACACTGGACAAAAAATGCTTGTCGCCTTGAATCAGTCAATGTTTGAAAAGCTAAAGTCTCAGCTTCTCTCACAAGAAACCTTACCAAACGAAGAAGTTCGCGAACTGGCGTGGAAAGTTGCTGCCATACCAGAAGACAAACTATTCGTCATCACTTAGCAAACATTTAAGAAAATAAGATTACTTGTCGTTAAAGGGTAAAGATGTACGACTTAGAAGTTGCTAAGCAGAGATTAAGAGATAAAAAACTAAGCTTAGTATTCGTGAAAAACTCCAAGCCTATCTTTGAAACGAACAAAGAAGGACTCAGCGGTTTCTTACAGGCAATAGAAGAACTAAACGGCAATCTCTCAGACGCATCAGTTGCAGACAAAATTATCGGCAGAGCCGCATCACTTCTCTGCGCTTATTCAAACGTCAAAGCAACCTTTGCAATCATACTAAGCCAAAGCGCTTTAGAAATATTAAACACATACAACATCCACTGCGAATTTGAAACACTCGTTCCGACAATTCTCAACTTGAAGAAAACCGACAAATGCCCTTTCGAAAAACTTGTAGAAAACATTACTAACTCCGAAGAAGCCTACGAAAAAATAAAAAGACTTTACAACTCTCAAACACAGATGCACACACAATAATGAAAATCCAAACAAAAAATCAAAAGATATAAACAGTAACCACACACTCCAAACTCTGGATTCACAATTCACAAACGTTATTTATCAAAATCTTGGTAAAACCAAAGCATCACTTAATAAGGAATAGTGAAAAATGAAGAAAACTTCCACCGTATATGTGGTTGATCTAACAAAGATTGAAGGCAACGGAGACTTCCTCTGCCCCCGCTGTGGAGCAGTAATTTCGCCTGAAGATGAAACAGAAACCACCTACGTTATTCAAGAAGTCAAAATGAAAAAGAATGATCAACTAGAAGAACTAACAATAAAGTGTAACAACTGTGAAAGCATCATCCACATAACCGGATTCACTTTTTCATAAAAACTACTTCTTCTCCTTCACCAGCTTATCCTTAGAAAGAGACCGTTCTATCCACCTAAAACTTAAACTGAAAACAGCCCACACAATAAATCCATAAAAAACTCCATTCACAAGCGCATTTACCAAAGAGACATGGCTCAAATCTGAAATTCCAAACAAAAAACAAACAACGTTTCCAGGAAACAAAGGAGAAGAAATCGCAAGCGACGATACTAAGAAAATAGCGAAAAACACAATAAAAACAGCCAACCCCCGCATTTGCATTTTCACTCTTTTTTCGAACATCTCTTTTCTAGTAAATATTACAAGTCAACATATCAGGCATCGGAATACTTAATAAACTTTTTTGTTGATGCGTTCGACACAAATACAAAAGCAGTAAGACTCCTGAGTTAATCTTTTCTTAGCGAAATTACAAGCTATTATTGTGATGCTGTTGTTGCCTTTTAAAAAAATTAAGATCAGACCCATAGGTTTTGTAGAGCGAGCATCATCTGACGAGGATGTTAAAGACAAAAGTCTTGTTTCAAGGATAGTGCTCAAAAAAGATCTTACCAAAGCTTTAGATAGTATTGAAGAGTTTTCTCACGTTTTCGTTATTTTTTGGTTGCACAATATATTGAATACTGGAAAGACTGTTTTGAAGGTTCATCCTCGAGGTTTAGCAGAGTTGCCGCTTGTAGGAATTTTTGCTACAAGGGCTCCAGTTCATCCGAACCCTATTGGTTTGACTTTGGTGGAGCTTGTAAAACGCGAAGGAAATGTTCTTTGGGTGAAAGGCCTTGACGCTGTTAATGGTACTCCTGTTTTAGACATTAAGCCCTTTAACGGTTGGGATGTTGTCATGAGCACCAGAGTTCCAAAATGGTCAACGAAAATAGACAAATAACATGCTCGCAAGATTTTTTGGCACTGCGACTTTGCTCAACAAGACAAAGACCGTTTTTGTTTAATTTTCTACTTCAACTCGGATTTCTTTCCAATCTTCTTTTATACCTCTTAGCGACATCACTGCACCCACAACTATCCCGCTAAATATCTTCTTTACGAATTCACTAAGTGAAATTTCTTTGTCGTCAACAAACAATCTCACATCCATTTACATAACCCTGATATTTCAATAAGATTCTCTCTTAAAAAATTTAAGAAATAGGCTTTTCACTCTTCACTCTAGTTAGATGATGAAGAAAACAAAAAAGGTAAAAGTTCAAAAAATTGTGCGGATACGAAGACAGCTTAGATTGAGAAAATTGATTTCTTTTTCGCTCGTTCTTTTTGCTCTTTTTTAGGCTGTTCCGGCTTAACTTCTTCTGGAGGCATCACAAACTCTTCTGTCACCGTTTCAGGCTGTTTTTCCGGTTTTTTTTCAGCAGTCTCTAGTGGTTTTAGCTTTTCTGGCTTAGTTCTTCGTCGAATTGATTTCGTTGCCTCACTAAGCCACACTGGTTCAAGGTGCAGGGCTTTTTTGTCATCAAATTCAAAGTACTCCCAAGTGTAGAGGTCCATTTGGATTCCTTGCATCTGACCAACTACATCAACTAACTGCACTGAAAACGAAGGTGCTAGGAAGATAAGCCTCGGTGTTTTGGCATCGTTTATTTTGAAATCTTTGTAGGAAAACTTTATCATTGGTTTCACGTTATTCATGTAAGCTAAGATTTTCAATCCTTCAAAAAACATATTGTCATTTTCTTTTGTACTTAGCTTGAGAATCACCAGCTGTCCGTTTTCGTCGTGGCATAGAACATCAATATTTGTTTTTGAATCTATTGGCATGCTATGGCAAATTGCTGTTAATTCTTTCTCAACAGCACTTACATTACTTACAACTATTTTCCGCAACTCATTCTCGTCTTTAACGCTGATTCGCGCAATGGTCATACTTAATCCCAGCAATAATAAATCTGCATAAATAATAAATAATTTATGAATAATGATTCACAAAATTGAATACAGATTTTGAATATGATTTGATAATATTGAACCCATTGGAAGTGATCCGTTGGCTTACTAGAGTACGCATTGTATCATCTTTTCACAGGTCAGACAAGAGTCTGGAATCGGCGTGTTTTTGGGGCGTTTCTTTAAATATCCGAAGTAATGTGAGCATCCTGTCGGTTCAAGGCTTTTTATGTTTTTCTGGCTTTTTTCAAGGACAGTATTTGAATCTTTTGAAATTAACACTTTTAAGTTATCAAGTTCGTCTAAAACTACATTTTCATCTAATTTAGAGAAACAGAATGGACAAGCTTCATAGATTTGCAGGGGAGTCACTGAAAGATTAGTTAATCGAATAGTATTTTCAAACGCCCTTCCACAAGCTTCACAGAAGCAGCCATTACTTTCTTTTTCAACATTCCCCGAGCATCGTATTGAGATAAGCTCCGACAAAAGAGTCACCCATTAAACGTATAGTAAATTTTAAGATTTAATAAACGTTTCCGTGTTGTTGTTGTACACATATGCAATTGTCCTTGTTTTGTGAATTGCAGGTCTATAGTAATATGTCACAAGGT